>JADMIO010930546.1_pt1 | contig 11732 bp, 9 predicted proteins | sample 8958161 | NCBI WGS metagenome assembly JADMIO01 (sample SAMN16585339, study PRJNA669376) | soil metagenome | isolation source: Crop rotation soil | place: USA: Cullars Rotation, Alabama | collected 2011
GCCGCGACTTCAAGTCACGTGAATTCCAAGCTTCGGATCCCACTGTGCTGGAAAGCAGCTCACGGTCGACTTCGGCGAGGCCGTGACCGGGGCCGGCGCTCCCGCGGTGCTCGTTCCTGGCGGAGCCACCGGAGGCTACGACTCGGAGCACCGACGCTACGTCTTCAACGGGCTCGCCTACGCCACCGGCTATCAGGTCGGCGTCGATGCTGGCGTCGTGTTCGACGCGCTCGGGAACCCGAACCAGGCCGGGGCCGCGCGGTTCTGGACTGCCGCACATCCTGCCCAGTCCGGGACGATCGGCGGTCTGGACTCGGTGGTCTCGTTCGATGCGTCCTCCGATGAGGACGGCGTCGTGACGCTGGCCATCGAGACCGCGAGCAAGGTGGTGTGGGGCTGGTTCGATCCGGTGAGCGGGGCGTTCACGCAGCTGACCCTGCTCGATGTCGCCGCTCCGCCCCTCGTGTCCCTTCGCACCGCGGCGGCGTTCCAGGCGGACGGTGGCGATCCGCTCCGCGTCGCCGCGGTCCTCCAGCACGACACGACCGACCGGCTGGACGTCCGCACCGGAACGGCGTTCTCGACACCGACCGCCGCGTACGCCGTCCCGACCGGTCCGTCCTGCGCCGAGTCCGGGGCATCGTTCGGAACCGTGGGCCTCGTGAGCGGCGCGGGCACCTACTCGCGTGGACCGTACTCGCTCGGCATCGGCTTCGTCCCGGACCGGCTTGCCATCCGGTCCGACCAGTTCTGGCAGGTGGTGGCGACGGACGGGCAGCATCGGTTGCTACGCGCTTGGTTCCGCGCGACCTGTGGCCCGGTGCCGACCCAGGAGATCCACGTCGAGCCGCCGGTCCGGACGGACCTCGCCGACGATCCACGTTTCTCCCTGGCCCTTCCCAGGGACGACCGGAGCCTTGTCGTCTTCGATACACGGACCGGGACACGGGTCGAGTCGTGTCGGAGCTGCGAGGCGGGCGCGGATGGCGGCGTGTGCCCCGCGTCCTCGGATCGCAGCGCGACCGGTGGGCTCATGGTGTCGTCCCGGCACGACGGTGCCCGGGTCATCGGGGCGCGGCTGAATGCGAGCAACCTGCTCGAGCTGGTCGAGCGCGATCTCTCGACCGACTGCGGCTCGCCTTGGAACGTGCTGGCGACGGCACCGGACAGCGCCGCGGCGGTGGCGTGGCAGCCGGTGATGTTCGGACGCAAGCCCGGGCTCCTCTACAGCACGTCGACCGACATCCGTCTCTACGTCCCCTGAGCCCTCTCAGAAGCGCCCGGCCACGCCGACGGAACCAGGCCCGGCGACAACCGTCGTCGCGGGCGCCTTCCCGTCGGTGAGCCAGAACCACAGCCCGGTCCCGAGCGCGACGGCGCCCACCGCATACCCGACGTAGGCGAGCGTCTGCTGGGTGTGCGCGTCGCTGCGGTATCCGTCGACGGTTCCGACCTGGGAAGGAAGGGGAGCGGTCCCGCCCGAATACGCCTGGTTGAACTTCGACGCCGAGTCGTTCGCCTTGACCTGGAAGACGACCCCGAGGCCGAGTGCGATGGCGCCGGTCGCCGTCAGCGCGATCCCCGTGGGTGTCCGCCAGGTTCTGGTCGAGCTCGGCTGTGCCTGGGTGACCGCCGCCGGCGGCGCGAGGGCGAGCACCGACGTCTGACTCCCGGATGGATTCACGGCCACCACGCGCTCACCGGTCTCTCCGGTGACGACGAAGCGGGCCAGCTCGCCGAGATCGTCTCCACCGCTCTTCCCTGTCCCGAGCTGGATTCCGCCCTCCCGGGTTCGCTGCGCGGTCTGGGCGTTGAGGACCGCCGCGGACAGCCAGCTCGGCCCCGCGGCGGGTCGGTCCAGCCGGAGGATCACCAGCTGGTCGACCTCGAGCAGCAGGGCCAGCTTCAAGGCATTCCCGAGCGGCGTCTCGTGCCCGTCCCGAGGCTGCTGGAGACACGGGGCGCGTGAGGGCGGGATGGTCTGCTCGAAGCCGAGGTCGACGCGGAGCGAGGTGTCCTCCCGGAGCTGCACCAGGTGGGGAAAGGAGTAGGCCTCCGGGCGGCCAACGATGACCTGGTACGTCCCGGGGACGAGGTCGAGGCTCGCCGGCGTGTGTCCGAGCGCGAACCCGTCCACGTAGACCGTGGCGCCCGCGGGCTGTGACTGCACCGACAGCCGGACCTTCCGGGCGCGTCCGAGCTCGGCCCGGAGCTTGTCGAACCGCTGCCGGAAGGTGGGCGAGAACGCGTCCGGGCTCATGACGTGCCGCGGATCGACCCGGAGCACCGCGCGGAAGGCGTCGTCCGAGGCGTCGCGGCGTCGCTGCGCGCTGAGCGTCATCCCACGGATCAGCTGGGCGTCGCCGAAGGTCTTCGCCCGCTCGGGTCCTGGCGGGAGTCGCTCGAGCTCGGCCAGCGTCTGGTCGAGCAGCGCAAGCGAGTCGGCGATGCGGTCGTTGTAGAAGAGGTTCTCGGCGGTCGACACCTGCCGTCGCACCTCGTCGAGCGTGTGCGTGGCCGGAGGGCCGACGCGCGCCTGGAACTGCTCGACCGGCAGCAGCTGCGGTCCGACTCGGTCCGACAGGCGCTCCTCGAACTGTCGCTCGTACCGGAGCAGATCCGGATCCCGGCAGTCACCCAGCGCGACCAGCGCCATCCGGGGTGCGGCCACCGCACCCGTGGAGGCGAGCACCACCGCGAGCATCCCGCCGCGAATCCAGACCACGTGAACCCCCCTCTGCACCGACACCCGGCAGCCCTGGCATGCAGCTCGCAAAAGGCTAGCAACGAAAGTGCCGGCCCACGGCGGGCGATGTTATGACCTTTCCCGGCCGATCCGAAGGAGGGGGGTTGAACGGCTTGCGGCGGACTGCGCTGTGCGGGTCGTTGCTCACGGCCCTGACCTCGCTCGCGGCTCCGGCGGCTCCGGCAGCGACCCCGGCGCCGGCGGTCGTTCCACACCCGCTGGTGGTCGTTGGCGGCAGCGACGATGACGCGGCGCGCTTCGGTCCGCAGCTCGATGCCGAGCTCTCGCGTCACGACGTGAAGGTGGTGGGCCAGCAGTGCGCGCGGCAGTTCGTGGCCGCGCGTCCCGGCGGCAGCTGTGGTGGCGACGAGCAGTGCCTCGCCGAGCTCGCCCGGTCCTGTGGTGGTCAGCGTGCGCTGTACGTGAGCGTGTACCCGTTCCGGCCGCAGATGGTGTTCGTGGGCAAGCTGGTGCGCTCGGACGGCCTGCTCGAGCGAAGCGTGTCGAACCTCGAGGTGACGCGGCCCAAGGGCCGTCTCCGCCCCGAGATGATCCGTCCAGGAATCGAGAAGGTGCTGACCGAGGGGCTCCGGGTGGAGACCCTGGATCTGCAGCCTCTGGTGGCGGCTCCGGCGGCCGCGGCAGCGGAGGCACCTGCGTCTGGCGTGCCGGCCGCACCGCGAGCCGAGGTCCCGCCGGCGGCGGTCGCGGCGGTCGCCTCGCGCGGCGCTTCGGGGCAGCGCATCGCGGCGTATGCGTGCGTGGGCGTCGGCGCGGTGGCGCTTGCGGTGGGGACGGCGCTCTTCGTCTCCGGAAAGAGCGACGAGGACGCGTACCGGCAGACGCTCGACCCGAACGGGCAACGCCCGCCGACACCCGAGGCTGCGGCGGCGCAGGACTCGCTCCGGAGCAAGTCGACGCCGGTGACCATCGCGCTGGTCGCGGGTGCGGCACTGGTTGCGACCGGGGTGACGCTGTGGGTGCTGGACGGGAGCAAGCCCGAGGGCGCGCATGTCGAGCTGCGACCGGGACCGGGTGGGGGAACGCTGGTGATGGCCGGAAGGTTCTGAGGAGGCGAGATGCGGAGCGCGATCTCGGTTCTGGGAGTGCTGGCCGCGCTGCTTCTCGTCGCGTCGTGCTTCGATCCGACGCGAACCTGCAGCACGGACACCGACTGCGTGAATGGCGGGACGTGCGATCCTGGGACGAAGACCTGCGTCGCAGCCGGCAATCCGAACGACAAGACGCCGCCGGTGTTCTCGATCGTTGTGGCGGGGCCTCCGGCGCGGCCGGACACGGCGAAGCTGACGGGGTACGACCCGGGGTCGCCGGATGGCGGTCAGGACGCGTTCCGCCGTGACGAGAGCGTGTCGGTGACGGTCACCTCGCATGACCCGGACGTGGCCGCCGGCACGGTGAAGCTTCTCGCGCACGGTGTCGCCGCGACCGCGGGGCCGGCGCTGGACGTGCCGCTGGCTCCGTGCGGGACGACGAATCCGGCGGCGTCGAATCCGTTCTGTCGCGAGGGAACGGTTCCGCTGGCGTCGCTGCCGTTCGACGCGTTCCGGGCGGTGGTGGGGCTGGAGGCGTCGGGGACGGACCTCAGCAGCAATCTCGGGAGCGCTGACGCCGGGGTGAACGTGACGCGCTGGAAGTGGCGGTACTCGGCCGGCGCGCCGATCTACACGACACCGGCGATTGCGGACGACGGGACGATCGTGTTCGGGACGAGCGATGGAGGGAGCGGCGAACTTCACGCCTTGGGCTCGGACGGAAGTCTGAAGTGGGTCCCGATGGCCCTTGGCCCGATCCGGGCCTCCCCTGCAATTGGGTCACGCGATGGTGGACAACAACTCGCTTTCGTAGGGACAGCGTCGCCCGCTGGTCGACTGCTTGCTTTGGATCTGACCGATGGAAGCGTCGTCGTCGAATGCCCGAGTGGGGGCTCCGGATACGCAGGACCGGTGCTGGGCTCACCCGCGCTCACGGCAGGCAGTGGGCCATTTGAGGGAGCACTCGCCGTCGTGAACGGTGATCGTGTTGTGAGCATCCGGCCGGGTCCATCCCTGCCTGACGATCGATGCACGTCGCTCACGTTTACCGGAGCGCAGTTCTTTCCACAGAACGTCGTGACGCAAGGGACAGAGGCCTTCTTCGGAACTTCGGACGGCAATGTTCGGGCGCTCGTATTCGACTCGGGCGCGTGGACCCGCAATCTCGCGTGGGGCTTGGGCTCCGGAGCAGTTGGCTCAGGGCCGATTCAACTCGCGTTAACCAGCTCAGTCGTGGGAACTACTAGTGACACTGGGATCTTTTCAGTCGACCCGTCCTCGGGAGCGCTACAAAAAAATTTCCCTGATGGGGGGCTTTCGACAGCTCCGGGGGGACCGTTGGTCAGAGCAGACGATTACATCTTTGGAAGCGGCTCGTCGCCAGTTCCGCTGCTCTACTCAGTGTCTACCGACTTGTCGCAGGGCACTCCCACCGCGATAGCCGCCTCTCTCGTCAACACACCGCTCTCCCGCGCAGGCGGCTTCGTATACCTGGTGAGTAGAAACGGAACTCTTGAAGAGCGCACGAGCAAACTAGCCTTGACTTGGAGCAACGCATTCGGCCCCGGGGAATCGTTCCTGAGCTCGCCAACGCTGGGCTGCAGCAAATCGACGACGACGAACGGGTTCCTGTATCTCGCGTCATCGAGCGGGCACCTTTTCGCGGTGGTGGTCGACAGCGCTAGTCTCGACTCCTCTGCCCCCTGGCCGAAGTACCAGCACGACGTCCGCAACACTGGCAATCCGACGACACCGATCCAGTCCTGCCCCTGAAGAGCCGATCACGGCAATTCAGTTGAACCACTGCTCGAAGGCCACTACCCACCTCGCGTGACGTTTCACGAGGGCGAGTTGCTGGTCCAGGACCGCGCGGGTGTGCGCGGAGAGGCTCGACGGGTCGGGCAGATGCTCCGGGCGGTGATTCGCCCGGACGCACGGCCGTGGCTCGCCGAACGCCCTTTTCTCATCGTCGCCGCCGAGGCCGCCGACGAAGCAGTCTGGGTCACCATCCTCGCGGGTCCACCCGGCTTCGTCCGTAGCTCCGAGGACGGGACGCAGCTGGACATCAGCGCGCTCCCGGCTACCGGAGATCCCATCGCGCCGGCACTCTCCGCCCGGAACTCCATCGGCGTTCTCGGGATCGAGTTCGCCTCGCGACGCCGGTACCGGATCAACGGGACCGTCCGCCTCGACGGGGGCGGCATCTCGCTCGATGTCCACGAAGCGTTTGGGAATTGCCCCAAGTACATCCACGCCTACACACCGCTCCCCGACGGTCCCGTCTCGCCTGAAGCCCCCCGCGTCTCCGACCGACTCGACGCCGGCCAGCGACGGTGGATCGAAGAGGCCGAGACACTCTTCCTCGGCACCACCCATCCCGATGCCGGCGCCGACGCGTCCCACCGAGGCGGCGCTCCCGGCTTCATCCGCGTGACCGGACCCCGACAGCTCGTGTGGGGTGACTACTCCGGCAACCGGCTCTTCCAGTCGCTCGGCAACAGTGCCGTCCATCCTCCGGCGGGGCTCCTCTTCATCAATCCCGAGACCGGCTCGACACTCCAGCTGACCGGCCGGCTGGAGATCGACTGGTCTCCCGAGGCCGCCGCCGAGATTCCCGGAGCCGAGCGAATCATCCGCTTCAGCATCGAGCAGATCGTGGAACGCAAGAGCGTCATTCCCCTACGCTGGGCCCGAGGCGAGGCCTCGCCGTTCAATCCGCCCGCCCGCTGATCACCCCTCGAGCTTGGCCCGCTCGATCCGATCCAGCCGCAGGGTTCGTTTCTCGCCGCGGCCCAGATCATCGCAGTGCACCATCGTGAGCGAGCGCTCCATCGTGAGCCCCCGCACCCGGACCTGCCGCTCGCTCACCGTTCCGTCCGAGGCCCGGTAGCGGATGCGCGTGACCCGGCGCTCGAACCACGCGTCCTCGACCGCCTCCCGCACGCCCGTTGCCGCGGGATGCGCCGGGATCCCCACGAAGGTGAGCTCGCGCATCAGCTCCAGCAGCTCTCGCTGGGCGGAGGCGGCGAGCGCGCCACGGACCTTGTCGATGCTTCCCTGCAACGTCCGTGTGAACGGAACGAGGCGCATCCGGATCGCCCAGTCCCCCAGGGCCGACAGGAGCGCTGCTTCCCTCGCGGTGAAGTTCACCGGCGGCAAAGAATACGTCCGATCCAGCGCGTACCCACCACCACGACCGCGCTCGGCTGAGATCGGCAGCTCTGCCTCACGCAGCGCGTCGAGATCCCGGTAGATCGTCCTCAGCGTCACCCCGAAACGCTCGGCAAGCTCGGACGCGGTCACCCCCGTCCGCCGAGCGCGGAGGTGCTCTGCCAGTGCGAACAGCCGTGCCTGCCGGCGCATCCACAACAAACCTGACAGACACCTGACATCGCCGCAAGCCATCTTCCCGAGTGCACTCGCGATTGTCGCGAGACCGCATCGCCGCACGAGGTGTCAGACACCTCGTGACGGAACGGAGTCCCCATGGCGAACGCACTGACGTGGTTCGAGATCCCCACCCTGGACCTGGACCGAGCCGTCCAGTTCTACGAGACCGTTCTCGGAGTCCAGCTGAAGCGAGAGGTCTTCGGCGGCGTCCCGCACGCGATGTTCCCGGCAGGCCAGAGCGACGCCGGCGGCGCCCTCATCCAGGACGGCCACCGGAAGCCCTCCGGCGAGGGCACCCTCATCTACCTCGACGCCGGCGGAAAGCTCGACGCCTGCGTCGATCGCATCCGTTGGGCCGGGGGGACGCTGCTCATGCCCAAGACAGACATCGGAAATCCCGGATTCATCGCGGTGTTCCGCGACACCGAGGGCAACTCGGTCGCCCTCCACTCACCGCGGAGTTCCTGAGCGCACCCGAGCCAGCGCCCGGCCGGCTCAGGAACGCAGCGCACAGCGATGACAGCGATCTCGTCCGGCGCGCATCCACCCGGCACAGACCGGACAGTGACGGAGCTGGTGCCGGTGCGCGTTGCGACACTGCGTGCAGATGAACAGACCCGCCGGGCTCGCCGACCTGATCCGCGCCCTGACTCCTCCTCCCGAGAGCATGCGCGCCGGCCGCAACCGCACCTGGTCCGCCTCGGATTTTCCGCAGCTCACGCAGGAGGGGATCCGCTCCTCGCCGATCCCGTCCGCGTCCATCGCCACGACGTTCGAAGCATGCATCGCACAGGCCGCGCAGGTGTCCGAGCCGCGAGCCTTGTAGCGATGGCACAGAACGTTCGCGTCGCGGCCCGCGCAGATGTCGACCAGGGAGTCGGTCTGGAAACCGAAGGCCGTCTCCAGGCGCTGGAGCACGTCATCGGGACCCTTGCCCAGAGCCATCCACGCCGAGAGCTGCGTCTGCCTTGCCTCGAGTATCCGCGCCGCTCGCGCCTGCGTCACGCCGGCGAGACGAAGCGCGAGACGAAGCTTGTGTCCTTCCTCGGTGGTCAACTCGCCTCGCACAGGGGATCGGAGCACCCCGACTCCCCTCCCGGTCGAACTCGCGCAGACAATGCCGTGCCTCGAGGCGTTCAGCCTCCGCCCAGCGCGACGAGTGTGAACCACTTGAACGAGTGCGGGTCGCCGTTTTGTCTGCGTGTGCGTCTCTTCTTGCGAACATCTCTCGCGCGCTCACCGCGAGTACCAGGGAAAAGCAGGAGAAGCCGCGTCTCACCGAGCTCCGAGCGACGTGATCGACGGTGTGAGCGCTCTCGACGGCCACGTCTCGATGCCGAGTGGCTGAACGTCGAGCGTGACGATGAAGCGCGCGCACGCGAAAGCGCCTGGACGCCACCTCGCCCCGGGGCGGGTCCTGTTGCGAGGTAACCGTCACGACGACGAGCAGTTACGAGCTCGGGTGACGAGGCGTTACGAGTGAGCGTTACGAGGTGTCCGTTACGAGGTGTCTGACACCTCGAAAGGGACACCTCGAACGGAGAGCGCGGGCCTCGGCATTCCCCCCCCATTCCGAGGTGGCGCGGCGGCGCGATCGATGCAAGACGTGCCCCTTCCCCTTCGGCCAATGCCGTTCCGTCTCCCGCTCCTCTGCCTGACGCTCGCGGCGTCCGCCGCGCTCGCCTCCTCCCCACGGAGCGATATTCAGGCGCTCCGCTGGGCCGCCGGCGAGTGGCAGGGCGACGGCCCCACCGGACGCGTGGAGGCCTTCTGGCTGCCACCCGGCGCCGGCACCCTCGTCGGCGTGTTTCGCCGAATCCGCGAGGGCCGCGTCCTCGGCTTCGCCATCGCCACCGTGACCGAGAGCGACGGCTCGCTCCTCCTCCGCCTCAGGCGCTTCGACGCACACCTCGCCGGACGCGAGTCACAGGAGACGCCCACCCCCCGCCGCCTGCTCTCGATCTCCGACACCGACGTCGTCTTCGACGGAATCCGCCTTCGCCGCTCGGCCGACTCCATCGTCCTCGAGCTCGACCGCTCCAACGAGCGCCCCGAGCAGATCCGCCTCACCCGCGTCGTCCGCAAGCGCCCCTCCGTCCCACCGTCCACGCCCGAGACCCCGCCGGTCCTCCAGGCCGCTCCCGGCGGAGATCTCCCTGCGGCCCGCGCCTCCTCCGCCGCGTGGCTCGCCGGTGACTGGGTCGGCCAGGGCCTCGGCGGCGTCTCCGAGGAAGCGTGGCTCCTCCCTGCCGCCGGCTCCCTCGCCGGCGTCTACCGCGGCAGCCGCGGGGGACAGGTGATCTTCTACGAGCTCATGACCGTCGTCGAGGCGGGCGGCTCGCTGAGCTTCCGCCTCAAGCACTTCGCGCCCGACCTTCGTGGCTGGGAGTCCCCCGAGCGCGCAGTGGAGCTCCCGCTCACCCGCACCGCACGTTCGGCCCTCTACTTCGACGGGCTCACCTACCGCCGCACCGCCGAGGGCATCGAGTCCTGGGTCGTCATTGGCCTCGGCGACGGCGGCACCCGCCCCGAGCGTTTCCTCTACACGCCGCGCGCGCCCTGACCGGCGGCCAGCTCCCCGGCCACCAGCGAGTCCGAGTCCAGCTCGGCGCGCTCCCGCGGCAGGACCACCGTGAACAGCGAGCCCTGTCCCGGCGTGCTCTCGACCGCGATCGTCCCCTCGAGTGCCGTCACGATCTGCCGGGTGATGTACAGCCCGAGCCCCAGGCCGGGGTAGTGCCGCCCCGAGTGGCCACGCTCGAAGCGCCCGAAGATCCGCCCCAGCACGCTCGGCTCCATCCCGACCCCGGTGTCCCGCACGGAGAGGACCACGTCCCGCGGCGAGCGATCCTCCAGCGACAGCTGCACCGGCCGCCCTCCGCCGTACTTCAGCGCGTTGCTCAGGAGGTTGGTCACGATCTGCTCGAGCCGCATCCGGTCCCACACGCCGGCGCACCGTTCCGGCGTCTCCACCTCCAGCGTCGACCCGACCTCGATCGCCATCGACGACAGCCGCGCTGCCGAGTCGCGCACCACCTCGGCCAGGTCCACCTCCTCGAGCTGCAGCTGCAGCTTCCCCGCGCGGATCCGCGTGACGTCCAGCAGATGGTCGACCAGGTTGGTCAATCGCTGCACGTGCCGCGCTGCCACTCCGATGTCCGCCGAGACCTGCTCCGCCGGCAGCGTCCCCGTCGCGGACTGGTCCGCCACCCGGCGCAGCATCCCCAGCTTGAGATTCAGCGGCGTCAGCGGCGTCCGCAGCTCGTGACTCGCCACCGAGAGGAACTCGTCCCGCAGCCGGATCGCCTCCTGCGCTTCCTCGTAGAGGCTGGCGTTGTCTGCCGCGACCGCCACCCGCCGCGCCAGCTCGAGCGCCATCTCCTCCGAGAACAGCCCCGCGTCCGCCGCCGCCCCCTGGCCGAGCGTCAGCACTCCGATGACCGCGCCCCGGCTCACCAGCGGCACCGAGACCCACTGGGCCAGGCCGAGCGGCGCCTCCTGTCCGCGCTCCTGCCGCCCGGTGACGGTCCGCCCCGTCGCCAGCACCTCCGAGACACCGAGGCGCTCGAGCTGCTCCGGACCCGGAAACGCCAGCCGCTCCAGCAGCTCCTGCGCCACCGAGACCTCCCGGAGGAGGCCGTCCGCCCGCCGGAGATGAACCGCGCAGACGTCACCCGTCACGGGGACCGCCAGTGCGCACACCCGCGCCAGCACCTCGCGGACGTCGAGCGACGCTCCGAGCACGCTGCTCGCCTCGGCCAGGAAGCGGGCCCGATCCTCGCTCCGACGCTGGTCGTCCACGTCGGTCGCCGTCCCCAGCCACCCCACCAGCCGCCCCAGCGCGTCCCGGCTCGGGACCGCCTTCCCGACATGCCAGCGGTACACCCCGCTCGCCGAACGGACCCGGAACACCGCCTCGAACACCGCCTGCTTCGACCGCGCCCGGTCCCGTGCAGCCTTCACGGCCGGGTGGTCGTCCGGATGGACGATGTGCTTCCAGCTGGTGAGCTGCTGCGGGGGTACGCCCACGAACTCCGTCCACGCGCGGTTGGCGTAACTGATCTTCCCGTTCACGTCGGCGGTCCAGACGATCAGCGGGACGGCCTCGGCCAGCGACTGGTAACGGGCGTCACTCTCGCGTCGCTGTGCATCCAGCGCGTGCTCGCGGAGGAGCGCTTCCTGCCGCTGCACCGTCCGCCTGGCCTCGTGCAGCGAGACGAACACCGACACCTTCGAACGAAGGATGCCGGGGTCGAACGGCTTGACCAGGAAGTCCACCGCACCCTCCGCGTACCCGCGAAGGCTCACCGTGGGGTCATGCGAGTTGGCGGTGAGGAAGATGATCGGCGTCTGGTCTCCGGCTGGCCGCATCCGGAGCAGCCGGGCCGTCTCGAACCCGTCGAGCACCGGCATCTGCACGTCGAGGATGATGACCGCGAACTCCTCCTCCGCCGCCAGGGCGAGGGCCCGGGCGCCCGAGGTTGCCTGAACCAGGCGCAGCTTGAGCCGGTCCAGCACGGCCGAGAGCGCGAGCAGGTTGTCGG
>JADMIO010846091.1_pt1 | contig 11731 bp, 7 predicted proteins | sample 8958161 | NCBI WGS metagenome assembly JADMIO01 (sample SAMN16585339, study PRJNA669376) | soil metagenome | isolation source: Crop rotation soil | place: USA: Cullars Rotation, Alabama | collected 2011
CTTTCCCGCACGACCCAGGGCGCCGCCATCGCGGTCCAGGCACGCGCCGAGGCGCCGCGCGAGGTCGCCGAAGCCGCTGATGTGCTGCTCGCCTCACCGTCGGAGGCCGCCCGCCTCATCGCCGGGATCGCCCGAGCCGTGGCATCCCCCGAGCGATAGGCCGCCGCTGCCCCCGGCGACGTCGCTCTCCGCCGTCGTCGCCACGCGGCACGGCTCCTAGTCGAGGCCCGGCTCGAAGCGCCTCGTGAGGTCGCGCAGCTGCCGCGAGCGGGGCCGGCCGCCGGCCGCGATCTCGTACAGGTCGCGCAGCTGGCGCTCGAGCCACCATGCGATGTCCTCGTCGCGGACGCTTGCCCGGAGCCGCCGCGCTCGAGCACGTCGGTCGCGGATCGGCATCTCCAGCGAGGACTCGAGCGCCCGCGCCGTCCCGGCGACGTCCGCGGCCGTCACCATCACGGCGTCCACCGCGAGCTGCTCGGCGGCGCCCGCGGTCTCGGAGAGGATCAGCACCGGGTCGCCAACGAGCACCGATTCCTTCGCGACCAGGTTCATCCCGTCCACGATCGGGTTGACGAGCACCACGTCCGCCAGCCGGAGGGCGGCGATCGCCAGCGCGTAGTCAGAGCCGTCCAGGAGCCAGATCGGCGCCTCGTCCGGGTCGCTCATCCCGTTCACCCGTGCCACGGTCTCGCGGACCGCCGTCGTGTACTCGGCGTACTCGCTGAGGTTCTCCCGGCTCGTCGACTGGATGGCGAGGAACCGGACCGAGCCGCGCAGCTCCTGCCGGTGCGCGAGCATCGCCTCGAACGCGAGGAAGCCGCGGAGCGCGTTCTTCGACGGCTCGAGCCGGTCGACCCGGACGATCAGCTTCGGCCGCCCGGCACGCTCGAGCCGCTCGCGGAGCGCGGTCAGGCGACCCTCCACCTCGGGTCCCGCCGCGAAGCGCGTGAGGGAGATCGGGTCGAGCGAGATCGGATAGGCGCGGATCCAGATCGTCCGACCGCGCCAGCGGACGTGCCGGGCCGCCGGGTCGACCCGCGCATCGCGCACGAACGCCGCCACCGTGCCGAGGAAGTTCGTCGCATATCGGTCGGTCTGGAAGCCGAGCACGTCGTTCTCGAGGAGCCCCTCGCAGATCGAGCGGCGCAACCCCTGCGGGAGCACCTCCCAGTAGTCCGCAGCCGGCCACGGGATGTGGTTGAAGTGGAGCAGGAGCGCCTTCGGGAGCGCCGCGCGGATCGTGGCCGCGGCCAGGTACAGGTGGTAGTCCTGGAGCATCACGACCGGCCGCGGCCCGCTCGCCGCCGCGACGGCTGCCCGCGCCAGCGCCTCGTTCACGACGCGATAGCCGTCCCGCCACGCGGCCACGAGCCGGTCGTCCACGCGCGGCTCGTACGGCAGCTGGTAGAGCCGGTGCTGGATGAACCACAGGAACGGGTTGGAAACCGTCGCGTAATGCAACTCGTATGCCTCGTCCGAGACATCGGCCAGCACCAGCTCCAGGTCCTGGTCGGGCATCCGCTCGGCGATCAGCCGCCGGACCGTGGCGCCGGCGCTGCGCGGTGAGCGGCCGCCACGCTCCAGCGCTGCGCCTGCGGCACGGTCGTCCGGGTCCATCGCGGTGCTCACCCAGGTGACCGGCGCGATCCGGCCGAGTTCCGCGAGCGCGGTGACCAGCCCGCCCGAGCCCCGCGACGCGCGCCACTCCGAGCCGTCGCGCGAGAAGCTCAGCGGCCCTCGGTTCGAGACCACGATGAGGCGCGAGCCATCGCCGCCCAGCAGCCCGTCGAGATAGCCACGGAGACGTGTCGTCTGTGACCCCGCCGGGCGGGACGGAGCGTCGGTCATCGGATCGGCCACTCCCCTAGAGGAGCGCCCGAGCGGCCTCCTGCACGAACGGGATGACGAAGCCCGGCGCGACCCCGATCAGGACGGTGAGCACCGCTGTGACGACGAGACCGGACGAGATCAGCGCGCCGAGCTGGACGCGTGGCGCGTTCTCCGGCGCGTCCCGCATGTACATGACGACCGCGACCCGGAGGTAGTAGAACGCGGCGGCGGCGGCGTTGATCACGGTGAGTACCGCGAGCGCGGTGAGCCACGGGTTGCCGGCCTGGAGCGCCGCGACGATCACGTAGACCTTCGCCCAGAAGCCGGCGAACGGCGGGATCCCGGTGAGCGACAGCAGGAACACGAACATCAGGCCGCCGAGCAGCGGCGCGCGCCGCCCGAGGCCGGAGAACGAGGCGATCTGGGACGTGACGCCGGTCCGCCGCTGGAGCGCGGCGACCACCGCGAACGCGCCGAGGTTCATGAACGCGTACGCGGCGCCGTAGAACAGCAGCGCCTCCAGCCCGGCCCGCTCGGGGTCGGAGCCGACGGGTGCCGCGCCGTACGCCGCGAGCCCCACCAGGATGTACCCGGTGTGCGCGATCGAGGAGTACGCGAGCATCCGCTTGATGTTGTCCTGCGTCAGCGCGACGAGGTTGCCGAGCGTCATCGTCAGCGCCGCCAGGATCACGATGAACGGCGTCCAGTCCGCCTTGAGCGGTGCGAGCGCGTCGATGAACAGCCGCAGGATCAGCGCGAACGCGGCGACCTTCGGGCCTACCGAGAGGTAGCCCGTCACCGGCGTCGGCGATCCCTGGTATGCATCAGGCGTCCAGTAGTGGAACGGCACTGCCGCGATCTTGAACGCGACGCCGGTCGTGAGCAGTGCCAGCCCCATCGTCAGCGCCGGCGTCAGCGAGACGGTCCCGTCGATGCCGCGGAGCGCGGCGGCGACCTCGGGGATCGACGTGGTCCCCGTGTAGCCCCACACGAGCGCGAGGCCGAACAGGAAGATCGCCGACGAGAACGACCCGAGCAGGAAGTACTTGATGGCGCCCTCGGTCGAGAGCCCGTCCCGCTTGGCGTAGCCGGCGAGCATGTAGCCCGGAAGGACCAGCAGCTCGAGGCCGAGGAACAGCACCAGGAGGTCGCGCGAGCCGCCGAGCAGCATCGCGCCGGAGATCGCGAACAGGAGCGTCGACGAGAACTCGGCCATCGGCAGCCGGCGCGGCCGGAGGTAGTCGGGCGAGAAGAGGATCGTCAGCAGCGCGATGGCGAGGAACAGCACATCCAGGAAGCCGGTCAGCGGGTCGCGCACGTAGGCGCCGCCGAACACCTCCTGGTCGCCGACCGGCTGGAGATACCAGGTCGCGTACGCGGCGAAGGCCCCGACGGCGATGATCCCGACGACCATCACGCCCGTCACGAGCCGGTCCCGGCCGGTGAAGGCGATGTCCAGGGCGACCGCCAGCATCGCGAGCGCGATCACCGCGATGAGCGGGCCGATCGCGAGCCACTCGTTGGCGGTCATGCCGGGCTCACGGCAGGATCCGGATCGCGGACGCCTGCGCGGCGTCGCCGAGGATCGCGTCGACCGGGACGTGGAGCAGGTCGAGCACCAGGCTCGGGAAGAGCCCGAACGCGAGCGTCAGCGCGATGAGCGGCGTCAGCGTCGCGAGCTCGGTGGGCGTGATGTCCACGAGGTGATGGCCGAGCCCCTTCAGGAAGTCCGAGACGTCGCCGAAGATGACCCGCTGGTAGAGCCACATCATGTACGCGGCGCCGATGGTCATGACGATCGTCGCGATCAGCGCGGCCCACGGGTTGAACGCGAAGGTCCCGAGGAAGACGAGGAACTCGCCGACGAAGCCGGCCAGGCCGGGCAGCCCGATCGAGGCGAGCATGAAGAAGCCGAAGATCGCCGCGTAGACCGGCGTCCGTGCCGCGAGGCCGCCCATCTTCGCGATCGTCCGGTCGTGCGTCCGCTCGTACAGCACGCCGACGCACAGGAACAGCGCGCCCGTGATCAGGCCGTGGTTGACCATCTGGAGGATCGCGCCCTCCATCCCCTGCTGCTGGAAGATGAAGATGCCCAGCGTCACGAAGCCCATGTGGCTGACCGACGAGTACGCGATGAGCTTCTTCATGTCGGGCTGGACGAGCGCGACGATCGCGCCGTAGATGATCGCGATGAGGCTCAGCCCCACGATCCACGGCGCGTACGTGTGGGCGGCGTCCGGGTAGATGCCGAGCGCGAACCGGATGAAGCCGTAGCCGCCCAGCTTGAGCATGACGCCGGCGAGGATCACCGAGCCCGCGGTGGGCGCCTCGACGTGGGCGTCCGGCAGCCAGGTGTGGAACGGGAACATGGGGACCTTGATGGCGAACGCCAGGAAGAACGCCCCGAACGCGAAGAGCTGGAGGGTGTCCGCGAAGCCGTACTGGCGGAGCTGTTCGTAGTCGAACGCGCCGGCCCACGAGCCGCCGTGGCCCGCCTGGAACGCGAACGCCGTGGCGAGGATCGCGACCAGCATCAGCAGCGAGCCGGCCAGCGTATAGAGCACGAACTTGATCGTGGCGTAGATCCGGTTCGCGCCGCCCCAGATGCCGATGATCAGGTACATCGGCACGAGGACGACCTCGAAGAAGATGTAGAACAGGAACAGGTCGAGCGCCGTGAAGACGCCGATCATGCCGACCTCGAGGATCAGGAAGGAGATCATGTACTCCTTCACCCGGTCGCGGATCGGCCCGAAGCTGGCCAGGATCGAGATCCAGCTGAGCAGCGTGGTGAGCACCACGAGCACCAGCGAGATCCCGTCGACGCCGAGCTTGTACTGGATGCCGAACGCGGGGATCCAGTCCGCCTGCTCCTTGTACTGGAAGCCCTGGGCGGACGAGTCGAAGGCGGGCAGCAGCGCGAGCGACAGCACGAACGCGACGAGCGCTGTCAGGAGCGCCGCCCAGCGCACGGCGTTGACGTTGTCGCGCGGGATGAACGCGATGAGCAACGCGCCGATCAGCGGCGTGAACGTGACGAGCGTCAGGATCGGGATGCCGGTCATCTGCCCCGCCTAGCGTCCCGTGGCCACGAAGTAGCCCACGGCGACGACCAGCAGCGATAGCGCGATGCCCAGCGCGTAGTTCTGGACCCGGCCGGTCTGGAGATGGCGAAGGCCCCGCCCGCTCGACTGGGTGAGCGAGGCGACCCCGTTGACCGTCCCGTCGATGACGTGGACGTCGAACCACCAGAGCCCGCGGGCGACCAGCCCGCCGATGCGCACGAAGATCAGGTCGTTCAGGTCGTCGAAGAACCACTTGTGGAACGAGCCGACGTAGAGCGGCCGCAGCCGCTGGGTCAGCCGCTCGACCGTGGCCGGCCGTGGCTTCGCCTCGAGGCCGAGGAGCGGCACGCGGAAGCCGAACAGGCGCATGGCGGCGAGCACGCCGATCACCGCGACCGCGACGCTCGCGCCGAGGAGGAAGCCGTCGATGCCCAGGAACTGGTACTCCTGGTGGACGCGCGCGAGGATCTCCTCGCCGGGCCGGAACACGGGTTCGAGCCACTGGTGGAGGAGGCCGCCCTCGGGCGGCAGGCCGATGACGAGCCCGAGCAGGATCGATGGGATCGCGAGGAGCATCAGCGGCCCGGTCATCGTCAGCGGCGACTCGTGGACCTTGGGCTCCACGTGCGGGTCGACGTGGCTCGGCCCGTAGAACGTCTTGCCCATCAGCCGGAACATGTAGAACGCGGTCATCAGGGCGACCACGATGCCGATGGCCCAGACCCACACGAAGCCGTTCTTGAACGCCTCGCCGAGGATCTCGTCCTTGGAGAAGAAGCCGGCGAGCGGCGGGATCCCGGCGATCGCGATCGAGCCGATGAGCATCGTGATGTGGGTGATCGGCATCTTCCGCCACAGCGCGCCCATCCGGTTCATGTCCTGCTCCTCGTGGACGCCGTGGATCACGGAGCCGCTCCCGAGGAACAGCAGGCCCTTGAAGAAGCCGTGCGTCATGAGGTGGAAGATCGCCGCGGTGAACGCGCCGACGCCGAGCGCCGCGAACATGTAGCCGAGCTGGCTGAGCGTGGAGTACGCGAGCACGCGCTTGATGTCGCGCTGGGTGAACGCGATCGTCGCCGCGAGGATCGCGGTGAAGATGCCGACCGCCGCGATGACGAACATCGCGCTCGAGCTCGAGGAGAAGATCGGGTTGGCCCGGGCGACCATGTAGACGCCCGCGTTGACCATGGTCGCGGCGTGGATCAGCGCGCTGACCGGGGTCGGGCCCTCCATCGCGTCCGGCAGCCAGACGTGGAGCGGGAACTGGGCGCTCTTGCCCACGGCGCCCATGAACAGCAGCAGCGCGAGCCCGGTCATCATCCACGGCTGGATCGCGCCGCTCGCGGCGAGGGCTGGGATGCGCTCGAAGACGTCCGGGAAGTGGAGCGTCCCGACCGTCGTCCAGATGGCCATGATGCCGAGCGCGAAGCCGACGTCCCCGACCCGGTTGGTGAGGAACGCCTTCTTCGACGCGAGCGCGGCGGACCGCCGGCCGTACCAGAAGCCGATGAGCAGGTAGCTCGAGAGGCCCACCAGCTCCCACGCCGCGAACATCACCAGGAAGTCGTCGGCGAGGACGAGCAGCAGCATCGAGAACATGAACAGGTTCAGGTAGGCGAAGAAGCGCCACCGGCCGGGGTCGTGGGCCATGTACCCGATCGAGTAGATGTGCACGAGCATGCCGACGGTGCAGACCACGATCAGCATCACGGCGGTCAGCGCGTCGACCGCGAAGCTCGCGTCCACCACGAAGTCGCCCGCGGGGATCCAGCGGTACAGCGTGAAGTGGAGCCCCTCCTCGCCGAACGCGTGCTGGCCGAGCGTCTGGTAGACGAGGTACATCGCGATCAGCCAGGTGGCCACGATCGCGGCCACCGCGATGATCCAGGCACGCGTGTAAAGCCGCCGGCCGACCAGCGCCGTCAGCGCGAAGCCCGCGATCGGCAGCACGAGGAGCAGGGTGACGAGCAGCTCGTCGGTGGTCAGTGACAACTCCGGCTACTCGCGCATCGAGTGGTACTCGTCGACGAGCGGCGTGCGCCGGTTGCGGTAGATCGCGATGACGATCGCCAGGCCCACGGTCGCCTCGCCGGCGGCGACCGCCATGACGATCAGCGCGATCACCGACGCGCGGCCCTGGAGCTCCGGGACGAACGCGCCGAACGCGACGATCGCCAGGTTCACGGCGTTGATCATCAGCTCGATCGACATGAGCATCGCGATCGCGTTGCGGCGGGCGAGGAACCCGAACACGCCGATGCAGAACAACAGCGAGGCGAGGACGAGGTACGCGTCGAGGCTGTGTGCCACGGTCAGCCGATCCCGCCGGGCGCGCGACCCGTTCCGCCACCGGGCGGTGAGTCGAGCGCGGCCTGGCGTGCCTGGGCCACGGTCTCCGGCACGTCGTCATCCTCGCGCTTGGCGAGGAAGACGCCGCCGATGACGGCCGCCAGGAGCAGCACCGAGACCACCTCGAACGGCAGCACGAAGTCGCTGAAGAGGAACCGCGCGATCGCGTCGGTCGTGCTCGTGAGCGGCTCGGCGACCGCGCGCGGCCAGTCGGCGCCCGCGACCATCGCGACCAGGAGCACGCCCAGGACGATCGAGGCAAGTGCGCCGGCCCACGCCTGGTGGTGGAACACGAGCGCGGCGGGACCCGACTTCGACTGGGTCAGCATGATCGCGAACAGGATCAGCACGCTGATCGCGCCGATGTAGATGAGCACCTGCGCGGCGGCCACGAGCGGCGCGCCGAGCAGCACGTAGATGCCGGCGAGGGCCGCGAAACTGAGGATCATCGAGAGCCCGGAGCGGATGATGTTCCGGCCGAGGACCACGCCGATCGCGGCGGCGAGCATGATCCCGCCGAACGCCACGAACAGCAGGTCATCCCACGGGATGTTCAGGTACGGGATCGTCTCCGGGAGTCGCACGGCGCTTCGGGGTGCCCGCGGCTACCGGTGATAGGCGTGGGCGCCGCCGCCCTGCCCACCCTCGTGGCCGGTGCCGTCGTGCGAGTGGCCGGTGCCGTTGCCGTTCCGGTGGCCGTTGCCCGGCTGGACGCCGGCGGGGAGCATCGGGAGCATCCGGCCCGGGTCGATCGCGCGGCCCGCGCCCTGCACGCGCTCCAGCCAGTCGCGCTCGCGGCGGACGTAGGTCAGCTCCGTGTCGCGGTCCATCGCGCTGATCGCCATGAGGTCGATCATCGGCTCGGCGCGGTCCTCGTGGGAGAGCTCGAAGTCCGGGCCGCAGCGGAGCGCGTCGTAGGGGCACGCGTCCACGCAGATGCCGCACAGGATGCAGCGCGACTCGTCCACGTCGTACTTCTCGAGCACGCGCGGCTTGGGCATCAGCGCGCCGGTGGGGCACGTCTCCGCGCACCGTCCGCACGAGACGCACGGCGTGGTGTTGAGGCTCATGTCGAGCGGCGTCGTGACGAGCGTGTCGAAGCCGCTCCGCATGAAGTCGTAGCAGGCGGCGCCCACGACCTCCTTGCACACGTTCGCGCAGCGGCCGCAGTCGATGCAGCGTGCCGGCTCGCGGAGGATGAACGCGTGGGAGTCGTCGCGGATGTAGTCGTGGTTGATGCCGGTGAACCGGTTCTCGAGCACCGAGCGGTACGAGAACGCGCCGGAGTTCTGCGGCTCCAGGGTCTTCAGCGTCGTGCCGTACTCGATGCCCTGGCGGCGGAGGTCGCAGTAGCCGATCGCCTCACAGGTGCACTGCAGGCAGCGGCCGGACTCGGCCATCGCCTCCTGCTGGGTGTACGGCAGCTCGTATTCCATGTACGAGCGGTTGCGGACCTCGGCCTCCATCGCCTTGAGCCGGATGCGCGGCTCCTTCACCTCGGCCGTGAACGGCACGATCGAGAGGAACTCCGGCTGCGGCTCTGCGAGTGTCTGGCGGGCGCGGATCGAGGCGAGGTCCTGGCCCTGCAGGTACGCGTCCACGGCGTACGCCGCGCGCCGCCCCTCGGCGATCGCCTGCACGACGGTCGCGGCGCCGACGCGCACGTCGCCGGTCCCGAAGACACCCGGCCGGCCGGTCGCGAACGTCACGGCATCCGCGGCGAGCCGCTTCTGCTTGGTGGCACTGACGCCGTCCGCGCCGCGTGACAGCCAGCGCAGGTCCGGCCCCTGGCCGATGGCCAGCAGCACCCGGTCACACTCGATGATGAACTCGGTGCCCGGCACCGGCGAAGGCCGCCGCCGCCCGGACGCGTCCGGCTCGCCGAGCTGCATCCGCTGGAACTCGACGCCCGTGACCTTGTTGTTCTCGTCGGTCACGACGCGCGTCGGCGCCGCCTGGAAGATGGCGCGCGCGCCCTCCTCCAGCATCTCGTGGACCTCGTTGGCCGCGGGCATGTCCTTCATGTCGCGGCGGTAGACGAGCGTCACCTCCGACGCGCCCTGCCGGACCGAGGTCCGCGAGCAGTCCATCGAGGTGAACCCGCCGCCGATGACGACGACCCGCTTGCCGGCATGGCCCGGATACGGCAGCCCGAGCGTCGCGATCCGGAGGTACTCGAGGCCGTCCAGCACGCCGTCCGCGTCCTCGCCCGGCACGCCGAGCTTGTTCGTGTCGTAGCAGCCGATCGCGACGACGACCGCGTCGTAGCCCTGGTTCTGGAGGTCGTCGAGCGTGAAGTCGACGCCCAGCTCCGCGTTCGTGACGATCTTCCCGCCGAGCTCCCAGACCGCGTTGTACTCGCCTTCGAGGATCTCGACCTTGGGGAGGCGGTACTGGGGGATGCCGTAGCGGAGCATCCCGCCGGGCGCCGGGTCCTTCTCGAAGACCGTGACCTCGTGGCCCGAGATGAGCAGGTAGTACGCAGCCGCCATGCCGGCCGGGCCGGAGCCGATGACCGCGACCCGTCGACCGGTCGCCGGCTGGAGCTCGAACGGGACGGGCGCCTTGACGCCCTGGTCGCGCTGCGCCTTGAGCACCTGGTCACCGGCGTAGCGGTGCGAGTCGCGGATCGCGATCGCCTCCTCGACCTCGTCGCGGCGGCAGTGCTCCTCGCACGGGGCAGGGCAGACCCGCCCGAGCACCGAGGGGAACGGGATCGTGCGCTTGAAGATTCGCGCCGACTCGATGAAGTTGCCTTCCGTGTTCGCCTTCAGGAACCCCGGGATGTCGATGTGGCTGGGGCACTTGTTCTGGCAGGGCGGCAGGCAGTACGCGTTGTGGTCCGAGAAGATCAGCTCGAGGTTGGTCTTGCGGACCTGGCGCAGCCGCGGCGTCTGGGTCTGGATGACCATCCCCGCCTCGGCCGCGCGCGAGCAGGAGATGGGCGGCTGCGATTCACCCTCGACCTCGACCACGCACATCCGGCACGCGCCGAAGCCGGGCAGCTTGGGCTCGTAGCACAGCGTCGGCACCTCGATGCCGTTGTCGCGGCAGATCTCGAGGATCGTCTGGCCCTCGCGGCCGGTGTACTGGCGGCCGTCGACCTCGACCGTGAAGGTCGGCGTGACCTGCGGTCGTTGCGGCGCCTGGGTCTCCAGCAGCCGCTCCGAGACCGCGTCCGGGGCAGCAACGCTCGGCGACACGGATCCGGCGGCGGGGCGGGCGGGAAGGACGTCGGTCATGCGTGCGGTACCGAGGTGGTGCCTGCGGCCGGTCGGCCGGGCTGGGCCTGCTGCGCGGACTGGGCTGGCTGCGTGCTCCTGCGGCTGACCGGCGGGAGCGGTCGGCAGGTTCCGGCGGGGCATTCGCCACGCACGATGTGAGCCTCGAACTCGTCGCTGAAGTATCGCATCCCGGTGAGCAGCGGGTTCGTGGCGGTGATCTCGTGGCCGCACAGCGCGCCGTCCCGGATGTCGGAGCAGAGGTCCTGCATCAGGGTCGGGTCGGCGGGGCGGGCGCGACCGGACGTGTAGCGCTCGCCGATCTCGTACAGCCGCCGCGTGCCGATGCGGCAGGGGATCGTCTTGCCGCACGCCTCGTCGCTCATGAAGCGCGTCATCAGCGCGGCGAGGTCCACGAGGCAGGTGCCCTCGTCGACCGCGAGGATCGAGCCGGAGCCCATGATCGCGCCCGCGGCACCCAGCGAGCCGGGGGTCAGGACGGTCGATTCGAGCGCGGACGGCGGAAGGAAGCCGCCGGACGGCCCGCCGACGAAGACGGCCTTGAGCTTCCCGGTCGCCGAACCACCGACGGTATCGATGATCTGCTTCAGGCTGGTCCCGAGCGGGACCTCCGCGACGCCGGCCTCGCCGAGCGCGCCGCCGAGCTGGACGAGCGTCGTGCCGGCGTTCCCCTCGGCGCCGATCGCGGCGAACGCCTTCGCGCCGTTCGCGACGATCCAGGGGACCGCGGCCAGCGTCTCGACGTTGTTCACGACCGTCGGCTTGTCCCAGAGCCCTTTGATCGCGGGGTACGGCGGCCGCTGGTCGGGCTGGGCGCGCTTGTTCTCGAGCGCTCGGAGCAGCGCGGTCTCCTCGCCGAGCACGAAGGCGCCCTGGATCTCGCGCAGGTGGATGTGCAGGTCGAAGCCGGCGCCGAGCGCGTCCTGGCCGAGGTAGCCGGCCTCCTCGGCCTGGCGGATGGCGGCCCGGAGGCGCCGGACGGCGGTCGCGTAGCCCGCCTTCACGGCGAGGAACGCCTCGGAGGCGCCGACCGCGAACGCCGCGAACGCGAGGCCCTCCACGACGGCGTGCGGGTCCTGCTCCATGAGCGTGCGGTCGAGCTGCGCGCCGGGGTCCGCCTCGTAGCCGTTGCCGACCGCGTACCGGCGGTCCGACTCCTGTGCGGCGCACGTCCGCCACTTCTCGGCGGTCGGATAGCCGGCGCCGCCGCGGCCGCGCAGCCCGGCCTCGGAGACGAGGGGAAAG
>JADMIO010647649.1_pt1 | contig 11730 bp, 12 predicted proteins | sample 8958161 | NCBI WGS metagenome assembly JADMIO01 (sample SAMN16585339, study PRJNA669376) | soil metagenome | isolation source: Crop rotation soil | place: USA: Cullars Rotation, Alabama | collected 2011
GCGTGGGTGAAAAAGAGGTACTGTTAACGGCGAAGGAGTTCGGGTTGCTCGAACATTTGCTGCGAAACCCCGGCCGCGTCCTGACCCGTGACGTCCTCCTGAATGCCGTTTGGGGCTACGACTACTATGGAACCACCAGAACGGTGGATGTCCATATCCGGCGGCTCAAACAAAAACTTCCTTTGCTTGACGAAGCCATCGCCTCCGTGAAGTCTCTGGGATACAAACTGAAGGATCTGTAATCGGTGACGGGCAAGAACGTATGACATTGTCCATCCGGTGGAAAATCGCGCTGGGAACGATCCTGATCGTGGCCTGCAGTCTGGCTGTCGCAGGATTGATAGTGGGACACTCGCTCATATTGGCGCTAGGCGCCGCCTTCTTGGTCGCCGTGACACTGAGCTTCCGGTTGGCTCACAGCATCACGAATCCGCTGCCGGAGCTAACCCATGCGGCCCAGCAATTGGCCGCCGGACGGCAGGCTACTCCCATCAAGGCCGCTACTCACGACGAAATCGGCATCCTGGCTTCCACACTCAATGAGGCGTCCGACCGGCTATACGCTCAAATCGACGCCCTATCGGAAGATCGCGCCCAGCTCCTGGCCGTCCTCACATCGATGGTGGAAGGAGTCATGGTGCTGGATTCTCGCGGCTATGTCCTGCAAATCAATCCGGCCTTGGAGCATATGTTCGGCATCGCCCGCACGGAGGCGCGGGAGCGTCCCGCTGCTGAACTCTTCCGCCACCAGCAGCTGAACGAGCTGATCGATACAGCTTTACGTTCGCAGGCGAATCATGAAGCGGAAATTATTCTGCCTTTGACGGGACGGTGCTTGCACATCGAAGCCTCCGCCGCCGGTGGAGAACGGGACAACGAGGCCTGTGTCGTCTTGGTCTTCCACGATATTACGGAACTGCGGCGCCTCGAAACGATCCGAAAGGACTTCGTGGCGAACGTATCTCATGAGCTTCGCACACCGCTGACCTCAATCAAGGGCTACGTCGAAGCGCTGTTAGACGGCGCCAAGGACGATCCCGTCGCAGCAGGCAATTTTTTGGAAATCATCCTGAATCAGAGTAACCGGCTGAACCTGATTCTCGATGACCTACTCGAACTTTCGAAAATTGAATCAGGCAACCTGCATTTCCAGCCTGAACCGATCGAGCTATGCCCTTTGATCGATCGCACGATCGCCATGATCAAAACCCTCGCCGACAAGAAACGCCACCGGCTCCTCACGGCAGTCGATCCGGGCCTCATGCCGGTGGAGGGGGACGAAGGACGGCTCGTCCAGGTTATGACCAATTTGCTCGACAATGCCGTCAAATACACCCCGGTCGGCGGCACCATTACGGTATCGGCACGATTCACCCCGGCATCAGCCGACAGAATGATCGATATCAGCGTCGCGGATACCGGCATCGGCATTCCGGAACCGGACCGCCCGCGTGTCTTCGAACGGTTCTATCGTGTGGACAAAGCTCGATCACGCGAGCTCGGCGGTACCGGACTCGGCTTGGCGATTGTTAAACATCTCGTCGAGGGGCTGGGTGGACAAGTCTGGGTAGAAGCAAATCATCCTCATGGAAGCCGGTTTGTGGTTCGTCTACCAGTCAGCAACACGAAAGCGGTTATCGACTCAGGTACCGTCACCACCGCACGAGCCCGGTAGCCCACGTCACTCCTCCGCCAAAACTGCCTAGCAGCACAAGATCACCAGCGGCAATGGCACCACTGCGCACAGCTGTGTCGAGCGCGATCGGCAAAGAGGCCGATGAGGTGTTACCGTACCGCTCGAGGACCGACGTTAATTTGTCCAGAGGAATTCCGAGGCGATCGGCAACCTGGCCCAAAATCCTGCCATTGGCCTGGTGCAGTACCACCTGTCTAATTTCGCCCAGGCCTACGCCGAATTCCTTTATGAGGTCTTGCACGGCTTGCTCGATCCGTCGAATGGCGACTCGATAGAGCGCGGTTCCCTGCATACGAATCGTATGTTCCTGTTTTTCCAGCGTCGCACGCGTCGACGGAGTTCGTGACCCCCCTGCCTGCACGCGAATCAACCCATGGCGAGAACCGTCTGCGCGCAGTCTGATGCCAAGAATCCCGCGCCAGTCCGAGTTGCGATCGTCTTCCCCCCGTAGTATGACGGCCCCGGCTCCGTCACCGAACAGCATAGCGGTCTCTTGATCCTGTCGATCGAGAGATCGAGACTTGACCTCCGACGCCGCTACCAGACAGGTTTTCAGCTGTCCACTTTGAATCATGGCCTGTCCCATGGACAGTCCATAGAGAAAGCCGGAGCAGGAGGCAGACACATCAAAGGCTCCTACACCCTGACAGCCCAATCCCCGCTGAACGTAACAAGCGGTTGAGGGAAACACGGTGTCGGGCGACGTGGTCGACAGGATGATGGCTTCAACATCGGACGCTTCGCAGCAGGCCGCGGAAAGGGCCCGGCGCCCGGCTTCGATTGCCATATCGGAAGGCGCCTCGCCGTCGGCCGCCCAACGCCGTTCCTTGATACCAGTCAGCCGTTGAATATAGTCCGGCGCAAGTCCCAAAGGAGAAGCAATGTCCTCGTTCGTGACGATTCGGTGAGGGAGATAACTGCCGGTTCCAATCACCCTCGCTCGAATCATGATTTCCATCGGTCGGAATTGAGAAGAAACGGCGAGGTTTGGAACCCCGCGCGGAAATTATAAGGAGCACGGCGTGGGAGGTCAATCAAACTCCCCCTCCTAATTCTGGCTCTTCTTGCTTTTCCCCCCCGGTACTTGCTATCAATAACGACCATGGCAATCTCATTGTTCCTTGCACGCTATTCAGCCATTCGATCGTCCTGGGTGGCTATATTGAGCTGCCTCGCGGCGGGGCCGATATTCCTCGTCGCTTGCTCCGGCACTCCCAAAGACCTCCGGGGCGCCGTAAAACAAGCCATCACCGGCACGGATGAACAAATCTTTGTCGAAGACACCGTCGAGCGATACTATCACCCCAACGTCATGATCAAACGCGGAGAAGCGTACTTCGATAAGGAAGAGTACGCCGAAGCACTAGCCGAATACACCCGATTCCTGGAGATGTACCGAAACCATGTGCTTGCCCCGTATGCGGCATTCCGGATCGGTGAAGTGCATCTAAAGATGGGCAAAAGCATCGATCGAGACCCAGAACCCATCCAAAAAGCGATTACCGCGTTCGAACGTGTACGAAAGGATTTTCCTGGAAGTCGGTATGATGCGCAATCACAGGAAAAGCTGGAAGAATGCCGTAACTGGCTGGCGGAAATGCATCTGTTTGTAGGGCGATTTTACTATCGGCGCGGCTCTTATCTAGCGGCAGCACACCGATTCGAGCAAATTTTCAAGAATTACCCTGATCGCCCTGTTGCCCCAGACGCCTTATATTTCCTTGCCATGAGCCATCATGAATTAGGCGCCGACGATTGGGCAAGATCTGATCTCGCGCTCCTGCTTGAAAAATATCCGGACAGCAACGCGGCAACCGATGGGAAAAGCCTGCTGGCAAAGCTTGGAGGGGCGTATCCTCCCTTACTCGCCCAAAAATCTGATCCGGTCATTGCTTCCGACGCAGGACCGGCGTCGTATAGACCGTACACGCCCGGCTTGCCGTCTATGCCAACTCAGCCTTCCGTCGGATCAGTCGGTGCTTCCTTCGCCAATCCCCTGGGACAAGCGTTTACCGCCTGCCGCCTCGGCGCGTGGTGCTAATCTATTCCCGCAGGGAATACTAAATGCGGGTTAGGATATTCTGCGAGACCGACTCGTGGAAGTAGCCGCCATTCCGCCTGTCATTGTCCCAAATACCAGCCGATACCATACCGTTCCAGGAAGCTCGTTACCATCGTGAGGGAATTGGCATAGATCATCACGCCGACGACTACCAGCAGAACTCCACTCACGGTCGAGACACCCCACAGATACGCTCGAACCTCCTTAAAGTAGGCAAGAAACCGATCCACACCCAAGGCCGTAAGAAACAACGGCAAACCTAACCCCATTGAGTAGGACGTCAACAACACGATGCCGTCAACCAGGGAGTCTGTCGTTCCGGCATACAGTAAGATCGATCCCAATACCGGCCCCACACAGGGCGTCCAGCCTGCGGCAAAGGCAACACCGATCAAGAATGACCCAAGGTATCCCGCCGGGCGATTGCGGAATTGATAGCGATGTTCCATTTTCAAAAAATTCAGATTCAGCACGCCAAGAAGGTAGAGTCCGAACACGACGATCAGCACACCGCCGATACGACGGATGGAGTCCTGATAGGTCACGAGCACTTGCCCCAGCAGGCTGGCCGAAGCGCCGAAGGCGATGAAGACAGCGGAAAATCCGGCGATGAAGAGAAGCGAATTCAGAACAATCGCCTTCTTGAATTTTGCCCGTTCTGACACGTCCGTCAGTTGTTCGACGGAGAGCCCTGTAATATAGGAAATATAGGACGGTACCAGCGGCAGGACGCATGGTGAAACGAACGAGAGCAATCCGGCTGAAAACGCGGCGAGCACCGAAATTTGCGGGAGTGATTGGGTCATCTTTATAGTTTCATGAGCAGCTGGATCAATTCGCGGGCTTCCGGCGAATCCCAGTCTCGAGCGCCGAAAATCCTCTCGCGTATGATCCCCTGGCGGTCGACCATGAGCGTCATCGGAAGTGACCGGGCACCGTAGGTCAAGCCGATCTCCATATCCGTGTCGTGGAGGATGGGAAACGTCAATCCAGTCTTCCGTTGAAACGGGCGAGTAACTGCCATTCCTTGCGAGTCCGTGGAAATTGCGAGGATTTGGAATTCTCTACGAGAAAAGGTTCGATAGAGTTGTTCCATAGCCGGCATTTCGACTCGGCAGGGACCGCACCAGGTTGCCCAGAAATTGAGCAACACCACCTTCCCCCGAAATTGGGACAGACTCGTCACATTGCCGTCAAGATCACGTAAATGAAAGTCCGGAGCCTCGTCCCCAACCCTTACCGCCTGCCGATTACTGATCTGCGTTCGTACCTGTGGAGCCGGCTCAGCTTGAGCCCCCAAAGCCGTCATAGCGGAGGAAGCGGCAAACAACCCAATGGAAATCCATGTGATCGAAGCACCCATCGATCCTCAGTTCGATTCAATTTCCTTGAAACCGAATCATCTTACAAACGCGCAAAAAGCACTGTCAAGGAATCGTCCGCCCTCCCGGACAACATCCCCCGCATTCGAGTAATGGACAAACCGAGTCATCTCCTCTAAAATCGATCACATTCTACCGGATGGATCGGCTGCCGTGACGGTGTCGCGATCTGCAATTCACCACGAACGCACAACGACTTGAACTACGAGAAAGAGGGGCGCATGAGAAACAATTACTTGTTCACCTCGGAGTCAGTGACGGAAGGACACCCGGACAAGATCGCGGATCAAATTTCCGATGGCATTCTGGATGCGTTGCTCGCCCAGGATAAATATTCCCGCGTCGCGTGCGAAACGATCCTGACGACCGGGATCGCATTCGTCGCAGGGGAAATTTCCACCAAGGCGTACGTCGAGATTCCCGACATCATCCGCGACGTCATCAAGGATGTCGGCTATAACGATGCATCATGGGGATTCGATTCCCATACCTGCTCAGTTTTGACGGCGATTCATCAACAATCCGGCGATATCGCCATGGGAGTCGATTCCGGAGGGGCCGGCGACCAAGGCCTGATGTTCGGCTATGCCACCAACGAGACCGACGAGTTAATGCCGATGCCGATCGTGCTCGCCCACCGGCTGACCCGCCGCTTGGCTGAAGTGCGGAAAAAGAAGATTCTGGACTGGGTGCGCCCGGACGGTAAGTCCCAAGTGACCGTCGAATACAAGAGCGGGAAACCGGTGCGCATCGACACCATTGTCGTCTCCACGCAGCATAGCCCCGACATCACGACCAAGCAAATCGAGCGCGATATCATGGAGAAAGTCATCAAGCCCGTGATGCCGAAGCACCTCTATGACCAAGCCAGCGTGAAGCACCACATCAACCCAACCGGCCGATTCGTCGTGGGAGGGCCAATGGGCGACACCGGTTTAACCGGTCGAAAGATCATCGTGGACACCTACGGCGGTCACGGCAGCCATGGCGGCGGCGCCTTTTCCGGCAAGGATCCCACGAAGGTGGACCGCTCCGCGTCCTACATGGCCCGCTACATCGCAAAGAACCTCGTCGCGGCCGGCCTCGCCGATAAATGCGAAGTGCAGCTCGCCTATGCGATCGGGGTGGCTGATCCGGTCTCGGTCCTTGTCGATACCAAAAATACGGAAAAAGTCTCCGTCGATCATCTCGACAAGCTCGTGCGCAAACATTTCCCGATGACACCACGCGGCATCATCGATCATCTGAAGCTTCGCCGGCCGATCTTCCGCAAGACCGCCGCTTACGGCCACTTCGGCCGCAATGAACCGGAGTTCACCTGGGAAAAGACCGACAAGGCCAAAATGCTGCGGAAGGACGCAGGACTGTAGAGTAACAGGCAAAGGCTTAGGGTTACGGCCAAAGGGGGGCCGGGTTATACAACTCGCCCCCCTTTATCTTGACTGTGAATGACCAATGACGAACGACGCTCTGTAAAGGAGGTTTCCGTGGATTACGATGTGAGAGACATTAAGTTGGCCGACGCAGGCCGGTTGAAGATTGAATGGGCTGAGGCCACCATGCCTGTGCTGCGCCTGATCAGGAAGCGGTTCGTACGGCAACAGCCGCTCAAAGGCGTGCGAGTCACCGCCTGTCTCCACGTGACGACGGAAACGGCGAATCTGGCCATTACCCTCAAGGCAGGTGGCGCCGACGTCCGTCTCTGCGCCTCTAACCCACTCAGTACGCAGGATGAGGTGGCTGCGGCCCTCGTCCAGCACGAAGGCATTCCGACCTTCGCCATCAAAGGCGAGGACAACCAGACGTACTACCGTCACATCGAATCCGCCATCGCACATCGTCCGCACCTCACCATGGATGATGGGGCCGACGTCGTATCCCATCTGCACTCTAAGCGCAAAGAGCTGTTAAAGAACGTGATCGGCGGCACGGAAGAAACGACCACCGGGGTCATCCGGCTCCGCAGCATGGCCGAAAAGAAAGTGCTCAAGTTCCCGGTCATCTCAGTCAATGACGCCAATACAAAACATATGTTCGACAATCGATATGGAACCGGGCAGTCCACTATGGACGGCATCGTGCGCGCTACGAACCGATTGGTTTGCGGGTCTGTCGTCGTCGTCGTGGGCTATGGCTGGTGCGGGCGCGGCATCGCCATGCGAGCGAAGGGTATGGGCGCCGACGTGATCATTACCGAGATTGATCCGCTGAAAGGGCTGGAAGCGGTCATGGACGGCTTCCGTGTGATGCCGATGGAACAGGCGGCGCCGATCGGCGATTTCTTTGTCACGGTGACCGGCAATATCCACGTGATTCGCGGGGAGCACTTCGCCGCCATGAAAGACGGTGCCATCGTCTGCAACAGCGGGCACTTCAATGTGGAACTGGATATTCCTGCGCTGGAGAAATTGAGCAAGAGCCGAAAAGTGATCCGCACCGGTGTCGAACAGTTTATACTCAAGAACAGTCACCGCGTAAGCCTCCTTGGTGAAGGCCGACTCGTCAATCTGGCTACTGCCGAAGGCCATCCGTCCAGTGTCATGGATATGAGCTTCGCAAATCAGGCACTCGGCGCAGAATATATTGTAAAAAACTATAAGAAACTGGAAAAGAAGGTCTATCCGGTTCCGGCGGATATCGACAAAGAAATCGCGCGCCTCAAACTGGCCGGTATGGGTGTCGCAATCGATACGTTGACGGCAGAACAGAAGAAGTATCTCGCATCCTGGGAAATGGGGACGTAGGGAGGCAGGCCTGCGTCTCGCCGTCGCTTCCAGGCTCCCGGAATGACCCTTCCGGCCTCGTGCGACGCGAACCTTCTGGAATTCCTTCAGCTGCGGTCGCTTCGGCGACCGCAGTCCCTCAGTCAGTTCCAGCTTTCACATCGCCCAAAGCTCGGTGGGTTCCCCATTCCGCCGACAAGGTCGCTCCAGAGAGACGCAGGCCCGCAAGGGAGAATAAAAAGCGCGCAGTCGAGAGCACCCGCACCACACCTGCTAAGAAAAGAAAACAGGAAGGAAGGCCGCCTTAGTTGACGCGGCCTTTGATTTCGGGCATCCTTTAGCAGCGCTTTTACTTCAGGTCAGGAAGCACCGCGATAATGCGCAACGGACCGCCGGTGCCGGCGGTGATTTTCATCGGAAGCGCGATTACATCGAATCCCTTTTCGGGCAAGCCGCTGAGGTCGGCAAGATTTTCGAACACCGGCACATTGTGGGAGAGAAGCGCAACATGGGTTTTGAACTTGGTCGATTGCCCATGATCAATTGACGCCGTATCGATGCCGACGGCCTTGGTCTGCCGTTCACGCACCAGCCAAGCTGCTGCGTCGGGATGTACTCCAGGGAAATGCAGAGCCCGCACTCCTTCCTGCCCACGCAATTCCGTCCCCAGATACTCCTTCCGACTTGGCCAGAATCGGGCGAAGCCGGTATCCACAAGCACAATAGCGTGGTCAGGAATTCGCCCGTGCGCTGCTTCCCACTGTTCAACATCTCGAACGGTGACCTGATAATCTCGGTCACGCGCGCACTGGGATTGAGCATCGATTCGGACCGCTCCACCGACCAGACGCTCGATAGGAATCTGATCCAGCGTCTGTTTTCCACGGGAAAAGTGAATCGGGGCGTCGAGATGAGTCCCGCCGTGCTCGGGCATCTCAATACGGTTCGAGGCGTAGTAGTACCCATCCGGTGCTTCCTCTGCGTGCTGAACGATGAGCTTGAAATCCTGCTCCGTGGGCCAGACAATCGTGTCGGCGCCGACCGAGTGCGTGAGGTCGACAACCCGTGTGTGTTCCCACGCAATATGACTGTGCTGCGAATCAAGAACACATCCCGCACCTAAGATGAGCCACACTACGGTGCTCAACAAACTCGCTATATACGTGAATCTTCTCGCCATAGGACTCTTCCTTCCCCTCCCCCAAGTCTCGGAGCGAATGGATTTGCGGTGAGGCTTGCGCCATAGCGGAGATTGCGAACTAAGCAAGCAAGAGATACTGGGTGTGACGGCATTGCGACGGGAGTCGCAGCATTATAGTCACACCCAAGAGGTAAGAAGGACGTTCGTCAGCGGTCTAGATTCAACGCATTATGGCGCAACCGAATCCGCACGCCATTCGGTCCGAGCCATTTACTTCCCGAATGCCTTTTTCAGGAGCGGTTCCATTTCGCCCTTGGCTGCCATAGGATCGAGGATATCGGTATCACCGTAGAAGGTGCCGTCGATAAATACCTTCGGCAGCGTCGGCCAATTGGTCATCTTGGTCAGAATTTCCCGCTTCGCCGGCTGCGAGAGGACATCGATCAACTCATAGGGATAACCATATTTGTCGAAAAACTGCATCGTCTCTCGCGTAAACCCGCACATCGGCATCTGCTTGGTCCCCTTGCCGTAAATCAAAATTTTATGCGCTTTTACTTCTTTCTGGATTTCTTCTTCAATCGGGTCCGCCATTGTCCAACCTCCTTGCATACGGCTTTGAATATAGGCACTCAGTGTTACTCACACTAGTGTTCGTCCTGGGTCTTCGCTGTGAGCTCCAGTGCATGAATACGCCCGTCTTTCATCGGCGCATCCAGAGCTTGATAAATCATCCGATGCCGGTCTAATAAGTTTTTCCCCTGAAAAGCCGCGGAGATCACACTGACTTTGAGATGGTTCATTGTCCCGGTTCGATCCATTACCGTCACCACAGCGTCTGGCATACTCTTGCGAATATAGTCGGTCACAACATCCTGTGTAATCACAAAACCTCCTTAATTATTCCTGATAACACCCTAGCCGAAATTGCCTTGCAAAGGCAATGCGCACATAGCCAGGCGGTGGTGGATTTCAATAAATCATGGTGCCTATCAGCCACCACGCCAGAGAGAGAACACGACGCGCTTTTAGCCAATCCTTTTGAGTTCAATCAAAGTTTAATGTCCGGCATGCAGCTTGCTGTTTCAGTAAACAACACACAATGACGGCGTAAAATTTCATTCACCCGTTACCAGGGAGGTTGCCATGAATGAGTTCAAGTCCGGATTTTTTGTCGGAGGAGAAAGGAGCAACGGTCGTGTGCTCGTTGTCGATGACGAGCCGGACATCCGCAAAGTTGTCCGAATGACGCTTCAAAAAGCCGGGTACGACGTGCTGGAGGCGGAGAACGGCGCCAAAGCCATCGAGACGATCAACAGCGGTGAAAATCGTCTCCTGCTCGACGTGATGATCTGCGACATCCGCATGCCTAAAGTGAATGGCATCGAAGCGATCACGTACTTCCGTGAAAATTATCCCCGTGTTCCCCTGATCGTCCTAACCGGATTCCCGGACACCGATATGGCCACATCGCTGCTCCGTCAGGGCGTGGTGGACTATCTCGTAAAACCGGTGGAAGGCGAGAAGTTGAAGGCCTCCGTCGCTCGCGCCATGGAGCAGCGTGAATTGGCTCATCTATGATGAATTGGACGGCCACACAGGGAAAGGATGCTCCAGTGACCTCGTCCCCTATGCATGCCGCAATCGGGAACGAACGAAGCGAGCCGGCTCCTGTTCCGATCAGGATACGAGTGGCCATTATAGGGGCAGGCCGAGGGGGGAGCGCCCTACTCGACGGACTCCACCAGATCCGCACGATTGAAATGGTCGGCATTGCGGACAGAGACCCCTCGGCTCCCGGCATCAAACGAGCCCATGAACTCAATGTACCCGTCTATGATCGGGTTTCTGATCTGATCCAGAATCAAGGGCTCCACCTTGTGATGGACGTCACCGGCGATCCCGCGATGGAACATATGCTCCGGGATCAACTTCCACCTGGGGCAGATATCCTGAGCGGACAAGCATCACGGCTGCTCTGGACTTTGGTACAACATGAAGCCCTCTTACAGGCCGAGTTGCTGCATGCGGAGAAATTGGCAGGAATAGGCTCATTCGCCGCCGGTATCGCCCACGACATGAACAATCCGCTCCAGCTGATCCTCGGCCTGGCAGAAAACCTGGCTGAGGAGACAGACCTCGGCGCCGTCCACGACCAAGCCCGGGACATCATTGAAGCCGTTAAGCGTACCACCGCCATTTGCCGGGACCTCACCTCCTACTCGCGTCGCGCCTCGTTGCGACAAGAGGCCATCATCGCCGTCAACGGCAAGCTGGACGAAGCGCTGAAGATTGCCCGCTATGCCGTGGCGCTTCAAGACATTGAAATTCGCAAGCGTTACCAACCCGACGCTTTGGTGAAGGGAAACCCCGATGAGCTTCTCCATGTATTCGTCAACCTTATCACCAATGCCGTCCAGGCCATGGCGGACAAGGGCACCTTAACACTCGAAACCGCCGTGACAGCCGATGCCACGCGGGTTCGTGTCTCCGACACAGGTTGTGGAATCCCCCCCGAGTTACTCGGCCGGATCTTTGAGCCATTCTTCACGACGAAGCCACCGGGGAAGGGAACCGGATTGGGACTCTACAACATCAAGAGCGTCATTCATCATATGAACGGCACCATCGCGGTTGAAAGCCAAGTCGGCCGAGGCTCGACGTTTACGCTTACATTTCCCCATGATTCAACCGCCGGCGAGAGGAAGCCTACGCCATGACCGAAA
>JADMIO011429316.1_pt1 | contig 11730 bp, 9 predicted proteins | sample 8958161 | NCBI WGS metagenome assembly JADMIO01 (sample SAMN16585339, study PRJNA669376) | soil metagenome | isolation source: Crop rotation soil | place: USA: Cullars Rotation, Alabama | collected 2011
CCTGCTTGCGGACGCGGTTTGGCGCGCGGGTCCCAGACCTGCCGTTCAAGGATCGGGGCACGCGAAACGAGAGGCCATGGATTCGACCGGTCATGGATCGAAGGAACGATTCGGCGCCCGTTGTGCAAGCAGCACAGTTTGGGCCGGCCCGGATCAGTACAGTCCGACTACCTTACTTCCGGGCTTTGTACAGTCCGACTACCTTACTTCCGGGCTTTCAACATGGCATCGCGTCGCGCCTTGAACTCATTGCCGGCACGCCATTCCGGCCAGCGATCGCCGTTGGCGATGCGAAGCCCGACCTCGAGTAAAAACTCGGTGTCCTGCGCGGCGCCTTCAAACGTCCAGTCGGGTTTCACCTCGTCGCTGACCTGGTGATAATCCTTCGCAATGTAGTCACTGACCTTCTTCTCGCCGTAATCTGCGGCCTGGCCGATGAATTGCTTGCCCGCCTTCGGGTAGTACGCCGGCACGCCGACCTTCGCGAATTCGAAATGGTCGCTGCGATAATACCCGCCCCGCTCGGGATGGCTGTCGGGCTTCATCTGGCGCCGCTGTTCCCGGGCGACGGCGATCCCGATGTCATCGATCGTGGTGGCGCCGAACCCGATCGTCTCCATGTCGCTGGTACGCCCGAACTGGTTCGCCCCGTCCATGTTGATCGCCGCGATGGTGCGGTTGAGCGGGTACAATGGGTTTTGCGCGTAGAAGCGGGATCCGAGTAGTCCCTTCTCCTCGGCGGTGACGGCCAGAAACAACACGCTCCGCCTGGGCTGTTCAGCCGCCGGCAAGGCTTTCATCGCGGCCGCGAGTTCCAACAGCACCGCAATTCCGGCCGCGTTGTCCGCCGCCCCGTTGAAAATCTGGTCGCCTTTGAGCCGGTCGTCGCGCCCCAGATGGTCCCAATGCGCGTTATAAATCAGGTATTCGTTCCGTACCGTTGCGTCGCGTCCGGGCAGCAGGGCGATCACATTGCGGGAATCGACGTTCCGCAGCGTGTTGTCCACGGTGAACGAAGCGGTGGCGCCGAGTGCGACGGGACGAAACTCGCGGGTGACCGCCGTTTTCTTCAACGCCTCGTAATCCTTGCCGCTGGCCGCGAATAATTTCTTCGCCGCATCGTACGTGAGCCAGCCGGAGAACCCAACGTGCCCTGCGTTCTTGTCCGGCGTGCGAATCTCGAAATTTTCGCGGGTCCAGCTGCTGACGACCACTGCGAATGGGTACGCGGCCGGGATGGTTTCGTGAACGATGAGGCAGGCGGCCGCACCTTTGGCCGCGGCGATCTCATACTTGTAGGTCCATCGCCCGTAATACGTCATCGCCTTGCCGCCGAAAAATTTCGCGTCGAGGTCGCCATCCGCGTCGAGGATGGGCGGGTCGTTGATGAGCATGACGACCGTCTTGCCGCGTACATCGACCCCTTTGTAGTCATCCCAACCGAACTCCGGCGCGACGATGCCGTAGCCCACAAAGACGACATCGCTGTCCTTGCCTTGCACCTGGTTCGTCGCGCGCGTCGAGAAACCGACGAAGTCGTTGATGTTTTCCATCGGCAGCGGTCGGCCACCGGCGACAAACGCCAGGGTGGGGCGCGACGTGATGCCGACGAGTGCCGCGGGTTGGATGTAGGTGCCGTTGGGATGGCCCGGCTTCAGACCCAGCTTCTGAAACGCATCCTCGATGTAACGCACCGTTTTTTCTTCGCCGGGTGTGCCAGGCCCGCGGCCTTCAAAAGCATCGGATGAAAGTGTCTTGGTCCGCTCCAGCAGTTGGCCGGCGGAAATGGCAGGACGGGTTCCTGCCGCGCGCAACGAGCACGCGCCGAGAGCAAGCACAAGAATCAGCGGGGTAGCTTTCATGTGGAAAAAGACTCGCCGTCGACCCGGTGAATGGCAACCGCCGTGCCTTCCGCCGCCTCGTGCCGCCGAACCGCGATCGCGAGCCAGCTGACCCCTTTGCGGTGACAATACAAAAGCCATGCGCCGTAGCTCACAGCGGATCCAGGTAGACCAGGTGATAGCAGCGGGTCCAGAGGCCGTCTTCCTGCCAGCCGTGCACGCGCGGCGACATCAGCCAAATCTTCGCGTTGAAATACAGCGGTGCCGTCGGCGCCTGGGTGAGAAGGCGATCCTCGACCTCGCGCATCCGCTCGGCGCGGGTGCGTTCGTCCGCGATCATAGCGGCCTGAGCCAACGCGGCATCAAAACGTGCATCGCTCCATTGCGGGTAGTTTTCCGGAGCACCGGTGACAAAATCGCCGAGCAGGTTCGCCGCATCAGCGACGTCCGGAATCGCGGTGACAAACGCGATATCGTAGTCGCCTGCCGCAAGCGCGGCGACGTGGACCTTTGCCTCGCGGACAGCGATGGCGACGTCGATACCGAGTTCCTTGCGCCACATTGCCTGGATTGCTTCGAGCACCGGAGTGTCGGTCCAACCGGTGAGTTCGAGTTTTGGCATCGAAGTTCCGCTCGCTCCTGCTTCCGCGAGCAGCCGCCGCGCCTCGTCCGGATTGAAGCTGAGATCCGCCGTGGCTTTTGCCGTGGCCAAGGTCGGCGTCAGGGCCGGCGGCAACATCCGCGTGGCGGGCGGCTGGCCTCCGCGCTTCACGCGGTCAACGAGGAGTTGTCGGTCGATCGCCAACGCCAGCGCACGTCGAACGCGGGCGTCGCGCAAAGCGGCCCGCCGCGTGTTGAACGCCAAATATCGCGTTTCGATCATCGGCTGGCGGTGGAGTTCGCCGGGTCGCTCGCGAGCGTAAACTTCCACCTTCGTCGCCGGAACTGACATCGTCGCCTCGATCTGGCCGGCGCGATACGCGCGCTCCTCGGCGTCACCGCTGTCGAAGCGGGTGAATTGTATCTGGTCGAGCCGTACCCGGGCGGCTCCGTGCCAGCGCGGGTTTTTCTTCACGGTGATGCGTTGATGGGGACGCCACTCCGCCAGCAGGAAGGGGCCGTTGCCGACGAAGTTTTCGGGCGTCGTCCACTTCCGGCCATGCCGCTCGAGCGTGGGGAGATGAACGGGGATCCACGGGCCGCTCACCACGTAGGAGGGAAAACGAGGAGTCGGCTTTTCCAGCGTTACAACCAGCGTGTGACGATCGGCGGCGCGAAATCCCACGGTCGCAAAATCGGTGACTTTGCCCGTGAAAAAAAGCTGCGCGTTTTTGACGGGAAAGAATACGGCCGGTTTCTGTGCCGCGGTGGTCGGCGTCAACAGACGGCGGTACGATGCGATGAAATCAGCGGCGGTCACCGCGTCGCCGTTTGACCACTTCGCGTCCGGCCGGAGGTGAAATGTATAGCGGAGGCCGTCGGGTGAAACCTCGTAGCGCGACGCCACGCCCGGCTCCGGTTCGCCGTTCGCCCCTGGAATCAGCAAACCTTCGCTCAGCGCGCGCAGGATGCCAAACTCGTCCGGCAGGGTGGCGGTGGCGGGGTCGAGGTCGGCGGGCTCGTTGCGGGCACTGACGCGGAGAATCTGCGCGCTCGCCGCCGGGCTCGGCTCACGTTTGGCACACGACGAAACCACCGCCGTGCCGGCGACAACGGTCAGCACGGGAAGCCATAATGTTTTCTTTGGACTGAACGAACCCCTGAACCGTAGGTCAGCGCGCTTGCGCGCGCCCGACCGCGTCCGCAAACCGCGTGGTCTTCCATCGCGCCACCAAACCAAAAGACCGCGCACGGCGATCCCTCGCGCGCTCACCTTACTTTTCCAGCCAGACATGCTTGTACGGATGATGATCGAGCAGGGTCGGATGCCAGCCTTTCAGCGACGGCTGCACGAGAAATACATGGGTATTGTAGTAGAGGGGAATCACGGGCGCCGCCGCCAGCATCAGGGCTTCGGCGCGTTGCAACTGGGCCGCGCGGCTGGCGGCGTCCGGCGTGCGAGCCGCCGCAAACAGCAGCGCATCGTACTCGGCGTCGGACCATCCCGTGTGATTGTTGCCGCTGTCTCCACGCCACAAATCGAGGAATGTCGTTGGATCCAGGTAATCGCCGACCCAATCCGAAAGCAGTACCTGATAGCGGCCGGCGCGCCGCTCGGCCAGGACCACCTTGTACTCCTGGTTCACGAGCTTCACCTCGATGCCGAGATCGCGTCGCCACATTTCCTGTACGGCCTCCGCGATCAGCCGGTTGTTCGCGGAGGTGTTGTGCAACATTTCGATCGACGGGAAGCCCTTGCCGCCCGGAAATCCCGCCTCGGCCAGAAGCGCTTTCGCTTGCGCCAGATTACCCGGTAGTCCGGGAGGCGGAACATAGCCGGCCAGTCCGGGTGGCGTGATCGCGGTTGCCGGCGTCTGGCCGCCGCGGAGCAGCTTGTGGACGATCGCCTCGCGATCGACGGCCAGCGCGAGCGCCTGGCGCACCCGCGCGTTGTTCAGCGGCGCCTGCCGCACATTCAGGCGAAAGAAGTACGTGTTGAGAAACGGGTCGGTGCGCAGCAGCTCGGGTGAGTTCTGGCGGTAGGCATCGACTTTGCCGAAGGGCAGCGCGTACGTCACATGGAGCTGTCCGGCGCGGAACGTCCGCTCTTCCGCCTCCAGGCTTTCGATCGGATAGAAGTGGATCGCATTCAGCCGTACGTGTGCGGCGTCCCAATACGTCGCAGATTTCTCGAGCACGACGCGATGATTCGGCTGCCACTCCTTGAGCCGAAACGCGCCGTTGCCGACGTGCCGGCCCGGCCGCGTCCACGCGACCCCGCGGGCGTAGGGATCGCCATGAGCCCGTATCGCGGGAATGGAGACCGGCAGCCATGCCGGGTGCGTGAGCAGGGAGAGAAAATACGCGGAGGGATGCTCGAGGGTGACGCGGAGCGTGCGAGGGTCGACGGCCGTCACGCCGACTTGAGTGAAGTCTTTCGTCGCTCCCTTGTGGAAAGCTTCGGCGCCTTGAATGACGTAAAGCATCCCGGCGTTTTCCGCCCCGAGTGAAGGCGTCAGCACGCGTTGCCACGAGGCGACGAAGTCTTCCGCCGTGACTGGCTTGCCGTCGGACCATTTTGCCTCGGCCCGAAGATAAAACGTATATTTTAGGAGATCGGGTGAAACATCCCAACGCGCGGCGACACCGGGCACCGGGTGCAGGTCAACGGGGTCTTCGGAAACAAGTCCCTCGAACAACGCGGAAACGAGATCCACCTCGGCAATGTTGGTCGCGAGTTGCGGATCGAGGTCCGTGGGATCGGAGCCCATCCCCCGGTGCAGCACCTGTTCCCGATTGCCCTGTTGCACGGCCGTTTCCCGCTTGAGGCAACCGCCTGAAGCCAGCACGCACCCGACCAGCCCAAGGACGCAAACCAGCCGCCGCATAGCTTATGCCTTCGCGATGAGGACGACCGCGTGGGCCGCAATCGCCAGCCCGCGGCCGAGATCGCCGACACCTTCGTTGGTGGTCGCCTTGATGCCGATATTGGAAATCGGCAGATGCGTGGACTTGGCCAGGGCCGCCTTCATCTCGCCGATGTGCGGGAAGATTTTTGGTTTTTCGGCAATGACTGACGCATCGATGTTGCCGATGGCGAAGCTGCGTTTTGAAAGTTCGCCGCAGACCCGCGCCAGCAACACCTGCGAGTCGATGTTGCGATAAGCGGGATCCGTATTGGGAAAGAAGTGACCGATGTCAGGCAGGCCGGCCGCGCCGAGCAACGCGTCGCAAATGGCATGAGTGACGCAGTCGGCGTCGCTGTGGCCCTCGAGGCCGTAGTCCGTGTCGAATTTCACTCCGCCCAGCACGAGGGGACGTCCTGCGACGAGGCGGTGGATGTCGTAGCCGTGGCCGATGCGGAAGTTCATGCGAAAGGCGCTCGCGAATGGGCGAAAGGAGCGCGCGATCCCGAGCCGCGGTTCGACCGCGAACGCTCACGCGAGGTCAGCAGGAATTCCATGTATGCGAGGTCGGCCGGGGTCGTGAGTTTTGGATTCGCGTGTTCGTTTTCGAGGAGCGCGATGGGATGCCCCAGCAATTCGATCGCTTGCGCGTCATCGGTCACATGCAGCTTGCGTCCGGCGGTCCGCGCATACGCGCGCGTGATCAATTCGCGCGCGAAGACCTGGGGCGTCTCCATCGCCCACAGGCGCGCCCGGTTCAAGGTGCGCAATCGCGCGTCGTCCCGGTGCTCCTTGATCGTGTCCGTCACCCGATGGGCCAGGACCACCGCCTGTTCGCGGCGCACAATCTTGTGCAGCGCCACCAACTGTTCCGGCCGGATGAGCGGGCGGGCGCAGTCGTGAATGAACACGTGCTCGATGTCGGCCGGAAGCGCCGCGAGGGCGTTGACGACCGAGTCCTGACGTTCCCGCCCGCCATGGACCAGCACCGAAGGCGTCGGGGCATAGGCGGACAATTCCATCATCTGCCGCTGGTCGCGGTACACCACAACGTAGAGATCCGCCGTCGCGCTCTGCATGAACGCCGCCGCGGAATAGGCGAACACCGGCCGCCCCGCGAGCGGCGCGAGCACTTTGTCTGTGACCGCTCCTTGCATGCGTGTGCCGCTTCCGGCGGCGAGCAGTATGGCAGCGGTACGAGACATGGGAGAAAGGCGAGAGGGCGAAAACGAAATTCGAAAGGCGGAAGCGGAGGGACTTCCGAGGAAGCTTCCTATTCTGACCTCTGACTTCTGACCTCTGACTTCTGATTTGCAGCATCTCGTTTCTGATCGAGTTCCGCCAGGATCGCTTTGGCGGCGACAACGGGGTCGGGGGCTTTGAAAATGGGGCGGCCCACCACGATGAAATTGGCGCCAGTCCGCGCCGCGTCGGCCGGCGTCATGACGCGCGTTTGATCGTCAGCTTTCGCGTCACGCGGGCGGATTCCGGGCGTGACGAGCACGACCCCGGGAGGAAGCGTCGCGCGCAGGGGGGCAATCTCGAGCGGTGAGCAGACGAGCCCGCGAATGCCGGAATCGGCCGCAAGTTTGCCGAGTCGCACGACTTGTTTTTCCGGGGAATCGCTGACGCCGGTTTCAGCCAGGCCCGGCGCGCTCATCGAGGTGAGCACGGTCACGCCCAGCAAAAGCAGATTCGGCGCGTGCTGTTGCTGGGCTTTCGCGGCCCATTGCATCATTTCGCGTCCGCCACCGGTGTGCAGCGTCAGCATGCCGATGGGAAGCTTTGCGGCCGACTCCACCGCTTTCGCGACCGTGTTGGGAATGTCGTGGAGTTTGAGGTCGAGAAAGACCTTGAAGCCGAGGTCCGCGATTTCGCGCACGGCGTCGGGTCCGCACGCAGCAAACATTTCGAGGCCAACTTTGACCCAGCGAACGGTGCCCTGCAATTGGCGGAGCGCCGGCATGACTTCGCGCGGAGATTGGGCGTCGAGGACGAGAATCAGATCACAAGCCATCGGTTGAGAAAGCAGTAATGGGGAGGAATGGAAACGAATGAAGCACAAATCTGAAGGACTGGATTAGTCGCGGTTCGTGTGCATTAGTGGCCGACACTTTGTGAGCGTCCTTTCGATCTTCGCCCCGGCCAAACTGAATCTTTTCCTCGCGATTACCGGACGTCGCGCGGACGGATATCACGAATTGTTGTCAGTGGTCGTGAAGTTGGATTTTGGAGACACGCTGCATGCCGAGCCCGCCGCGGAATTTTCCCTGCGATGTGACGCACCCGAGTTGCCAGTGGATGACTCGAACCTGATCCTGAAGGCGGCGCGCGCATTTGCCGCAGCCACGGGATGGAACGGCGGCGCGCGATTCACGCTGGAGAAAAAGATTCCAACGGGCGCGGGACTGGGCGGAGGCAGTAGTGACGCGGTCGCGGCTTTGCGCGCTTTGACTAGAATCGCCGGTCCGAAGCACGCACTCTCGCCCGGCGAACTGTTCCAGGTCGCCGCCCAAGTGGGCTCCGACTGCCCGCTCTTTCTGCACGAGGGCCCCGTCGTGATGCGTGGTCGCGGAGAATTGATCGGCAACCTGCCGTCCGGCGTCGCCCGGCGATTGAGCGGCCGACGCGTGCTCGTGTTCAAACCCGGCTTCGAAATTTCAACTCCCTGGGCTTACGCGCAGCTTGCCGCCGGGGCGCCCGGAACTTATCTCGCCGCGGACGTGGCAGAAAAGCAGTTGGCGGCTTGGATCGGTAATCCGGCAGCGCCGGCGGAGGCATTGCTCTTTAATAACATGGAGCCGCCGGCGTTCGCCAAATTTGTCGCGCTGCCGGTCATGTTGTCGGAACTGCGCGGACGATTCGGCATGCAACCGCGGATGAGCGGGAGCGGAAGTGCGTGTTTTGCCCTTTTGCAGGACGATTCGCCCGCCGCGGACATCGAAGACGCCCTTCGCGCAGGGTGGGGGACGTCCGTATTCGCGATTCAGACGCGGGTGACGTAAATCCGAATTGACGCGTTGGAAGCCGGGCGCGTTATCGTCGGACGCCGACCGCAACGCCCCAGCGCGATCGGCGTTCGTAATCAATAAATGGACTCCCGCGCGAAGACCGAAACAACGGTGCAAGGCATAGCGGCCTCGCAGGGAATCGCGTATGGACAGATCTTCGTTTACCTGCAGAGCGACGTCGAAGTCCCGGCGTACCAGGTTGAACCGGAGAAACGCATCGACGAGGTTGCCCGCTTCGATCGGGCGCTGGTAGTGACGCGGCAGCAGATTTCGAAAATCAAAAACGAGGTCGAAAAAAACATCGGTCCCGAAGAGGCGGCGATTTTTGACGCGCATCTGATGGTCCTCGAAGACGAGGCTTTGATTGGCGAAACGATCCGCGAGTTCGAGGCGACCGGACGGAACATTGAAACGTGTTTCCACAAGATTTCTTCGCGGTACGTGCAGGCGTTCTCGGAAATCGATGACGAGTATCTCCGCGAGCGCGCCGGCGATCTTCGGGACGTCGCGCAGCGCGTCCTGCACAACCTCCTCGGTCAGGCCGAGAACTCGCTGAATCGCCTGGCCGATCAGCGCATCGTGGTGGCGAGCGATATCACTCCGTCGGAGTCCGCCACGCTCGATCGGTCGGCCGCGCTCGCGCTCGTGATGGATTCGGGCAGCAAGACCAGTCACGCGGTCATCGTCGCGCGTTCGATGAAGATTCCCTCGGTCGTGGGGATGCGAAATCTCACGAAGCGCATCACGAACGGCGACTGGGCGATCGTCGATGGATACGACGGCGTCGTGATCCTGAATCCGTCGGAGAGCACGCTCTTCCGCTACGGAAAAATCCAGGAACAGAAGAAGTCGTTCGAGGCGCGATTGCTCGAGGTGAACCGTCAGCCCGCGGTCACGCTCGACGGCATCACGATTTCGCTGATGGCGAATATCGAAAAGGCGGAGGAGGTGACCAAGGCGAAGGCGTATCACTCCGATGGCATCGGACTCTTTCGAACCGAGTTTCTCTTTTTGAACGCTTCACGCATCCCGTCGGAGCAGGAGCAGTTTCTCGCGTACAAGGCCGTCGCCGAGGCGATGGCGCCGCTGCCCGTGGTGATTCGCACCCTGGATTTGGGCGGGGACAAACCCATGGCGGGCAACGCGGATCTCTTCCCAAAGGAGAACAACCCGTTCATGGGGTTTCGCGCGATCCGCTTCTGTCTCGAGCACCAGGATATTTTCAAGGAACAGCTGCGGGCGATCCTGATGGCGAGCCACTATGGGAAGGTTCGGATCATGTATCCGATGATCAGTGGCGTGGAAGAACTCGGGCGCGCCAACGCCGTCCTGGCGGAATGCCGCGCGGAACTGAAGGCGCGCAACGTGCCGTTCGACGAGGCGATGGCAATCGGCACGATGATCGAGATCCCGAGCGCCGCGCATACCGCCGATTTGCTGGCAAAGGAGTGCTCGTTTTTCAGCATCGGGACGAACGACCTCATCCAATACCTGCTCGCCATCGACCGGGTAAACGATCGCATCGCCCATCTCTACGAGCCGACGCATCCGGCGATCCTCCGCACGCTGCGCGTCGTCGTGGATGAAGCGCACCGCCAGAAGCTGCCGGTGAGCGTCTGTGGCGAAATGGCGGGCGATCCTGTGTTCGCGCCGTTGTTGATCGGGTTGGGCGTCGACTGCCTGAGCATGTCTCCGGCGTGGCTGCCGTCGGTGAAATACCTGGTGCGGGCCATGACGATGGCGGACGCACGCGCGCTCGCCGTCGAGGCGTTGAGCATGAGTTCGCCGAAGGAAATCTATGCGAAATGCGATGCGTTTTACCGCGCACGCGTGCGCATGGAGTGATCGCCGAACACGAAGTAGCGCTGTAACAACGGCGTTACATGTCCCCAGTTGCGAAACTCGTCGCGCCGCGTATACCGAAAAGGGTTCAACGAATGAAATTTTCCGGCGGTTTTATTCAGACGGTGTCGTTCGGATTGTTGGCCGCGGGTGCGCTCCTTTCCCCCGGCTGCAACGTTTTCATCGCGAAGCACAAGGTGTTGGTCGACTCGATCTGCGCTGCGGATGCCCCGAAACCGGCGGGCATGTCCTATCGCCTCGTCGCCAAGAAATCCATGGTCAACCAGTCAGCCGGCCAGGTTTCGGTGATCAAAGCCTGCATCGACGCAGCGCTGGCCACGAAGGGCATGTACGAGCCGCCGCCCTCCGTCGCGCCGGACTTGTTCATCGAGGTCGGTTACGGCGTGGATTCGACGCCGCGAATCGACGCGTCGGCGCGCGAGACGTTTCTACAACTCTCGGCGCGGTCGAATCCCGAGAAGGCGGTCGATCGCGGCACCGGGCCGGAAGTCTGGGATGTGCGCGTGGGCGTATTGGGCGTGGCTGGACGCATGGAAACCGCGATGCCGCTGCTGTGCGCCGTCGCGGCGGATTACATGGGCACCGATACGAAATTGGAGACGAAAATCGAAATTCCCCAAAACGCTCCGGTGATCGGCGCCGTGCGCGAAACCGCGATCAAGACGCTCGAGTCGAAGGCCCCAAAGCCGGCGCCTGGTGCGGGAGAGACGTCCACCAATAGTGCCGCGGCGGCGAGCGCAGCGGTCACGCCGGTCACGACGAAGTAGTCGCGGCTACGCCGGCCCGCTGGGTCAACGCGTGCGCCAGCATCTCCGCGGCTTCGCGCCAGGTGGGCAGGGAGCGTGTCGTCGCCTCGGTTGTGAGCCGGGAGTGATATGCGGCGTCGGTGATGATACGTCGCAACGCGGCGCTCCAGGCCGCACGGTCGTCCAACGGAACGGTCACGCAACCGCCACCGGAGGCGTTTTCCCGCAGGACCGGGAGATCGCTGCAAACACACGGTACCCCCATCCAGAGTGATTCGAGCAAAGGCAGCCCGCACCCCTCGGCGATGGTGGGGAAGACGGTAGCGTGCGCGCTCTGATACAGTTCAGCCAGTTTGGCGTCCGTCGCGGCCTCGTGAAAATGAAGCCGGCCCGGAAATTCCCGACTCCGCTTCTTTAGCCGCGCCACGATCGGTTTTCCGAAATGGGGATTCACGCGCCCGATGACGTGGAGTTCGAATTCGACACCGGCGCGCCATAGTTCGGGGCAAGCGTCGAGCAGGAGCGCCTGGTTCTTTCGGGGCTCGATGATGCCGAGCACGAGCAGTTGGGGGCGGCACGCGGACTTTGCACGGGCGGTGGTGCGCGCACATCGGTTGAAATCGGCGCCGAGCGGCAGCACTTCGACCGACGGGGCGTTTTCGATTCCGGCCCAGCGCCAGAACCCGAGAAGCTCGTCACGGCTGGCGTCCTTTCCAGCACATTGGGATCCTAAGCTTAGAATTCCACGTGGACAAGTTGTCGC
>JADMIO011718087.1_pt1 | contig 11730 bp, 12 predicted proteins | sample 8958161 | NCBI WGS metagenome assembly JADMIO01 (sample SAMN16585339, study PRJNA669376) | soil metagenome | isolation source: Crop rotation soil | place: USA: Cullars Rotation, Alabama | collected 2011
GGGCCGCAACGACGAGGCGCTTGCCGCGTACAAGCAAGGCATCGAGGTCGCGGAGCGGCGCGGCGACAAGCAGGCACAGAAGGAGATGCAGGTGTTCGCGCGGCGTCTTTCGAAGTAACGCCGGCGCGCGACCGCGCGCGGCTAAAGCGACGGCGTGGTGCCCCTGTCCGTCGTTTCCAGCTCCTTCACGCCGCGATTGGCGAGCGCGTCGGCGCGATCGTTGAACGGGTCGTTGCTGTGTCCGCGCACCCAGTGCCAGCGGATCCGGTGACGCGCGGCGGCTTCATCGAGCTCGCGCCACAGCTCGGCGTTCTTGACGGGCTTCTTCGCGCTCGTGATCCAGCCGTTGCGCTTCCAGCCGTGGATCCACGTTTCCACACCGTTCTTCACGTACTGGGAATCGGTGTAGAGATCGACGTCGCAGCTCCGCGTGAGCGCGTTGAGCGCGCGGATGACCGCCGTCAGCTCCATCCGGTTGTTGGTCGTGCTCGCTTCGCCGCCCCAAAGCTCCTTTTCGCGGCCGTCGCAGCGCATGAGTGCGCCCCAGCCTCCGGGACCCGGGTTGCCTTTGCAGGCACCGTCGGTGTGGATCTCGACGACCAATTACCGCCGGCGCTGCGCGGTGAGGCTCTCGCGCGCGCGCGTCGCAGGGGCGAGCGCGCGGTTGCGCCGCTCGCGTCGCTGCCACGCAGGTGCGAGCAGTCGCATGCCGAGCACTTTCTTGGTCGCGCGGAGATAGTAGACGCCGCCCGCGATCGGCCACCAGCGATCGCCGGTCTTCTCGAAGAAGCCGAAGCGATGCAGCCACTTCTCCTGCGCGACGGGCGGCACATAGCAGTCGAGGCGACCGCCGACGACATCGAAGCCGAGCAGTGCGAGCCAGTCCTTGACGCGGTAGAGGGCGATGAAGTTGCCGTTCCACGGGGGTGTCGCGCCGCGGCCGAAATAGCGTTTGGCACCGAACAGCGAAAACGGGTTGAAGCCCGAGATCACGATCTGGCCTTCGGGACGGATCACCCGATAAGCCTCGCGCAGCATCAGGTGAGGATCGTCGGTGAATTCGAGCGCATGCGGCATGACGATCAGGTCGAGCGCATTTTCGGCGAACGGCAGCTGGTGCGGGTCGGCGATGATGTCTGCCGGCGGATCGTAATCGAGCGACCAGCGCGAGACGATGCGGCTCTGCGCGAGGAACGGCGCGTCGGGCAAGCCGAGCTGCAGCGCGTGGAAGCCGAAGATGTCGGCGACCGTACGATCGAAGTACGCCTGCTCGCGCCCCAGCAGATAACGGCCGAGCGGCGTCGCGAACCACGCGGCGAGCGTCGTTGACAGACTCGCCGAAGGTCCCGAAGATGACTCCATGCCTTCGATTATCCCCATCCCCGCCTTCAGGGACAACTACATCTGGTTCCTTCGCGAGGGCACGCGCGCGGCGGTCGTCGACGCTGGCGACGCCGACCCGGTGCTCGCGCATCTCGCGCGCGACCCCTGTGACCTGACGGCGATCATCGCCACGCATCATCACGCCGACCATATCGGCGGTACCGCGGGCCTGCTCACGTACGCGAAGGTTCCTGTGTTCGGACCCGCGAACGAATCGATTCCGCAGAGGACGCGCGCGCTCGGTGAAGGCGATCGCATCGATGTCGACGGCATCGGCAGCTTCCAGGTCTTCGACGTTCCCGGGCATACCGCCGGGCACATCGCGTACTTCGGCGACTTCGGCGGACCGGTCCTGTTCTGCGGGGACACGCTGTTCACGTGCGGCTGCGGCAGGCTGTTCGAGGGCACCGCGGCGCAACTTCACTCGTCGCTGATGAAGCTCGCGACGCTCCCCGCGGAGACACGCGTGTTTTGCGGCCACGAGTACACGATCAGCAACCTGCGCTTTGCGCTCGCGGTGGAGCCTCAAAACGCCGCGCTCGTCGATCGGCAGAAGCGCGCAGCCGAAACGCGCGCGCGCAATGCGCCGACGGTGCCATCGACGATGGGCGAGGAACGCGCGACCAACCCGTTCCTGCGAGCATCCGAGCCTTCCGTGCGCGCGGCCGCCGAGCGGCATGCGGGCCGACCGCTTGCAGATCCGGTAGCGGTTTTCGCCGAGCTGCGAGCGTGGAAGGACGCGTTCTAAGGCGCTTGATCGGCGCTTCACGCCGCGTCGAACGAGCGTCCAAGCGAGGAAAAGCGGGGGGAAGTACGGCCAGCCGGCGGTTGACGCGCCATTGCGGTGCGGCCTACCATCGCCCGGTTGCATTCGGCGGGCTATCGCCCGCGGGTCTTGGAATTGCGCTTACCTTACATAATCCCCCTGCTTCTCGTCGCGCTGCTTCAAGCCTGCGCGACTCCGACGCCGCCCGCGGCGTCCGAACCTCCCTTCTCCGAAGTCCTCGCAAGCGCACCTAAGCTCGTGGCCATGAGCCCGATGCGCGCAGCGCCGACGCTCGCGTCCGCTGATCCGTTCGCGGGCGCAGGCATCGATCTCGAACCGCTCCCGCTGCCTGCCGGCGACCTGTGGGACCGCATCGTGCGCGGCTACAAGATTCCCGATGTCGACGGGCCGCTGGTCGAGAAGTGGGAGCGCTGGTATGCGGATCGGCCCGATTACGTCGCGCGCATGATCGATCGCAGCCGCCGATATCTCTACCACATCGTCACCGAAGTGGAGATGCGCGGCATGCCGCTCGAAATCGCGCTTCTGCCGATGATCGAGAGCGCCTACAACCCGAACGCGATGTCGGTTGCGCGCGCGTCGGGCATGTGGCAGTTCATGCCGCAGACCGGCCGCACCTACGGCCTCAACCAGAACTGGTGGTACGACTCGCGTCGCGACGTGCTCGCGGCGACGAGCTCGGCGCTCGATTACCTCGAGAAGCTGCACGACGAATTCGGCGACTGGCAGTTGGCACTTGCCGGCTACAACTGGGGCGAAGGCAACGTGCGGCGCGCCCTGTCGAGAAACCAGATCCGCGCACGGCCCGCCGACTTCGTGAACCTGGAGAAGATGCCCGACGAGACGCGCAACTACGTGCCGAAGCTGCAGGCCGTGAAGAACATCATCGCCGATCCGCAGCGCTACGGCCTCACGCTCGCCGACGTGCCGGACGCGCCCTATTTCGCTGTGGTGAAGACGACGCGGAAGATGGACGTGAAGCGCGCTGCAGAGCTCGCTGAGCTGCCCCAGGACGAGTTCCTCGCGCTGAATCCGCAGCACAATCGCCCGGTCATCGCCGGTGCCGACGAGTACGCGATCCTGCTGCCGATCGACAAGGCCGAGATCTTCGCTGCGAAGCTCGAGCTGATCGACCAGCCGCTCGTTTCGTGGCAGGCATACCGACTGAAGCCGGGCGAGACGCTCGCGCAGGTCGCCGCGCGCTATTCGATGTCGGAGGAGACGCTCAAAGCCGTGAACGGCATCGGTGCTCGCGCGAAAGTGCCCGCAGGACACGCGCTGCTCGTACCGTCGCAAAAGCCGACCGAGGAATCGATGGCGACGCTCGCACAGACCGTATTCACGACCGTTTCGTCGGGCCGCACGTTCTACTACACCGTGCGCCGGGGCGACACGCTCGCGTCGATCGCGTCGCGCTACGACGTCAGCACGCAGGAGATCAAGCGCTGGAACGACCTGTCGAAGGATTCGGTTTCAACCGGGCAGAAGCTGCGGCTGACGAGCGCGCTCGCGCCGGTCGCCAAGAGCCGCGGCACGCATCGCAGCGCTTCCGCGAAGGCGAAAGGCGGCAGCAAACAGGGGCGCAAAGCGGGGACGACCCGGACCGTGAATGCGCCTGGCCCGACTCGGAGCAAGACGCCGACCGCGCACGCGTCGAGCATCGCCGGCGGCTAGGCGCTGTTCACATGGCCTGAATCGGCCTTCGAACCGGCTCCCCAAAGCAAAACGGGCGACGCGTGGCGTCGCCCGTTTTTTCCGCCACACGTCTGCGACGGAGGTATCGAAGAAGTTATTGCTTCTTCGCGGCTCGCTTGGCGGCTTTGCGCTTGCCACCCTTGCGCTTCGTCGCCTTCTTGGCGGCCTTGCGCTTGCCAGCCTTGCGCTTCGTCGACTTCTTGGCGGCCTTCCGCTTGCCGGCCTTCCTCTTCGTCGACTTCTTGGCGGCCTTGCGCTTGCCAGCCTTGCGCTTCGTCGCCTTCTTGGCGGCCTTGCGCTTGCCGCCCTTCTTCTTCGTCGCCTTCTTCTTCGCAGCCTTCCGCTTCGGCGCGGCCTTCTTCTTGCCGGCCTTGCGTCTCTTCTTCGGTGCCGAGGGCGAAGCCGACGGCGTCATCATCGACATCATGTCAGCCATCATCGTGGTTTCTCCTGTCTGAGTTCATTCAACTGTTATGTGCTTCTACTGCTTTCGCAGACCACTGTCGGCTGTCTTCGACGGGGCTCGCAAACAATCGATTTTTCGAGAACCCTCTTGACAAAACGGCTGCAGCCTGCTGCCTGAATTGTAGCCACGTTTCACGGTTTTGCAAGATTTCATCGGCGATTCCGGCGCTTAAGTGCGCGACTGTTGCGCTTTCGCACACCCCGCGACGAGCGCTTTGCGCGCGCTTTTCCGCGCGTGAAAACGCCCTGTGAGACGGTTACGGGAGCAGCGCTTCGTGCGCGAAAAGATCGTCGATCGACTCGCGCCGGCGCACGATGTGCAGGCTCGTGCCGTCGACGATCACCTCGCACGCCCGAGGGCGGCTGTTGTAGTTCGAGCTCATCGACATCGCGTACGCGCCCGCCGAGCGGATGGCGACGAGATCGCCGTCGGCGAGTGAAAGCATGCGATCGCGCGCGAGGAAGTCGGCGCTCTCGCATACGGGACCGACGATGTCCCACGACCGTTCGTCGGTTCCCTGCGCTCGAACGGGATCGACCGCATGCCAGGCGTCGTAGAGCGCGGGGCGCAGCAGGTCGTTCATCGCCGCATCGACGACCGCGTGATTCCTCGTCTCGCCGAGCTTCAGGTTGATGACGCGCGTCAGCAGGACGCCAGCCTCGCCGACGAGGCGGCGGCCGGGCTCGAGCAGCAACATCTGCGACCGTCCGTCGAAAAGCTCGCAGATCATCGCTGCGAATCGAACCGGCGCGAGCGGGGTTTCGTCGCGATACCGGATGCCGAGCCCGCCGCCGACGTCGATGTGCGCAAGCTCGATTCCTTCGCTTGCCAGCGTGTCGACGAGCGCCAGCAGGCGCACGGTCGCGGCGCGGTACGGCTCGAGATCGGTGATCTGCGAACCGATGTGCATGTCGATCCCGCGCACGGCGAGCGACGGGTTGTCCGCGGCACGGCGGTACAGCGCGAGGGCGGCTTCGAACGGCACGCCGAATTTGCTCTCGCGCAGGCCGGTGGCGATGTACGGGTGCGTTTTCGGATCGACGTCGGGGTTCACGCGAATGCTGACCGGTGCACGCGTGCCGGCGCGCGCGGCGACGCTGGCAAGCCGGGCGAGCTCGGATTCCGACTCGACGTTGAAGCACAGGATGTCGGCGGCGAGCGCTTGCGCGAGCTCGTCGCCTGTCTTGCCGACGCCGGAGAACACGACCTTGCGCGTGTCACCGCCCGCGGCGATCACGCGGGCGAGCTCGCCGCCGGAGACGATGTCGAAGCCGCTGCCGAGGCGGGCGAACAGGTTCAGGATCGCCAGGTTCGAGTTCGCCTTCATCGCGTAGCAGGTGAGATGGCGCAGCGTGTCGAACGCGCCGTCGAACTCGACGTACGCCTGCGTGAGCGCGGCGCGCGAGTAGACATAGCAAGGCGTTCCGAAGCGCGCCGCGATCGACGAAAGAGAAACGCCTTCGGCGCAGAGCTCGCCGTCGACGTAGGCGAATGCGCTCATCGACTACCTCCGCGCTTCGCGCTTCGGGGCAGTTCGCGCTCGGGAGCGGCCCTGCGCGCTCACGGGCGCGGCGCGGGCACCGCGGGCACCGGAGGAGGCGAGCTCGTCGCAGGCAGCGCGGGCGGCGGATTGGGTGTCGATGGCGTCGCGCCTGGAGTCGCCGCCGGCGCGGGCGCGCTCTTCGGCGCGGGCACCAGCGGACCCTTGACGCCGCATGCCGCAAGGGTCGCGCACAAAGCGGCGAGGACCGCCGCAAACGCGACCGGCACCGCTGCATAATGACGGGACATCGCCTGCGAATCGTAGCATCAAATGACGAGTGACTCGGACTTCATCGCCGCCGCCGATGCGACGCTGTCGACGATCGGGCTCGCGCTCGACGCAGCGCTCGAGACCAGCGACCTCGACGTCGACTGGAGCCTGAACGACGGCATCCTCGAGATCGAGGGCGACGACGGCAAGATCATCGTCAACCGCCATATGCCGAACCGCGAGATCTGGGTCGCTGCGCGCTCGGGCGGCTTCCATTTCCGTGCGCAGGACGGAGCATGGCGCGATACGCGCAGCGGCGATGACTTGGCGCTGGCACTCGCGCGCGTGCTGCGCTCCGAGATGAAGCTGCGCGTCACGATTCCGCCGCTTGCGGCGCCCGCTTGACCGCCGCGCTCGAGGCAGCGTCAGGCGGCGAGCAGTGCGGTCCAGTCGTCCAGCTGGCGCTTGAGCGCCGCGTGTCCCGGCAGGAGCGACTCCACGAGCGCCCAGAATCGCTGCGAGTGGTTGAGCTCGACGATATGGGCGACTTCGTGCGCGACCACGTACTCCGCGAGCGCCGGAGGTAGCTGAACGAGCCGCCAGTTGAGGCGGATCTCGCCCTTGGCATTGCAGCTCCCCCACTCGCAGCGTGCATTCGAGAGGCGCACCTGAGGCTCGAGGTCGGTCACCCGCGACGCGTAGGCGGTCACGCGCGAGGCGACGAGCGACCACGCTTCCTCGCGAAGCCAGTGGCCGACGTAGCTCGCGATCTGGCCACCGTCGTGCGCGTGCGGATGGCGCACCGTGAGGTTGAAGAGATCGGCGGCGATCGCCGATCGGCGCGCCGGATAGAGCTCGAGCATGAGCTCGCGCCCGCGGTACAGGATCGGCGCGCCGGTACGCCATTCGCGCGGCATCACCTCGCGCCGTCGCGCGCGCCACTCGGCGAGCGACTTGACGATCCACTGAGTGCGCTCGGCGAGCGCCCGCTCGATATCGAGCAGCGTGACCCAGCGCGGCGCGCGTACGGTCAGCCCTTCGAGGTGCACTTGCATGCCGATCGAACGCCGGCGTGCACGTACCAGTCGGTAATCGATCGTCTCGCCGGCGAGCACGATGCGGCGCGGCTGCCCGTCGCGGCCGCGACGGCGCACGTCGTCGCGACGCCCGGCCAGATCGTCGAGGCGCAGGTAAGCGACGGCTCGGCCGTTCGCCGCGCGCCGCTGCCCGGCGCTTACGGCCGGCCGAGCCTCGCGACCTCGTCCTCGATCCACTTCTCGACTTCCTGCATGATCGTCGCGGAATCCTTTCCCGTCGGCGAGATCGGCGGTCCGATCGACAGTGTAATCGTCCCGGGTCGCTTGCCGCGCACGCCCTTCGGCCACAGCCAGCCTGCGTTGTGCGCGACAGGCAGGATGGGCAGGTCCATTTCGCGGGCGAGGCGCGCGCCTCCGGTCTTGTAGCGTGCACGCGTTCCCGCGCGGATCCGTGTACCTTCGGGATAGATGACGATCCAGAATCCCTGCGCGATGCGCTCGCGGCCCTGCGCGGCGATCTGCTGCATCGCATCGGCGCCGGCCTTGCGATCGATGGTGATCGGCGATGCGAGCCGGAACGCCCAGCCGAAAAACGGAATCGACAGGAGCTCCTTCTTCGCGACGTAGGCGAGCGGCGGAAACACCTGCGTCAGGTACAGCGTCTCCCACGTCGAGCTGTGCTTCGACATCACGAGGTAGGGCCGCGATCCGACGTTCTCGCGCCCGATCACGCGCCAGCGGATGCCGCAGATCGCGCGCACGCCCATCAGGTTGAGCCAGCACCAGCCGGTGATCACATGAAACCGGGGAATCGGCGGCAGCCAGAACAAGACCAGCACGACGATCGCATACAACGGCGTGACGATCAGCTGGAACAGCGCGAACGCGATCGAGCGCAGCGCGGACACGGGTCGATCTACTCTCCGGCCAGCAGCGCGGACACGGCGAACGCGAGATCGGGAAAGATGACGGTGTTCTTCGGAAAGCCGCCATCCCGCAACGTCTTCTCGCCCTTCCCGGTCAGCACGAGCATCGGCTGCGCGCCGATCGCTTCCGCCGCCTTCAAGTCGCGAACGCCGTCGCCGACCAGCGGCACGCCCGTCATTTCGACGCCGAACCGATCGCCGATCTCCTGCAGCATGCCGGGCTTCGGCTTGCGGCACTCGCACTTCGAGTCCGCGGTGTGCGGGCAGAAGAACACGGCGTCGATGCGGCCGCCGACGTGCGCGAGCGCCTTGTGCATCTTCTCGTGGATCGAGTTAAGCGTCGCCATGTCGTACAGCCCGCGCCCGACGCCGGACTGGTTGGTCGCGACGACCACGCGAAAGCCCGCATGGTTGAGCCTCGCGATCGCCTCGAGGCTGCCCGGGATCGGACGCCATTCCTCGGGCGACTTGATGAACTGCTCGCTGTCGTGATTGATCACGCCGTCGCGGTCGAGCACGATGATCCGCGCTGCGCGGGTTGGGACCACCGATTCGGGGGCGAGCTGGACCACGGCGCAAGTTTAATGCACGCCGGCTCGTGCGCCAGCGCTACGTGGCGAGCTTGGAAATGTCCGCCACGCGGTTCATCGTCACCGCCACGCTGCGCAGCAGCGCGAGCCGGTTCGCGCGCACCGCGGGGTCGTCGGCCATGACCAGCACGTCGTCGAAAAACCGGTCGACGGCGGGCTTGACGGCGGCGAGCGAGCGCAGCGCTGCCGTGTAGTCGCCGCGCGCGCAGTCGGCGGCAACGCCCGGGCCAAGCGCCTCGAACGCGTGGTACAGGTCGCGCTCGGCGGCTTCGACGAGACGCGCATCGTCGATGCGCGCAGATGCGGCCTCGTCGGTCTTCTTGAGGATGTTGCCGATGCGCTTGTTCGCGGCGGCGAGCGCCTGCGCCTCGGGCAGCGCTTCGAAAGCTCTCACTGCGGCGAGGCGCGCCGGCAGGTCGTCGATCGCATCGGGTCGCGCGTCGATCACCGCGGCCACCTGGTTCGCCGTATAGCCCTGCTCGCGCAGGTAGCCGCGCAGGCGTTCGTAGATGAAGTCGAGCAGCGCGCCGGTATTTCGCGTGACCGCGGGCACGCCTTTGAATGCGTCGAACGCAGCATCGACCAGCTCCTTGAGCGAAACGCGATGCGCCTTCTCGACCAGGATGCGCACGATCCCGAGCGCAGCGCGGCGCAGGCCGTAGGGATCCTTGTCGCCGGTCGGCGCCTGCCCGATGCCGAAAAGGCCGGCGAGCGCCTCGAGCTTGTCGGCGAGCGCGACGGCTTGCGCGGCGCTTCCTGCAGGAATCGCGTCGCCGGCGAAACGCGGCTGGTAGTGCTCGGCGATCGCGTCGGCGACGGCGGCGGGCTCGCGGTCGTGGCGCGCGTAATAGCGTCCCATCGTTCCCTGCAGCTCGGGGAATTCGCCGACCATGTCCGTGACGAGATCGGCCTTGGCGAGAAGCGCCGCGCGATCGGCGAGCGCGGCATCGGCGCCGACAAGCGGCGCGATCCGCTGCGCAAGGAAACGCAGCCGGTCCACGCGCTCCGCGAGCGTGCCGAGCTTCGCGTGGTAGACGACCGCGCGCAGCCGCTCGACCCGCGCGGACAGTGGCTGCCTGCGGTCCTGATCGAAGAAGAACTTGGCGTCCGCGAGCCGCGCCCGCAGCACGCGTTCGTTGCCGTGCACGATCGCGGACGGATCGCTCGTCGCGAGGTTCGATGCGACGAGGAAGCGCGGCAACAGCGCGCCGTTTGCATCGGCGAGCGGAAAGTATTTCTGGTTCTGCTGCATCGTCAGGATCAGGCATTCCTGCGGCACGTCGAGGAACGCCGGGTCGAACCGGCCTTCGTAGACGACCGGCCATTCGACGAGCGCGGTCACCTCGTCCAGCAGCGCGTCCGGTGCAACGAGCGTCGCCGCGCCCGCTGCCTTTGCGAGCGCCGTCGCGATCGCGCGCCGACGATTCGCAAACGACGGGATGACCTTGCCTTCCGCTTCGAGCGTGGGCGCGTAGGCTTCGGCGTTGCCGATTTCGATGTCCTGCCGCGACAGGAAGCGATGGCCGGCGGTCTTGCGATCCGCGGCGAGCCCGAGCGCTCGTATCGCGACGACATCGGCTCCGTGCAAGGCGAGGAGCCCGTGCGCGGGCCGAACGAATTTCTGGTCGTTGAAGTAGCCCGACGCGGCGTAGCTCATCACCTTGGGAATCGGCAGCTTCGCGATCGCGTCGTCGAGCGCCAACTGCAGCCCTTCCGCGAGCGGCTTCCCGGCTTTTACGCCGGCATGGAACAGCGCATCGGCCTTGCCATCGCGTTCGCGTGTCATCGACGCGACCGCGGCGCTGTCGAGACCAAGCGAGGTGAGCTTCTTTGCCAGCGCTGCCGTCGGCGCGCCATCGGGACCGAAAGCGACGGCAACCGGCAGGATCTTCTGTTTGAACGGCTGATCGGGCGAGCGCTGGGCGACCGCGGGAATCGACACGCCGAGGCGCCGTGGCGTGGCGAAATGCTCGTATTGCGTCGCCTCCGCGACGAAACCCTCCGCGTGAAGGCGCGCAACGAGCGCCGCCGCGAACGCCTCGCCGAGACGCTTCAATGCCTTCGGCGGAAGCTCCTCGGTGACGAGCTCGACGACCAGCGTGCGTTCGCTCATTCCGGCGCCTTGGTATAGCGCTCGGGCAGCGCCGCGCGCATATCCTTCGCCAGCATCGGAAAACCCAGCGCGCGGCGGGAATCGACGTAGGCGTTGGCGACGGTGCGCGACAGCGCCCGGATCCTGCCGATGTATTGCGCGCGCTCCGTGACGGAGATCGCGCCGCGCGCATCGAGCAGGTTGAACGTGTGCGCGGCCTTCAGGATCATCTCGTAGCCGGGCAGCGGCAGCTTCTCGGCGAGCAGGCGCCTGGCCTCACCCTCGAAGAACGCGAACTGGTCGAAGAGCTTCGCCGCGTCGGACGCATCGAATGCGTACCTCGACTGCTCGACCTCGTTCTGCAGGAACACGTCGCCGTACGACACGCCTTTCACGTACTCGAGGTCGTAGACCGATTCGACGTCCTGCAGGTACATCGACATCCGCTCGAGGCCGTATGTGATCTCGCCGGTGATCGGATCGCACTCGAGGCTGCCGACCTGCTGGAAGTACGTGAACTGCGTGATCTCCATGCCGTTCAGCCATACCTCCCAGCCGAGTCCCCACGCGCCGAGCGTCGGGTTCTCCCAGTCGTCCTCGACGAAGCGCACGTCGTTCTTCGCAAGATCGAAGCCGAGCGCTTCGAGCGAGCCCAAGTAGCGCGTCAGGATGTCCGGCGGCGACGGCTTCAGCACCACCTGGAACTGGTGATGCTGATGCAGCCGGTTCGGGTTCTCGCCGTAGCGGCCATCCTTGGGCCGCCGCGACGGCTGCACGTACGCCGCGCGCCACGGCTCCGGGCCGAGCGCGCGCAGAAACGTCGCCGTATGCGAGGTGCCGGCGCCGACTTCGAGGTCGTACGGCTGCAGGAGCACGCATCCCTGCGCGCCCCAGTACTGCTGCAGGCGGAGGATCGTCTCCTGGAAGTTCGGCATCGTAGCCTTGCGCGCAGGCGAAAGGCGAAATCTTAGCGTCTTTTGCGAGCGAGCCCGAACGCGGCC
>JADMIO011418093.1_pt1 | contig 11729 bp, 9 predicted proteins | sample 8958161 | NCBI WGS metagenome assembly JADMIO01 (sample SAMN16585339, study PRJNA669376) | soil metagenome | isolation source: Crop rotation soil | place: USA: Cullars Rotation, Alabama | collected 2011
GGTATTCTCGACCTCATTCTTCAACGCCTTTCGACCTTCATCGAGAAGATCGTCAAGTTGAAGAAGGATGTCATCTCCGCCATGATCTATCCTTCGGCGGTCGTCCTCATGGCCATCGCCGCAGTGACCGTCATTATGATCGTGGTGATTCCGCAGTTCCAGATGATCTTTCAGGGTATGCTGGGACCTGGCGAAGAACTGCCGACGCCGACGCAGTGGGTCATCAACATCAGTAACTTTCTAGCTGGCTGGGGAGGGCTGGCCTCACTGGGCGGTATCGTTGGACTCATCATAGTCATTCGCAGCTACTACAAGACGCCTGGCGGGCGCTTGAAGCTTGACGGGATCATGCTGAAGCTTCCGATTTTTGGTGGCATCCTGCGCAAGATTGCCGTCGCCAGGTTTTCCCGTACGCTCTCGACCCTGCTCTCATCTGGCGTGCCCATTCTTCAATCCTTAGACATCACCGCGCGCACGGCCGGCAACGTGATTATCGAGCAAGCCATTTTGAAAGTCCGCGCAGGTGTTGAGCGAGGCGAGAACTTCGTTGACCCCCTTCAGGCGACGGAGGTTTTCCCGCACATGGTCTCGCAGATGGTCGGCATCGGCGAACAGACGGGCGCCCTCGACGCCATGCTCTCCAAGATCGCAGACTTCTATGAACAGGAAGTTGACTCGGCGATTGCCAACCTGCTGACGATGATTGAGCCTCTCCTGATCGGTTTTCTCGGCGTGACCATAGGCTCAATTGTGATCGCCATGTACCTGCCGCTCTTCACCTTGATTGGTAAACTTTCGCAGGGACACTAATCCCTGAGAACAAATGGTGTCGCGATGGGCTATGATGATTCCGATTCCCGGAGAATTTCTCCCGCCGCGTTGTTGCTGGTCATTATCGGCGCGGCCATCATCGGCTGGATGTGGTGGATGAATCACGCCGGCGCGGGTGGCCCGTCTCAACCCGTAAAGCAGGAACAGATGTCTTCCGAAGACCTTCAGAATCTGCAACGCAAGGTGAATGAGCAAAGGCAACGCCAGACGGAAATGCAGATGCGAAATCAAAACCGGTAGAAGATAGAGTACTGGCTCAATAAAGTAGCTAACATAGAAACGCGGAGAGTATGCACATACTCTCCGCGTTTCTATGTTAGCTACCGGATAAGGCAGAAATGTCTAACGGTATTGAGATGCATAGTAGGTTGATCATTTCAGTTTGATTTGCCCGCGTACTGATGCGGAATGTCTCTTCCATAGAGATTCTCTCTCAAGAGCCTCGAAGTTACCTGCGAGTTCCTAACCAGCCGCCCCGAAATCCGGCGCGCCGCAGCCCCTTGACGATGTAGTGACACTGCCGCATCAACCGCCAGAGCAATCCCGAACGATAGTTCTCAATCATCAGGATCACAGGTCCTTGATCTATTCCGAAATGGCCGCCCGAAATCCAGCCCGCGTGGCGATTCTCTTTACTCGGAAAGGTCGGATTGAAGCTGCACGAGATGCCGTACTCGCTGATCATCTCGCCCCAGTTCTCTTTGAAGTTAGAGAGCGTCGGCAGCACGATCTCTGGCGCAAAAGGCAGCGAGGAGACCGTGGCCCACGGAGCGAGCGTGCCATCATCCGGGCCATAAGGGGCGCTGCGTGCATGGTAGTCGTAGAAGCGCCGCGTGACGCCCTTAATTCGGCGGGTCGAAGGGCCTGGACCGTTGCTCGCCGTGATACCCCAGCAATACTCGTCGTACCCGACAAACTTTCTCGGATTACGAATCGCGTATCGCTGTTGCACATAGGTGGCGCGGCGACTGTTCTCAAAATAATCAATCGCGTGCTCGCGCATGAAGTCATCTTGAATGCCTCGGAAATCTATCCAGATGTGAGAGAGTTGATGAACGAAGAGCGGCCCGGCGTAGAGGAATTCGATGTCGTAAATCTTCTTCCAGCGATAAGTTTTCGTCCACGCCTGATAGCTCTCCACGGGTAGAGGGTGCGTGGGCGATCCCAAACCCAAGACGTAGAGAATCAAAGCCTCGTTATATCCCTCCCAGCGATTTTTCAGAAATCCGCTCTCCGGCTTCCACCCGTGCGAGACGGTCACCCTGGTATCTTGCGCCCACTGCCAGTCAACACGATGGTAGAGCGCATCGGACAACTCACGAATCTCGCGCTCCCGCGCGCTCTCGCAGTCGAAATACATCGCAGCGGTCAGCATTCCCGCCAGCAAAATCGTCGTGTCAATCGTCGAAAGCTCGGACTCCCACACGCGCCGCCCGGTCTTAAGGTCCAGGAAGTGATAGTAAAAACCTTTGTAGCCTGTCGCGTCCTCGCCCTTTCCCTGTGGACTATTCCAGAAAAAGCGCAAGGTTGTGAGCGTCCGCTCAATAGCTTTGTCGCGCGTCACCCAGTTGTTCTTGACGCCGACAACGTAAGAGGCCAGCGCATGGCCGACCGCCGCGATGCTTGAAGGGGCGTCGCCGCTCGTATTGTCGGCCAGCAAACCATTATCTGGATTTGTCTCCTTCCAGAAGTAGTTGAACGTGTTGCGTTGAAGCTCAAATAGCTCCCTCTCGCTAAACGCCCGCTGCTTCATTCACGCATACCTCCAGGTTCGGGCAGATATTCTACCGTGATGGCTGCCACGGCATGTGGTGGCAGTGTGATGTCTAGATAAAGATTGTCCTTCACATGCTCACACGGGTGCGGTTCCTTCCACAGCCGTGACGCTTCCTCTAAGAGTTTAACCTCTTGCGCACTCAGGTACTCAGGCGCGCCCATCTCGCGCCACATCGCTCGTGCGTTGGCGTGCGCCTCATCAATCCGCTCCACATAAGCGTAGCAGGCTCGCGGCGCGTTGCTGAGCCTGATCTCTACCTGTTCAGTCTTGACGGGATGCTGCGGAAGCTGATGGTTGGTTAGCAGCACGGCGAATGAATGCTCCTTGCGCACAACCCATGCGTTCACGGTCTCATGCGAGCCGTCAACGAGCAGCAGTTCGTTGCCGAGACGGTGTAACAACTCGAAGGCGCGGTAGATTGGCTTCGGGACGCCGTGCAGGTTGAGCAAACCGAAGCCGCCATGAAAGGGAAGAGACGGGAAATAGTTCTCTTCGAAGATGTCAGAGAACGTCCAGAAGCTATAACCTTCAACCAGGCCGTTCGCTTCCATCACGGTCTTCGTGGCGAATGCCGCCGCATACGGCTCATCATGCAGCGGGTCGCGCGGGTTCGATGATGTGTTCCATTCTGTGTAGTAAACGGGAAGCCCTAGCGCGCGGCGTCGCGTGTCCTGGGCTTGTTCACGCAGAACGCTCCGCCTGCTCTGCTCTAACTGCGTTTCCGTGTCATCGCTTTCTTCGCCGAACGCATCGGTCGGGTAGTGGTGCGTGGTGACGAAATCGGCGGGGAGACCATTCTTCTCGCAGAAGGCTAAGAACTCTTCGATCCATGCATTTTTCGCCGTTGCTGGCCCCCCAACTTTGAGCGAAGCGTCCACGCCCTTAATTGCTTCCGACGTGTAACGATAAAGCTTGAAGTAATCATCTTGCGCGCCCGTCCAGAACTCTTTCAGGTTCGGCTCATTCCACACCTCGAAGAACCACTCGCGCACCTCCGCGGCCCCGTAACGTTCGACCCAGTGTGAGACGAGTTTGCGAATGAACGTCGCCCACTGTTTGTAATCACGTGGCGGCGTGACATTCCCGCGATAGTGAAAGACGGTCTTGTTGCCGGAGGCGAGTGCCGTGGGCATGAAGCTCAACTCGACGAAAGGCCTCATCCCGATTGAGAGAATGAAGTCGAAGATTTGATCGGCATTGAAGAATGAGTAGAGAAACTTCTCCTGATGATTGATGAGCGTGCCCACATCATCCGAGAGCAGGCCGTGAAAGCGGACGTAACGGAAGCCCAGTTCTTCATGGCAACGCCGCAACTGCTGCTGCCAGTCGGCACGCAACGCCACGGGCGCGTGATCGCTCCCGACCGTATGCTCCCAGAAATGCGTGAGCGGCATGCTGCCTTCGGCCAGATTACAGATGAAAGTGATGTTGCTCATAGCGCGTTGCGCACAGTGCGCCGCACGAGTTCTGCCGTCAAACCGTAAATAAGATGCGACGCGAGCGCGTAAACATGCGTCGAGAGCGGATACTCGGTCGGCCCCTTGGCGAGTCCGAGCAGCGGTACTGCCGTCTCGTCAGCGACGAGCCAGAAGGCCGTGCCGAAAGGGAGCCCCGTACCCATCGTCACCTCCGGCGAGAGTTCGGCGACCGCGCCGTACAGTCCGCCGACCGCCGTGCCGAAGCCGTAGTGCACAGCCGCGCCTGCCGCCGCCTTCTCGCTCTCTGTTAGCTCGTGACCGAAGATGGCTTCGGAAACTGCTCTGGCAGCTTTAACCGTCGCGTCGTCTTGCTCCTCGCTCTCCTCTTTCGAGGCTTGAGGCATCCCCTTCCCTTCGCTCGGCTTCATGGATTGCGCCCCGTGCGGTTTTTCAAAACCTTCCGTCACTTTGCTCCACACGGCCTGAAACTGGTTCATCGTCCATGAAGCAACCAGCCCGCCGACGAGTCCGGCTGCGAGTCCCTTCCACACGTCGGTCTCGTCCTGCCCCTTCGCACACTTCTCATCCCACATAACTCAAACCCTCCTTACTAATCTCGCGAGAAAAGGTCTGTCCCGAACTTTATTGATGAAGGAGGGGCGCGGGCCAGGTCAAACATAACAGCCTGTTTCTCTGGCCGTGTGTTTGCCGAACGCACATTGGCAGATTCACTTTTGGACATGAGCATCAGCATTTTGCCACCTGTCCATGAAATGGTATTTATTAAAGGGGTGTCTGAAGTGGTTTTAGGATACGCCCTAAAACTCATTTTTGTAAAGGAGGGGTTGGATGAGCGTTCCTGATGATCGTGAAGGGTTACGGTTTCCCTGTGAGTGCGTATCGGCGCGCGGCGGCTACAGCGACCCGTGGGCAGCAATCGCCAAAAACAAGCTCCTGCCTGACGGCACTAAAGAAGAGATTCTGAACCTCGTGGCCCGCGAGCCAAAGACCATTTCTCAACTCGCCGCGGCGCTCTCGCTCTCGCCGCCGAGCGTTTTCGCGCACGTCAACGATATGATGAAAAGCGAGCTTCTACGTGAATCCGAGGAATGGGAGAAGAAATATCCGACCGAGCGTTATTACGAGCCTAACTTTCCAGTTTTCAAGGCTGAGGAGTGCGCCGAGTTTGAGGCGTTGTGTCAGGAGATGGCCGAACAGATGGCCTCCCTCTTTGGAAAAAAGCGCCCGCAAATGGAGCGCGCCTTCGCTAAAACTAGCTTTGCGAATCGGGGGTGGGATCTCACGGACGTGACACAGTGTTTGTATGCCAACGTGCAGCGCAATGCACGCGCGCTTCTTGAGCAGCGCGGACTGCTTTCCCCGCGGGAGAAGCACGCTAATGGTGCGGAGTGGATTTTTTGGGCAGAGGAACCGAAGGCTGACAAAGACAAAACGAAATGATTCAAAAACTTTCTACCGCTTCAATCGGCTGCCCGTCTATTATCTTATTTTGAAGGGCGAGTGCCGATGGGTGGGCTCAACCAAAACTACTTACACAGACTGCTTATAACTTCCCCTCCTACAAGTTATTGACGATCCAAAAGACAACAAACAGCAGCAGGCAAAAGGCTGGAGCCAGAAGAAGGCTGGTAAGTTTGCTGTACTTGAGTATTTCATGTCCGAAGATATATCCGACACCCCAGATGATCGCTAGAACGACGACGATTGATACCACAGTGAAAACATTGCTCTCAGTTTTCTTACCCGACTCAATAGATTTACGCCGCAAATTTTTATTCTTCATGTGTTCATCTTTTATATCAAACGTGGATGCAGGGTCAAATATATTTGCCCGCTGAAGCCTCTCACGCCGCTTACAGCGCCTGGCCAGGCCGCGCCAGCCGTGAGAGACACAGAGCGCATGGCTCACTCTTGCCCAGGCAGCCCAACTCTCAGGCTTGGCGATTCACGAGTTGAAGCGAGACGTGCTGGAGTGAGAGGCTTTGCTAAATTCGCGTGTCCCCCTTGTCGCGTCCCAGTTCACCCTTATGCTGGAGGGCAAATTTGACGAGGGCGTGCGAGCCCTGCAGGTCCAGTTTGGAGCAGATGTGTGCGCGGTGATTATCTATGGTACGGGGACTGACGCCGAGTTCCGAGGCTATCTCTTTGGTCGTTTTAAGTTCAGCCAGAAGCAGCAGGATGCGGCGCTCGGTCCGGGTCAACTCCTCAATGCCTGTCTGCCCCGGCGCCCCCGCGGATTGGCGCGAGCGTGTCAGCAGAAATGAGGAGAGCGCCGGACTGAAATACTCCCGACCGTTTACGACCGCCTTGATACAATCCGTAACCTCTGTGGCCGCACTGTCCTTGATAACGTAACCATTGATGCCCAGATCGATTGCCTGGTTAAAGTGCAGATCGTCTTTGTGCATCGTGAGGACGATAATGTGAACGGGCAAGTTCGCCCGCCGGACGTGCTCGGCAACCGTAAAGCCGTCCATCCCCGGCATGTTAAGGTCCAGAACAGCGACCGCAGGCGCGTGCTGCTTGATTAACTCAAGCGCCTTCAAGCCATCGTCGGCTTCGGCCACCACGCGAAAACCCGCCTCCTTTTCGATGAGATTCTTGAGGCCCTGACGGAAAATCGGGTGATCGTCCGCCACGATAATTGATATCTCAGTCGTCATTGATTTGTATGATGTGGTTAGCTGCTGAAAGCTATCGGTTAAAAGTCATGAGCCTTAAGACACAGGGATTCTAAGATGAATACGTGTGCCTTGTTCAGATTGAATCTCATAAGTACCGTGCAGCATCTTCACGCGCTCGGCAATACCGATCAGGCCGAAACCGCCGCGCCCCTCTTCCTCGCCGTGCGGCTCATGCTGCACAAAGCCCTGACCGTTATCCTGAATCAACAAATCTATTTCACCTGCGCCGCGTTTGACGTAGAGCGACGCTTCGGTCGCGTGCGAATGCTTGATGATATTGTTGACGCATTCCTGGACGATGCGATAGAGGTTGACCTGCGCCTCATCCGTCAACAGGTCGTCAATCTTATCAAGCTCGACGTCGGCCTGAATGTCTGTCACTTCATTGATCCGCATGAAGATGCCGGACAGGGTCTTGGCCAAGCCGAAGCGACTGATCTGATAAGGTCGCAGATTGTAGGCGATTTCACGGCACTCTTCGATCGCCGCACTGGCCGAGTGTGAAAGCTCGTCCAACTGCTCTTCGACCGTCTCCTTCTCATTGATGTCGCTCTGGGCCAGAGCGACGCGGTTCTTGATAATCAAGAGACTCTGGCCGAGAGAGTCGTGCAACGCGGCGGCGATGCGCTGCCGCTCCTCTTCCTGCGAAGCCAACAGTTTATGTGAAAACTCCTCCTGGGCCTTGCGCGCCCGCTCAAGCTTGTTGACGCGGACTCTGTAGGCCGCGAATCCGAGACCGAAGCAGCTCAAAACGGCTATCGCAAGAAACCACCAGGTTTGATAGAAGCGAGGGCGCACCCTTAGACGGACAAACGCCCCTTCCATATTCCACACGCCATCAGAGTTGGCGGCGATCACGCGGAAGGTGTAACTGCCGGGAGGCACGTGCGAGTAGTAGGCAGTGCGGCGCGTGCCCGCGTCTATCCAGTCGCTGTCAAGGCCTTCGAGCTTGTACTTGAACCTGATGTTCTCGGAGTTGATGAAGCTCAGCGCCGTATAGTCGATCTGGAAGCTCTCTTGCTGGGGCTGAATCTGAGCCTCTCGGTCAAAGGCCGTGGGCGTGCGGTCTACCAGGAAAGATTCGATGCGCACGGGCGGCGGCTGCGGATTGGTCGGGACCGCCGCCGGGTCGATCACCGCCACGCCGTCCTGCGTCGGGAACCACAAACGGTTATCGCGCGCGCGGATGCCGGCGGGCCAGCGCCCCCCGTTGCATTCGACGTTGAGCATCCCGTCCGACTTGCCGTAGCCTACGGAAGTGATGGATGCGCGCCGCCCTGCGGCGAACTCTTCCAGGTCGCTTCGGCTGACCCGATAGATTCCACGATTCGAACTGAACCAGAAAGAACCGGCCCCATCTTCGAGGATTTGGAAGACGCCGTCGTTGAACAACCCCTCCCTCGTGGTATAGCGCGTGAGCTTCCCATCTTTGAGGTGGCCCAGCCCGCCGTCATACGTGCCGATCCAGAGCGCGCCCTGCGGGTCCTGGTAGAGTGCGCGCACGGTGCGGCTCGGCAACCCGTCGCGCTCGGTCCAATTCTGGAAGTGGCCGTTCAGATAGTGCGTCAACCCGCCGTACGTTCCGATCCATAGTCCGCCGGTGGCGTCCGGGATGATGACTTTGACATCGTTGCCCGGCAGCCCGTCCTGCGTCGTGAAGATTTCCTCCACCCCATCCTTGAGGTGGATCAGGCCCAGCTCCCAGCCCAGCCAGAGTGAGCCGTCCGGGTCCGGATAGATGGCCCAGATGACGCCCCTACTTTTAGTCAGGAGCTTGACGAAACGGTCTCCTTCCCGCACCCAGAGTTCGCCATAGGCCGCGACCATCAGCCTCCCCGACTGATCTTCGGCGATGGCCGTCACCCAGAGCGAGCCTGAAGACTCGTCCATTGTGAAAGCGCCATTGCTGTACCGGAAGAGCCCGCTGGTCGTCCCGATCCAGATGACGCCCGCGTGATCCTGATAGATAGGATAGATGTTATTTTGCGTCAGCCCATCGGACACCGAGTAGGCGGTGATAAACTGCTTGCGCGCGAGAAACAGCCCCTCGCGGTTAGTGCCGAACCAGAGATTGCCTTCGCGGTCTTGGTACGCCACAGCAGGGGTTAAATCCATGACGGTCGACCACCCGTTCCTGCTGATTAATTGATGCTGCCAGCTTTCGAGGTCGGTCAGCCAGATGGCCCCTTGTTTGTCTTTCGTCAGAAGCTGAAGATGCGCGCCCGTCACCAAACGCAAGGGGTTCCCCGGCAACCCATCGCGCTCCGTGTAAACTCGAACGACCTTACCATTCTCGATCTTGACCAGCCCTACATCTGTGAAAGCCATCCAGAGCCCGCCGCGTCCATCTTCGGCGGCAACGTTGCCAGCTAGATTGATGCTCGGCAATCCATCGTCCAGCGTCCAGCCGCCGCCACCGTAGCTGATGCAAACGACTTGCGTGTCGCCGTGGGGGCACGGCACTGTCCGACTCTCACCGCGTGCGGCGTGCTTGACCTCAACGTACGTTTGGGTGAAGGGTTGGAACTTCTCCCCGTCCCAGCGCACGACCTGCTCCGAGTTAGTCATGTAGAGTAGCAGGTGGCCCTCCACATCCTCGGTCATGTAGAGGGCATACAGGCTCGTCAGTCCCTGCTCTTTGCCGTAACTCGTAAAACGCCCCTGATGATAGCGGACAACACCGCCGTCCTCCGTGCCCGCCCAAAGGTCGCCCCCAGAATCTTCAAAGAGTCTGAGGAAACGGTTGCTGCTGATGCCGGGCGTATTGCCTTTATTGAAGATGGTGAAGCGCACGCCGTCAAAGCGCACCAGGCCGTCAAAGGTGGTGAGCCAGATGTAGCCATCGCGCGTCTGCCGAATGTCATAGACGGTGTTCTGCGGCAGGCCCGTGTCGGTGGTCCATGAATTAAAGCGATACTGAGCTTGTGCGGGCGCGCCAGCCAACAGCGCGTACAGCCAAATGCAGAGACTTAAGTGGACGCCTCGTCCGCTTCTCATAAAAGTTTCGGTCCTCGCCAAACTACGCTGAGCGAAGAATTCCGGCACACTACAGTCCATCCTGGAACCGGTCTGCCGCACACAGTCGCGCACAATGGATGAAGAACTTCCATCCGATTCTCCTTCATCTGCTATGCGCGCTTACTCCCGGCGGAACGGCAACAGTTGGCGAGTCCTCAAAGTTTCTTCTGGGCCAAGCTATTTAAACGGACTCAAAGGTAACAAGTAACATTGACCTGTTGGACGCCGAGCGGCTTGGCTTCATCATACACTTGCGGGCGAAGATTTTCATGGGTGGCGGGTAAACGACGATTCTTGGGCGGCTCTTGAGGTGGATGGCAGGATCAGGTTCAGTTTTCGGCAAGACGCGTTGTTAAAAGAGGATAAGGGCCGAAAATGATTCCGCTTTAGAACCCGAAATAGCTCACGCCGGCACCTGACTTCTTCTCGGTAAAACGGTCTAAAGCTTCTAAAACTTCGCGGCACAGCGCGCGCTCTGCGTCGCCGCGACTGGCGATGTCGCGCAGGCGGACAGCAAGCAGGATGAGGTCACGATGTTCGGGCGCGGAGCGCACCTTATCGAGCCACTTGATTAAATCACTCTTCTTCCCTTGACCGCTCTTTGCCCCACTCTTCTCTTCCGGTTTGATCGAGCGCGCGAAAAGAGTTTCGACGAGTCCGGCTGTCTCGTGCGCGTCAACCAGCGTGGCGATGGCGTCGGCGAAATAGGCTGCCTTGTCCATCTCGTCAGGAGTGAATGGCTGATAAGGTGGGTCGCCTAAACGATTGACGAATTCAAGCACGCCGATGGTCTCGCCGCCGACGCGAAGCGGTGTGGCGAGAATCGTCTGAGTCGAATAACCCGTGGCCCGATCAACCTCCGCGTAGAAAGTCTCTTCCTGTGCCACGTCCGCGACAGCTACGGGCTGGCCGCTGGCGAAGACAAAACCTGCGATGCCTTTGCCGGGCGGGATGCGCACCCTTAGCAACTTGTCCGCGACCTCGCCAATGGCAACCAGGAATTTCAAGCCGCCAAGATTTCCGTCGCGCACCAGAACCGAAGCTTCATCCGACCCCATCGCGTTGCCCGCGACAACGAGCAGATTCTCGATAGAAGTCTTCAAGGGCGAAGTCATCAGATTCGCCACGTCCACCGCGCGAATCGCATCACGCAACTGCGTCTCAAAAGAGAGAGGCGCACGCCGCGCCTCCTGAGCGCCGCTTTTCTTGCGCTTGACAGATTTTTTCGTGTGGGCTTTCTTAACCATCCCATTTTGAATTGCGGAATGCGGATTTAATTAGGGCGGGAAGCGTTTAACTTTCCAATCCGCCCGTCCACAATTGGTTAATGTCTACGTCGTCTCGTGCTTCTGCGAGGCTTCGCCGTGGTCGCGGGCTTCGACACTGTTTTCACTTCGGTCGCAGCCGGAGGCATTTTCGGGACAACTTTAGGCGATTCCTCCTTCATCATCGAAGCGACAAAATCCTGCACATCCGAGTTCGGGACGCTGGCCTTGATCTGCACCTCGTTGGCCTGCGCCGTGACCTGCACGGCGTTGATCATCTCGCGTAACTCCTGCACATCCACATTAGCGCTCATCTGCTGGCGCAGCCCCAGCAGCAGGTCGCTGATGCTCTGTGCCTGCGCCTCGGTTTCGAACCGCGCTCCGGTGATGGCGTCAAAGTCAGTCGTCGTTGCGCCAAAGGAAGCGAAGATTTGCTTGAGGCCGGTGAGAAGCTTACTGATAGCTTGCTCCGTCTGATCGTTTGACGTGCTTGATTGGATATCCTTGATCAATTCAGGCGGCACGTTTCCGGCTAAGCCCATTAAAGCATTAGGGTCGCGCATTGCCAGTTGGGCCAAAGATGAATCCACGCGCCCTTTGCCGGAGGCCGAATCAATGGTGGCGCGCACCTGCGGCAGATCACCGATGACAATGGTGTGGTCGTCCAGAAAAGCGTACGCGGCCGTTTCTCTCTCAGACTTTTTGGCAGGCGGAG
>JADMIO011460726.1_pt1 | contig 11729 bp, 16 predicted proteins | sample 8958161 | NCBI WGS metagenome assembly JADMIO01 (sample SAMN16585339, study PRJNA669376) | soil metagenome | isolation source: Crop rotation soil | place: USA: Cullars Rotation, Alabama | collected 2011
CCCTTCGGTAATGGTACCTTCAGCAAGTTGTGCTTCCTGTTCCGCTTTTTTTGTTTCTTCTTCTTTTTTAGCCTGAACTTCTTCAACATCGAAGATGTTTTCAGGTTCACCGATTCGCGCTGATAATTCTTTTAATCTTTTCTGCTTTGCAGAATCTTCTTTTTTAAGACGAGCCATTGTATTTCTCCTTGTGGTAAATGCGTCCTGAGCGTAGTCACGGACTCCCACATCCCCTCGACTGCTCTCGGGGTTATAATTTATATTATTATGCTATTTTAATACCCATTGACCTTGCAGTACCTTCAACCATTTTCATTGCCTGTTCAACGTTTTTAGTGTTAAGATCAGGTAATTTTTGAGTTGCGATTTCGCGAATCTGATCCTGTGTAAGCGTCCCTGCTGATTCTCGTCCTGCTTTTCCTGAACCTTTAGTTAACCCCATCTTTTTCTTGATCAGGTCGGACATTGGTGCAACTTTTGTAATGAAGGTGAAAGATCGATCTTCGTAAACGGTGATTACCGCAGGTACAATTGATCCTTTTTGGTTTGCTGTTGCAGCATTGTACTGCTTAACAAACTCCATGATCGGTACACCCTGCTGACCAAGCGCAGGTCCTAAAGGTGGCGCTGGTGTTGCTTCTCCCGCTGGGATATTAAGTTTTAATACTGCTTTAACTTTTTTAGCAGCCATAGTTATGAGACTAGATGCTGTTTTACGGCGACTAGAATCCTCTCATTAAACAATTATAATTTTGCTATCTGTAAAAAGTCGAGTTCAACTGGGGTTTCGCGACCAAAGATTGAAACGAGGACAGTAACTTTACCTTTTTCGTCATTAATTTCCGATACCGTGCCTACAAAGTCAGCGAATGGTCCATCAATAATCTTGACTGCTTCGCTCTGCTCAAACCGTACTTTGTACCGAGGTGAAGCAACTTCCATGAACTTCATGATTGTCTGAACTTCTTTTTCTGGAAGCGGAGTTGGCTTGTTACCCATACCAACGAATGAGGTGACACCCTGAGTTGTTCGTACCAGAGACCAGGTATCATCATTTAATTCCATTTTAACAAGGATGTATCCTGGAAAAATCTTTTCTTTGATAGTTGATTTTTTACCTTCTTTAATTTGAACCTGATCGTGAGTTGGTACTTTAATATCTACAATTTTTTCCTGGAGATGATTCATGACTATTCTTTGTCTGAGAGTTGCTTCAACTTTGTTCTCATGACCTGAATAGGTGTGTACTACGTACCATTTTGCGTTAGGATTATCGAATATCTTCGGTGCTTCAGATGTTTCAACAACTGGTTGATTTGGGCTTGCCGCGGTGTCCATTCTTGTTTTTCCTATTTGGTTTTAAATTCTAATAATTTCTGAACTGCTTGCGTTAGTAAGATGTCCAAGCCGCCAATGAATATTCCAATAATGAGGCTAACACCTATAACAATGAGGGTTAATCTGATTGTTTTTTCTCTGCTCGGCCAGTCTACTTTTTTCAATTCTAACACAGTAGTTCGGAAAAAATCAAGCATTGAGGCTTTTTTTGCCACTGTTTGTGTTTCTGTCATACGTAGTGGCGAGTATATCATTAATTGGTTTAAGAGACAACAGTACTCTCTACTGATTATGCTTCTGCAAATCAATTTGTTATACTTTTTATATCTATTACTGTTAGTATATTTGCAAATTTAACCGGTAAATGATATAATCCTTATTCATATTGCTATAAGTTTGTACGTTAGGTATGTATATGTCGAAACCAGATTCATCTTTTCCGCTTTTTGAACAACTAATGCGGGCACATAATCTGCCTGAAATAGTGGTTAATAATTTTCATTATTACTATAATCTCGTTCTCCACGGTGAGCGTGGGCTTATTAGTGAAGAAGAAATTGATCCAATCGATACGATTGAAGGACTTGAACAACTTGACGGATATATCGATGCAGGTAAAGCGGCTATGTCGAAAGCTGTTATAATTAAGCTCAATGGAGGCTTAGGTACTAGTATGGGCCTTGATAAGGCTAAATCTCTGCTTACTGCACGAAATGACTTAAACTTTCTTGATATTTCTATTCGTCAGGTGCTGGCATTGCGGGAAAAATATTCGACGTATATTCCGCTTATTTTCATGAATAGTTATAATACTGATTCTGATACTCAGGCGGTAATCGATAGATATCCGCATTTTAAAGGCGCTGTACCGGCAACAATGACTCAATACAAAGTGCCTAAGGTTTTGCAAGACACGCTAAGCCCCGCTGTCTGGCCAGAAAATACTGATTTAGAATGGTGTCCTCCCGGGCATGGCGAGGTATATATTGCCCTCGAAACCACAGGTATCCTGGATAGTTTGATTGAAAAAGGTTATGAATACGGCTTTATTTCAAATATAGATAATCTAGGGGCGACTCTTGATCTTGGGATATTAGGTTATTTGTCTCAACATACTATTCCCTTTATGATGGAAGTAGTGAATCGTACGCCCGCTGATAAAAAAGGTGGCCATCTTGCCCGTCATAAAGATGGTCATTTAGTGCTGCGGGAGGTTGCACAGTGTCCTGAAAAAGATATTGATAGTTTTCAAGATATTAACAAGTACAAATATTTTAATTCAAATAATTTGTGGATTAACTTGCGCGCTCTTAAAACCTATTTAAATGATCATAACAATGTGCTTAAGCTCCCGCTTATTCGTAATAGTAAAACGGTTGATCCTAAACAAAAAAATAGCCCGAAAGTATATCAATTAGAAACTGCTATGGGATCTGCTATTTCTGTCTTTCCCGGGGCTCAGGCAGTACGTGTTACCAAGGCACGATTTTTGCCGATAAAGACCTGCGCCGATTTACTTGCTCTACGCTCGGATATCTATACTATGGATGAAGCCTATACGATATCTTCTGATCCAAGAAGAAAATTAGGTACCGTTAAAATTACACTGGATGATGACTATTATAAGCTAATTAGTGATTTTGAAGCGCGCTTATCGGTAATTCCTTCATTATTACATTGTCAGAATCTCGATGTTGAAGGTGATGTTTTATTTAACAAGCCCATTACTATTAAAGGTTATGTCACCTTAGTTAACACCACTGCTCACCAGGCTCACTTACCTAAGCAAGATGTTGTCGAAAATGGTACGTTTGTTTGTAAGTAGGTACTAAAAAGGAGCCTGTTATGGCTCCTTTTATTGTTTATACTATTCCCGTTATTTAATGGTCTCTACTTTAATCATGCTGGTTCCGCCCATCTCGCCTGGTTTTTCACCCGTTACATGGACGACTTTATCGCCGGACTCCACATACCCCTTAGCAAGAATATGATCAAGAATTGAATCAAGGCCAGCTTCACTTTTTGCCATTTTATTAACAAAGAATGACTTTACTCCATACACCATAGCCAACTGATTATAGGTTAGTTCGTTATCAGTGACCGCAGCTACAGTTACTGGTGGACGGTAAGAGGCAATTCGCTGTGCAGTTTTCCCCGAGGAAGTAGCAACGACAATCAGGCGGGCTTTTAACTGATGGGCCAAAATTGTGGTTGCTGCAGCGATTGCGGTGGTTTGTTCGTCGCTTTCTTCTAATGTGGTGAGGGCAAAATCTGTTAACGTTTCGCGGTGATGTCGTTCTACCCGCTTAATGATTCTTTCCATGGTGCTGATTGCTTCGATTGGAAAATCTCCATTTGCTGTTTCACCGGAAAGCATACAGGCATCGGCATGATCCATAACAGCTGAAGCGATATCATTCACTTCGGCACGAGTTGGTACGGGGTTCTTAATCATGGATTCAAGCATTTGCGTTGCAACAATCACGGGAGTGTGGGTAGCGCGGCAGAGTCTAATAATTTCGCGCTGGATAATGGGCACATCTTCCTGACCAACTTCAGTAGCCATGTCGCCGCGTGCAACCATTACGACATCAGTTGCTTCAATAATTGACTTTAAGTTACGAATTGCTTCCTGACATTCGATTTTAGCTACAATTTTTGGTCGGTGTTCATGTTTGGCAATTTCAGCGCGAAGATTATGAATATCATTTTCGTCCTGAACGAACGAAAGTGCGACGTAATCAACTTTGTTTTTTAACCCGAACTTTAGATCATCAGCGTCTTTTTCGGTGAAAGATACGGGAGGTAGCTTGGTATCGGGAAGGTTGATTCCTTTTCGTGAGCCGATATCACCGCCCACGCGTACGATACAATCGCAGCTGTCAGGATAGGTTTTTTCTACTGATAATCGAATCAATCCATCTTTGATGAGTACTCGATCCCCTTCTTTTAAATGAGGAAACATATCAAAAGACACTGGAATTCGATCGTCGATCTGTTCTTTGCCGAGTACGAGAGTAATTTTCTGACCTTTCTCAAGCATTATTGGCTCATCGGCCAGGGCTCCTAAACGAATACGCGGGCCTTGTAAATCCTGCATAACGGCGATGGGTTTATCGAGCTCTTTTGAGATTTTTCGAACCCAGTCGTTACGATTTTGATGCTCATCATGTGTTCCATGAGAGAAGTTTAACCGGGCGACGTTCATGCCGTGCTGCGCCAAATGACGGATCATTTCTTCGCTATTGGTGGATGGACCCAGGGTTGAAACGATCTTGGTTTTTTTTAATGATGACAAGGATTGTGAATCCATATGCAATAAAAAACGGCCTTCAGCCGCTTATTCCTTCTTTATGTTGTTTAAATATAACTATTTATGTATACTACCAGACATAGTGCTTACAGCGCAATCCCTTTTGTGCTTTAAATACTGGGCTGTGGTGAAACGGTATCACAGAGGCCTTTGAAGCCTTTATTCCTGGTTCGAATCCAGGCAGCCCAACTCAAAAATTTTAACTGTTAGATATGTCCTTTAATATGGGGTAAAGACCTTGCATAAGGTCTGGCTTGTTAAGTGCTTCGAGAGGTTTAATCCACAAATATTCTGTTACTTCATTTTCAGGAAGGACAAATTCCGATTCCTGCTTTATTAACTTTGTTCTAAACACTTCAAAGTAAATATCTAAGTCATCCCTATCCCAGTGATAACTTTTTACGTTTTCTAAATCATCTTTGTTAAGAGTTAAATTAATTTCTTCCTGTGTTTCTCTTACGGCTGCTGTAATAGCATCTTCTCCTTTATCAATCTTTCCACCAACTAACCCCCATGTTTCACCTTCAGGATCATTCTTGTGGCGTTTAAGAAGAAGTATTTCGCCTTTTTCGTTCTCAATGATTGTTCCAACTGCGTGTACTATCTCAGCCATAAATTAATTTTACTATTTATTTGAGTAGTGGGATATACTTATTTCATGAAAGCAATTGTTATTGGATCTTCCTTATCAGGGAAAACTACTATCATTCGTTATCTTCGAAGTCATACAAATTTGGTTATATCTGAAATGGATGAGGAATTAACTCGTCTAAATAGTGGAACTTATCCAAGCGACGATGATTATAAAAATAATGTTCTCGCTCCTAAAGTTATTAAGGAGATGTTAAACCAAGATATCCTTTTCTTCACTAATACTGATTATTTTAAAGTAGATGACTTAAAAATAGTTAAACGTAACGGTTTTAAGATAGTTCAATTAGATTTGGATTTAAGTCAGCTAGAGGAAAGAAACGAACAAAGAGTCAAAAATGAAGGATATAGTGATTTGAGCCAATATCTTGAAGGAATGGTGCGTTATCAGGAAGAAATGAAAGAAAAGGGATTAATTGATAAAATTATTCGTACTGACAAACCAGTTGAAGAAATTGTAGAAGAACTTGTTAATGTGTTAAAGCAAAACTAGCCTGTTTAGAAGCCAATTCTGTACGGATATGTTGAAAACTAAGTTGTAGATAAAAGTCCCTTAATTGAACATAGGAGTATAAATATTTTGGTTAATTTGAACTAAGCTGGTTCTAACATCATCCACTGTCCCCAATACCGTGGGTTCGAACCGTTTGTTATACTATGCTTAATCTATGGCAACTCCGTCAAAAGAAGCATCATATAAAAATGATTTTGAGAAATTTCTTTCCCATACAAATGAAAAAGCAATCCTCTATAATGAGATTAATAGAATCATAAAAGCTCGTCGCATCAAATCAGTATTAGATATTGGTGCTGGTAATGGTTTGCTTAGTATACCTCTTGCAAGGCAAGTAGAAAAATATACGGCAATTGAGAAAAAGCCAAGTTTCGTAGAGAAATTAAGGTCAGCAGGATTAGATGTTATTGAAGGTGAATTTCCTTTAGAAATCACAGATGAATACAATTTAGTTTTAATTTCTCATGCACTTTCTTATGAGAAAGAGCAAATTAATTCATTTATCTCTAATGCATGGAAGTTAGTCTCTAATGACGGAGCGTTACTTGTAATTACCTATCGTGGAGAAGATGATGATTGGTCAAGATTTATGAGATTTTTGGGTAAAGATCCGATTTCTCGCAATATCGATGGGTATAATGAACTTATTGATTTTGTTCATAAAGTTGGAAAAGCAGAAATAAGGAAAGTCACGACTACAGTTGAAACAGAAGGAATAGATGATATGATTGAGGCGTTATCCTTTGTAGCAAGCAATGGTATACCTGAATTAAAAAATGATTTCCTAACACAGTCGGAGAAAATTAAGATTTTTTTGGAAACTTATCATACTGATGAAGGATATATCTTCCCTTTTCAACATTTTTTTATCATAGCTTCAAAAGATTAACAGCTAACCATTGGTACGCATGGTTCTAACATCATCCATGATCCCCAACTTCTTAATAGTATGGTAACTGGACAATATCAGAACTTTTCGAATTGTACTTCCTTAGGAAATAACAGTTGGAAAGGGTACCCCACATAATTTCTTGATATTTCTCCAACATTAAACTTTTTTAGGAAATTAATCATCTCCTTGGTAATATGCGTTGGATTTTTGGTTGTATTACTTTTGTATTCTATTTCGACAAAGTCACCTAAACCGACTATTTTGTCTAATGAAATTTCGTAATCTTTGTATTTCCATATTTTTCTGATTTTATCAACTGTTATAACTTGTTTCATGTTGAGCGCTTCAAATATTTTCTCGAGTTGTTCTAAGTCATTTATAGGAGTTTCATACTCATCGCAATAGTGGCTGCGTCCATCTTGATCGTAATGCCAATTCTTATAGTTAATAGAATATTTACCTGAAGAGTCTCTTAACCTCAGCCATTCTTCTATTGGTCTTGAAGAGAGGAAGTTTCTATGAGCAGGCACATAATAAGTATCTTTTTGCTCCGACTTTCCAATAAACTCACCTGTAGATTCTAAGAAATTTAGTAACTCAGTAGAATTTTCTATCTGAACTTGTATTTCAATTTCTTTCGACTCGGTCGTATTATTCATAGATGAATTTTAGCATAAAAAATTCCAACATAGTCCACGCACGACAATATCCTGGATCAGAACTAAGGTAGATACTCTTGAGGCAGTATATTGTATTCCTTGTGATGGGTAAGTAGATCTTTAAGTTTAATCGAAGAACTTATATTTAATATTACTTCTGTTTCCATATTTTCTTCGTTAATTTTAGTAAGAAATTCCCTACATCTTCCACAGGGAGGAATAACGCTAATTTCGTTATTTTCTTTTCGGACTGTGACTATTTTTAAAATATTATATTCTCCAGCTGTTACCATAGCTCCACAGGCAGCTTGCTCAGAGCATATTCCTACATGACCAGCGATATTTAACCCAATGTATAAGTTGCCTTTATCTGTTATTAATACGCAACTTGCATCGCCAATTTTTCTCTCATCATTTATGATTTTAATTTTTATATTTGAGATTGCTTTTTTTATTAATTCCTCATTAGAGAGATGTTGCATACTTGAATTATAACAAACAACTATTTGTAAGGTTATCGGGAATGCATCAGTCCTGCACTGCAACTTCTTGCAGCTATTTGTGTTCTAAATGGTGTGTTCGGCATTATTTTTTCCAGATGTATTAGTTTCAAAACTATACAAGTTAGTACTGCTGTTCCTTATCTTGCAAAAGGTAAAGAAGCCCGAAGAGGCGCACTTCATTTTGTCGTTATAGGTTTTGTTTTACTTGCAGTATCCTTATTACCGTATTTTTAGTCCAACTATAAAGCTAACATTCTTATGGTGTTTTCTTGTACTTTTTCTAAATCTATGCCCATACTATTAGTTTCTTCTAAGAGAGATTGGTTATTTGCATAGGCGGTTTGAGTGACATGGAATACAGCTTCCAAAGGTCTAATTGCGTATTGAGCAGGAACATACATTGTTTACCTTATATGGGGGATTAGTTCTACACCTAATTGCTCAACCGAGTGAACACAATATTGGTACGCTGTATTTTCATTAGGTTTACGCTTGTCGTGTGCGAATATTCCCTCAGATAATATCGATAGAATCGTAGGAGCGCGTACTCCTGGTTTTTGTAGTTCAATTTTTAACCACTCAATTGTTTGTCTTTGATTTAATCCTACAGCAAATGTCTCGTTTATCCATGTATTCCAGATAGTCCCAAATTCTTCATAGGGAATTCGTAGCAATGCTGGAAGAATTAAGTGAGTAAATTCATGTGCTTCACCATCTATGTCACCTGATTTGTTGTGTTTACCTGAAAATAATTTCACATATAGGCCTAATTTCTGATTAACATAACCTCGAACCCATTCAGGAAGTTGATCAAAGCGTGATGGCGAATGATAGAGCAGTCGAAATAGTTCCCTGTCTTGAGTTATTACTAATCCTGCCTCGGGAAAATCTCTTATAGATATCTGTTTCGCCTTTACGCCTATAACATGCTTAAGAAATCTGTCATAAGAGTGAAACCAAGAGAAAATTGTTTGTTCTGCTATATCTCCGAATTGCTCAAAAGTAGTTTCGTCATCTGCTATCATGCGTAGTTGACCAAATCGATAATTAAACATCGAATCTAACTTGGTTTTGATGGGAGCTTCTCTACTCTCAACACTCATTGCCAACGATTTTACCATTTTATAGATAAACCTTCGTACCATTCGCTTCGTTCTGGTATCTTCGATTCAGGATCGCCAACCCAGTTAGATCAAACTGTATCACTTCCTTCTTTGTTATAATCAATGTAATGAAAAACTCTGCATTAGTTATTTGCGATATGTGGGATAAACATTGGAGTAGAGGTGCTTCGGTTAGAGTTGACTTACTTGCTCCAAAAATCGATCTGTTTGCTAAGAAAATACGAAGTAAAGGTGCGTCGATTATTCATGCTCCGTCTAATGTTGTAAATTACTATAGAGACTCACCTGCAAGAGCGCGGATTCTGTCTTTACCATCTTCCAATTTTAATCTTGAACTTCTTGATTGGCGCATCCTATTTAATCCGCCATTACCTATCGATGATTCTGATGGTGGATCTGATACTGAAGAGCCTGAAGAAGAAAGAAAGCGGATTTGGACCAAGCAGCATGAGGGCATTTATATCGATCAAAGCAAGGATGTAATTTCTGACGATGGAAAAGAAATACTTTATTATTTTAAAGAAAATGGTATTGAAAAAGTTTATATTGCAGGCGTGCATACAAATAAATGTATTTTAGGAAGATCGTTCGGAATTCGTCAGATGAAGCTGTGGGGAGTTGATATTGCTTTGATTGGAGACTTAACCGATTCAATGTACAATCCAAAAAGATTCCCATTCGTTAGTCATGATGAGGGCACTCGACTTGTAATTGAATATATTAATAAAAACTGGTGCCCGGTGTTTGATAGTACCGTAATAGTGAATTAATAATTAGCGTAAAAAGTTCCCCTTAGTCAACTGTTGCCAACACCCGAATTTAGAAATATCTAGACTCAATTTACTCCAAAATTTATGTCATATTTTTACATTTTATATAGATAGTATAATTCCTTTATGCAAAGATTAATATTATTTTCGCAACCTACTGAGTCAAATAGTAACAAACTTTTTGATAAATTATTTCCAGTTGAGTTAAAAGGTGAAGTCTTCGCTTATATGCCTTCAAGTGGGAGAAACAGTAAGCAAGAATATACTGACTATTGGAAAAAAGTATCCACTGAAAGAGGCTTTGATTTTGTATTTATTGATAATATGCAGGAAGCTGAATCTGCCAGAGCTGAGGCCGAGAAACTAAACGGTGCTACGGTGCTGCTAATAACTGGAGGTAACACTTTTGAATTACTTCGGAATCTAAAAAGATCTGGGTTAGACGAAGCAATTAAAAGATTTAGAAATAAACCAAAAAATATAATTTCAGGGTTTAGTGCAGGAGCAATTGTATTAACTCCTCGAATTGATGTTGCGAGCCAACCAGCTGGAATAGATAGCACTAACCTGTTTGATGAAAACGTTGTAGGTATAACTGATCTAAGTGGACTTAGTATTGTAGATTTTGAAGTATTTCCTCACTACTATGAAGATAAAGATAAACTTGTTTTGGAAAACTACCGTAAGGCGACTCCTCACGAAGTTAAAGCTCTTGGAGATGACGAATTGTTAATATTTGATAAGTAGCCGAGGTTACTATTGTCAAATGCGTGCAAACTAGTAATTAATCCGTTTTTCGATTACCTTGATTGTAACATAGGAAAGAATTGCAGCAATTATCATCAAAATAGCAAAATAGCTGTAATAATCAATGTTGTAAGTAAGCAAACACTCTGGTCCCCAATTATAACCCTCAAGAATATAAGGCAACGTTTTTATACATAGTGTCTGAAAAAGAAAATTTATCGGCCAAATTGCTATGAACCACATGAAGCCGGTAAGTATTTTAGATGATTTGGTCATATCCTAGGACTATTGAGTTAAATAAATTTTTAATGCTTTTTTTATACTTTCAAAACCGATATTTTCTTCTAAAATAGTTTCTTTGTCAAAGAACTTATAACTTTTCGCATCATCGTCAGGTTTGATCTCACCACTTATTCTCTTAACTAAAACACATATTCCAAGTGTTGGAGAATCTATTCCTTGATATGGATAAATATCTGGTAATATACTAATTATCTTTTGAACTTCACCTACGATGTGTAGTTCCTCATGCAACTCCCTTTTTATCGCATCCATAGGATCTTCGTTCGGTTCAATATACCCACCAGGTAAATCGTAGGTGCCTTTGTTTGGTTCATTTTTGCGTTCGACTAATAGGATTTGACCATTTTCTTCTATTATGGCATTAATGGCGAGTGAAGGCATTACAAAGAGCTTAAATTTGCACTGACTGCATTGAAGTAAATTCTTTCCTTTATGTTCAAATTCTCCGCTACAGCGAGGACAATATTTGTACGCTTGGTATATATTCATAGCTTGTATGTTAAAATTTATTTTATTACACAAACTATAAATTACCTATATGAAGATTTTTTACATTACCGCTGAATTTGATCTTTATTCTAAGCCAGAATGGTTGGATTCATTTCGATTAAAGTATGATCATCCTCATCCTTATCATTTAACGTTAAAGAATGCTACTTTTATTGATGAATCTCGGGTTTTTGAATTGAAAAATGAATTAGAATTATTAATCTCCGAATATTCATCTATCGATGTGATATTCAATAAAGTTGAGTTTAACGCTACTCCAAAAGGAACAGTGATAATGGTGGTTGCTCAACCTAATGATAAATTAATTGAAATGCAAACAAAAATTCATGAAAAATTATCCAGTTATGGAGATAACATTAAAGAGTCGTTTAAAAAATATGAATCCGAATTCCTTCCTCACATTAC
>JADMIO010932678.1_pt1 | contig 11728 bp, 10 predicted proteins | sample 8958161 | NCBI WGS metagenome assembly JADMIO01 (sample SAMN16585339, study PRJNA669376) | soil metagenome | isolation source: Crop rotation soil | place: USA: Cullars Rotation, Alabama | collected 2011
TCGGCTCCTGGAAGATCATCGCGATCTCGTCGCCGCGCAGCGCGCGCAGCGCGCGCTCGTCGAGCCGCGCGAGATCGGCGACCGTGCCGTCGCGGCGGCGGAACAGGATCTCGCCGGAAGCGATGCGGCCCGGCGGGTCGATCAGCTGCATGATCGACAGGCAGGTGATCGATTTGCCCGAGCCGGATTCGCCGACGATCGCGACAGTGTCGCCGCGTTTCAGCGCGAGGTCGACATGGTCGACCGCGCGGACCACGCCGTCGTCGGTGGGAAATTGCGTCGAAAGCCCCGTGACCCGCAGGATCTCGTCGTCGCCCAAAGCCCCCATGCGCGCAATCCTGCCTCAAGTCCCGGCGCCGCGCGATCACGCGGAAGCTCGCGCTGTCTTCCGACCCTGGCGACTATAGGAGATGGCGATTGTATTACAAGTAGACATTGACTAGCATTCGCGGGTGATCGAGGCTGCGGCTCCGCATCTGGAGCCCGATCCGCGCGGGGGGCAGGGCAGTGCGGCTCAAGGGCAAGGTCGCCATCGTGACGGGCGGAGCGAACGGCATGGGCCGCGCGACCGCCGTGCTGTTCGCGCGCGAGGGCGCCGCGGTCGTGGTCGGCGATGTCGACGAGGCGGCCGGTGCCGCGCTGGCGGCGGAGGTCGCGGCGGCGGGCGGATCGCTCGCCTTTCAGCGCTGCGACGTTTCCAAGGAAGCCGATGTCGCGGCGCTGGTCGCGACCGCCGAGCGGCGTTTCGGCAAGCTTGACACGATCTTCAACAATGCCGGCGTCGAGCAGCCGGTGACGCCCTCGATCGACGTCACCGAGGCGCTGTTCGAGCGCGTGATCGGGATCAACCTCAAGGGCACGTTCTTCGGCTGCAAGCACGCGATTCCGGCGCTGCTGCGCAACGGCGGCGGCACGATCGTCAACAATTCGTCGGTGAGCGCATTCGCCAATGTCGGCGGCAACATCTCGTACGCCGCCTCGAAGGGCGCGGTGATGTCGATGACCCGCGTGCTGGCGATCGAGTATGCCAAGCGCAACATCCGGGTCAACGCGATCAACCCCGGCGTCATCGACACCGACATGAACCGCCGCAACAAGGCGCTGGCCGACGATCCGGACGCGGTCGAGGAACGCTGGCGGCAGGTCACGCCGCTCGGCCGCATGGGCACGGGTGCTGAAATCGCCGAGACCGTCCTCTATCTGGCGTCGGACCAGTCCTCCTTCGTGACCGGCATCGGCCTGCTGATCGACGGCGGGCGGGTGGCGACGTGAGCCGACGCCTCGCCGGCCGGGTCGCCGTCGTGACCGGGGCCGCGCGCGGCATTGGTCGGGGCGTCGTGACTGCCTTTGCGGCCGAAGGTGCGACCGTGCACGCGATCGATCGGATCGGCGACGAGCTCGCCGCCGTCGCGCGCGCGACCGGTGCCAAGCCCTGGGAGGCCGACCTGACCTCGGCCGAGCAGGTCCAGCGCATCTTCGCGGCGATCCAGGCCGGGGATGCGCCGGTCGACATCCTGGTCAACAACGCCGGCATCATCTTCTACAAGCCGATCGAGCAGACGGCGGTCGAGGACTGGGATCGGTTGATCGCGGTCAACCTGCGCGGCGCCTTCCTGTGTACGCGCGCGGTGGCCGGCGGCATGAAGCGCCGCCGCAAGGGCTCGATCATCAACGTGTCGAGCAACGCGGGCACCAAGGGCGGCGTCGACGAGAGCGCCTACTGCGCCTCGAAATTCGGCATCGAGGGCTTCTCGCGCGCGCTGGCCGTCGAGATGGCGCCGTACAACATCGCGGTCAACAGCGTCACGCCGGGCCACCCGGTGCACACCGCGATGAGCGAGACGACCTACGACGCCGAGAAGCGCCGGATCTGGAAGGACCCGATCGAGATCGCGCCCGCCTTCGTCCACCTCGCCCTGCAGGATGCGTCGGGCATCACCGACCAGTACGTGCGGGCGTGGGACCTGGTCCTGCAGCTGCAAGCGAAAGGTGCAGCATGAATTGGGGAGCAAACGACAAGACCTGATCTCGCGCGTCGCGCCGGGGGCAGGCCGAATGGCCGCCGTGCGGGGCGACGCTTCACAGTGGAGGCAGAAAGGAGCGCGACATGACAACACGCCGTTCGGTTCTCTTGGGTGGCGCCGCTTCGGTGGCCGCCATCGCCGCGCCGACGATCGTCCGCGCGCAGCAGGTCCAGGGTGCGACCGTCACCTGGGGCGAGGATATGAACAGCGACGTGACCTACGACCCGCGCGTGACCCAGTCGCGCCACGAGGAGCAGGTCATCTACCAGGTGTTCGACACGCTGGTGAACTCCGACGAGAACGGCCGGCTGGTCCCCGGCCTCGCGACCGAGTGGGAGCTCGCGCCCAACGCCACTTCCGTGCGGCTCAAGCTGCGCGAGGACGTCAAGTTCCACGACGGCACGCCGTTCAACGCCGAGGCGGTGAAGTTCACCTTCGACACCATCGTCGACGCCGCCACCGGCTCGCAGGGCGCGGTCGACTGGATCGGCCCCTATGCCCGCACCGAGATCCTGGGCCCCCACGAGGTCCGCGTGCACTACAACGCGCCCAACGCCGGCGCGGTCGACAGCTACTCCGTCGACTACCTCTCGATCGTCAGCCCGACCGCGGTGCAGCGGCTCGGCAACACCGCGTTCGCGCGCAACCCGGTGGGGACGGGGCCGTTCAAGTTCACGTCCTGGGAGCCCAGCCGCGAGGTGATCCTCGAGCGCAACCCCGAGTACCGCTGGGGCCCGTCCTTCGCGGCAGTGCAGGGGCCGGCGCCGGCGGCGCGCATCGTGCACCGCTTCATTCCCAACAACGCGACCCGCGTCGCGGCGCTCGAGGCCGGCGAGATCGACCTCGCCGACTTCGTGCCGCCGCTCGACACCAAGCGACTCGGGGATTCCGGGCGCTACCGCGCGATGATCGGCGTCGCGGCCGGGCTCTCGTTCGGCGCCCTGTTCAACACCTCGCGCCCGCCGTTCAACGATATCCGCGTGCGCCAGGCCTTCATGCACGCGGTCGACCGGCCGCGCCTGGCGCAGAACCTCTATTTCGGGCTGGTACGGCCGGCCTTCGGGCCGCTCGCGTCGTCGACGCCGGGATACTGGAGCGGCGTCGAACAGTACTTCCCGTTCGACCGCGACAAGGCGAACCAGCTGCTCGACCAGGCCGGCTGGCGTCCCGGGCCGGGCGGCATCCGCGTCAAGGACGGCCAGCCGCTGCGCGCCTACTTCCCCGCGCTGCTGCTGCCCGACGTCGCGGTCGCCATGCAGTCGGAGGTGCGGCGGGTCGGCATCGACCTCGCGGTCGAGAACGTGCTCAAGCCGCGCCAGGACGAGCTGCTGATGACCAACCAGTACGACGTGGCGGTCATCCGCTGGGTGTCGACCGACCCGGGCGTGCTGCGCATCCCGTTCCACTCCTCGAACATCCCCGAGCCCGGGCGCTTCAAGTTCAACTGGTCGCGGGTCGCCGATCCGGCGCTCGACGCGCTCATCGCGCGCGCCGCCACGGCGACGACGATCGAGGAGCGCAACGCCGCCTATCGCGATCTGCAGAAGGACATCATGGACCGGGCGATCTTCTTCCCGATCCACGATCAGGTGCAGATGGTCGTGCACGCGAACCGCATCCAGGGGGCCCGCTACGCCCGCGGCAACTGGCAGGTGCGGCTCTACGAGGCGCGCCCGGCATAAGCGCGCATGCGGCTGGCACCCTCACCCGCATCGCGCTTCGGGGTCGCCGCGCACTGCACCCCTCTCCCGCCGGCGGATCGCTGCGATCCGTTGGCGGGAGAGGGGAAGCGGCGCGGCTGCATCGGCGGGCGCGGTGGGGGTGAGGGTCGCGCCGCGAGAACGCCCTGACCAACACGCATGCGCTTCTTCCTCCGCCGCATCCTGAGCGTCATCCCGGTGATCGCGTTCACCTGGAGCCTGGTGTTCGTGGTGCTGCAGGTCATCCCGGGCGACCCGGTCAATCTGATGCTGGCCGGCGTGCCGGCGTCGGAGCAGGTGCGCCAGCGCGAGCGCGAGCGGCTCGGGCTCGACCGGCCGGTGGTCGAGCAGTACGTGCGCTTCCTGGTGCGCGCGGTGCAGGGCGATCTCGGCGACAGCTTCCGCTCGCGCCAGCCGGTCACGCGCATGATCGCCGAGCAGCTGCGCCCGACGCTCGAGCTGGCCTTGGGCGGACTGGTGGTTGGGCTGACCCTCGGTATCGTGCTCGGCGTGCTCGCCGGCACGCACCCGAACAGCTGGATCGATACCTTGTGCATGGTCGGGGCGCTCGTGGGCGTCTCGCTGCCCAGCTTCTGGATCGGCATGGTGCTGATCTACGTGTTCGGCGTGACCCTGGCCTGGGTCCCGATCACCGGCCGCGGCTTCCAGTCGCTGATCCTGCCGTCGATCACCGTCGGGCTGTTCATCGCCGGCGGCTTCGCGCGTCTGGTGCGCAGCTCGATCATCGAGGCGCTGAACCAGGACTACGTGCGCACGGCGCGCGCCAAGGGCCTGCCGCGCGCCAAGATCGTCATCAAGCACGCGCTGCGCAACGCCATGATCCCGCCGGTGACCCTGCTCGGCATGCAGTTCGCGGTGCTGATCGGCGGCGCGGTGGTGACCGAGAACGTGTTCTCGCGGCCGGGGCTCGGCACGATGCTGGTCGACGCCGTGCTGGCCAAGGACGCGCCGCTGATGCAGGCGCTGGTCGTCTACACCACTGCCGCCTATGTCGTGATCAACGTCGTCGTCGACCTGCTCTACGGCGTGATCGACCCGCGCGTACGGCAGGAGCGCGCGGCATGACCACCGCGGCGATCGCCGGCCCGGCGCGGCGCCCGCGTTCGGCCACCGCGCGCTTCCTGCGGCGGCTGTTCCTGCATCCCGGCTCGCTGATCGGCACGGTGGTGTTCACCGTGTTCGTGCTCGGGGCCGTGCTGGCGCCGGTGCTGGCACCCTACGACTGGACCGAGACCGACGTCGCGATGCGGCTCGCGCCGCCGAGCGCCGAGAACTGGTTCGGCGGCGACCTGCACGGCCGCGACCTGTTCTCGCGCGTCCTGGCGGGCGGCGCCTATTCGATCTCGGTCGGCATCGCGACCGTGCTGCTGGCGCTGTTCGCGGGGAGCGCGGTCGGCATCGCGCTCGGCTATCTCGGCGGCCGGGTCGACGCCTGGGGCGCGCGCTTCATCGACGTGCTGCTCGGCTTTCCGGCGATCGTGCTGGCGATCATGGTGGTGTCGCTGCTCGGCGTCGGACTGGTCAACGTGGTGATCGCGGTGGCGATCGCGGGCGTGCCGCGGTTCGCGCGCGTGGTGCGCGGCGCGGTGCTGGTGGCGAAGGAGCAGCTGTTCATCGAGGCGGCGCGCGCGCTCGGCGCCTCGGACCTGCGCATCATGGCACGTCACCTGCTGCCCAACGTGGTCCCGACCCTGGTGGTGCTGGGCACGCTCGACCTCGGCAACGCGATCCTTTCGACCGCGACCCTGAGCTTCCTGGGCCTCGGCGCGCAGCCGCCGACGCCGGAATGGGGCGCCATGCTGAACTCGGGCCGCGAGTACATGCGCTATGCGCCGTGGGTGATGCTGTTCCCCGGCCTGGCGCTGTTCCTGGTGGTCATGTCGGTCAATCTCGTCGGCGACCGGTTGAGCCAGGTGCTCGACCCGCGCGCGAAGGATCGCAGGTAGGGAGACAAAGAGGTGGACATGAATGCCGAGAGCCCGGTGCGGTTCGCCCGCCGCGTGAAGCTGCGCCAGTCGTCGCTGCGCACGCGCATGCTCGACATGGCGGCGGGCCTGAAGGACGTGATCGCGCTCGGGCGCGGCGATCCCGATCTGGCGACGCCGCCGCACATCGTCGAGGCGGGCCGCAAGGCGCTCGCCGAGGGCGCCACGCACTACACCCACCCGCAGGGCCTGCCGGCGCTGCGCGAGGCGATCGCCGCGTCGATCGCGGCCGATGGCGGCGCCGCCTATGCGGCCGACGAGATCGTGGTCACCGCCGGCGCGCAGGAAGCGATCTTCGCCGCGATGCTGGCGCTGGTCGACCCGGGCGAGGAGGTGGTCGTGCCGTCGCCCGGCTACAACACCTATCACCAGGCGGCCGAGCTCGCCGAGGCGGCGACGGTCACCGTGCCCACCTACGAGCAGGACGGCTTCGCGCTCACCGCCGAGGCGGTGGCGAAGGTGCTCACGCCCAAGAGCCGCATGCTATGCCTGATCAACCCGTCGAATCCGACCGGGATGGTGATCCCGCCCAACGAGGTCGAGAAGCTCGCCAAGCTCGCGGTGGCGCGCGACCTGATCGTCGTCTCGGACGAGATTTACGCCAAGCTGGTCTACGACAACGCGCGCGTGCAGCCCGCGGCGGCGCTGCCGGGCATGCGCGAGCGCACTATCACCATCGGCGGCTTTTCAAAGGCCTATGCGATGACCGGCTGGCGGGTCGGCTGGTTCGCCGCACCACGGGCGCTCGCCGCACCGATGGCGGAGATCCACCACGGGCTTGCGATCTGCGCCGCGGCGGCGAGCCAGCACGCGGCGCTGGCCGCCTTGACCGGCCCGCAGGATTGCGTCGACGAATTCCGCCGCACCTACGACGCGCGGCGCGTCGTGATGATGGCGGCGCTCGACCGGATGGGCCTGGGCTATGCCAAGCCCAACGGGGCCTTCTATCTCTACGCCAACGTGGCCTCGACCGGGCTGAACGCCTCGGCGTTCTGCCTGCGCCTGCTCGAGCAGGGACGCGTGATGATCTTCCCGGGGTCGCTGTTCGGGGACCACCGCGACGACTACATCCGCATCTCGCTGCTGCAGCCGGTGGCGAAGATCGAGGAAGCCGCGCGGCGCATGGCGGCGGTCGTCGCCGCGATCCGCGCCGAGACCAAGCGCAGTGCATGACGAATTCTGGGCATGACGAAATCTGGGCATGAGGAGGGATCGATGGCGAGCCAGCCGGACGTGAAGACCGACAACCCCAACGTGATCGGCATCAAGCACATGGCCTTCGCGGTCAAGGACGCGGACGCGGCGCTCGCGAGCTACGCGCGCTTCCTGTGCGTGCCGGGCGACAGCAGGATCATGGAGTACGCCAAGTCGCGCAACCGGGTCGCGCTGTTCGACCTGGGCGGCATCGAGTACCAGCTCTGCCAGTCGATGGATCCGGACGGCCGCTTCGCGACCTGGATCAAGGAGCGCGGCGGCGAGGGCCTGCACCACATCTGCTACGCGGTCGACGACATCGACAAGGCCCTGGCGCATGCCCAGGCCAATGGCGGGGCGCTGCGCCTGTGCAAGCCCTGCGGCGTCAAGGGCAGCCATCCGCATCCCGAAGGCTATGTCGCCTTCCTCGACAACGACGCGGGCGGGATCGAGATCGAGTTCATGCAGGTCTACACGCCGGCGGAGCTCGAGGAATACAAGAAGGTGAAGGGGATCTGAGCCATGGCAACCAATCCGAAGCTGGCCGAGACGAGTGCCGCCGCGCGTGCCGTCACGGTGGGAACCGCGACCGCCGAGCCGGGCGCAATCGCGTTCGGCGCGATCCCGGTGACCAAGCTTGCCGGCGGCGCGGCGCTCGAGATCCCGGTGATCGTGATCAACGGCGCCAGGCCGGGCCGCACCTTGTGGATCGACGGCGCGATCCACGGCGACGAGCCCGAAGGCACGCTCGCCTGCCAGATCCTGCGCCGCGAGGTGGCGGCCAAGGACCTCTCCGGCACGCTCGTCCTGGTGCCGGCGATCAACGTCATGGCCTACGAGGCGACGACCCGCGGCAACCCGCTCGACACCTTCAGCTACGACGCCAACCGCATCTATCCCGGCCGGCCGAACGGCTATCTGACGGAGCGCCTGACCTGGGCGCATTCGCAATGGATGCGCAAGGTCGCCGACCTCGAGATCTCGATCCACTCCGGCGGCGCCCATTCGTTCCTGGCGCCCGCCATCTTCAACGACGAGCGCCCGGAATCGGTTGAGCTCGCGACCGCGATGGGGCCGCGCTGGGGCTGCATCATGTCGTCGCCCAATCCCAAGGGCAACCCGATGGCGGTGATGGCGGAGGAAGGCAAGGTCGGCATCACCGTCGAGTACGGCGGTCGCTGGGGCACCTCGCCGAAGGCGATGGCGGAGGTGAGCCGCACGCTCGCCGACGCCGTGCTCAACGTGCTGCGCCACTACAAGATGCTGCCGGGCGAGGCGAAGTACGACGCCAACCGCACCAAGGGCGTGCAGGAGGCGGTGCTGGCGCCGGCCTCCGGCGCGTACATCCCGGAGCCTGACATCGAGCTGCTCAAGCCGATCAAGGCCGGCACCCGCATCGCCCGCATCGTCGACATCTTCGGCAACGAGCTCGCCGAGATCAAGGCGCCCGCCGACGGCATGCTGTTCGGCCTGCGCGCGCTGACCAGCATCACCACCGGCGACTGGTGCTGCTTCTTCAACAAGGTCCAGGGCAAGCGCGACTAGGGGGCTGGGGTGCCGGATACTCCGGAACGGACGGTCGCGCCGCGCGAACCAGTCGCGCCGCGCGACCCGGTCGCGCCGCGCGACCCGGTCGCGCCGCGCGACCTCGTCGGCTACGGGGCCAACCCGCCGCGCGTGGAATGGCCGGGCGGCGCGCTGCTCGCGCTCAACTTCGTGCTGAACTACGAGGAAGGCTCGGAATACGCGATCGGCGACGGCGACGGCCGCTCGGAGAGCGCGCTCACCGAGGTGTCGTCGCCGCGCGTGCCGGTGGGCGAGCGCGACCTTGCCTCCGAGAGCATGTACGAGTACGGCAGCCGCGCCGGCTTCTGGCGGATCGCGCGGCTGTTCGCCGCGCGCGCGCTGCCGCTCACGGTGTTCGGCTGTGCCCAGGCGCTCGAGCGCAATCCGGACGCCGCCGCGTTCATCCGCGATGCCGACTGGGACGTGTGCTGCCACGGCTGGCGCTGGGTGGAGCACTACAAGCTTACGGAGAGCGAGGAACGCGAGCACATCGCGCGCGCCGTCGCTTCGCTCCAGGCGAGCATGGGGCAGCGCCCGCTCGGCTGGTACTGCCGCTACGCGCCGAGCGTGCGCACCCGCCGCCTGCTGCTGGAGGATGGCGGCTTCCTCTACGACAGCGACGCCTACAACGACGACCTGCCCTACTGGGTGCGGGTCGAAGGCCGCGCGCATCTCGTCGTGCCGTACTCGCTGGTGACCAACGACGTGAAGCTGGCGAACGGGCTGGTGACGGCGGAGCAGTTCTTTGCGGCACTCAAGGACGCTTGCGAGGTGCTGCTGGAGGAAGGCAAGGAGCGGCCGAAGATGATGTCGGTCGGCATGCATCCGCGGCTGCTCGGCCATCCTTCGCGCTTTGCCGGCCTGGCCCGCTTCGTCGACTACATCGCCGGGCGGCGCGACGTCTGGCTCGGCCGGCGCGTCGACATCGCGCGGCACTGGATGGCGCGCTTCCCGGCGGGGTGAGGGAGCGCCGTCGGCGCGACCCTCACCCGCACCGGCGCCTGTTGCGCGTATCGTGCTCTGCCCGCCCTCTCCCGCGGGAGAGGGAAAAGCGTTCTGCCACAGAGCGATTCACCCTCTCCCGCACCGGGCGGATCGCGGCGATCCGCCCAGTGCGGGAGAGGGCTGCAGCAGTGCAATGCATCCGCAGGCGCGGCGCGGGTGAGGGTGGCGCCGCAGCTCCGTCCTAGGCCGCGATCGGCACCAGCCGCGTCACCCGGCTCGGGTTGCCCTCGGCGATATAGATGCGGCCCTCGGCGTCGCCCCACAGGCCGTGCGCGCTGTCGAGCACCGGGCGGCAGCGGCCGAGCACCGTGCCGTCGGGGGTGAGGCAGGTGAGGGTCGGGATGCCGTCGCAGACATAGACGCGGCCGTCGCGGTCGCCCCACAGGTCGGACGGGCGCTGGAACGTCTCGATGACCTTGAGCAGCACGCCGTCCGGCGTGAAGACCTGCAGCCGGTGGTTCTCGCGGTCGGCCACGACGATGCGGCCGTCGGGCACGACCCAAACGCTGTGCACCGTCATGAACGCGCCGGGCTCGCGGCCGACCTTGCCCCACGCGGCCAGCCTGGTGCCGTCGGCGGCGAAGCGATGGATCAGGCCGTTGGCATAGCCGTCGGCGACGACGATCGAGCCGTCCGGCGCGAAGGCGAGATCGGTCGGGTGGTTGAACGGCTCGAGCGGGCGGTGACGCCCGCCGAGGCTCGCCAGCTCGCGGCCGGTATGATCGAACGCGATCAGCTCGTGCGCGTCGCGGTCGACCACCCAGATCCGCCCGGCGCCGTCGCACGCGATCATGTGCGCATCGCTGATGCGGCTCGCGCCGAAGCTCGCGCGCAGCGCGCCGTCGGCGTCGAGCACATAGACCGGATCGCCGCGAGTCGGCGCGTAGGGATCGTAGCGCGTCAGCACGAAGACGCGGCCCGCCGGGTCGACCGTCACCGCCGTCACCTTGCCCGCGGTCGGCGGCAGCGCCCCCCAGGGACGCTCGATGCGATAGCGACGCTCGCCCAGGGCGACGACCAGCTTCTCCGTCACCATCGCGCGATCTTGACGGTGCAGCGTTCGATTGTCTATTTGTTATACAATCGCTGCGGCGCACAAACGACAGGAGGCTGCTCATGGCTGTCTGGGATACGCGCAGGGGATTCATCGCAGGCGCGGTCGGCCTGCTCTTCGCCGCGGCGGCGCCGATGGCTGCCGCCCAGGCTCCGGCGGCGGCTCCGGCGGGGACGCCGGTGCAAGGCGGCAATCTCACCATCGCCTTCCCCGCGAACCAGGAACCGGCCTCGCTCGACGGCCATATCGATCCCTACCAATCGACCTGGCTGTTCAACTCCTTCATCGCCGACCCGCTGGTGATCCTCGATTCCGACGCGGTCTACCGGCCGGCGCTCGCGCTGTCGTGGGAAACCTCGGCGGACGGCAAGAGCTGGACCTTCCGCCTGCGGCCGAACGTGCGCTTCCAGGACGGCACGCCGTTCAACGCCGCGGCGGTCAAGTACAATATCGAGCGCATCGTCGACCCGCGCACCCAATCGGCGCAGCTCGCCAGCGAGATCGGGCCGGTGCAGTCGGTCGATGTGGTCGACGAGCTGACGGTGCGCATCAACTACGGCGCCCCCTGGGTCACCCTGCTCGACGCGCTGCGCCGCACGCCGATCTGGTCGCCGACCGCCGCCGAGCGCTGGGGTCTGCGCGAGTTCCAGCGCAACCTGGTCGGCGCGGGTCCCTTCACCCTCGCCGAGTGGGTGACCAACGACCGCATGGTGTTCCGGCGCTGGCCGGGATACGGCGGCTGGAACTCCGCCGCGTCGCACCAGGGACCGGCCTATCTCGAGACCGTCACCATCCGCTTCATCGGCGAGAACGCCGTGCTCAACGAGGCGGTGCGCGCGGGCGCCGCACAGGTCGGGTTCACCCTCACGCCCGACTCGCGCGAGATCTACAAGGACCGGCCGAATTTCCGCTTCCTGTCGATGGGCCAGTCGGGCACCGGGCTGCAGCTGGTGATGAACGTCCGCCGCCCGCCGCTCAACGACGTGCGCGTGCGCCAGGCGCTGCTGTTCGCGCGCGATTCGGCGGCGATCAACCGGCTGCTCTATGACGGCACCTACATCGCCTCGGACGGACCGCTCGACAACGTCCATCCCTGCTTCTGGAGCGGCGCCACGGCGATGTACCCGCCCAATCCCGACCGCGCGCGCCAGCTGCTGGATGCGGCGGGCTGGCGGGTCG
>JADMIO011216442.1_pt1 | contig 11728 bp, 8 predicted proteins | sample 8958161 | NCBI WGS metagenome assembly JADMIO01 (sample SAMN16585339, study PRJNA669376) | soil metagenome | isolation source: Crop rotation soil | place: USA: Cullars Rotation, Alabama | collected 2011
CCGCCGGCGGTCACATCGTCTCGCGCTCGAGCCAGCGCGCCTAGGGCGCCGGCTTGCAGACCCCGCCGGTGCACGCGGTACCGGCGACGCAGCGGAACAGGCCCGAGGCGATCGTGGTCGGGTTGCACGCCTGCCCGGCGATGATCGTGCCGACCACGTGCAGGGCGTAGTCGCCAGCATCGCCCGAGTATCCGTCGACGGAGATGAAGTAGACGCCCTTCGCCAGGTTCGACAGGACGATCTCGGACGTGACGTCGTTGGAGTCGTCGTTGCACGCCAGGTCGGCGACGGTGCACGCGCCCTGCTTGATCGTGAGGATCGTGTCGAACGCGCTGCCCGCGGTGTCGATCCGCAGCGTGGCGAGCTTGCCCGGCACGACCAGGCGGTGCATCACCTCCGGCCCGCCGGAGCTGCCGCAGCTGGGGTTCTTGTCGTCGCCCGAGCCGACCGTGTTCCCGGTCGTGGTGCCCTGGCGCAGGCTGACGAGCTGGGCGCCGTCGGCGCAGTCGACCTCGGCGTCGTTCGACGCCGCGCTGCACCCGTGATCCGACGGGAAGTCGCGCAGGCCGTCGCCGTCGTTGTCGAGGCCGTCGGCGCACACCGGACACGTGGCCCCCGGGCACCCGTCGGCCTCGTCCTGGTCGTCGGGGCCGTCGCATCCCGGATCGTTGGGATAGTCGGCGTCGCCGTCGCCGTCCCAGTCGTAGCCATCGGAGCAGATCGGCGGCTCGCAGGTATCGCTCGTCGCGGTCGGCGTCGCCCGGCGACAGCTCAACCCAGCGGCGCAGACGGTGGTTCCGGCGTCGCAGAGCTCTCCGCGCGCGACCAGCTCGTCGACCTGCAGGCGGAAGTCGCCGCCCGACGCGATGTTCTGCGCGTCGACCACCAGGTAGTAGTCGCCCGGCTCGAGCCGCTGCAGCGAGAGTCTCGATGTGCGGCGATCGGCGACGTCCGCGCTGCACGCCAGCTCGCTCTCGGCCGACCGGCACTCGGTCCTCACGTAGAGCACGGTGTCGAGCGAGGTCTCCGCGAAGTCGGTCGAGAGCTCGAGGGCGACCGGGTGGTCGAAGCTGGCGAGGTAGACCTTCTCGGCGCCCTGGCCGCCGCAGGTCGGGCTGCTCACCTCGCTGTCGCCGGCCGGGACGATCGTCCCGGCCGCCGAGCCGTCGGCCCCGAGCGACCCGATCACGTCGGTGCCGCACGCCGTCGAGGCGTAGTTGAACTCGTCGTCGTCGTACCCGCTGTCGCACCCCGGGTCGCCGGGGAAGTCGCTCAGCTCGTCGCCGTCGTCGTCGAGGCCGTTGCCGCAGGCCGGGCAGGCCGGGCCGTCGGGACAGTCGTCGGTCTCGTCGGCGTCGAGCGAGAGCTGGCACCCCGGATCGGCGGGGAAGTCGGTCTTGCCGTCGCCGTCGTTGTCGATGCCGTCCTTGCAGCTGGCGACCGTCGATCCGCTGTCGGGGCCGTTGCTGGCCTGCTCGTCGCGCTCGTGGTCCCCGCCGGCGGCGCAGGCGTCGTCCTTGCCGTCGATCCGGCCGTCGCCGTCGTTGTCGGCGCCATCGGCGCACTCGCCGTCGGCGACGCCGCAACCCGCGAGCGCGGCCGTCGCGAGGGTCGCGAGGAGGAGGGACTGGATCCTGGTCATCGTGGTCGTCCTCGTCGCGCCTAGTCGATGACCTGCTCGTACCAGCGTCGGTAGGCGACCGCGATCTCGGCCGGATGCGCCGGGTCGATCGGGATGCCGTAGAGGACGATCGAGTTCGAGCTTCCCCGGTAGTCCCAGCCGAGCTGGCGCGAGCGCGGCAGCGGCACGCCGTCGCGGGTCACCGCGATGCTGGCCGAGATAGGCACGAACTCGAGCGTGATCGGCGAGGCGTCGCCGACGATCGTGTCGAGCATCGAGTCGAGCGTGCCGCCCAGGTCGACCTGACAGAGCGAGCCCATCTGGCCGCCGGTGGCCTGCGGCAGCTCGTAGTAGCCGTAGGTGTGCTCGCCCTCGCCCGAGCACACCGTCTGGCTGTACGGCAGCGGCACGGAGATCAGGTGGACCAGCGCGTCCTGGGCGTGCAGCAGATCGAGGTAGGGGACGAGGAAGGCGTCGACCGCGCGGGCCTGATCGACGGTCGGCTCGGCGTCGCCGTCCGGCAGGATGTTGGCGTCCTTGATCTCCTGCGGCTTCTCGTCGGTCTCGATGATCAGCGCGAGCTTGGCGTCGGGGCGGATCTTCAGCGGATCGTCGCCCGACCGCGGCAGGTGGCCGTTGATCGCCGCCTGCAGCTGGGTCAGGCCATGCTCGTCGCCGTAGTCGCCCTCGCCCGGCCCGGAAGGATCGGCGACCGCGGCGATGAAGGCGGCCGGATCGTCGGGCCCGATCCAGTGCTCGTTGAGATCGGTGACGTCGCGCGTCGCGAAGCGACCCTGGCTCGCGTCGTCCATGTCGGTCACGCCCATGCGGAAGTCGAGGCCGCGATCGCGCGATAGCTGGAAGAAGGCCTCGGCGTTGTCGGCGATCCGCTGGCGGTCGTCGTCGGTCGAGCCGGAGGCGTCGAGCACCCAGATGATGTCGGCGGCGGCCTGCTCGTCGAGGACGTCGCCCTCGCACTCGCGCGCCTCGCCGTTCTTCGAGCGGGTCAGGCCCGAGCCGTTCGCGAGATCGTCGGCGTGCAGCGAGGTGGCGCGCGCGCGGTAGTCGTAGTCGGCCGCGCGGGTGATCGCGCCGACGTAGATCGTCTGATCCTCGACCGGGCGGTAGAGGGTCTGCAGCACCAGCACGAAGTTGGTGTCGGCGGGGCCGGGGTCGGCGGCCGGGATGTCGACGTCGGCCGCGGGGCGTCCCATCAACGCAGGGACCACCAGCGCGCGGAGGCCGGCCGCGTCGATCGCGCGGGTCGAGAGCAGGAGCGAGCTCCCCACGATCGTGTCGTAGCCGTCGAGCGACTGGATGTTGGCGCCCGATGCTCGCGTGGTCATCGAGCTCACCACCGACCCGATCCCGACCTGCAGGACGACCTGGGCGCGCAGGAACTCCTCCGCCGCCGACAGCCCGAAGCCCTCGCGCGAGACCAGGAAGCCCGAGACCGCGATCGCCGGGTCGTCGAGATCGAAGAGCACCGCGCTCTCCTTGGGGGAGGCTGGCGAGAACGACGGCCAGCGCAGCTCGGTGTCGGGCTCGAGCGCGACGCGCCAGTTGGCGGCGTGGTAGTCGGTGTCGTCCGAGTCGAGGTAGCGGATCCCCTTGACCGCGACCTCGGTCTTGCCGCTCTCGAGCACGCACTCGATGTGCTCGACGACGATGTCCGCATCTACCGTGGCGGCGTCGGGCTCTTCACCCACGCCCTCGGGGGACGTGCGCGTGCCCGATCCACACGACACCACCATGGCGAGCGTCACGACGGCGAGCGTTCGAACGACGACAATGTGATGCACGTGGCCCCTCGGAGTCTGTCCAGGCGTGACGTGTTGCACGCATGCCCGGCACGGTGCAATGGAGGGGTGCGGGATTACGTCGCGGGTTTTTGCTGCGTCGACGGCGATCCCGAACGGAGTTCTGGACCGCGCGAAAGCACCGGACGACGGTCAGCCGCGGGTCGGCTCGCCGCGGGACACGATCGCCGCGAACGCGCCCGCGGTGAAGAACATGATCAGGCTGTAGATCGCGGCCGGGATCGCCATCGTGCCGTTGTCGAGGAGCGTCGGGCCGCTGGCGATCGCGATCGCCAGGGTGCTGTTGTGGATGCCGATCTCCATCCCGATCGAGATCGACTGGCGCCGCTCGAGCCCGACCAGGCGGGGGACGCCGTAGCCCACCGCCAGGCTGGCCAGGTTGAACAGCAGCGCGGCCAGGCCGACCTGCTGGAAATATCCGCCCACACGGTCGCGCTCCCCGAGGATCGCGCCCACCACGACCAGGACGAGGAAGACCAGCGACACCAGCTTGACCGGGCGCTCGAGCTGCCTGGCCCGCGCCGGCGCGCGAGCCCGCAGCACCATGCCGAGCCCGACCGGGATCAGGACGATCGCGAAGACCTGGATCACCTTGTCGAGCACCAGCGGCAGGGCGGCGCCCTCACCGAGGAACGCGCGCATCGACAGGTTGACGATCAACGGCAGCGTCGCCAGCGACAGCACGCTGTTGACCGCGGTCAGCGTGATGTTGAGCGCGACGTCGCCGCGGGCCAGGTGCGACATGAGGTTCGCCGTCGCGCCGCCGGGCGAGGCCGCCAGCAGCATCAGGCCGACCGCCAGCTCCGGGGGCAGGTCGAGCCCGACCGCGATGCCATAGGCGACGAACGGCAGCACCAGCATCTGGCAGCCGAGCCCGAGCACCGCGGCCTTGGGGTAGCGGACGACGCGCTTGAAGTCGTCGAGGCCGAGACCGAGGCCGAGGCCGAGCATGATCACGCCCAGGGCGATCGGGAGGAGGACCGCCGTCAGCGCGCTCGACTGCATCGGCGCACCTTAGCGCGTCAGCGCGGCGCTCGTGCCGCCGCGAGCCGACTCATGCCTTGAGCGCGTGGATGACCTGCTCGGGCTTGTAGCCATGGCTGGCGAGATCGGCGCCGGCGATGTCGTAGACCGAGGCCCACATCGTGTCGAGCGTGATGGGTCGTCCGTTCGGATCGGGCCGACCCGTGCCGACGTGGATCGGCGATCCCTGGAACTTCGCGCTGGTCTCGCCGATCGTGGCGCCGCGGCGGATCCCCTTCCCGAACAGCATCCAGCTGTTTTCGGGAAAGTGATCCTTGCCGAGCGCATGGTTGAGCTTGGGGAACCGGCCGAGCTCGGAGAAGACCATCACCGTCGTCTGTTCGAGCAGCGTGCCGAACTGGTTGCGGGTCGTCTTGAGCTGATCGAGGAACCCGGCGAGATCGGCCAGCGTGGGAATCATCCGCTGCTGCTGCAGCGCGTAGTTGTCAGTGTGAGAGTCGTACCAGAGGAACTGGGCGCTGACCGTGATGTTGCGAGCGACGTTGCCGCGGATCGCGTCGAGCGCGACGCCGAGGCCGAGCCCGACCGGCGACCGATCGAACGGCGACGGCAGCGTCGACTCGTCGAGCAGATCGACGTAGGCGTGGCGACGCTCTGCGCCCCACCGGGCCCCCGCCGCAGCGCCCTGATCACGCCTGGCCTCGGCGTCCTCGACCGGCGCGTCGATCAGGGTGCCGAGGAGGTCGAGGGGCACCCCGCTGCGCCGTCGGATCGCCGCGCCGCTGAGCACGTCGCGGGCGCTGGTCGTGACGGCGTCGCCCCCGTCGAACCCCGATTCGAAGAAGTCGCAGCAGGGCACGGCCTGGATCCGGGTTCCCTCGCGCGGCTCGACGCAGCCGATGAAGAGCGACGTCATCGGCGCGCCGCCAGGGAGCTGGTGGCCGAGCACCGCGCCGGCCGAGCCGGCCCCCTTGAACGACACCTTCCCCGCGATGCAGGCCAGCGAGCCCTCGAAGTGGGCGACGGTGTCGCTGCGGACCCCGTGGACCAGGCACATGTCGGCGTCGTGGCGCGCCAGATCTCCGATCAACGGGCCGAACAGCCGTTCGGCCCCCTGGATCCGCTGGTCGGCTCGGTACTGGCAGTCGATGCCGTCGCCGACGACCCGCTGGTCCTTGGGATCGACCGTGAGGATCGAGTCGAAGCCGCCGAGCAGCATGACCTGGACCACGTAGTGCGGGCGACCGTCGTACCGCGGCGTCCTGCGCGCGGCTCGCGGCGGCGGCCCACCGCGTGGAGCCCGTACGATCGAGTGGGTGCGGCAGGCCGACAGCGCGCCGAGCGCGACGGCGCCGCGGAGGAAGTCGCGTCGCGAGTCACTCACAGGCGGCTCCCCCGGGCGGCGGGGCCACCGCGAAGACGAGGTCGTTCGCCTCCGCATCGTTCAGGTGGAGCGCGCAGAACGCGGCGACGCCCTCGGCGCGCCCCCCGCGCCGCCGGATCAGCCGATCGAGCCGGCGCCGGTCGGTGGTGAGCTCGTCTGCGGTCGGCGCCCGGCCGACCGTCGTGGCGAACAGCTCGCGCAGGATCCGATCGTCCGAGCCCGCCCGATCCCAGCGACGACGGGGGACGACCTCGCGGCAGATCCGGTACGACGCCAGCGACAGCCCGTTCGTGAACACCTCGAACCCGCTGAAGAAGGTCGTCTCGACCAGGCCAGCCTCGGACAGGATGCGATCGACGTCGGCGGCCGGCAGGAAGCGCAGGCCGAACCGACGCAGCCCGAGGACGCGCTGGTTCGGCGACGCCGACCACGTGCCGACCGGTGCCTCGGGCGCCCGCGTGACCGCGACCTGGTTGGCGACGCGGACCAGCAGGCGGCGATCGGCGACGTCGAGCAGGAACTGCTTGCCGAGCTCCCGCACCGACGACACCTGCTTGGTCGCGGGCGGCGGCATCAGGCCGTTCTCGACCTGGTGGGCGATCCGCTGCCAGGTGTCCGGCGCGATCTTGTCGACCGGGATCGAGAGATCGAACCGATGATCCTCGTCGTGGCACGCGGCGCAGCGGGCCTCGAGCAGCTTGCCCGCGGCGGCCAGGTCCTCGCTCACCTGGCCCGAAACCCCGGTGCGGCCTCGACACGCCGGCGCCGCGGCGACCGCGCCGATCGCGTCGAGGTCGACCGGCGCGGTGTAGCGCGTGCTCTCGAGGACGGCGCGGACCAGCGCCTCGACGTTGTGGTGGCTCGTCTCGAAGACCTTTCCGAGCTCGGCCATCAGCGCCGGATCCCTGACGATCGCGCCGGGTCCGACGAAGCGGGCGGTGAGGCGGTTGACCGCGCAGCGCGTGAACTCCGGCTGCTCGATCAGCAACGTCGAGAGCCGGCCGAGTCCGCGGCCCTCGCCGCGGTAGTCCTCGCCGCCGCCGACGTACAGCTTGCCGTCGGCGTCGATCCCGGTCGGGTAGCTGCCGAAGAGGGGCGTGGCGAACTGGCGGAGGAACCCGCCGCCGTAGTCCATCGGCGCGTGGCAGGTCTTGCACCCGATCAACGACCGCATCGGGGAGGTGTGGATCTCGAAGGCCCGGAGCGCGTTGTGATCCTTGCCCACCGCGGTCAGGAGCGCGTGGCTGTCGACCCGCACGCTCTGGAAGGTCGTGCACAGGAAGGAGCTGAACGTCTCGGACATCATGACCCGGTAGGTCGGCTCGGTCGCCTGGGCGAGGATCGTCGTGAAGCGGAGGCCGGTGCCGGCGTAGGCGGGCCCGCGCTCGACCCAGCGCCCCGGGCCGAACGGATCGAACGCGGCGTACCGCTCCGCGAAGCGGTGCTCGAGCTCGGGCGTCCAGCCGTGGGCGTGGACGTCCGCGAGGAGATCGCGCCGCAGGTAGAGCGCCTCGACCAGGCCGGTCTGCCACGTCGTCGTCGTGGTCAGGAGCTCGTCGAACGAGCGCTCGCGGAAGATCCGCCCGCCGGTCTCGGAGATCTCGGCGAGGACGTCGCGCTTCAGGTCGGCCAGGATCGTCGGGTGCTCCTCGACCGGCGGCAGGCAGGTCGTGAGCAGCGGCCCACAACCGCACCCGGGGCGCGGCGGCACCGGCACGGTGGGCTCGGGTTGCCCGCCGCAGTACCCGACCTCGTCGAAGACGTGATCGGGGTGGTAGCTGTCCTTGCAGACCAGGATCTCGCCACGGGCCTTCCACCACGGCCGGACCCGGATCCGATCCGCGGCGGCGCACGGTTCCCCGGTGGCGGTCGCGGGGATCGTGTGGGGCAGGTAGTGCAGCCACTCCCCGCTGGGGAGCCGGGTTCGCTCGAGCGGACCCATGAAGAGCGACTCGATCACGGTCGGGTAGCGGACCCACGACAGGCTCAGGTCGCCGAGGAACCCGAGGTCGAGCCACGCGTCGATCGCCGTCCGGTAGATCGCCCGCAGCGGGGCGTTCTCGGACCCGCGCCGCCGGACGGCGTCGCGCTCGGTCGACGACATGCGGCGCGACCGGAGATCCATCGACAGCCGGTCGATCAGAAGCTCGAAGTTCGCCCACCCGGCGCGCTGCGGCATCGGCTCGACGATCGACGCGAGCGGGGGCAATGGCGGCTCGGTGGCCGAGCGGCGCTCACCGCCGGCACACCCGACGCATGCCGCGACGACGAACGCGAGCGTTCTCCCCATCGTGACCAACCCCGTCGGTACGGTAGCACGCTCAGCCTCCCGGCGATGGCTCCGCGGTCGGCGCGAGGCCGGGGACCGGCGGCACCGTCGAGCGGTCGGGCGAGTAGTCGCGGTGGTAGATCCGCAGCATGGCGAGGAACAGCGAGATCGCCAGCGGCCCGAGCACGAGCCCGAGCGCGCCGAACGCGGCAAGCCCCCCGATCAGGGCGAAGAACATCACCGCCCCGTGGATCTCCATGCCGCGGCGGATCAGCACCGGGCGGACTACATTGTCGACCAGCCCGACCACCAGCAGGCCCCAGGCGGCGAGGAAGATCGCCATGTAGGTGTGGCCGGTGAGCAGGAGCAGCGCGGCGCACAGGAGGCAGACGACGGCGGCTCCGATCGCCGGGATGAACGCGACGAAGAAGGTGAGGACGCCGAAGAAGAACGGGTTGGGCACGCGCGCGATCGCGTAGCCGATCACCGCGGCGATCGCCTGGACCGCGGAGGTGATCACCGTGGCGACCACGACGGCGTACGAGACCCGCTTGAAGGTCGCGAGCAGCTCGCGCGTCTGCCCCGGTCGCAGGGGCGACACGCCGTCGAGCCAGGCGACCAGCTCGGCGCCGTGGGCCAGCATGAAGAAGAGCGCGATCAGCGTGAGCACCGCATCGAACAGGAGCCCGCCGGTGGCCGCGACCGCGGCGCCGACCGCGGACGGTGAGCGCCCGGCCTGCGCACCGAGCAGGCCGAGCGCTTCGCCCGGGTCGGACGGGAGCGTGTCGATCGCGTGGATCACGACCCGCCGGGCGCCCTCGGGCAGGCGCGCGATCAGGTCCTGGACCGCGGTGCTCTGCGCGGTGTCGCGCACGAACGCGAGGCCGGCGTCGCCGTCGCGCACGATCGTGGCGAGCAGCGCGGTGATCGGCCCGATCAGGAGGACGATCACGCCGATCGTGAGGATCCCGGCGGCGACGCCACGGCGCCCGCGCAGGTGAGCGGTCAGCCATTGCTGAAGCGGCCACAGCACGCCCGCCAAGACCGCGGCGAGCAGGAGCTCGCCGGCGACACGGCCGAGGACCAGCGCGATCAGCACGGCGACGGCCGCGAACAGGAGCAGGAAGAAGCGCGGGGCGGGGATCTCGGACGCCATCGCGGCCACCGTAGCAGGACGGTCTGCCGGTTCGAGCGGACAGCCGCGGCGCCCGCGGTGGCCGGATATCTTCTGCCATCCGTGATCGATCGCGCGCGCGGGATGGCGCGTGGAGTGGCCGTTGCACCTGCGATCCGGCGGTACGTCTCTCTCCACGCGCGCCGACGCTGGACCGGACGTTGCAACGAGCTTCGCGGTGATGCGCGCCCGCCCGTTGGTCCGATCCATCGCCGGCCTGGTCGTGATCGCCATGTGTGGCATGGCCCACGCCAGCGCGCCGGCCGAGCGCCCGCGCGCACCCGGACGCGAGGTCCCGATGTCGAGCGTGGCGCGGTCGATCGCGCGCGAGGTCGCCGCGACGTCGCCGGCGATGCGGCTCGATCGGTCGACCGACGAACGGCTGGGCGAGGCCGAGCGCCACGCCGCGCGGCGCAGCGCGATCGCGGCGATCGAGCAGGCGCTCGCCGTGCGCCAGATCATCTACGACGCGCTCGCGCACGACCCGAGCGGCGTCGCGTCGGCGGGCGCCCGGCTCGAACGAGTCGATCGAGTGCTGCTGACCGCCGCCGGCGCCGTGGCCTGGGCGCGACGCCGCCTCGAGCTGGCGCTGGTCGTGCTCGACACCCCGCACGGGCTCACGCCGGCGCTGCGCGAGGCCGCGCTCCAGCTCGCCGCCGACGCGATCGTCGCGACGCTGGCCGAGGGTCGCGTCGTCCTCCGCGAGGCCGCTCGCCGCCGCGCGATCGATCCGGTCACGAGCGAGCGCGCCGCGATGCTGCGCGAGGTCCTCGCGGTGGACCTGCCGTGGACGACGGCGCAGCGAGTCGCGGTCGAGCGGGCGCGCCAACGGATCGCGCCGCTGCTGGCGCGGCTGTCCCACGAGCGCCACGGCCGGTCGACGTAGGTTCGCTAGCCGAGCACCGCGGTGCGCAGGCCGGCCAGCCGATCGACGATCGCGGCGCGGGCCTCGGGCGGGTCGGCGATCCAGGCGTGCTCGCCGAAGCCGAGCACCCAGCCCGTGACCCACTCGAGCCCCTCGCAGTCGATCGCGATCTCGGCGCTGCCGTCGCCGAGGGCGGTGACCTCGCCGACCGGCCACGCCGCGCCGACCCGCGCGGTCGCCAGGGCGTCGAGATGGACCTTGACGGTCACCGCGGTGGCGCTCGGCACGTAGAGGTGCTCGCGACGGTAGGCCTCGAGATCGAAGTCGGCGGGCAGCTCGAAGCGCTCGTCCAGCCGTCGCAGCGCCGCGATCCGATCGAGCCGGAACGTGCGGGTGTCGCCGCGCTTGTGGCAGTGGCCGACCACGTACCACTCGCCGGCGTGGTGGACCAACCCGTAGGGATCGAGCTTGCGCCGCTCGGCGCCGGCGCGCGACGCGGCGGCGTAGTCGAGCTCGACCGCGCGGCGATCGCGCGCCGAGCCGACCAGCTCGCGGAGGAACTTGGCGACCGCTTGCTGGGCTCGGCGACCACGGTGCCGGTCGCGAGCGACTGGGCCTCGCGCGCGTCGCCGCCGAGGGCGCGCAGGAGCTTGGCCTCGGCGGAGGCGAGCGCGGCGTCGTACGGCGCGATCCCGGCGTCGCGCATCGTGCGGATGCCGAGCAAGAGCGAACAACCCTCGGCCGCCGTGAGCCGGAGCGGCCGGGTCAGGCGTTGGGCCAGGTCGACGAAGACGCGGCCGTCCTCGACCGAGACCAGGAGGTACTCGCCGGGGTCGCCGTCGGGCGGGCCGACCTGCGACAGCAGATCGAGGTCGGCGAGGAGCTGCTCGCGATCGATGTCGAGCTGCTCGGCCAGGTGCTCGACCTCGACGCCCTCGGAGCGGCGGGCGACGTAGGGCACCAGGTACAGCAGGCGGCGCAGCCGCAGCGAGACGTCCCTCATCGGTAGCGCCCCGCGATCGCCTCGAGCTCGGCGCCGAGCTGAGCGCGGAGCCGCGCGCCCTTGCGCACCCGGATCGCGCCCTTGGCCGCCAGCACCCGCGACACCGCGAAGTCGGGGTTGCCGCACGGAAAGCGCACCACGATCGCGCCGTCGGGCTCGGTCGTGCGGATCGCCTCGGGCCCGAAGTCCTCGTTGGCCACCGGCGCGGCCTCGGCGCCGAGCACGAGCTCGACCTCCTCGACGGTCGACGGCCGGAAGGTCCACGGCGAGCGCGCGGCGAAGGCGCGAACGTCGAAGTCGGTCGGGCGCTCGAAGTCGGGCGTCTTGGGCTTGGGTGCCGGCACGACGTCGTTCATCCGATCGAGCCGGAACGAGCGCACGTCCTTGCGCAGCTGATCGTGTCCGACCAGGAGCCAGCTGCCGTCGCGGTAGAACAGGCCGTAGGGATCGACCTCGCGCGTGCGCAGGAGGCCGCTCGACGCCGAGCGGTAGGCGAACTTCACGCGCTTCCTGAACCGGGTCGCCGCCTCGAGCGCGGCGAAGCGCTCGCCCAGCTCGCGGGTCTGCCGGGTCGGCTGGTTGGGAAAGTGGACCAGGACCGGCTCGCG
>JADMIO011285695.1_pt1 | contig 11727 bp, 8 predicted proteins | sample 8958161 | NCBI WGS metagenome assembly JADMIO01 (sample SAMN16585339, study PRJNA669376) | soil metagenome | isolation source: Crop rotation soil | place: USA: Cullars Rotation, Alabama | collected 2011
CTACAAAACTGATAACTCCCACAATGGAAGTGGCCATCGCTACCATGAAGGTATTGAGCAGGATGATGCGCATTTTGAGTCGCTCGGTATTCACCCCCAGGTACCCGGCTTCGGTATCTCCCAGCAATAAGGTGTTTAATGCCTTGGCGCTGCGGATACAAAAGAAGACACCGATCAGGGTCGAGGTACCTACGAGCTCTACGGCATGCCAGTCGGCCCCTGACAGCGTACCGAGGTTCCAGAACGTAATGCTGCGCGCCTGCGGGTCGCGGGCGATATAGGAAAAGAAACCGGTACCGCCATTGCACATGGCATTGACGGCAATACCAGCCAGCAGCATGGTATTGACATTGGTTTTGCCAAACAGGTTGGAAAGCCGGTATACGATCATGGTAGCGCCCAATCCGCCGGCAAACGCGAATAAGGGCAACAGGAATGGCCCGATAAAATCGGCAAAGGGCCCGGTAATGGTTTTACCCATTACAAATACGAAGGCTGCTCCCAGTGCCGCGCCTGACGACGTGCCTACCAGTCCTGGTTCCACGATCGGATTGCGGAACAGCGCCTGCATCAAGGCGCCTGACACCGATAAGGTGGCGCCCACAAAGGCACATAGAATAACACGGGGCAGCCGTATTTGATAAAACAACGCTTCTTCAATGGAGGTGTATGAAACGTTGGAGTCAATGCCTACCAGCTTGCCGAGGAATGCGCCTATTTTTTCATAAGTGAGGTTAACAGCTCCTACCCTTGTTGAAATAATAAGGGATAGGAGCAATAGTACAGAGAGTATGATATAGTAAGACCGGTAACTGAGTTTGCCCTTGCGCATGAACGGATTGATTTAATCAGGGCTTTTTTTGATGTACCAGTTTCATGATCATCAGTACATTTTCGCCTGTACGCGGCCCGAGATATACCAGGTCGTGCTCTTCAATACGGTATATGCGGTTATTTTTCGCAGCAGGCGATAAGGATACGCCGGGCAGGTTTTTAAATTTCTCGGTGCTGCCCTGCAAGTCGTAGCCATAATCGGTGGCCAGGATGACATCGGGCTGTGCAGCGGCAATGACTTCGGGACTGAGATCGTGCCAGCGTTGTGCCGTATCAGTAGCATTTTTAGCGCCTGCCCATTCCAACATCTGGTTGGCAACGCCACCCCGGTTCATGACAAAGTATTTATTGGTAGCCTGTCCAAAGTGAATGATCAGTACCCGGGGAGTGTCGGTATATTGTTTACGGGCTGAATCCAGCTTTGCCATATCGGCGTCCAGTTTATCGCATAGCTCTTTACCCTTCGGTTCATTATTGAACTCTTTTGCCACTTCCATAATGAGCATTTTGGTGGAGTCGATGGTTCGTCCACCTTTAAACTCCCGCATGGGTATGCCCACCTGTTTTACCTGTTCGATCACCTTTTCGGGAGCAATATTGCCATCATGCCATACGGAAGTCGGGTTGAGGGAAATGATGCCTTCACCATTCAGGGCACGGTGATAACCTACCGTGGTAATTTTCTTTGCTTCCGGGGGATAGGTGCTGGAGATGTCTACACCTACCAGTACGCTGTCGCCACCGACGGCAAAAATGATTTCTGTTAATTGTTTGGAGATACAAACGATGTGTCGGCCTGTATCGGGTGCTTCTTTCTTACTACCAAAACGGCCACAGGCTGCCAGCATGGTAACGCAGGCAATAATTAAAGGGAGTTTTTTCATGTTATTGTTTAATCAAGGAGGCCGAATGTAGTACAATAATCAATGGGGTAATGAAATTATAATTCACACTACTGTTGATTATTGTCACGGTTAAGCCGAGGCCGTAAACGCGAACGGGATTTATTGAAGATGTTTCGGCCCTTGTCAATTCCTTTACGCAGTTGTTTCTGCTCTTCTTCGGGCAATTGGACAAAGTCGTGACATTCCTTGCTGCAACAGCCTGCATACTGCTGGCGGCATTCCTCGCATTGAATAAACAGCAGGTGACAGCCTTCATTGGCGCAGTTGACGTGGGTATCAGCCGGCTTACCACACTGGTGGCATTTGGCAATAATGTCTTCTGTAATACGCTCGCCCAGTCGTCCGTCAAATACAAAGTTCTTCCCGATAAACTTACTGGGAAGTTCCTGTTCCTTTACCTGCTGGGCATAGTTGATGATGCCACCTTCGAGGTGAAACACATTTTTAAAACCATGATGCAACATATAAGCACTGGCCTTTTCGCAGCGGATGCCGCCGGTGCAATACATGATGATATTGCTGTCCTTATTTTCTTTCAGCATATCTACTGCCATGGGCAATTGTTCGCGGAAGGTATCGCTGGGGAGCTCCATAGCATTTTCAAAATGACCTACTTCGTATTCGTAATGATTGCGCATGTCTACCACAATGGTCCCGGGTTGCTGTAACAGGTCATTCATCTGTTCCGCATTTACGTAGTTACCCTTATTCTGCATATCGAAGGAAGGGTCGGTAATGCCATCGGCGACTATTTTATCGCGCACTTTTATTTTCAGTACCCAAAAGCTTTTGCCGTCATCATCTACGGCAATATTGAGCCGTATGCCGTTTAACGGCTCTATGGAATACAGGTGTTGTTTGAAGGCTTCGAAGTTGGATTGCGGAACGCTTACCTGGGCATTAATACCTTCCTGGGCTACATAGATGCGTCCAAATACCTTCAGGGCATCGAGTGCCTTATATAATCCGTCGCGAAATTGTTGAGGATCAGGTATAGGAAAGTACTGGTAAAAGGAGATGGTGGTGCGGGGTTCTGTTTCCTGGTATAAACGTTCTTTCATCTCTTTCTGGGAGATGCGGTTGTGTAAAATTGCCATATTCCGAATTTTTGGGACCGCTTGCAGGGCAGTCAAAAATGGTAAACAGGGCAAAGATACAATTTAATCCCCACTACCTCCCGAAGCAATACCGCTGATACCAATGCGAATACCTGTAGTAGCAGCATGACCTTTTTCGAAACCCCAAACCCAGTCTACGCGAATGAGCTTGAAGATGTTTTCAAGTCCAAAAAAGACTTCAGAATAACTCTGGTCGCTGTTAAGATAAAAGGCATTGATCCCACCTACGAGATGCCAGTTGAGTCTGCGGAACAAAGGAATTTTATTGGTGAGCAGCCCGTTGAAGTGATGTTCTGTATGCGCTTCGGCATAGAACTGTTTTGTATGGCTATACTTATAGTAGGGCAATAACTGGAAGCCATTGAGATAATTAGTAGCCATAATGATCTGGTCACCGTTAAAATGAATGTAATCGGCCACCGCTATACTATCGCGTTTTAAAAATCCGCCTATAGATAGGTTATATCGAATCGTACCACCCAGTTTCAAATTCAGGTTATCACTAATGCCAAAACGCCATTTGGCATAGTCGATATCGCTACCGAGTATACTATGAAAACCCTGCGTATATCCGAGTGATAACGTAGGATACCGCGAACCGATATTCATAATACGATCGGGGAATTCAATATACCGGGTGCCGGGCCGCCAGGTGATACCGACAGTTCCAATCACTGCCTGATGACGGTCGAAGTTTTTATGTACCAGGTCAGTGGGATAGTTGGGTGAAAACTCCTTGTTGGCAAAATCCTTCATGCGATAGGTACTGGTGTTTTCCAGTGGTATGCGATCCTGGTACTGCAACCCGCCCGATAAGGTAATACCACCGCCAATTCCTTTTACGTAGCCGACACGCGCAAACCAGGCTTCATAGAACTTGGCATAATTGCGTTCAAACAGTAAGGTGGAAATACTATTATCGAATGAAGTGATCGGGTTGCTGTTGTTGAGCTGGTACATGCGTTTACCCCCGGACACAGACAGGGACGAAATATATCGCTTACCATAATTGTAATTGAATGTACCCGCTGCATTGAGGTGATGGTTACTGAACCCATATCGTATATTGGGTGAAAAGCTAATGTTGTGCCGGAAACCGGTAGAGTCCAGCCGCTTGAACCAGGTGCCGCGCAGGTTCAGATACCATCCTTCCACGGTATTATACCCGACAGACTGTATAACCGGGTTAATGGAAATATTTTCCCGTCGTTTTTCTTTACTGAAGTTTTGACCGAACAGAAATAGCCGGGCGATACTCAGCTTATTTCGTCGCCTGTCGAGCGAATCTTTATAATGAGGGTCTCTCCTCGCCTGCTCCAGGCTGTCTTTTTTATGGTAATCGGTCACCTCATCGGCCCGCAGGGGCACGGGTCGGATGGAATCCCAGTATTCCGCCGGTTTTTTATTGGAGCCTTCGTAAAATTTAAGATAGGTATTACCAAAAAACTTTTTCTCATAGGAAGGATTGATATCGAATGCGGAGTACACGTTTACAAAGCTGCCATACGCATCAAAGCCAAAGATCTTAATGGCAGGATACAGCACCTGTGTCTTAATCACCCACACGTCTTTATTAACGGGCACATACAATTGTTCAATACGCAGGGTATCGACCAACTGCATCTGCGATTCTTTCGTTAATACGAGTTGCAGGCTATGAATGCGCCAGTCGCCCTCGGTAATATTGATATACCCGTTAAATACGGGTTCGTAGGTACGTTTACCGATGACTTTAATTTTATGGATCTCTTTTCCTTCTTCAATGAATGATCCTTCGTATTTATAGCGATAAAAGTTCAATGCGCCATTGGCAATGGGTGATACAAAGCCACGGGGATTCAACCCGCGCCCTACCGATATATTGTTTTCATAAAAGGAAATGATCTGTGGTTGACTGAAGCCATATCCATCGCTTTCACCGCTCACCTTAGTAGAAAGCACTTCAATCTTCGCCTGCCGGGGTTTCTCCACCGAATACCGCGCTATCGTTTCAGAGAGGTATACCATTTTCTTTTTACTGGTATCGCCGTCTTCGAAATCTACCTTTTGCCCGAAAAAGCGTTTGGGATAGTCACGCAATTTCATTTGCCCTTTAATATATACCTCGCACTGGAACCGGTTTATTTGATTGAGATAGAATTCCCGCTTTTTAATGGCATTGCGGATAATTTCATACGCCGGGTCTTCCGCGCCGGGACGCACCACCACTTCTGCCAGGGATAGCTTTTGAAGGCTGAGTGTAAAGTTTAATTCAATGGTAGCATTGGTAACAGTAATTTGTTTTTCCTGCCGGTCATACCCTACATACTGGCATGAAATGGTATAGGTGCCGGGCTCGAGGGTTACAAAATACTTTCCTTCGCTGTTGGCCGTAGTACCGAGCGTGGTTCCTTTTACCAGTATGGAAGCAAAAGGAAGAATAGCCCCTTTTTCGTCGGTGATGGTACCGGTAATGCGCCCGGCTTGTGCTGTCAACAGACTTATAGAAAATAACGTAATAAGTAGAAGTATTCTCATAATAAGCAGACTGAAACGAAAATACCGTCAGAAAGTTACAGCCGATGTCAGCTTACTGCTTTTTTGAGAAGTTTTAACTATTTCCCTTTCGGATGAAGCTGGCGGTTAAAGCAGCAAACCCACCTACGAGGGCACCTACAAAGGCAGTGATCAATATCAGCAAGGAAACAGAACCTCCTACGGGCAACAGGTCTGCCATGCGATGTGCGAGGATGCTTTCATTCTTCATATCGATCCACCAGGCGAGCACACCCCATAATAAAAAAATACCGAGGAAACCGGTAACCCATGTCCTGCCCGGGGCCTGCTTAACAATAATAGCCACTACAAAAGCTGCAATGGCGATACTCCACCAATCCAAGTATAAACCTAATGCAAAGGCTACTAACGATGTTAACAATATTGAAATAATGAATTTCATACTATTAATTTGAAAATGTGCCAATGTGAAAATGTGCTAATGGGCTGATTACTGTGTTTCATTTGCATATTGGCACATTTGCTAATTTGCTAATTATTTCCCGAAGGTCATTTTATATTTCACGTGCTTGTCGCTTTGCTCATTGGGCTGCATTACCCAAATGGCATTGTATTTACCGGCCGCCCAGCTATCGACAAAATTGTCGTAATACTTACTGCCGGGATTGCCGCTTTGTCCACCGGGATAAATACCGTATGCTTCTGTTTTATCGGTCAGTTGTACAATCATACGCCAACTGGGACCATGAAACTGGTTAGTGGCATTGATCACATGCGAACCACCACCGGTTGTAAGATGATACCTGCTTAACGGTGACAATCGCAACAGGTGCCGTATGCCGGTATCTTTATACTTGCTCCAGGTCAATCTTCCTTCTTTATCGGCCCGCACAATTTCCGGTATGGCTTCTTTAAAGGCTGCAGTAACTACATCGCGTATGTTTTCTACCTGCGGTGTTTTGATATTGTCAATAAACTTAAAGCCGGCGGGATTTTTTATCAATGCATCGATCAATGTGCTTTCATGTGGCATCATGATCGGCTTGGGAGCCAGTTCAAGTTCATCGTCCCACACTTCATGCTCCAGGTTATCGAACCAGGCATTAAAAATAGCCGGGCCTTTATCATCGGCCTCATTGTATCTTTTCCAGGACTGTACAATGGCCAGGTAGGCTTTTTCGTCCTGCGTGAGATCGTCTATATAAATATTGTCCAGCAGTACAGGCAGGGCAATTTCAGCAAACACATTGTAGTTGAGGGTCTGCAGGGTTTGCATGTCCTTCGTGGTTACATTGTTCATTTGCCGCAGGTAACGGTTAATGGTCAATGCACGATAGGGAGGAAAATCGCCCCCGAGAAAATACGGGTAGGTACTGTCTACAGGCATCTGGTTGGCGCTGCTTACAAAACCTCGTTCCGGCTGGTATACATGGGGGTTTTCTACTTGCGGAATGGTATCCTGCCACCAATAGCTGCTATCGGTTCCGGGCATTACAAAATCGCCCTGGCGTTTCCATTTGGCGGGGAATACTCCCTGTTGCCAGATGGCTATTTCATTTCGTTTGTCGGCAAATACAAAGTTCTGTGCAGGGCAGGTATAGTGTTGTATCGCCTTCAGGTATTCCTCGTAATTATGAGCCTTATTGAGCTGTACAAAGGTTTTTAATTCATTAGAGCCGTCGTGTGCTTTCCATCGTACGGCAAGGTTCGCCTGGCTGGCGGCCCTGCCATTGCCGGTGAAGGAGGCATCATATTGTACTGGTCCAAAAACCGTATAGGCTACCGTATCGATAAACAAATCGCCACCCTTTAGTTTATAGTACTCAATATGTATGTCACTTTCTTTCCACTCCCCGTTGAAGCGGTATTGCTGGCGGGTATCGTCTCTAAAGGATATGCGGTAGTAATCTTTTACATCACGCTCTGCATTGGTTACTCCCCATGCACAGCTATCGTTAAAACCAATGATAATCGCGGGTGAACCGGGCAGGCTCACGCCAAAGGTGTTTTGCCTGGGTGTCTGCAATTGCATTTCGAACCAGAGCGAAGGCAGGTTCAGGCCGAGGTGTGGGTCATTGCACAAAATAGGCCGGCCGCTTTGTGTTTTACTGCCGCTTACCGCCCAGTTGTTGCTGCCATTGTCTTTATTGGGCTTAATGGGCTCCAACGCGGAAAGATCGTTCCATTTAAAATATTGCGAGTCGATATTGGCCGGTGCATGCGGATGAACAGAGGCAGGCGGATCCAGCGAATCCATTACCAGGGGATAGGCCGCATTAAAATCAGCTTCGCTCAGTACGCCGCGGGCATTGGTGTATTCAATATCGTTTTCGGAGCCAGTAAGGTCGTAGCTCATGTATTTCAGGAAGAGGGCGGTCTTGAGGTTTGTCCATTTTTCAGGATGGTAATTCAGGAGCCGGTATTCCAGCGGCAGTTCACTGATGGGCAGGTTGTTGATCCAGGCATTTACACCGGCCGTATAGGCATCAAGTACGGTCTTTGTTTGCGGATCGCTCTCCATTGCCTTGAGGGAGTTTTCAGCCCCATATACCATTCCGACGCGGCGCATATTGCGGTCGTTGTTCAGGTAGGCATTGGCTGGCCCGGCGCCCAGCACCTCACTTAAGCGGCCTGCGGCGGCATAGGTCTGGAACTCCATTTGCCATAACCGGAAACGGGCATGCAGGTAGCCCTGTACAAAATACAGGTCATCGTCATTTTGCGCGAACACGTGGGGTACCATATTGCTATCGAGGTACACTTCTACTTTTTCTTTTAACTCCGGGAAGTGAAGATCGATGGTATAGTCGCGGTCGGTGGGTTCGGCATTTTGCCAAAAGCCTTGCTGTGGACTTAATAAGCTGCCCAGCGGCGGATTATTCGCAAGAGGGACCGATAACGCTACAATCAATCCGACGGTTATAAACAGGGAAATGACAAAAGGGATTACTCTCATAATCGGGGTTGTGAGTAAGGTTAAAAGTAGGCAAAAAAACGAGAATCGACAATCCCGAGAATCGACAGTCGAGAATCGAGAATAAGTATTGTCGACTGTCGATTGTCGCTATTGTCGTAACAGTTTATCCCTTATCTCCCGCCAGGTGATGACACGAATATTATTTTCCTGTAATAACTTTTTACAGGTGGCGCTGCTAAAGAAATTAAAATCGGCCTGTCGCCAGGCGGCACCATAATCGGGGTGATCGACCGTTACACCCTGCATTTCACTATCGTCATATGCCGCATGCAGGATAATCTCGCTTACACCGGGCTGTAACGATTGAATAATACCCGTATAAAATTTTTCCATGCCGTTCTTGAAGTCGGGGGGATTTGCTATATAGATATTATCGATTACTACATCTTTATCAGTAATGTATTTATCGAGGTTGGGAAGAAGACGCGCCAATAGTACCGGCACCTTGTATTCCCTGCCGAGTTTGATCAGCAGTTCGAGGTACTCGGGTTTAAAAAACAGGGTGCCCATATGGGAGTCCAAATGGGTAACATCGATACCGAATGCTTTGGCCCGTTCAATCTGTGCGCGCAGTTCGGTTTCTACTTCTGCTACAGAGCCGCTTTTCTGTACCGAATCGGCGCTTTCGAAGAGGAAGCCGGATCTATTCACGATACCGGGTACCTTTTCTTTGGCTGCTACCGGTCCCCATTTATAGTATTTCCATTCGCTGGTAAGGGTTAGGTGCAGACCAAAATCGGCCTTCGGATGTGCACTGGCCCAGGCAGCAATTTCCGGGAACCAGGGAGTGGGAACCATAATGCTGGCTGAACTGACAGAGCCGGTTTCCATAGCAACGGTAGTAGCCTTATTCTCGGAGTGTGATACACCCAGGTCGTCGCCATGTATGATCAACAGCTTTGTGTTTTTAGGATAGCCCAGTTTTTCCTGCAGGGTTGTTTGCGCACAGGTGATGGAAGTAATAAAAATCAGCGCAGGTAATAGTAGTTTTTTCATATTCAGCTTTGAGGTTAGCGACAAGAAAGGTACAACTCTTCTTCCATTCTCCCCACTTACCCGGATAGCTAACACGAAGTGGTAATACCACATAATTGTATTGTTTTATATGCGATATAAATAGAATTTTGTTATCACAACGAACGAATAAAAGTGTAGCATGATAAAGAGATCAACAATAAATCAAAAAGGAATTTTGGCCATACTGTTTGTAATGTTAGCTCTAAGCATCGTACTTCTTTAAACAGTTTCTTTCATACGTTGTCGTTATAGTTTTGAGTACGCAATCAGCAGTTTTTAATCAGGCCTAATGAATGAGAGGTTGCTAATCCGTTTCACCGAAAATCAAGCCGGTTCTTCATTGAACCGGTTTTTTTGTGTGCCTGCCTTAGCGATTCAGTTCAGTAATCAACTTATCCAGCTCGGCGGGGGTATTAAATGCATGCAGTACGATGCGCAGCCGTTCACTGCCTTTGGGAACGGTCGGATACAGGATGGGGCGTATATCCAACCCGGCAGCCTGTAAGCGGTTTGCCACCTGTTTTACGGCATCATTGCCGGGAATGATCACGACCTGTATGGGAGTACCAGAGTGTAGCTTTTGCCAGGGGATGGCAGCCTGCTGAAAGGTATGGATCAGTTGCTGCAGATGGCTACGTTCGGCCGTCATGGCCGGGAATGCGGCATACGATGCCAGGATAGCCGCTATGCTGGCTTCCGGCAGGGCCGTACTGAATATAAAGGGACGGGAAAAATTAATAAGATAATTCCGTAACGTTTCGCTGCCGAGTACAATCGCGCCGTGACAACCCACCGCTTTACCAAATGTATGTACCCGGGCAAAACAGCGAGATTGGAGCTGGAGTTGCTGTACCAGTCCCTGCCCTTTTTCACCAATTACGCCGGTGGCATGCGCTTCATCGACGACCAGGTGCGCCTTATAGCGCTCGCACAGTTGCACCAATTGCTCCAGGGGGGCTTCATCGCCATCCATCGAGAAGACAGACTCTGTGACCACGAAAACAGTTCCTGTGGCCTGCTGTAGTTTTTTCTCCAGGTCGTTCACATCATTGTGCCCGAAGGAATGTGATTGTGCAAAGCTCAGGCGAATGCCATCGCGAATAGATGCATGACTGAGGTAATCGTACAATACGGTATCACCACGTTGGGGAACACAGCTTAATAGTCCGACATTGGCATCAAAGCCGGAGTTGAAGATGAGTCCTGCTTCAGCCTGGTGAAAGGAAGCGATGGTTGATTCTGCATCTTCAATAAGTTGGTAATTGCCGGCGAGGAGGCGGGAACCGGTGGAGCCGTGGCGGGTTGCGGGTTGCGGGTTTTGGGTGTCGAGTGCAAGGCCAAGATAATCGTTGGAACAGAAATCGATCTTCCCATCGGGTAACCGTAATTGTCGATAGGCATTCTGCTCCTTTCGTTCCTGTAGTTTCTTATGTAAAAAGTCTTCCTGCATGGCCCGGCAAATAACGGAAAGATTTTAAGATGTTAGCCATTTATCGCCCTAAATTTGCGCCTATGGAAACAACTTCTGCCGTTAAGAATATACTGGGTCTTCATTTACCTACCGACCCCCGCTGGGTAGACCTGGCCGCTATATCGCTGGAAGATATCCTGACCGATCACGCCTACTGCGAACAAAAAGCGGCTACCAGTTGCATATCCCTGATACAACGTTATAGCGATAAAGAAAAACTGGTAAACGAGCTGTCACCGATCGTAACAGAAGAATGGGGCCATTTCCGGCTGGTACTGGCCGAACTGCAAAAACGTAACCTGAAGCTGGGCAAACAGCGGAAAGACGACTATGTAAACGAGCTAATGAAGTTTGAGCAGAAAGGCGGTTCTGTCGAAGACCGGTTTTTGGATAAGCTACTGATCTTTGCCTTGATCGAAGCACGTAGCTGCGAACGGTTCAAGCGACTGAGTGAAGGACTGGATGATGAATACCTGCGGAATTTTTATCGCCGCTTTATGGAAAGTGAGGCAGGACATTACCATTTATTCATTGAACTGGCTGAGACTTATATTGATAAAAATAAAGTGCGTAAACGATGGAGTGAGTGGTTGGAATATGAAGCGGGGATTATGGAGAAACTCGAAATCCGTGGAGACCGGATGCATTGAGAAATGATGAATGAAGAATAATAAATTTTAAACCTGCCTGCCGGCAGGCAGGTGTTGAAAGTGAAAACCCCTTTCGACAGTCGACAATCGGGAATCGACAATAAGGCACTCACGATTGACGATTGTCGATTGTCGGCTTCAGCTTTCCCACATACAATTGAACATATTCATCCAGCTTCTTCCTTCGATATTGCATTACCCAACGTGGATGCGGCAGCGGAATGATCTCTTTAAAAAACCCGTGTTTATCGTTTAGCTT
>JADMIO011609123.1_pt1 | contig 11727 bp, 7 predicted proteins | sample 8958161 | NCBI WGS metagenome assembly JADMIO01 (sample SAMN16585339, study PRJNA669376) | soil metagenome | isolation source: Crop rotation soil | place: USA: Cullars Rotation, Alabama | collected 2011
CGCGACAACTTGTCCACGTGGAATTCTAAGCTTAGGATCCCAATGTGCTGGAAAGCCGCGGTTCGGCTTCACTCGCCGCTCTGTTGCAGCAGCTTGGCGACCAGCGCCGTCCAGCCGGTCTGGTGTGAGGCGCCGACGCCGGCGCCATTGTCGCCGTGGATGTATTCGTAAAACAGCAACAGGTCGCGCCAGTGCGGGTCTTCTTGAAATTTCCGGGCGCTGCCGTGCACGGGGCGGCGGCCCTGCTCGTCGCGCAGAAAGACGCGCGCGAGCCGCCTGGACAGTTCCTCCGCCACTTCCCACAGCGTCATCGACTGGCCGGACCCGGTCGGGCATTCGACCTTGAAGTCGTCGCCGAAATAGTGGTGAAACTTTTGCAGCGACTCGATGATCAGAAAGTTGACCGGGAACCAGATGGGGCCGCGCCAGTTGGAGTTGCCGCCGAAGAGTCCGGTCGAGGATTCGGCCGCCTCGTACCGCACGCGGTGTTCGCTGTCGCCGACGCGCAGCACATACGGCTGGTCGAGGTGCGCGCGCGATAGCGCCCGGATGCCGTAATCTGAAAGAAACTCCGATTCGTCGAGCATCACGCGCAGCACCCGCCGCAGCTTGTCCGCATCGACAATCGACAGCATCCGCCGCTCGTCGGCGCCCGCCGAGCGCATGCAGGCGACATGACTGACAAGGTCTTTGCGGTTATCGATGAACCATTCCAGCCGCCGCTTGAAGGCCGGCAGTTGTTTCAACAAGTCAGGCTCCAGGGTCTCGACCGCAAACAGCGGGATCAGCCCGACCATCGAGCGGACTTTCATCGGGAACCCCTCGCCGTCCGGCAAACAGAGCACGTCGTAATAGAAGCCGTCGGCTTCGTTCCACAGACGGTCATTCTCGCCGCCGAGATGATTGATCGCGTGCGCGATGTGCAGGAAGTGCTCCCAGAACTTGCTCGCCATGTCTTCATAAGCCGGGGTGTCGGCGGCAAGCTCCAGCGCAATGGCCATCATGTTCAAGCTGTACATCGCCATCCAACTGGTGCCGTCGGCCTGCTCGATGTGGCCCCCGGTCGGCAGCGGCGCGCTGCGGTCGAAGACGCCGATGTTGTCGAGCCCGAGAAAGCCGCCTTGAAACACGTTGCGCCCTTCGGCGTCTTTGCGATTCACCCACCAGGTAAAATTCAGCAACAGCTTTTGAAAGATGCGCTCAAGGAATTGCGTGTCGCCGCGGCCTGTGCGCTTCTTATCGATCTTGTAGACCCGCCACGCCGCCCACGCATGCACCGGCGGGTTGACGTCGCCGAAGGCCCACTCGTAAGCCGGCAACTGGCCGTTCGGGTGCATATACCATTCGCGCAGCAGCAGGATTAACTGCTCCTTCGCGAAATCGGGATCGATGAGCGCGATCGGCACCGTGTGAAAGGCCAGGTCCCAGGCGGCATACCACGGATATTCCCACTTGTCGGGCATCGAGATGATGTCGTCGTTGTAGAGGTGCGTCCATTCGCGGTTGCGCCCCGCCAGACGTTCGACGGGCGGCGGTGGCGTGTCGGCGTCGCCCGCCAGCCACGAGCGCGTGTCGAGGTAGTAAAACTGCTTCGACCACATGAGGCCGCCGAACGCCTGCCGCATCACCCGGCTGGCGTCGTCGGAAAGCGAAGGCGGGATCACCGTCGCGTAGAACTCGTCGGCCTCACGTTCGCGCTCGGCAAACGTCGCGTCGAACTTGCCGTTGTAAGGGTCGCCGTCGGCCGGGGGGATTTCGAGGTTGGTCAGCCGCAGCTTGATGACGCGGGTTTCGCCGGCGCCGACCTGCAAGGGGTAATGCGCGGCGACCTTGGTGCCGTTCAGGGCGCGGTTGACCGCCTGTTGATTGCCATGAATCAAATAGTCGTTGATGCCGTCTTTGTAATAGGCCGTGCCGTTGTCGTGCTGGTAGAGGCGGCGCGTGTTGGTCTCGTTTTCCGTGAACAACAGCTCCGGCATGCCCTGGCAGAAGAGCCAGCGGTGTCCGTATTTTTCATCACACAGTTGCACGACCGAGGCGTTCTTGACATCACTGCTGCGGTGCAGGCGCGGGCGCCGCGCCGGCTTGTCCCACGACCAGAAGTTGCGAAACCAGAGGGTCGGCAGCAGATGAAGCTCGGCCGCCTCGGGGCCGCGGTTGGTCACGCTGACGCGCACGAGGATATCTTCGGGCGTCGCCTTCGCATATTCGACCATCACGTCGAAGTAGCGGTCCTGGTCAAAGACGCCGGTATCGAGCAGCTCGAACTCCAGTTCGTGCTTGCCGCGGCGCCGGTTCTCTTCGACCAGCCGCGCGTAAGGGAACTCGGCCTGCGGATACTTGTAGAGGAACTTCATGTAACTGTGGGTCGGCGTCGAGTCGAGGTAGAAGTAATACTCTTTGACGTCTTCGCCGTGATTGCCCTCGGAGCCGGTCAGGCCGAACAGTCGCTCTTTCAAGATGGGGTCGCGCCCATTCCACAACGTGATGGCAAAACAGATGCGCTGGTGGCGGTCGGAAATCCCGGCGATGCCGTCCTCGCCCCAGCGGTAAGCCTTCGAGCGCGCCTGGTCGTGGGTCAGGTAATCCCAGGCCGTGCCGTGCGGCGAGTAATCTTCGCGCACCGTCCCCCAGGCGCGTTCGCTCAGGTAAGGCCCCCAGCGTTTCCAGTGCGCCTTGCGCTGACGCGATTGTTCAAGCCTGATCTCTTCTCTGGTCATAACCTCTCCTGCGTGACAAGTGATGCGTGATGCGTGATACGTGATGCGTGATGCGTGACGAGTGATACGTGATGCGTGAACCGGAGGCAGCGCTTTTCCGCTTTTCCCCACTCAGCCCTCAGCACTTCTTGTCACTCGGCACTCGTCACTTTCCCTTTTCGGTCAACTGCATCGCATGGCCGTCGGGGTCGCGGATGACAAAGCTCTTTGCGACAGATTGCTCCGCCGCCGAAATCGATACGACGCCCGACGAGATGAAACGAATGTGGCGCTCGCGCAGGAGTTGCGCGGCCCGGTCGGCGTCACTGACGGTGAGCCTCGTCTGCCAGTGCCACTGGTCGTTGGCGCGCCCGTCCGCCGGGTAGGGCCTGCCGTCGCGCGGCGCCAGGTATTCGAGCAGCTCGATGCCCGGCCCGGCGGCGGCGCGCAGCGCGGTGATGCGCAGGCGCGCGCCGAAGACGTTGTTCAAGCGCTCCTGCTCGGCGCCGAAGTTTTCGCTCTCGCCCGCCACCCGAAACCCGAGCGCGTCGCGGTAGAAGGCCAGGCTCGCGTCCGTATCGCTTACAACAATGGCGGTGTGGTCGATGCCGAGAAAGAGCTTGTCCGCGGCGCGGTGCCATTTCTGATCGCCCTTGCCGGCGGGAAACTGCAAGATTTCAAGTACGTGGCCTTCGGGGTCTTTGAAGTAAAATGCCTTGATGCCGCCGGCGTTCTTGTTCCAGTCGGGCAGCCGCTGCGGCCCCGGCGAGGCATGCTCGACGTTGTTCTTGCGCAGCCAGGCATAGGCGCGCTCCATATCCGGCGTGATGATGGCGAGATGCTGGAACCAGCGATCGTTGCTGCGCGATTCGACGGGAACGGGGCGGCCGCGCGGGGCCAGGTATTCGGTCAGCTCGATGAATTCATCGCCGAGCCGCATGCGCACGACGCGCACGCGGGAACCGAAGACGCCTTCGAGGTGCTCGTAATCGTCGCCGGCCAGCTCAACCTCCGAGACCTTCTCAAACGACAGCACATTCGCAAAAAAGGCCGCTTCCCTCTCGGCATCGGCAACCGTTAAGGCGATTGCCTCGACGGCGGCGACGCCGGCAGGGAAGTCTGGAGAGTCTGGAGAGTCTGGAGAGTCTGGAGAGTCTGGAGAGTCCGAATAAAGTGCTAGACTCCCTGGACTCCCTGGACTCTCTAGACTCTCTAGACTCCCTGGACTCTTTAGACTTTTCGTCGTTTGGAGAGCGGGTCGGGCGAGCGTCTCTGCGGGATGAATGAAAAGTAAGCTAAACCACGCGAGCATCGCCCCGGCGATGAGGCGCGTTGCTCGATTCTGGACGCGGAGATGCGCGCGTGCGACCGGCCCGCGAGAGGTCTCTCTAATCTGGCGGGCCTGTACGGATTCGCCGACAGCGCGTGTGTCCGCACGCCGACTGTCCACCGGTCGTCGTGCCTGTTCCTCTGCCTTCCGCGAATCGGCAGCGAGCATCTCCGCGATAAAGTCTTTGTTGAATCTCATGGTCTTTGTCCTGGTCCGCATTCCATATCAGATCGGGGGTCGCCGCAAAGCGACGCAACCGCCGCCGCGTCACGTAGAGAGCTGTCGGTGAGTTCAATCCCTTCACCGGAAACGGTTGCGCCGCTTTGCGGCGACCCGGTCAGGCAAGCCGCGCGAGCAGGTGATCGCCAACCCGCAAAGCGTTGGCCATGATCGTCAGCGCCGGGTTGACCGCCGCGCTCGATGGGAAGAAGCTGCCGTCGACGACATAGAGGTTATCGATTTCGTGCGCCTTGCAGTTGACGTCGAGCGCCGAGGTCCGCGGGTCGTGCCCGAAGCGGATCGTGCCGTTCTGGTGCGCCACGCCGGCAAGCGGAATGCGCTGGCCTAAAAACAGGTTGCGGGCAAACAACCCGGTATGGCACTGGCGGCCGTGCTCCGCACAATGGGTCTGCTGTTGCAGCAAGCTTTCCAGCTTTTTGGTCAGCCGCTTGTGCCCTTCTTCGTTATTCGGCCGGTACTTCAAAACGATGTTGCCTTCACGGTCGAGCGTGACGCGGTTGTCGCGGTCGGGCAGGTCTTCCGAAGTCAACCAGAAATCGAGCGAGTGGTTCGCCATCATATCGAGCGTGAAACCCGGCGCGATGGCCGGCGCCCCTGCGCGCAGCGTCGCGCCGTCGAGCTTGCCGACAAACGAGATGTGGCCCATCGGGTAGTCCCATTCTTTCGAGCCGAAATAAAAATCATTCACCGCCAGCGTCTTCTGAAAAATGGTCGGATTCGGGCACTTCGAGATGGCCATCAGGATCGAATTGACGTGGCCCATGTAGTGGCGCCCGACCACGTCCGAGCCGTTGGCCAGGCCGCGCGGGTGGCGGTCGCTGGCCGAGCGCAGCAGCAGGGCCGCCGAGTTGATGGCGCCGGCGCTGACCACGACGACGTCCGCCGAATAGGTCTCCTGGGCGCCGTGGCGCTCGACCTGCACCGCCGTCACTTCACGGCCCGAGGCGCCGGTCGCAAGCCGCGACACATAGGCGTCGGTGAGTAATGTCACATTTTCATAGGCCAGGGCCGGCGTGACGGCGCAGACCTCGGCGTCGGACTTGGCCCCGACCAGGCACGGGAAACCGTCGCAGGTGTTGCAGCGAATGCAGGCGCTCGATTGCGGGTTCTTTTCGTCGAGCTTGATGCCGAGCGGCACGTGAAAGGGCCGCAGCCCCTGGCGGGCGAAGTCGTCGCTCAGATGCTGTATGCGCGGCTCGTGGCTGACCGCCGGATGCGGATAGGGTGCGCTCGCTCGCGGGTCGGTCGGGTCTTCGCCGCGCTCGCCGTGGACGTGGTAGAGGCGCTCGGCCTTGAGATAGTAAGGCTCCAGGTCGTCGTAAGAGATCGGCCAGGCCGGCGAGAGGCCGCCGTGGTGGTGGACCTCGCCGAAGTCTTCGCGGCGCAAACGGAAGAGCGCTGCGCCATAGAATTTGGTGTTGCCGCCGATGTTGTAGTTGGTGTGCGGGTGCAGCTCGTTGCCATCGCGGTCGCGCCATTTCTCTTTCGTCTGGTACTTGCCCTCGACGTTGACGAGGCGGGAGTTCCAATTATCCTTCTCGCGCGGGACGTAGCCGCCGCGTTCAAGCAACAGGATGCGCTTGCCGGAGGGGGCAAGATGGTAAGCCAGCGTGCCGCCGCCGGCGCCCGTGCCGATGATGATGACGTCGTAATGGTTCGCGTTAGACATAGCTCTCCCTTCGGCGGCCCGCCGCGCGTGCCGTCCGGTGCAACCGCGTGTTTAGTTGAATCAGTTCGGCAGCGCGGTATGGCGTCGCTGCCCGTTCACCTGTTGAATGTTGCGGCGCCGGGAAAAAATTCCCGCTGGTGTAAAGAATTTCGCTGCTCTAAAATCGGTCTTCTACACCAGGGAGGTTATTAAATGAGAGCCTGCAAATTGATTATCGGTTTGAGCCTGTTCTTTTTTCTGACGGCCGCCGGCTCGCTCCGCGCCCAGGAGAAGAGCACGGCCGAAGCCCAGGCTGCATGTCGGAATTTCGTTCAGGGATTTTATAACTGGTACGTTCAGAAAACCCAAAAAGCCGAAGCCGATCAGGAAGGCGGCTTCAACCTGGCGCTGAAATATAAAAAGGAGGCGTTCAGCGACGAGTTGTTCCGCCGCTTAAAAGAAGACGCCGAGGCGTCGGCGAAAAACAGTGATGAGATCGTCGGGCTCGACTTCGACCCGTTCCTGAACGCGCAGGACATCGGCGAACGCTACGTCGTCGGCAAGGTCACGCCCAAAGGCGACCGCTACCGGGTCGAGGTCTACGGCATCTGGTCGGGCAAGAAGAACGCCAAGGCCGACGTCATCCCGGAAGTCATGTTGAAGGACGGCCGCTGGATTTTCGTGAACTTCATTTACGGCGACGGCGAGGACGAAAATTTACTGAGCGTATTGAAGACGCTGCGCGAAGAGCGACAAAAAAAGCCGAATTGAAAAGGCGGGGTACGTTGCGTAAGTCGTCGGTTACGACACAGCCCATTTCGCCATGTGTATTCCGACACACAATCGTTCGAGGTGAGGTTATAGGCGCCTGGCGGAGGCTGGTATATGCCTAAAACACGGCTCAACGTGGTCGTCAGCAGTACCGTTCTGGATCTGCCCGAACATCGACCCGAAATAAGGAATGCATGTCTTGAACAGGAGATGTATCCGCTCATGATGGAGAATCTGCCTGCCAGCGATGCCGAAGCCATTTCGACGTCCTTGAAGCTGGTGGATGAAGCAGATATCTACCTGGGAGTCTTCGCCCATCGTTACGGCTTCGTCCCGAAAAAAGGAAACCGGAAACGCATTTCGATCACCGAAATGGAATACAACCGGGCGTTGGAGCGCGACATTCCTCGCCTCATTTTTCTGATGGACAAACTCCACCCGATCACTATCGAGAGCGTGGAAATGGGCGCCGGGGCGGTAAAACTTGCGGCGTTAAAGGAACGCCTTCAGTCAGACAATCATGTCAAGCTGTTCAAGTCGCCTCAAGACTTACGGGCCTACGCCCTCACCGGCCTTTCCGACCTTCAAAAGCGCTATCTGCTGGCTACCAGCCGTACAGCCAACGCCAACATTTTCGTAGCGCACAGCAAGTATGATTGGGATGACTTTGTCAGCCCTCTGGTAGAGCGCTTGCGAGCGGTCGGATTTGCCGTGTGGGCCGACGGTGATCAAACTAATGAAGATCAGCTCAATCAGGTGCTCAAGCTATCGGGCTGGCTGGTGCTATGTGTCTCACCCAGCGCCGTCAAGTCAAAGCGTGTCAACATGCAGATCAAATATTTTATCGAAAACGGCAAGCAAATCATCTTGCTCATCTGTCGCAAAGCAAAACTATCGCTGGGGTTGGGTACCGTTCCGACATTTTCTTATTCGGAGATAGAAGGAATAATCAAGCTGGTTAAAAGCTTGCAAGAGCAGTCGCCTTTCGCGAAATATGAACTTTGACGGTGATGCATATGCCCGAACGAATTAACGTCATGATCAGCAGCACCGTGCTCGACTTGCCGGAGCACCGCAAAGAAATCATCGACGCATGCCTGCGGCAGGGGATGCTGCCCCTAGTGCAGGAGCAGTTGCCTGCCAGCGCCGAAGGAGTGGTCTCGGCATCTCTGAAGCTTGTGGACAGCGCAGAAATTTATATCGCGCTCCTGGGCCACCGCTATGGCTACGTACCGGAGCAGAATAATCCTCAGCACATTTCCATCACCGAAATGGAATACAACCGCGCGGTTGAGCGCGGCCTTCTGTGCTTGACCTTCCTGATCGACAAGTCCCACCCGATCACGTTGGCCGACCTTGAAACAGGCGAAGGCGCGGCGAAATTGAGCGCCTTTAAAGTTCGTTTGCAAGCTGACAGGGTCGTCAATTATTTCAAATCGCCTGCCGACCTTCGCGCGCAGGTCATCACCCGTCTTTCGTCATATCGGCGGCCGGACCTGACAACATTTCATTACGTTGGCGACATTCCCGAGCCGCCAGAGGCATACATAGCGCATCCTTACACGCTGCTGCGAACGCGCCGGCTGGTGGGCCGTCGGGAGGAACTTGATCGGCTGACGGATTGGGTGACGAAACGACAGGAGGAGGTTTATTGGAACCGTATTCTGAATGTCGTCGCGATCGGAGGCGTGGGCAAAAGTGCCTTGACGTGGAAATGGTTCAATGACATCGCTCCGCAAGAGATGCGGCCGATGGCAGGGCGCCTGTGGTGGAGCTTTTACGAAAGCGATGCTTCATTCGAGAATTTCATCACCCGCGCGCTTGCCTATACGACGCGGAGGTCCATCGCCGAGGTGCGAGAAATTCCGCCGTCCGAGCGCGAGGCGCAGTTGTTAGCGGTGCTCGACCGCGACCCCTTCCTGCTGGTACTCGATGGGTTTGAGCGCATCCTGGTCGCATACGCGCGAATGGACGCCGCCTATCTCAGCGATGACGACCGGGATCGTCAAACGGCGAACGGTGTGGCGGAGACTCGCGGCTTACCGAAAAGCGCTGCCCAAGCTTTCAGTGGCGAGCACCGCTTGCGGAAGACGGCCGACCCACGCGCGGGCGCATTCCTGCGCAAGCTGGCCAACGTGCGCGCCGCGCGAATACTGATCACGACGCGTCTTTATCCCGCGGATCTACAGAAAAGCACCGGCGAGCCACAGAACGGAAGCACCGTCATCTTCCTGCGCGGCCTAACGAATGACGACGCGCTCGACCTTTGGCGCGCAATTGGTGCGAACGGTGGTCGCGAGGCCCTGATGCCACTATTCAACCAGGTAGAAAATCACCCGCTTTTGATTCAAGCGCTGGCGAGCGAAGTGGCCGACTACCGCCGCGCGCCGGGTGATTTTGAGCAGTGGCGGCGTGACCATCCTGGGTTTAACCCATTCACGCGGCCAATGGTTAACGTGAAATCGCACGTCCTCGAATTCGCCTTGCGGGGATTGAATGACCAGGCTCGCCAGGTCCTACATACAGTCGCCGCGTTTCGTATGCCGGCGAGTTACGACACGCTGGCGGCGCTACTGGTTGGCGAAGGGAAGCCCTGTGTGGATGAGCGCCAGCTCGACGAGTTGCTGACCACCCTGGAAGACCGCGGCCTGCTGGGCTGGGATAAACGAGCCAACCGGTACGACCTCCATCCGATAGTGCGCGGCGTGGTTTGGGCCGAGTTGGGGGACGAGAGCCGGCGGAATCTATATCAAACAATCCATGCCTATTTTGAGTCAACACCTGTAATTGATGACTGGCGTCGCGTCAACAGCATTGAGGATCTCACGCCCGCCATCGAGCTTTACAACACGTTGATCGGCCTGGAGCGCTATGACGACGCTGAGTTGGTCTTCTACGACAGAATTAGTCGGCCGGTCTTCTATCGCCTGGGCGCCAGTCGCCAGCAAGTCGAATTATTAGAGATGCTTTTCCCTGACGGGATCGATCAGTTGCCGAGGGTGAGTCGGCCGGACATGCAAGCCTTTGCGCTCAACGCCCTGGCGCTGGCATACGACGCGAGTGGGAACCCAGGTCATACCGCGCCCCTGTACCGCCGCCAGATCGCCCTACAGGAGCAGGTGGGTAATATGAAGTCCGTAGGCATTGCCTACTGCAATATGTCAAACGCCCTGCTGTTGTCTAACGCTATCTACGGCGCGGAGTCCGCGGCCCGCCGTTCGCTGTTAATCGCGCGCGACCTGCAAGACCACAATAGCGAAGCAATCAGTTTGTATACGCTCGGGTTTGCCCTGCTGGCGCGAGGTCTTGTACGAGAATCGGAATATGCTTTGCGAAGAGCATTACAGATACGCTCGTTTGAGCAAGACATCCAGTCAGAAGGGATAATCTATTCCCACCTCGCACAGCAAGGGATATGGGCGGGGGATTATCTAAAGGCGCTTTCGCTGGCTAACCGGGCCTGGGAATCGGCTAACATTTACCGCAACGAACGTAACTTCATTCGAGCAGCGCGGCTGCAAGGCACGGCAACGCTGCGGCTCGGGAACTTCGTTACAGCCGACGAGCGTCTGCACCACGCCCTTACGCGCGCGCGGGCGGTGAATTTGGTTGAAGAGGAACTGCCCGCGCTTGTCGCGCTTGCGGAGTTGCGGCGGCAAGGGGGAGATTTGAAGGCAGCACGTGAACTACTAGACGATGTCTGGGAGGCGGCAGAACGCGGGCCATATCCGCTTTTTCAATCTGATGCGTGTATTATCTTGGCACTGATCGAGCGCGATGCAGGGCTCCAGGCGGAGGCGATTGAAGCCGCAATGCGGGCCTACCGTCTGGCTTGGGGCGATGGGCCGCCCTTCGCCTACCATTGGGGACTTGCCAACGCCAAGCAGATGTTGCAAGAGTTTGGCGAGCCGGCCCCGTTGTTGCCCCCCTTTGAGGAGTCGAAGTTCGATCCGATGGCCGAAGTAGAGATTGACCCGAACAATGAATGGCCTGTCGGCAAGGAGTCTGACGCCTAAGCGTGCGTCGCGACTCCTTGGCCTTAAAGCACAAGGCCCGGCGATGAAGTCGTTATCCATAAAAACGCCACTCCATCAATCATTCAATAAGCGGCTCCTGAGCAAGCGTTGAGGGGTCGCCAAGAGGCTTTAGGCCGAACCCAATTCAGGGCTGACCGAGGCCGCAGGCGGCGGCAAACGCGGCCAGCTCCGTGCGCAATCGCGCGCGGCCGCGGCTGAGCCGTGACATCACCGTGCCGACCGGAATATCAAGCATCTCGGCGATCTCTCGATAGGCGAGCTCCTCGACGTCGGCCAGAACGACGACTTCGCGGTACTGCGCCGGCACGCGCGCGAGCGCCGCCAGCACGTCTTCGTCGGTCAGGTGTTGCGGCACCGGCGGCTCGTAGACGAGTTCGGGCTCTAACATCTCTTCTTGCGGCTCGCGGCGGAACGACCGCAGGTTGAAGTTGAATAACTGGCGGCGGTCATGGCGACAGACATTGAACAAAATCTTGAACAGCCAGGCGCGGCAGTTGGTGCCCGGCTCGAACCGGTCAAACGACCGCCACGCCTGCATGAAGGTCTCCTGCACGAGGTCTTCGGCATGGGCGCGGTTGCCGCTGACGCGCAAGGCTGTGCGGAACAGCGCGTCCATGTGCGGCATGGCCTCCATGGCAAAGCGGTCGTCTCGCGTCAGGGCGCCGGTCTCCGTATGGGGCGAAGGCTCTGCCTGCATGCGTGCGATGCTCGAATCCATGATCGTGACTCCTTAACTGCGCGCCTTATTGCGGCGCGAGCGGCGCGGTCGTAAAGTTGACCCGGTATTTCCGGTTCCAGACGGTCACGGCGCGATAGGCCGTCAGGTCAACCGCGTCGGGCAACACGTAGGTCTGGTCGCCGGCGGCGGTTTGCAATTCGCCGAGCAGGACGGGCGCGGCACGCTCGACCGATTCATTTTCAAAAGCGTCGGCCGCCTTGATTAACAGCACTTGCAGATCGGCGCTCGCGGCGGTGGCGAATTCAGTCAGCGCCAGCAAGCGC
>JADMIO011040756.1_pt1 | contig 11726 bp, 30 predicted proteins | sample 8958161 | NCBI WGS metagenome assembly JADMIO01 (sample SAMN16585339, study PRJNA669376) | soil metagenome | isolation source: Crop rotation soil | place: USA: Cullars Rotation, Alabama | collected 2011
AAGGCGCTTCTCGCAGAGGTCGACGCTGGCGAAAAATCCGTGTCAGCCGCGGACCTTGAATTTACCGGTCTCATCGAGCGCGAGCGCTCAAGGTTGAGGGCGCGCAGGGAATCTGAGCGCGGCGACATTGGCGCCGTTGGCGACCGACGCGCGCTGCCGAAGGGCAAGAGCGCCACGTTCATGCTCAACAAGGTCTGCGAACAACTCGACGGGATCGCACACGCGATCGGAACGATCGATCTCGCAGAAGCAGAACCGGCTGAGGCTCCTGCAATCGCAGAGAACCTCAGCCAGTTTCGGACGGTCCTGTCCAAGACCATCAACTCACTCAGGAGCATAACGTGACCACGAAGACATATTCAACTGCGCGCGCATCCACGAACGGGCATGAGGTGGTTCGCCTCAAGGCCTCGCAGATCCGCGTCGATCCCGATACGCAGCGCGAGCTGCGCCCATCGTGGGTCAAGTACATCGCCGAGAATTGGGACGCCGACAAGCTCGGGATCCTGCACGTCGCACGCCGCGGCAACTCGTACTACGTCGTAGACGGACAGCATCGCCTCTTCGCTGCCCGCATGCGCGGCCAGAACACTCTCGAGCTCGAGTGCAAGGTCCACAAGTCGATCACGAAGCCCGACGAAGCGAAGATGTTCATCGGGCTGAACGATCGCAAAGCTGTCCAACACTTCGACAAGTTCCGCGTTCGACTCAACTTCGACCCTGACGCGCAGGACATCGCCAAGATCGTCAAGTCCGTTGGGCTGAAGTTGGCTACCGATCCTCGCGACGGCACGATCGCGGCGACCGCGGCGATGGAACAGGTGTACACAGGTTCGCTCGTACGGTCGGCCGACCCCACACCGTGGGCGCTCTCACGCGCTCTACGCACCTTGACGGGAGCGTGGGGGATGAGCCGCGACGCGGTCGGGGCGAACATGATCCGTGCGGCCGGCGCAGTGCACCTCCGTTACGGCGATTCTGTCGACCAGGACCGCTTCATTCGGCACCTCGCCGGGTTCAAGGGCGGTCCGGTCGCGTTGGTTGGCCGAGCGCGCATCCGTAGGGAGATGACCGACGGGTCGTTGTGGCGCTCGGCGGCCGAAGTGATGGTCGACACGTACAACAAGGGTCTTCGCAAGGACCCACTACCGGACTTCGCTCGATGACGGTCGTGTGGTGGGAACGGGCGCTTGACGCGTGGCCCGAGGACGAGCCGATCGACGACGGCTGGTGGGACTCACTCGCTGACGCTGATGCGCGCGAGGAAGCCGAGAACGGGGATGCGTCATGCCGGGTTTCATGAACCAGAACGTCAACTGGTCGCTCGAAGACGAAGACGACCGTTGGTGGGCTGAAGCCGAAGCGACATACACCCGCGCGGAGCTCGCGCGCAGCCGTCAGGACGGGCTGGTGTTGCTCACCGGACTCATGGACCTCGAGCCGCGCATTTACGCCGAGCACGACGAAGAGAGCGCGAAGTTCTGATGGCGAAGCATCTCCACCTGACCGACTGGTCGTGGGCGCGCTGCCGAACCTGCCGCGCGTCGTGGGTGCTCCTCCCGTTCCCTTCGAAGAAGGGCGCGCGATGACCCCCGAGCAGGCGACCGCGCTGCGCGCGCCGTTCCCTCCCGAAGCGATCGGCAAGCTGCCACGCGTGACTTGCAAGGCATGTTCCGAGTCCCGCGACCGGCACTGCGCGAAGCACGACAAGAAGAAGTGCGCGGAGTGCGGCAACTACATCTCGACCGCGCACCTACATCTTGACTACGTCGGCCACGCCGGCGTGCGCGATCGGCTGCTTCAGGTTGATCCCGACTGGACATGGGAACCGGCAGCGATCGAACCGAACGGCATGCCGCTCTGCAACGACGGTGGTCTGTGGATTCGCATGACCGTCTGCGGCGTCACCCGCTACGGCTGGGGCGACGGCCCGGACATCAAACAGCGGATTAGCGATGCGATCCGCAACGCAGCAATGACTTTTGGTGTGGCGCTCGACCTCTGGAGCAAAGAGGACTTGCAGTCGCTACACGACGAGAACGCAGAGTCCGGTACGCCCGCCCAAGTAAGCCGTGGTTCAGTCCTATCGGACGCCAAAGCGGGGACGGACTCTGCACCTTCTCCGGCCTCCACTCGGTCGCCGGAAGCCGGCTCCGGTGTCGTTACCACCTCGCCGTCGGAGCCGGCAATCCCGAAAGCGCAACGAGAGAAGTTGAAGCGTCGTTGCGCTGAGCTCGTGGCGAGCGGAGTGTCGGTTCACGACGCACGCGTGCACATGCAGCTCCCGCCGATCGATTCATGCGGCGAGATCGAGTTCGAGAGGTTCGTCAAGATGATCGACGGGCTTTTCGCTGATCTCGAGAAGCCCTTCGCTGAGGCGACGAAGTGAACTGGTTTCGGTCGACCGCAACATTGCGTAGGCGCTGCCGCGACCTTGAACGTGCGATGCGCATCGTCATCGAGTGGTGGGACTCCGATTATGTCGGCGAGGACGACGAACGGATCCAGTTCGAGCTCGAGACCGCACTGAGCGCTAGTCGGTCTTTGCTCGGCATTCGGGAGCCGAACGGATGAACCTCCCGATGCCTTTGGCGATGAGCTTCCCGGCTCTCAAGTGCAACGCGTGTGGGTGTGTCTGCGAGTGGCAGGACGCGATCGCCTATGAGATTGACGGAAAGTTGTACGGGATCCGTCATGTGAACTGCGAGGTTCCTGATGGCGATTGAAGCTCTCAGCCTCTTCGATGAGCCGAGGACACGTCGTTCTGACCCTGCGACCTCGCGCCGCGCGGCGAACGAAGTATGGCGAGGGTGGCCTCAACTCATCATCGACTGTCTCGCCCAGTACGGCCCCGCAACCGATGACCGGATCTGTGTCCGACTGAACGTCGACCCGCGGAGATGGCCGTCGGTTAAGTCCGCGCGGTCAAGGGTGACGCTCGCGACCGATCCGGCAAAGCGGCTGATCGTCGCGACCGGTGAGATCGAGAACGGCCAACAGGTGTGGGCCCATCGAGATTTCCGCAGTTGGGTGGAACCCGTCGAGATTGCTGGCGGTGTCCTTTGATGAACCATCCGGCACAGATCGCCTATCAGGCCGAGATCGACCGTCAGGCCGCGGAGATCCGCGAGCTTCTCGATCAGAAGATGCCGTCTACGGCGGAATGGCTTCGCGAAGACCCTTCGGTCGGTTCTGTGTTGCGTGTCGTGTTGCGGGACATCATCGAATGTCCTGATCGTGAGACGCAGACGCTTCGTGTCCTGGCGTGGGTGCAGTACCTCAGAGACCTGGAACCGCGGCGATGACGGGCGCTCCGATCGGACGGCGTTCGTTTCTGACGACCTCGGTGATCGCGGCCGGAGGAGCAGTAGCGGTCGCGACGTTCCCTTCTGTTGCGGGAGCCGCGACGACGATGGCGCTTCTGAAGCCAAAGCAAGAGGAACTGCCCGAGGTAGACGCCGGCAGCGTGATGACCGCCAAGTCTTGGAATGACCTCGTTCGTCGGGTCAACGAACTTTCAAGGGCGCAGGCATGACGCCGATCCCGAAGGCGAAGAAGAAGCCGACGAAGCGTCGTCAGAACATGACGAAGGAGCTCGACCGGCTGTTCAGTCTCGTCGTTCGTTCTGTGGGCCGCTGCGAAGCCGACGACGGCCGCGCATGTAACGGGCCACTCCAATGCGCCCACGGGTTCACACGCTCATACCGGGCGATCAGATGGGACCGGAGAAACGCGTTCGCGTTGTGTGCCGGCCATCACATGTTCTATACGCACAACCCGATCGCGTGGGATGACTGGCTTCTTGAACGGATGGGGACCGTCAACTACTTACGGGTCCGCGCGTTAGCGAACGGCGGGTTCAAACCTGACACGGCTGCCTTGTTGGAGCAGTTGCGCGCCGAAGTGAAGGAACTGGCCGCATGATTCTGCGTCTGGTCCTCCTCTGGTGCGCATGTTCGGTCCCTTTTGGACTGCTCATCGGTGCAGCGATCGGTCACGGGTCTGACGACAGCGAGTAATACCCGACGCTTCGGCGTCCGTCCTTATTGTCGCTTGGGAGGTTCAATGCGGTCTCCGAAGGAGAGGTTCATGTCGCTAGTCGATGTGACTGGCTATGAGCCGTCCGCATGTTGGGTATGGCGTGGCAATCTGAACAACAAGGGCTACGGCATGTTCAGGTGGGTCCACGAGAATCGCCGAACATGGCAAGCGCATCGCGCCGCTTATCTGATGTTTGTCGGTCACATTGCGGACGGCTTGGAGATCGATCACCTCTGCCATAACCGACGGTGCGTGCGGCCGACGCACCTGGAAGCTGTCGCTCATGCAGAGAATCTGCGTCGAGCTGGCGAGGCTCGCGATGGTCATTGTCCGCGCGGTCATGACTTGGCTGAAGTGGGCGTTTACGACGACCCGCGCGGATCGCGGCGATGCATGGAGTGCGCTCGAATCGCACGCCGCAAGTACAACCAAAAGCTAACCGAGGTGTCCGTATGAGCCTCTGTCCTATCCCTCGAACCGAGGTTTACATGTGCGGGGACTACTTCGAAATCGACTGTTTCGCGTGGCATCGTGCTGCGCTCTCCTCACCGTCCTGAACGGCTGCGGGTCCCCCAAGACGTTCGACGACAGTGTTCGGGTAGTTCCAAGAATGAGTGAGCAACATTCAATGGTTTACGTCAACGCATGGAGTTCGGGTGACGCGGCAGTTGCCCTCGAGCAGCGCGTGTTGGCGTATGTCGGGGCATTGACCGAGCGGAGGAAACAGGACTTCCTGGAGAGCCTCCGCGCAGCTGAGACCGAACGGACCCCCATCCCCACCTCAGCTGCCTCTGCCCCGACTTCTTCGCACACCATCAACTGGGACTGCGTATCGATCGCAGAAACCGGCGGTGATTGGCAGATGCACGGCTCCCGTTACTCGACCGCGCTCGGGATCATGAATCAGGCGGTACGTGAGAACGCGACCGAAGCAGTCGCGAACCGTGTGTTTACGGGCACGGCGTCACGCGAGGAGCAGATTCAGATTGGGGAGTCGATCGTACGGAAGTTCGGGTTCGACGCTTGGGCTCCGAGCACGGTCGCCAAATGCTCATGACTGACCACATTGACCTCTCCGATGCCGACGAATACGGCCCGATCGTTAACGGCGTCTGTGTGCCACGACGTGAGGTGGATCCGCATTTCAAAGAGATCGCACACAACGAACTGATCGCAGACCGAGCTCGGGAGTATGTAGCGGCCCGGAAAGCGAACGATGCTGCGTCGGTGGATTCGTGGTCGATTGCGTTGACGAATCTTGATTTCGCGTGGCATCGACTGTTGGAAGAGGTCGAACGATGGAGTGACGGGTGAGTTGGTTTGAGAACGCCGCGTGCGCCGGCCAACCCCAATCGATCTTCTTCGACCGGTACTACGACACCGCGAAACTGATCTGCTCGGCCTGCACGGTCAAGAGCGAATGTCTCGACTATGCGTTGAAGCACCGGATCGAGTTCGGAATGTGGGGCGGACTCACACCTCGCCAGCGTGGTATCCGGAACCCGGAAGCGGAGTACTGGACTGTTACTTGCAAAGTGTGTTTCAACCCGTTCCGTTGGGCGAACACGCGTGGTTATGACCCGCCGAAGTGTTGTAGCTCGACGTGCCGACGGGTGTTGCAAGGCCGTTCGGTTACTGCGACTAATCGTAAAAAGGCCGAGCAGAAAAAAGCTGGTTGATGTCCGATTTGGGTGGTTGACATTGAGTACAATGAATGGGAGCGGCCAGCTTCCACTGACCGCCCCCGTGACGCAACGACAGGTGAGTGCCGATGGTCAAGCTGCATTGTACGCGGGCCTGCAACTGATGGCCCGTATTCGAACGATTAAACCGGACTTCTGGCAGCATCCGAAGACGGGCAGTGTGAGCCGGGATGCACGGCTCCTGTTCATCGGGCTGCTCAACGAAGCCGACGACGAAGGCCGGATGCGCTACTCGGCGAAGCGGCTCGCCGGCGTGTTGTTCCCGTTCGACGACGACGTGACGCCGAGCGAGCTCGACTGCTGGGTTGGCGAGTTGGAGCGCGTAGCACTCGTCGCCCGTTATGTCGCGGAAGAGGCCGCCTACCTGGAGGTATGCGGGTTCACTGAGCATCAACGGATCAATCGTCCAACACCCTCGACCCTTCCAGTGAGGAATCACGGAGCATTCAGTGAGTGCGCGCGTGGGGAAGTGGAAGGGAATAGGGAAGAGGAAGTGGAAAGGGAACAGGGAGGTGCGCTCGTAGCGCACGATGCTGAACCCGTCGTTGATCGCGTGTCCATCGTCTTCGACTGCTGGAAGAGCGCAGCGAACAAAAATGGGACAACACATCTCTCAGCCAAACGACGCAGGCTCATCTCGACGGCATTGAAGAACTACCCGGTCGATGACGTACTCGACGCGGTAAGAGGCTGGAAAAGGTCCCCTTTCCACTGCGGCCAGAACCCGAGCCACAAGGTTTACAACGACCTGGAGCTCCTCCTCCGCGACGAACAACACATCGAAGGGTTCCGCGACCTTGAACGCGGCGTCACCCCACAAGGGCACGCGTTCGATTCTGCCGTTGATGCGATTCAACGACTCCGCGAGATGGAGGGCCGATGATCGTCGCGGAAAAGGAACGACTGCTCTTCCGAATCAACGCAGCCTGGAAGGCGATGGAGACCACCAAGCTGGCGCTCTGGTCCGAAACCATTGCCCCGCTCGACTTCGACACCGCAACGGCGGCCGTGAATCTCCTCGTCCGAACGAAGACGCATTCACCGTCGATTGCTGAGTTCCTTGAGGCATACCGCGCTTCCACCCCGACGAAGGTCACCCGCGCGGTTGAGGCCCCGGTGGACGCGGCCGGCCGGGATCGTGTGCACGCGATTGTCGAAGCGTTCAAGAACCGCAGTACTCAGCCCATCACAGAGCAGATGCTCGACGCGGCGGGCGTACCGAACTGGCGGAAACGGCTAGCGCACGCGCGGCTCGAGGACGAGGACCGCGGCACGCATCGAGCGAACTACGACCTCGCCTGGATGCACATCAAGAACGAACTCGCAGACCCGTCTTTCTCGCAAGTCATGCCTGGAGGTACCGAATGACCGCGCGGGCATGGTTCGTCATCTGCATGGAGCAGGCGAAGCCAGACGGGCCCGGCCGCGTCTTCGGGCCGTTCGCTTCGAAAGAGCTCGCACTGGCAGACGTGAGCGAGGCCGACGGCACGTTCTGCGCACTTGGTAACACGCACATTGCCGTGTTCGGCCCCGGCGGTGGGGATGTTCTCAGTTCCAACTCCGCGGCGTGGCGATCGTCGTACCAGTACTTCAACGATCACCCGGCCGAGATCCCCGAGAGCTGCGTCTCGATGTTCAAGTGCGTAGCGAGAGAGCGCGCTGCGATCAATCAAACCATGGCTAGGGCATTCGATTACGCACTCCAAGGCACCGATTTGGCGGGTAACGGGTTCGACCCCTCAGGAGCACCATGAGCACCACCACACTCTCGGATGCCCACTACAAGCGAGCGAAACGCGACCCGATCGCCCGCCTGGTGCTCGACGCTCTCCACAAGCAGGACGCGGCGACATGGAACGGCAGTGCGGGCGATATCGGCGCTCTCGCGTTGCAGACCGCAGCCAAGATCCGCTCGATGCAAACGAAGCAAGCGCGCCGCGCGGCGGCTCCAGCAACAGGAGACGCCCAGCGTCGCGAACTTGAGCGGAACCTCAACGCCGACCCGGACTTCCTTCGCGAACTCAGAGGCGGGCGCGCGGGGGCAACAGGAGACGCCCAATGAGCGGACCGGGCGTTCGTTGGGCGTTGGTGCACATCGCCGCGGGCGATGACCTCCCGTGCTTCGACTGCCTCAAGATCCACGTCCCGCGCAAGCTGCCCAACAGCGGAGACCTCGCGCCGCAATGGACCGCCGAGGATGGGCACTCGTACAGCGAGATGACGCCCGCGGTGTTCGCTCGGCTCGTTCTCGATGGGGTGCTCACCTACGAGAACATCGCCGCGGAGGCAGACCCGTTACTTGGCCAAATCGTGCCTGACCCAACATCCGCCACAGGAGGCGACTGACGTGCAGGACATTGCAGAGAGCAAGGTTGTGCTGCACCGCGAGGATGTTCCGATCTACCGGCAGGCCGAGTGGGGCGATGAAGGCACCCACGAACTTGCGCTCCGCAGCGACATCTACGCAGCGATGGGCAGCCCGAAGAAGATCACGGTCACGATCGAACGCGGCGACACACTCAACAATCCGGCCGAACTCGCCGCACTGATCGACACAGTGAATCTCACGCAAGTCGGCTGGATCACCGACCAGAGCGAAGGGTCGGTCGGCGGAACGATCGCTTCACTTGCCGATCTCGACTGGCTCAACGATCCGCGCGCCGAAGGCTGGCGCCCGATCTACGAGCGAGGGGCCGCGCAAGCGTCAGGCCGTCCCGTCGTCGGTGATGGCCCACTAAGTCGAGCGATCCTCGGCCGACTTGCCGACAAAGACGAGGCGGCGGCCGGGGATCAGGAGACCCCATGACAGGCTTCGATGAGTTCATCGACCTACTCGAAGTCGACGGCTTCTTCGGTGACGACCGACCGTGCGTCATGCACGCCGAAGACGACTGCTCCGCCGTGCTGCCGTGCGCGCTATGCCCTCTATCCGGGGAAGTCATGCCAGGAGGTGACGCGTGAGCAGAGAACGCAAGGCAACAATCGGGGGCATGGCAAGCCTTGTGCTCTTTGTTGCGATCGTGGTGCTCGCCGACCGAGTGCATTGGATCGAGTTGACGACGACGCGGCTCGCCTATGGCGCGTTGCTCCTTATCGTGGTTGGCCTGTTCTCCGCGTTCGTCGGGTTGCGCTCGACGCGGCCTGATCCAGACCCGGTATCACTGGAAGAAGGGTCCTGACCGTTGAACAGCGACAGCGAGTGTGCCGTTCTTCTTCAAGCAGTGGGGCGAGTTCGCACCAGCGGTCGATGTCGATGCCGACACGATCGAACGCCATACCGAGGTGCTCTGCGATCAGGAGTACGTCGTGCGCGTTGGCAAGCACAACGCCGGTCGTCTGCTTGATGGCCGAACGTGGGACGAGTACCCGAGTGCATAACGATTCACGCGGCCAGAACGCGCGCTCATCGGGCAAGCATTGGCACCGTGGGCGCGGCCCTGACCAGGACAAACGCGCCAAGCCCGCATTCATGAAAAGACGTGCCTTGGAGGTTCCTGAGTGATCCGCCGCGCGCTCGTCCTCCTGCTCATTGGAGGATGCACCGCACATCAGGCTCGCGCCGTGCGGACGACTCCTGCTGCTCCGTCTCTGGTGGCGTGTCAGCGGATGGTTCATGAACACTAAATGCGCGCATGAGAACACGATTGATGTCCTCTCCTATGGCGACTGCATCGAATGGGCCATCTGCGAGGACTGTGGCGCTGATCTCGCCAGGCGTTCACATGACTCGCCTTGGGTGCGTTCTAGATGGTCCGACTGAATCGAAGGAGCAGTAGTTGAACTTGCAGCCCTACCAATCCCGAATCTTGGCGTCAGCTCGAGCTCTCCGACCCGAAGAGTTCGAAGCCCGAATCCACTACTGGCGTTCAGGAGGGTTCAGTTCGGGCAGCGATGAAGCGGTCGTCGCAACCTCGTTCTCCCATCCGATTCCGGTAGACGAGAACGATGGCGGCCTGAAAGACAAGAACGACCGGGAGATGCAAGAAGCACTTCGGGTCTACCGTGCCAACCTCGACGACGCCGACCGGCTCCTTGCTGCATGTATCGGCCTAGAACGGAAGTGGCTGATCCCCATCGCCGAACCTGACGCTGACGCACAGAAAGCGTTAGAGACCCTGGTCAGTGATGCCCGGTCGTGTATGCGCTGCGGGAAAACGAAGGAAGTCTATGAACGTGCACAGAAGAAACGACTGACCAAGACCGCATTCAGACTTCCTCGAGGGTTGTGCGAGGCGTGTTACAAGGAGTTCCAACGGGCCGGCATGCCTGACATTCACGCCTTCTGCCGCAAAGAACAACCAGCGTCAGCTTGACGGACATATCTATTTGGTGTAGACATGGGTCTAGTGTGGCCCGTCTCGCGAGAGGTGGGCCTTCTTCGCGCCCTGATTCGGGGGGTCTCGTGGAGTGTTCCGAGGCCATCAACAACGCTGTTCGCATCCTCGAAGCTGCTGAAACTGAGACGAACTTGCAGTTGATGGACGCGTTGATCCGTCTAGGTGAAGCCTGGACCGCGTTAGCAGTACTGATCGACACGACCGCATGAAACGCCGATGTCTCGCAGACGGCTGCACAATCCTCACCGACGGAGCCCGCTGCATCCAACACCGACGAGAACAACGAGCCAAATACTCAGGTGATTGGCCGACCATAAGCCGACAACGCATCACAGCCCACGTAATCCAACACGGCTACTGGTGCCCCGGCCACGAGATCGAACCACACCCGAGCACCGATCTCACCCTGGATCACGCCTCAGACCAGGTTCTCTGCCGAGCCTGCAACACACGCTCCAAGAACCTCGGCCACGGATAACCCCCGACTTGCGGAGTTCTAGCTAGTCCGTCGCGCCCTCAGGGGGGCGCTTGACGTAAGTGGCCGCCGCGCTGCGAGAACAGCCGGCGGCCTGCCCACCACCTGAATCAGAGGTGCTGAGATGGCCAATCGTACTTGCGCGGGTTGTGACGCGGCGTTTCCCATCCACCCGCGAGAACGGAACCCACGCAAGTGGTGCACGCCGGCTTGTCGCCGCCGTGCACTGTACGTCTCCGTTCGCAAGTACCGACCGCAACCGCTTCACGGTACGACTGGTCGGTATAAGTCCGGTTGCCGTTGCACGCCATGTGGGGAGGCAATGCGAGATCGTTACTTCCCGCGTCGGGTAACGATATACTTGACTCACCACCGGTCCGAACCTCCGCACCGCTGAACTTCTGAAGAAGTTGCGGGGCAGATTCCGCGCACGTCGACGGAATGTCCGAATCGGTACATGCTCGACTGATGGAAGACCCGCAGTTGCCGCGAGGGTTCAATGCCCGTCTGAGCCAGGCGCAGGGCATGGTCGCGGTCCAAGCGAAGTGCTCGGTGGATGAGGCCATGTTGATGATCAGTGACAGGGCGACCGTTGAGGGCGTCACGATGGACGAGATCGCGACTGGCGTACTGGAACGCACGATCCGGTTCGGGGAGTAGCCAAGACGCGCATGAGCGCCCCGGCCGAAAGGCAGCGGGGCGCTCACACAGGGGGCTTGGGGGCCAGTGATGTTTTGCCCGGCCGGGCTGGCGCTCAAACGCACCCGTATCCGCGATTCCCGTGGAATCACTCGGGCTACCGGACGATTGAGTTACATTGTTGTAGTTCAGTCTCGGAGGGCACTGTCGCTTGGCGGAAGAAGAGCAACCGCAAATTCAGGCGCAGATCCTTATGCCGCCCGAACAGATCAGACGACCTCAGCAACCTCAGATTCGCCCACTGGCGCTGCAATCGACAGCGAGGCAACAGGCTAACCCCACAGGAAAACTTGACTTTTTCTGTGGCTGTCTGACTCGCCCCACCTTTCCAGCACATTGGGATCCTAAGCTTAGAATTCCACGTGGACAAGTTGTCGCGGCCGCTTCTATAGTGTCACCTAAATACTAGTGACTCCAGCGTAACTGGACTGGCCACAGTTAGGCCGCAAATGTAATCACACTGGCTCACCT
>JADMIO011047643.1_pt1 | contig 11726 bp, 12 predicted proteins | sample 8958161 | NCBI WGS metagenome assembly JADMIO01 (sample SAMN16585339, study PRJNA669376) | soil metagenome | isolation source: Crop rotation soil | place: USA: Cullars Rotation, Alabama | collected 2011
TGGCGAATCTATCGAGCAGACAGAATCGCTCCGCGCACGCACACCGGCCCGCGTTTCGAGCCGCGCACCCTTCCGGGTGGTGATGTGCGCACCTTCGTCGCGGGTCGCTTCAGAGGGTCGAACGGCGCAGACGTCTGGCCGTGCAACGGTGAGGTCATCCTCAGCCTTCCCGCGAGAGACATCTCGCCGTATACAGGTGAGGGAGTCGTGGAGGAACTCGCGGACGGTCGGAGCCGAGTGTTCCTCGGCGCGTGGTCGTGGGCGGGGCTGGCGGCCACGATCGGCCAGTTCGATGCCGATGTCCAGGTAGTCGGCCCGCCCGAGCTCGCAACGGCCTTTACGGCGCTGGCACGCCGCTTCACCGATGCCGGGGCCTCCGTTTGCCTGAGCGTCGCGTCTCGGTCCCCGAGCGCCGGGGACTCCTCGTCAGCCGCTATCCGGTGACGGCGATGCATCCGGCACCGATCAGGCAGCCGCGGATGATCGCGCTGCACGCCACCCACCCGGCGTCACTCCTTCTCTCCGTCTGGGTCACCGCCCGCGCCTCACGTGTCCGTCCTTCGAGGACACCCACGCCAAGGCACGCACCGACCACTTCGACGAGCCTGACGCCCCCGCCGCCAACAGCTTCATCCCGTCCGCCTCTGCCATCGTCACCGACTTGGTCGGAGGCATCGTACTTGTGCACCGCGTCGACAACGGGCTCTGAGCGCTCCCCGGCGGCGGCATCAAGCTCGGCGAATCCATCGAAGACTGCCCCGTACGCGAAGTGAGAGAATCCGTTGAAGTGTGCGGGGCTACCGATTGGTGTGGATGATCGGCTCCGCACCCGTGTGGCGAGCGATCGATCAGCGACCGCGCGTGCGCCACCAACTCGTTGTATCCACCGCATCAACGATACGTCCGCGCCTGGACGACCTCGAATGTATAGCCGGCACCGCCACCATCGCAGTGTCTCGACATCCTGATCCGCGAATCGGGCTGCCGCCCACCTGCTCACCTGGCAGTAGCGCTCGACCGGCGCAGAGCATGGCCCGAGACAGCCCGTAGCGGAAGTCACGAAGAATGCATACTGATCAGAGTCAGCAACAGGGGTCGGGTGTCGCGCTTCGCTCCGCTACGCACACCACCCTCCCCACGAGAAGGGAGGAAGCCCACCAATCACGAACCCCGCCGACGACACCTCACACGCACCGGCCCGCGTCCACATTCCCTACTTAGTCAAGAGCACCCGGGCCTTCGGCCCGGTATTCCGGCGATCAGCGTTCGCAGAAGTAGGTGAGCAAGCGGCGGGCGCGAACTGTGCCGATCCCGGCGAGCACACCGGCCATCGTGCCGTGGCCGCAGCCACAAGGGAGAGCGCGCCATATTGCACTGTGGGCGGCGCAAGGTCGCTACCGAGGACGTGACCAATGAGGATCCATGCAGCGAGGCTGCCGGGCGCGGCGGCTGTGAGCCAAGCTGCCGTTTCGAGGCAGAGTTGGTGGACTTGGTCGAGCGTGCGGACTCCTACCATACGCGCGGCCGCTAGTTCCAGCCGTCGCAGACGTACGCATACGAATCCCATCGCGGCCGTTGCGCTCATGAGTGCGAAGGGTGCGAGGGCCGATGGGCGTTCCCGGAACAACGCGTCCCCGTGGAACTCCGCACCGAATGTCGTATTGAGCTGGCTTACGACCGGCGGCTGATCGTGGCTAGTTTCGGCTACCACGGACGCGGTGACTAGGGACCTCACTTGATCTGACTCCGGCCACATGCGTACCCAGCATTGATCGAAAGCGTCTGTCGCTGGCACGGTACGCAACGCGGCATAGCCCAAGCCTGCGTGCCGACCATCGTCGGGGTAGGGAAAGACCCCACCAATCGGGATCGTGCGGTCCTGCGTTGCGAGCCCATCGTTTCGCGCAAGTCCCAACGCGTCCGAGACCTGTATGGACAGGAATACGCCATTGCGATTGGTCGCGTCACCGTAGAGTACACCGGGGAGTCCCGGTGTGACCTCGAAGGTGGGAAGATCGACGCCAGGAGTGGCGGCCGGTCGAATTTGCGATCGCGCCGCGCGCATCGCACCCGCCGCTTCGACATTCGGGAGGTCAGTGGCAGCCTCGCAACGCCGACCATCCACCCCTGCCTCAGCCTCGACAACGAACGTCGAAGCGCCCGCAGACTGATAGGCGGCGGCGTCGCGCAGTAGGGCTGTGTTTGCGACGGAGTTCCATGCCAAAACGGCCACGGCGATGGCCATCCAAAGTCCCCCACGGCCCTGCTTGCGGAAGGCCGCCCACCATGTCAGGAATCGGTGGTGACCAGGGTTCTGAGCGTCCGACTCCGGCCGCTCCTGCTGCATGAGGGCACGGTGCTAATTCAGCTCGCGGATCGCCTGAGCCACGGCGCGCAACGCGTCGGGTGAATACCGGTCGGTGCCGTCGCACATGTACAGCGTCCCCGTGCCGACGGCCGTCCCGATCTCCCGCACGGCGTGGGCACGATCTGGTGACAGCGCCGCCTCATCCACAAGCCTTTCCCTTCTGCAACCGAACCAGCTCGCAATCCGCCGAGCGGGTCGTCACCGCCGTCCTCGCTGCGGTCCCCAGGCCACTACCCTCACTGAGTCCGTCATTGCTCCTAGACCCGGTAACGCCATCGCGGTTGACCGGTGACGTTTCGATGTGCGCAGTCATGCTCCCGCGCCGCGACCGGAATGTGCGCAGATTGGCCCCCGGGATTGGGCGGCAGAGGCGCTGCAAATGGGGCAATCTGAGAGATCCGGTGAGAAGATCAGCGCCGCCCGCGATCCGCGCAGGGAACGGCGACGATCCATTCAACCGTCGACGTCGAGTTGCTCTTCCACCTCCGACAACAGATCAGCGACCGCGGAGAGCGCCTTGGCAATGGCGACGGCGCAGCCGAGTACTGCGACGATTCCGACTATCGCGCCGAGGACTATGCCATTCATTCGGCGTCGCTAGATCCGTCGCCAGCAGAAGCGGGGCCATGAATCGCGTGCTCCCGTATCGCCGCGGCGTGAGTGCCCCCGTCTCCGCCGACCATCCGATCAAATTCTCGAAGCACTTCGGCCGTGTATTCGCCGGCATTGAGGCTGCTGGCGATCACACGCCCCTCGAGGAAGGCGAGCATACCCTCCTCGAGAGCCGCGTCCGTTTGCGCAACAACATGGATGCTGCGGGTTGGGAGTCCGTCATCCACGCTGTCGAAGGCTGTGGAGACGATCGGCAGCCCGCAGAGGGCAGCTTCAAGGAGCACCATCGGTTGGCCCTCGTAGGTGCTGGAAAGCACAAAGCAGTCTGCGCGGCTCATGATGTTGAATGGGTTTGCCTGGTGGCCGGCCAAATGGACGGCATCGGCGAGCTGGGCGTCACGGATTAGTTCTCCTAAGCGTGCGCGAAGGGGCCCATCACCCACGATGAGCAGACGCACGCCGGCGTGCTTCGCGTGTACACCCGCGAAGGCTCGAATGAGCCGCTCCTGATTCTTCTCCGGGGAGAGACGTCCGACGTTCACGAACCATGTGAGGTTGCTTTCAGCATCCTCCAGCGCCCGCCGCCAAGCAGGGGTTTCGGCACCATCGACCGAGGCGAACGGCCAATGGCGGCCAGATTGCACCCGCGCAAGATCGGGCAGATTGCGAAGCGAGCGAAACCGATCCACGTCCGCGTAGTCGCATAGCTTATGCCGGTTGATCCGGCTTAGCGAAGGCGATACTGAGACCAACTGATCGAACCCCCGGTACAACGCGAATACGGTGCGAAGCGAACGCTTCTTGGGCCGACGCCCGTCGATCACTTTCATTCGATCCGCGGCAAGATCGTTGTGAAGCCAGATGGCGCGAAGGTCGCTCGCCGAGTACAAGATCAGGTTGGCCCAGAACGGGCTGTAGCCGCTGAAATCCGCGGCCCAATCGAACTTCGCCCCCCCGAAGACACGTCGCCACTCGTCGCCCCAGAGGCGATCGCTCCATGCCCGATGGCCAGGCAGCACGGGGGCGGTGCCCCAGTGCATTCGCCTGAGCGCATGGTGCACCTTGCTCCCGTTCATCCCACCCACGCGGAGGATTTGTCGGACGTCAGGATGGATTTGATCCCGGAACCGTTGGACACTTGCCGAACGCGACCATGGCATAACCGCGGTCACGTCATAGCGCGAGTGGTCGATAGAGGACAGAAGACTTAGCGCCGACGAAGTGATTCCGTTCGCGCGCATCCCGCCGAGTGACAACAAGAGCCGTTTCCGACCATCGGACCGCGCGGGTCGAACGCGGTACCGGTCGCCATTGCCGCGAAACACGATATCGACGATTCGTGCACTCGCACCGCCATCCTCATGCGGCACGAATCGCTGAACCCACGCGCCGTAGCGAGGGTGTGGAACTCCACTATCGATGAGTCGCCTCAGGTCCGCGCCGATAGCGCCAGCCGTCGGTGCGCACGGCCCGGGGAGTTGGTCCGCCGTGAAGTAGGTTCCACGTTCTTCGAGGTAGTCGGCTGCCAGAACGAAGCCAATCGGGCGACCGGTCGCGAGGAAGTCGAAGAAAATCGATGAGTAGTCCGTAACGAGCGCGGACGTCGCCGCCAACAATTGATTGGTTGGGATGGTGTTGGGAACCAGGATGTCGCGCAACTCTGGCCTCGACCGAGCGAACGTGTAGACCGTCTGGTGGGTCTTGAGAAGTACCGCGGTATCGTCTCCAAGCGCGGCTTGAAGTTGAGCCACCTGCCGCGCGAGGCTGGATACCTCGTTGACAGGCTTGCCGAACCTCGCGCCGCGCCACGTCGGAGCGAACAAGACCCGTCGCTTTCCCTCTGTGCGGACGCCCGCCGCGCTCAACTCCGCGATCGCGACAGAGGCAGAGCGGTCACAGAACTGGGAGTCGATTCGGGGATAGCCTTCTTCGATCAGTCGCCCGTTGTACATGTTCCGCAGCCGGTATGCCTCCTCGTACATTGCCTCCGCCATGAACGCGTTAGCTGCCAGAAGGAAGTCTGCGTCCAGGAAGTTGCGGACTACGTTGGCCGACTCCGCAACGCCGCCTGGCATGTCGAATCCCATCCGCTTGAGCGGAGTCCCATGCCAGGTGTTCAAGTACAACTGGCCTGGTCGCTTCGAGAAGGCGGAAGGGAAGGTGGAGTTGTTGATGAGGTAGCCCGCTGTGGACAGTTCACGCCAATATGCACTCGACCCCCTCCGCACGAACCGAACCCTGTGGTCAGCGGCGAACTCCTTCGTCAATCGGGCGATTGCGGTCTTCTCCGTCAGCGCCCAGACGTGGCAGAGGTGCCCAAAGTCCGGTGCCTCGAGCAGATATCGGAAGATCGCTTCGGGATTGCACAGCATGCCGTTGCCCGCGAACGACTCGTAGAGCACCACCTGAGGTTGAAGCGGCAGGCGACGAGCACGCGCGAGCGTCTCTGCGGACACCGCGCGTCGGGTTCGGCGCACCACGTCGCGCCCGACAGAGGTGAAGCGGTCGCCCATCATCGCGGGTGCGCGGACGGCTCGCAATCCAGAGATCATTGGCTATCCCGCCTCCCGCTTAGCTCCCGCACCGATCGACGACGGCGCGAGTGCGGACAACCATATTGAGCGGTGAAGCCAGACTCACGCACGGAACCGGCGAACAGGTATTGCATCGAGGCGACAACGAATCGCCCACGTGTCGCCCGAGGTACCCTCCATGCCAACTACGACGGGTACTGCCGCGTGGTGAGGTGCTGCGGGTGGAGCGCATCGAGTGGGCGACTCGATCCTCGGCAACGGCTTCTTCGTGCTCGTTCCGATCGCGACCGTGCTGGTGATGGAGCGGATCACGGATTCGCAGACCGATGCCCTCGATCTTGCTCGGCCAAGTGGGCAACTCGACCTCATCGAGCTTCGCGGGCACACCACCTCTGACAATGTCAACGAGACGGAACACCGTACCGTCACCATCGCGAACGCCACGGACCGGACCGCGATCCGGGCACCCTAAACCGGCGAATGGTCAGCGGCTAGAGCGAACGTGCTGAAGGCTTCGGCCGCTCGGCCCGCGCGAATATCCCCGGGTGAGTCGGCGCGAGCTGCACCGAAGGCGGCATGTAGGTTCGCTGGCGGGATGCGGGTGGTCCCGAAGACGGTGACCGCCACGACTCGGCGTCTGGTCGGTCCGGACCCTTGACCCGAGCTTACGACCGGTGCCGCGCGGTCCGGGGTCGTCCAAGAGCGGGTGTGGCTGACGGTCGGGGCCGGAGGAAGCTGGCCGGCACTCCCGACATCCACGTTCGACGAGAAGGGTTGTGCTCCCATTCCGGGATTCGGGTGGTCCGCCGTCGCCGGGAGGTGAGGCTGATCCGACGAGTCGCACCCTGCTCAGGACCCGTCGGCACGCCCGGGACGGAGCCCTGCATACCGGCACGAGTACGGGTGACCGCAGGGGGATCTCCCCTAGTCGGCGCAGCCGCGATGGGCCTCGGCGCCGGGGGTCGCCGAGCGTAGGGCTGGTCGCCGCGGCTGCCTCGCGGGTGGTCGGGTCAGCAATTGTCGCATAGGTCGGGTGTCAGCTGGATCGGGCCGAAACGACCGTCGGCCTGCGCGCCGGGTATTGGCGCGCAGTCGCCGGCAAATCCCTAGTCAGTCCGAACGCGCCTCAAGACCCGTAGCGCGACTGGCCCCGCTCCCCGCGAAGCGGTCTAGTGGTGAGGTCTGCCGGTTTCCACCAGGCCTTGTTCCGCCGCCGCGCCCGAGTACCCGAATGCGGGATGAGGAGTACGGAATCACCGTGGTCACGATACGCAGCCAGGTCTGCCGATTCGTAGGGTTGGTCCTGCCGTGTTGGGCTAGTGGCGATTCCCCATGAACCCCGCCCGACCGCAACAATCCTCCTCCCCTCGCGAGGCAGGATGCCACCTGCTGATGCAGGTCGCCGGGTTGCTGATCACGACCCGAGCTGCGGGTTGTTCTGGTCCCTCCCCCAAGGGACCGGAACAACCCCACTACGCCCGTGCCACCCGCCCGCCCGTGCACACGCTTCATGACCGATTTCGCCAGCATTGCACCGCCAGCGTCGCTCCGCATGCTCTGAACCGCCGGCTGACTATGTGTCCCGTGCCGCCTTGCCTCCTCGCCAACAGCCATGTGCCGCCACGAAGCGCGAGCGTGCGGTTCGCGCCCAGGAGCGGTCCGAATGCGCCAGGGACGATGAATGGGGTGGGAGACCTTTCAGCCCACTCTCCGTCCCATGCCTTTGTCCAACACTGACGCAGCCGTCGCGGCGCAAGTGTCCACCTCGCGTTTGATATTCAAATAGGGTGCCGCATGCGACTTCAACCTCGGCGACGATCGCGCACTCGACCGCTACCGTGCGAGCCTGGGCACCAACGCGCAGCCGCCGCCGACCACTCCCGCGGACGCCTCCGCGCTGGTTGCAACACGCCGTACCAACGGCGACGACCCGAACAGTATCGAGTCGAACGCCGATTGCCGTTGGCCGTTGGCCGTCCATACTCACCCCAACAGCCGAGATTGAGGTCCCATCCCGGTCAACGGTCGACCGAGGTGTCCACGGACTTACCCGCCCGGCGACCGTACCACCCGCGCAGGACTGCACACCGTCGCAGTGGAGACCCCTGTCGCCGCTGCCCGCGCCAATCTCGACGGCCAACTCACCGAGGTCGGTGGTCACCCGGTCTCCCCCGACGTCGCCGTACGCGGGTCGACAGGCCTCACCGCCCTCGACGCGACTCGCGCGTCATTTGAGCTCGGCAGGCCTCAGGAAGCTAACTCCCGTCTGCACCAATGGCCGACCCAGGGTGGTTCACCCACAATCGCGAACAGGAGCCGGTCCTGCTCACCTCACCAAGTCGGCGAAGGAGCCAACCCCCACTGACCGCGATTGTCCGATCCAACTCAGTTGTGTGGACGTGCCGCCGGCGTGAGGCTCGCACGGTGTGCGACGATCATGGCGGCGAGGGTGGGTGCCGCCCTGATGTGTCACTCGGCGAGAGCGTCGCCGAACATGTCGACGGCTTCCCGCGCCGAGATGGAGCGCGGTGCTACCCCGCGCGGTGGCGTTGAGCGCGCGGGGACAAGGTGTTCGCTGATCGCCGCGAGTGCGCACTGTCGGCGCGGGCGCAGACCGCCGGCCAGCCGCAACGTGTGAAGCCACCCGCCGGTCCGTGAGTCGCGGGCAACTCGGGCTCCCACGAAGCAGCCATATGCACGTTCGGCTTGTGGTTGCGCCGCCACGACGGCAGGGATGTCACAGATTGTTCCCTTATAGGCGGCGCTATGCGTAGCTTCCGCCGCGGGGGCGCGGCGCTGATCATTGGCGTGGCCGCCGCCGTCGCCAGTGCGGATGTTGCCGCTGCCGCTCCCGCAGATGAGATCATGATTCCGGACGCCGCGTCGCACCACTGCACTGCGCTGCATTAGCGGGAGCGAGAGCACATCACGGAAGCACAAGCGGCACCGTTGATCTCGTACACGTGCGACGGTGCGGGTCGGGATATCACGGGGATCGACTTCCAGGCGTCCGTACGCATGCAGTCGCTCACACTGCGTCAGACTAGTGACCTGTTGCCGCTCAAGTCGTTGACGAGCCTGACGTCAATCGCCTTTTACGACAACCCAGATCAGCGACATTCGCCCGATCGCGTGGCTTACCTCCCTCACTCGGCTCAACCTGCCGGTCAACAGAATCGTTGACCTCAGCCCAGCCGAGTCACGTGACCAACTGACACCTTTGCGGTCGTTGAGAACGAGATCCGCGACATCTCCTCGCTCGCTGCGCTGTCGCACCCGACGCAACTCTCCCTGTGGCGCAATCGGATGGTCGACCTTCCCCCGTTGGCGCACCTGCGCCAGCTAAAGAGCTCGCCTTCGGGAGCCATCTCGTGACGGACCTTTCGCCCCGCGCCGGTTTCGATCACTCACGTACGTCTGGTTCAGCGGCAATCACGTCGCTGATCTGGCCCCTTAGCGGCCTCACGACGCTGAGCCTCGTCGCCTTCGACAATAGCGCGGTCACCGACATGTCCCCATCGGGTGCGCTTCCCAACCTCACGAGCGCGCTGGGCTCCGGCCACTTGATCGCCCTCCCCCTCCCCCCCCAGGCAAATGTGCGGCAACGCACAACCGAATCCCGTCATTGGTAGGGATGGCAACCCCATTCCGGTCACGATCCCCGACTACGATCCCGCAACCAACACGGTCCTGAACACCACCGGCGGCACCCACCAGTACACCTGGAACGCGGCGACCGGCCTCCCCGTCGCGTTCTGCGGGACGCTCGCCCAGACCGTGATCTCTTGCACCGCACCCGCGTCCGCGGCAGAGGCCGATCCCCAACGCAAGGCACCCCCAGCCAGACCGACCTTGCTGCCTCAGGCGGCTCCACACTCGCGTCACCAGCCATGGTCACCGCTGCTCTCCCTCTCGCCGGGGGCGCGGCTCTCCTCTTCGCGCGCGAGAAGCCTGCTCTTCGGAGTCATCGTGAGAGGAGCACTCGGGATCGGCGGACACGACGAGCGGCGCGCATCTCTCGGCCATCGCCCGGTTGCCGCCGACTGACGTTTCCGCGCACATACGGATCGTAGGCTGCCGGTTTCACCCCGTCACAATCCCCGAACGCAAGCTTCCGGGAGGCAGTGCGTAACTCGAGCGTGGTCACCTCTGAACACCCCGTGCCGGTTTCGCTGTTGACTGCGCACTTGCTCCACGCGGAAGAACGCAGCGACTTGCGCTATCCTTGCGACGCGTCGCGGCGCTGAAATGACACGTCGTGCGCGGCGCGCCGTCGGTCCGGGCGGAAAGGGAGCGCAATGCGGGGAATAACTCATCGAATAGTCGCGACGGCTGCTTCCGTCCTGGTAGTTGTGCCGTTGGCGATCTTCGGCCAAGCGGTCGGGGCCTGGGCTGCTGACCCCGAGTCGAACGAGCTGATCTCCGTATCAGATACCCGACTAGAGTTTGGGACTCTCCCATTTGGTGAGCCTGCCACAACGATGCAATACTCCATCACCGCGCTCCAGCGAATTCGCCTCGCTACCGGCAGCGAACTCTTCGAAAACACCGCCCCCACTGACCAATGGTCGCAGGTCGGGAGCGGCGCGTGCGATGGATACCTCGGATCTCCGGCGACGGCTGCGCTGACTCTCGACATCGGCGATGTGTGCACGATTACCGTGACTTTCCGCCCAAGCGCACAACTTAGCGTCTCGGAACTAGGTACGACGGTGGGGTCCTCATGGACTGCGCTCGGGGTAAGCGTCCCCATAGAGCGAACTGTGGGCGTCGCCTATAACGCGTTGAATCCGTCCATCCGAGTTGAGCCGCGAACAATAGATTTCGGCGCAATTGACATGGGCACGGTCAGTTCGCCCCAAACCGTTACCGTCACCAACCTTGCCACCGTGCCGATCGAGGCTGCGGCATTCACACCCCCTACACGCGCGATGTTTTCGCAGGCGACGGCGTGCGCGATTCCGATTCCTGTCGGAGGGAGTTGCACGGCGTCGTTTGTCATGAGTCCCGAGTTCGGCGAGCCTGACCTAAATCCGAGTGCGACGACGGCTCTTCATTTCAGTGCTGTCGGGGCCGACGGGCCGCGCTCCCACGACGGTGACGGCATGTCGGTCGCACTGCGCGGTGTTGTCATCCCCGCTGGGCCGGCGGGCGCACGCAATAACATCGCGGTGACAATCGCCGTGCGCCACCAATTTGGACTGACGCAAGGAGCCCCTGTCCTTTGGGACTACACCCTTACCAATGCCGGGCCCGACGCGGCGCAGGACTTTCCCCTCTCCATGTGGTACGATGACGCCCTGCTGACTCTCGACGGCCCCTTGCCTGCTGGGTGCGTGGACGATTCTCCGTTCATTGACTGCCCAATTGCGACGATCGCGGCAGGCAGCTCCAGGGTCTTCACGCTCGCCACCCGAATCTCGAACGCTGCGCAGGTTGGATCCATGCTGGCCGCGGAGGGCCTGGCCCTGAACACCGATGACACCGACTTCAACGACAACCATGCCTTCCTCCAGATCGGTCCGGTCCTCGCGCCATCAGCCGACCTGACCGCGACGCTCGTTGCAAGCGTGGGGTCGCCCACCCCAGGTGATTCGTTCGATTGGATCGCGACGGTGGCGAACGAGGGCCCGACTGGTGCGATAGCTGTGACGGCAACGCTTGCGCTACCGCCCAACGTTTCCGTCGTTGACGTCCCTGCCGGCTGTGCGGCGGTTGCTGCGGCGGTGACGTGCACTCTGGCGAATATGCCAGTTGCGCAGAGTACCGTCCTCCCGATCAGGCTCACTCTCGAGGCGAGCGCGCAAGGAGGCGTCGCCCTTCAGAGCGAGCTTGTTGTCTCCGCGTCTACGCCCGACCCGAATCCCGTGAACAATATCGCCATCAGCGAGGTAGTTCCGCCGGGGTCTCCCCCGCCCACCCCAAGCCCCACCGCGGGCGCCTCCCCGGCGGGAGACTTGGCCACGACGGGCGCCGACTCACGAATGGTGACATGGCTGGGTGCGGCGCTGCTGGCGATTGGCATGATCCCGATCCTCCGGGCGTCACGCCGGGACGCGCGACCCTTACGACGTGACGACAACGCAAGAAGTTGACATTGAACCCCCACGCGCCTCGGTGACTCGCCCCGGCATGCCCGGAGAGGGGTTTGCTGGTGAAGCCGGGGCGTGTTCGACCGGCCCGATGCGAGCATAGTCGAGCAGCTCGACATC
>JADMIO011276658.1_pt1 | contig 11726 bp, 5 predicted proteins | sample 8958161 | NCBI WGS metagenome assembly JADMIO01 (sample SAMN16585339, study PRJNA669376) | soil metagenome | isolation source: Crop rotation soil | place: USA: Cullars Rotation, Alabama | collected 2011
GGCGCTCACCGCGATGCTGACACCGGCCTATGCGCGGGGCTGGCCGTCGGCGGCGCCCGAGGGTGCCCGCCCCGCGCCGGTCTTCCTGGTCGGCTTCCCGCGCTCGGGCACCACCCTGCTCGACACCTTGCTGATGGGCCACCCCCGGATCCACGTGCTCGAGGAGGAGCCGATCCTTCAGCGCGTCGGCGAATCGCTCGGCGATTTCGCGCGTCTGCCAAGCCTCGACGCGGCCGAGGCGGATCGCCTGCGCGCCCTCTATTTCGCCGAGCTCGACGCCTTCGATCCCCGCGCGAAGGGCAAGATAGTGGTCGACAAATTGCCGCTCAACATCCTCGGCGCGCCGCTCATCCACCGCCTCTTTCCCGACGCGAAGCTGATCTTCGCCGAACGCCATCCCTGCGACGTGGTGCTGAGCTGCTTCATGCAGCATTTCGAGGTGAACGATGCGATGGCGAATTTCCTCGATCTCGGCGATGCCGCGCGGCTCTACGATCTCGTCCTCGGCTTCTGGACGAGGTGCCGCGCGCTGCTGCAGCTCGACGTGCACGTGCTGCGCTACGAAGCCCTGGTCGCCGACAAGGAGGCCGAGATGCGCGCCCTCATCGCCTTCCTCGGGCTCGACTGGGACGAGAGGGTACTCGACAATCAGGGGACGGCGGTCAAGCGCGGCCTGATCGCGACGCCGAGCTATGCCCAGGTCGCCCAGCCGATCTACAAGAGGGCAAGCGGCCGCTGGCGGCGCTACCGCGAGCAGCTCGCGCCGGTCCTGCCGATCCTCATGCCCTGGGCCGAACGGATGGGCTACGTCGCCGAGGAGGTTCAGGCGGACTCGCTCCCCGGCGAAGGCCGGGGTCCAGGCTGAGTCCGGAATCCGGACTCCGGCTTTCGCCGGAGAACAGGAAAGGGACGCTTCGTCGAGGTTCCGCGATCAGTCCGTGCCGAGGATCAGCGCGCCGTCGCCTTCCTCGACCTTGACGATCTGGCCGTCCCTGATCTCGCCGCGCAGGATCGCGTCGGCGAGCGGGTCCTGGAGATATTTCTGGACAGCGCGCTTGAGCGGCCGGGCGCCGTAGACCGGATCGTAGCCGACCCGGCCGAGCCAGGCGCGCGCGCCCTCGGTGAGCGCGAGCTGGATCTTGCGGTCCTTGAGCAATTGCTGGACCCGGTCGACCTGGATGTCGACGATGGGCCCCATATTCTCCTGGCTGAGGCGGTGGAACAGGACGATCTCGTCGAGCCGGTTCAGGAATTCGGGCCGGAAATGGGCGCGGACCACCTCCATCACCTGCGGCTCGACATCCTCGACCTTCTGCCCGTCGGCGAGACCGGTCAGGAAATGGCTGCCGAGGTTCGAGGTCAGGATGATGATCGTGTTGGTGAAGTCGACCGTCCGGCCCTGGCCGTCGGTCAGCCGCCCGTCGTCGAGCACCTGGAGCAGGATGTTGAACACGTCCGAATGGGCCTTCTCGACCTCGTCGAACAGAACGACCTGATAGGGCCGCCGCCGCACCGCCTCGGTCAGCACGCCCCCTTCCTCATAGCCGACATAGCCGGGAGGCGCGCCGATCAGCCGGGCGACGCTGTGCTTCTCCATGAACTCCGACATGTCGATGCGGACCATGGCGTGGGGATCGTCGAACAGGAACAAGGCGAGCGACTTGGTGAGCTCGGTCTTGCCGACGCCGGTGGGGCCGAGGAACAGGAAGCTGCCCAGCGGCCGGTGCGGATCCTGGAGGCCGGCGCGGGCACGGCGGATGGCGCGGCTCACCGCCTCGACCGCATGGCTTTGGCCGACGACGCGCTTGCCGAGCTCCTCCTCCATTGCGAGCAGCTTTGCGCGCTCGCCTTCCAGCATCCGCTCCATCGGGATGCCGGTCCAGCGCGCCACCACGGAGGCGATGTCCTCGGCGGTCACCTCCTCGCGCAGCATCGCGCTGCTTTGGGCGGTCGCCGCCTCCTCGAGCTCCTTCTCGAGCGCGGGGATGCGGCCATATTGGAGCTCGCCCGCCCGCGCGAGATCGCCGGAACGCTGCGCCTGCTCGAGCTCGAGCCTGGCCGCGTCCAGTTGCTCCTTGACCCTGGCCTCGGCGGCGATCTTGTCCTTCTCCGCCTGCCAGCGGGTGGTGAGGCCCGCCGATTGCTCCTCGAGCCCGGCAAGCTCGCCTTCGAGAGCCTTCAGCCGTTCCTTGGAGGCCGCGTCCTTTTCCTTCTTCAGCGCCTCGCGCTCGATCTTAAGCTGGATGATCCGCCGGTCGAGCGTCTCGATCTCCTCGGGCTTCGATTCCACCTCCATGCGGATGCGGCTCGCCGCCTCGTCCATCAGGTCGATCGCCTTGTCGGGCAGGAAGCGGTCGGTGATGTAGCGGTTGGAGAGGGTCGCTGCGGCGACCAGGGCGGCGTCGGTGATGCGCACGCCGTGGTGCAGCTCATATTTCTCCTTGAGGCCGCGCAGGATCGAGATCGTGTCCTCGACCGTGGGCTCGCCGATGAAGACGGGCTGGAAGCGCCGCTGCAGCGCCGGGTCCTTCTCGACATGCTTGCGATATTCGTCGAGCGTGGTCGCGCCGATGCAGTGCAATTCGCCGCGGGCAAGCGCCGGCTTCAAGAGGTTGGAGGCGTCCATTGCGCCCTCGCTGGCGCCGGCGCCGATCAAGGTGTGCATCTCGTCGATGAACAGGATGACCTCGCCCTCGGCGCTCCTGACCTCGTCGAGCACGCCTTTCAGCCTTTCCTCGAACTCGCCGCGATATTTGGCGCCGGCGATCAGGCTGCCCATGTCGAGCGCCATCAGCCGGCGGTCCTTCAGGCTGTCGGGGACGTCGCCATTGGCGATGCGCAAGGCGAGGCCCTCGGCGATCGCGGTCTTGCCGACGCCCGGATCGCCTATCAGCACGGGATTGTTCTTGGTACGGCGGGCGAGGATCTGGACGGTGCGGCGGATCTCCTCGTCGCGGCCGATCACCGGATCGAGCTTGCCGTTGCGCGCGGCCTCGGTGAGGTCGCGGGCGAACTTCTTCAGCGCGTCGTAGCGGTCCTCGGCACTCTGCGTGTCCGCCGTGCGGCCGCCGCGCAGCTCGTTGATCGCGGCGTTCAGCGCCTCGGCCTTCAGCCCCGCATCCTGGAGCGCCTTGCCGGCGTCGGTGTTGGAGAGAACGAGCGCAAGCAGCAGCCGCTCGACCGCGACATAGGAATCGCCCGCTTTCTGCGCGATCTGCTCGGCCTGGTCGAGCAGGCGGATGGTCTCGCCGTCCAGGCTCGGCACCGCGCTCGCGGCGCCGCTGCCCGAGACGACGGGTATCTTCGCCAGCGCCTCGTCGGTCTCCCGCCGCGCCGCTTCGGCGCTGCCCCCGGCGCGCGCGATCAGCCCGGCCGCCATCCCCTGCTCGTCCTCGAGCAGGGCCTTCAGCACGTGCGCCGGCGCGATCCTTTGATGGTTCATCCGCGTCGCCACGGTCTGCGCCGATTGCAGGAAGCCGCGCGCGCGGTCGGTGAATTTCTCGAGGTTCATCGCGGTCCTCTGTTGCTCAGGCCACCATGTAATGGCGCGGGCGGATCACGGAAGGGCTTCGTGCATATTCCGCTGGAATCCTCGCTCACCTCCGCGTTCGAATCCCTTCCGGCTGCGGGCCCGGGCGCTACCTGGAGAATTGAATTGTCGGGATCACTTTTTGGTCGAGTCGACGGGCGCCGGCTGGGTCGGCGCGGGTTTGGGAGCCTGGCTGCTCTCTACGCTTGCCGTTGGGGCCGGAATGCTCGGGAGCACCGGCTTCTCCTTTTCGGCGGTGATTTCCTTCGCGATCTCCACCAGCACGAGCTTCCTCTTGTCCTGGATCGCCAGATCCACCGGCAGCGGCCCGTCGGTCCATTTGAAGCGCGCCTGCATGCGCTTCTTCAGCTCGGGCGCGACCTGGATGGGCTGCGCCGGCTTGACGAGCGGGTTGATCGTCGGCGGCGTGAGGGCAGTCGCGAGCTCCTTGGCCGCGGTGTAGATCAGGAAGTCATATGTGTCCTTCTTATGCGTTTGGAAGGCCTTGTCTCCAGCGGCAATCGGGATCTTCAGCTTGGCCGGACCGGCCTTGGCGTTCAGGCGATAGGCCGGAAAGGCGTAGCTGGTCTTGGAGAGACCCGGCACTTTCTCCACGGTCTTCAAGGGCCCCTTGGTGAAACCCGCAAACTCGAACTGGCCGTTGGCATAGCCGACCGAACCGAACGGCTCGATCAAATGGCTGTGCTTGCCGGTCATCGCCTTGGCCTCGTCCGCGAAGGTCTTCATGAGGGACACCGACATGAAGGGAGTCTTCACCGACACTGCGGCGCGTTCCTCGAGGTCCGGGTTGGTCTTCGCTTCCGGCGAATCGAGGCAAATGTCCTTGCCCATGTCGAGGCTGCTTGCTGCCTCGCTCTCGCCCACCTTCACGACGCCGCCCTTGCTCTTCGTGAGCTCCGGTTTCTGCAGCGCCTTGACGACGGTCGCGTCGTCTATCCCATATTGCATTCCGAATTCGGACTTCCACATCACATAGAGCTGGTTGAACGAGAACGTCCGCACCAGCGTGGTGAAGTCCTTGGTGGGCACCTCGTTCGTGAACAGCAGGCTGTCGTCGCGGAGCTTGCCGGCGCTCCTGCCCACCGCCTGCCAGCGCGCGCCTTCGCCGGCGACCTTCGCCGTGGCGTCGGGATCCTTAGTAAGCGAAGCGAGCGGCGTCGTACCATGCCTCCGATGCGTGTGGCTGAAGGTCGCAGCGTCGGTGATGTCCTTGTGCTTCTTGAACACCATGTCCTTGGCTCCGGTGTCGGCCGCGTCGTGAACGCGAACGACATAGCCGGCGGCATTGCTGCCATAATGATAATCCACCTCGAGCGTCATCACGACCTTCGGGTCGCTCGGCTGGGCGCCGGGCGCCTCGTACTTGCCGGTGAGAGACGCGCGCACAGGCTCGAAATTCGTGGCATCGTTTCGGTTGGCGAGTTTGAAAATCCAGTTGCGGGGTTGCTTGCTCACCGGGTCCTGGGCGGCCACCTCCGCCTGAATGGCATTGCCGATCACGGCCGCCTCTGCGGCCATGCTGGTCAGCAACTCGGGCCGGCTCTTTGCTGTCTGCGCGATGGTTTTCGTCCAGTATTTTGCCTGCGCCGGCAGGTCATTGAAGAAAATCGCGCGCGTGCCCCCCGATTCCGCATAATCCTTGGGCCTGGTGAGCAGCTTGTGCTGGCGCACGGCCTGGCCCGCCGGGGCCGCTGCCGTCCGCAGCGGGGCCGCCTCAGGCGGGCCGCCTTGGGGAACATGCGACAGACGTGCGGCAACCTCGTCCGCTTCCCGTTCGAGCGCGGGATGGTCGTTGACCGCGGCGCCCGTCTTGAGCCGCGCGGTCGCGCGCACCCGCCCCTGCTTCTGCTGGACGACATGCCAGGCCTCGTGCGGCAAATGCGCCTCCTGGCCGGGGCCCAGATGGATGTCGCTGCCCTGCGCGTAAGCGAGCGCGCCGAGTTTCGCCGGTTCCGCCGAGTTGCGGTGGACGCGGACGTCGTTCATTCCAATGCCGGACAGCTGCTCGATGCCGGCCTGGAGCGAGGCCGGAAGAGCGGACGCGCTTTCAGGTCCGGCGGTGGACGCGCCCGCCGCCGACCGCGCGGCCTTGAGCTGGATCGCATGCCAGATCGCGCCCGGCTGCGCGCCGGCGGGCTGGGCCCTGGTTCGGCTTGCCGCCGGCGTGGGCGCGGGCTTCTTCGCTTGTGGGGCGTGAACGGGCTGGGCGTATCGCGGCATTGCGCAATCCCTCCGCGCGGACCGGCCGCGAACCGTCGATGATGAAGTCTCCGCGAGCACAAGTAAAGCGGTGGGCGCACTCTCCGCCGCGCCCGGCTACTTCTTCTTGGGCGGGGCCAGCTTCTCCATCGCCGCCTGGAAGGCATTGCGGTCCTTGATGGCGAATTTGAGCACGGCCATCTTGTCGAGCACCGATTGGCGGATCTTGGCGTCGACGCCGGTCACGAAGGCTTCCCACTGATCGGCATTGGCCGGCGCCGCCGTCTTGAGCGACTTCAGCGCTTCATGCTCGTCGAGGGTGAGATTGGTGGTCTCGCTGCCGCTGGTGGGGAAGACGTGGGGCTGCTCCGTGTGGAGCTTCTCGACGAAATATTTGCGCTCGTCCTCGCGATACAGGGTGACGTCGCTCGTCTTGTTGGCCTGCATGAGCGCGATATATTGCGTGCCGAGCTCCTCCATGTCCTTGCTGACGGTGTTTTCCGTCACCGAATTGAGCAGCATCGTATTCTGGGCCTTGCTCTGGGAGCCCGCGTGAATCCGGCTCCACATATGGCGGTCGAGGCTCAGCTGCAGCTTCTTCGGCACCGGCCGCAGGTCGTTGGTCTTGCTTGTAAGCGAGAGCAAAGCGCCCATCGCCGCCCCCAGCCATTGCACCTTGACGCTGCTCGCGGGTGCCGCGCGCGTCGCGGCCAGCTTCCAGCTGCCGATATCCACCGCCCCGCTGCTGCCGCAGATCCAGTTGACGTGCTTGACGATCTCGGTGAGCGCGTCGGTCGCGTCCTTTCTCGTGCCCCGGAAGGTCGTGACGGCGGCCTTGTGCTGGTACAGTTTCTTTCGCCACTGCTCGACCTTGTGCTCCTCGCCCTGATTCGGCGGGACCGCCCACAAAGCGCGCTCGATCTCCTCGGCAACGGACTGATTGGAGCTGGTGACTGTCTTGTCCGCGAGGAACGGATCGATGAAATGCAGGCTGAGGACGTCAGGCTGGGCGAATTCACCCAGCCAGCTCTGCGGGACGACTCCGGTGATGGATCGCTGCACCACGGGCGGCGCGTAGCCGCGGCACATTTCCGGCGCCCGGTCCGGCCCGGTCGCGCCGCCGCTCGCCAGCGCCCTGGCGCCCATCGCGTCCGCTTCCTGTTCCAGCCCGCTCTCGTCGTTGATCGCGACGCCGGCTTTCAGCTGCATCGTCGGCCTCACCCGCCCCTGCTTCTGCTGGACGACGTGCCAGGCCTCGTGAGGGAGATGACGTTCCTGCCCCGGGCCGAGGTGGATCTCGCTGCCCTTCGCATAGGCGACCGCGCCGAGCCCGGCTGGCGCCGGGGAATTGCGGTGAACACGAACGTCGTCCATCGCCAGTCCGGAGAGCCGCTCGATCCCGGTCCTCAGAGGAGCTGGAAGGCTGCTCGCGCTCGTCGTCGCCTGTCCGGCCTTGGCGGCCTGGGCCGCGCGCATCTGGAGGACATGCGAGAGCGGCGGTCGTGCGGCCGGGCGCGGCGTCCGCCTGGCGGCCTCGGACGCGTGCGCTTTCGCGGGAGGGGCGGCGGTGCGCTCGGCGTATCGCGGCATGGCATCGTCTCCCCGGCGCGGCGCGCTGCCAGGTCCTCAGCCTAATCCTGGCCGGGAGAGGAGTAAACCTTGGCCGGGCCTGCCCCGCGCCGAAAGGCATGCTCCGCTTCTTACCGTGAAATCCCCGGGCTCGGGACGTTCCCGGGCGGAAATTCGACAAATTTTTCAAGCTTTAGCCAAGCCGCGTATTGCACTGGCCGTACACCGCGCTAGTGTCCGCCCCCTGCCATGAAATTGGGGACTGACATGCGCACGATTCTCCACGCTTTCGCGTTCGCGGCCGGCCTTTCGCTCGTCGCTTCGGCTTCCGCCTCCGCCCAGACTCACCGCCCCCGCGCCGCCAGGCCCGCGCCTGCCGCGGCCGGCAGCTCGATCCAGGGTCTTGTCTCGCAGGTCAACATCCCGCACCAGGAATTCACCCTGCCGAATGGGCTGCGCGTCGTCGTCCACGAGGACCACAAGGCGCCCGTGGTCGCGGTCAGCGTCTGGTATTCGATCGGCTCCAAGGATGAGCCCGCCGGGCGCACCGGTTTCGCCCATCTGTTCGAGCATCTGATGTTCGGCGGCTCGGAGAACAGCAACGTCAGCTACTTCACCCCGATGCAGGGGATCGGCGCCACCGATATGAACGGCACCACCTGGTTCGACCGGACCAATTATTTCGAGACGGTGCCGCGCGCCGCTCTCGAGACGGCGCTCTTCCTCGAATCCGACCGGATGGGTCATCTGCTCGGCGCGGTCGACCAGGTGAAGCTCGATACCCAGCGCGGCGTCGTCCAGAACGAGAAGCGCCAGGGCGACAACCAGCCCTTCGGCCTCGTCGAATATCATGAGCTCAACGCGCTCTTCCCGAACGGCCATCCTTATCATCACTCGACGATCGGCTCGATGGCCGATCTCGACGCCGCTTCGCTGGCGACGGTGCAGGATTGGTTCCGCAGCCATTACGGGCCGAACAACGCCGTGCTCGTCCTCGCCGGCGACCTCACGCTCGCCGACGCCCGCACCCTCGTGGCGCGCTATTTCGGCGATATTCCGCGCGGACCACAGAACCATCCCGCCGAAGCCGCGGTGCCGAACCTGCCCCACCGGGTGGACGAGGTCATGCACGACCATATCCCGGCGACGCGCCTCTACCGCGAATGGGTGGTGCCCGGCATCCTCGACGCCTCGCAGGCGCCGCTCGACGTCGCCGCCGGCGTGCTCGGCGGCCTCGCCAGCTCGCGGCTCGACAATGCTTTGGTGCGCGGCGACCAGACCGCCGTCAACGTCAGCTCCAACGTCCAGACCTTCCACCGGATCAGCATCTTCCAGGTCCAGGTCGACCTGAAGCCGGGCGCCAATGCCGACCAGGTGTCGCGCCGGCTCGACGAGCTCGTCGGCAATTTCATCGCCGAGGGCCCGACCGCGGACGAAGTGCAGCGCTACGTGACCAGCACCATCGCGGGCCGCATCCGCGGCCTCGAGCAGGTCGGCGGCTTCGGCGGCAAGGCGGTCGCGCTCGCGGAGGGCGCGCTCTACGCGGGCGATCCCGATTTCTACCGGCGCCGGATGCAGGCGCTGGCCGCGCAGACGCCGGCGACGGTGCGCGCCGCGATGCAGCGCTGGCTGACCCGCCCGGTCTATGCGCTGCGCGTCGATCCGGGCGAGCGCGAGCCCTATGAGGAGGCGGCCGGCACGGCCGGCCATGCTGCCGGCGCGCGCATGCCGCGTTATTATCGCACGCCGACCGCGGACGAGCAGCCGCTCGCGCCGAACCCCGCGGCCGAGGTCGCGCCCGCTCCCAACGGCATCCAGGCGCCGCGCAGCGACGTCGACCGTTCGCACATGCCCGCGGTCGGCCAGATCTCCGACCTCCGCTTCCCGGCGATCGAGCATGCGCGGCTGTCGAACGGCATCGAGGTGGTGTTCGCCCGCCGCGCAGCGGTCCCGGTGGTCCGCGTCTCGCTTTCGTTCAACGCCGGCTATTCGGCCGACCGCGCCGACCGGCTGGGGCTGCAGAGCCTGATGGCCGACCTGCTCGACGAGGGCACGGCGACGCTCAACTCGACCCAGATCGCCGAGGCGCGCGAGCGGCTCGGAGCGCAGATCAACACCGGCGCAACGCTCGATCGGACCAATATCACGCTCGCCGCCCTGCGCTCCAACCTGGGGCCGTCGCTGGACCTGCTGGCCGACATCGCCCGCAATCCGGCCTTCGCGCCGGGCGAGATCGAGCGCCTGCGCGGCCAGCATCTCGCCACCATCGCCAACGAGATGGCGCAGCCGCAGGGAATCGCGCTGAGGACCCTGCCGCCTCTGCTGTTCGGCAATGCGCATCCCTATGGCATCCCGTTCACCGGCTCGGGCAACCCGCAGACGGTGCAGGCGATCACCCGCGCCGACATCCTCGCGGCGCACGACGCCTGGATCCGCCCGGACAATGCCAAGATCTTCGTCGTCGGCGACACCAATCTCGGCGAGATCGTGCCCCTGCTCGAGGCGCGTTTCGGCCGCTGGCAGGCGCCGGCGTCCGCCCGCGGGACCAAGGCCTTCTCGGCCGCGATCCCGGACGCGCGTCCGCGCATCATCCTGATCGACCGGCCGCAATCGCCGCAGTCGCTGATCCTCGCGGGCGAGGTGATGGGCATTGCCGGCACCGACGATCTGGTTGCCCTTGGCGAGGCCAATGACGTGCTCGGCGCGACCTTCCTGTCGCGGCTCAACATGGAGCTGCGCGAGAACAAGCACTGGGCCTATGGCGCGTTCGGCATCGTCAACCGGGTCGAGCACCAGGTGCCTTATCTGGTCTTCGCCCCGGTCCAGGCCGATCGCACCGGCGAGTCGATCGCCGCCGCCCGCGCACAGCTGCAGCAGTTCCTCGGGCCGAACGGCGTCACCGCCGCCGAGCTCGAGCGGACGATCAACGGCAGCATCCGCGAGCTGCCGGGCAGCTTCGAGACCTCGCAGGCTGTGCTCGGCGGGATGCAGCAGAACGACCTGTTCCGCCGCCCCGACGATTATTACAGCACGCTGGCGAGCCGGCTGCGCAGCCTGCGCGCGGCCGATCTGGACGCCGCGGCGCGCCGCGCCATCGATCCGTCCAAGTTCATCTGGGTGGTGGTCGGCGATGCGTCGCGGGTGCGCAGCCAGCTCGAGCCGCTCGGCCTGCCGGTGGAGGTCGTGCCGGCGGCGGCGCCGGCCGCGCATTGATCTGAAGGCCCCTCGCCGGCGGGGCGAGGGGCCTCAGCTCAGCAGTCTGGTGACGTGGCCCATCTTGCGGCCGGGGCGCGCTTGCTTCTTGCCGTAGAGGTGGAGATGGACGGCGGGGTCGGCGAGAATAGCCGCCCATCCCTCTGCCTCCGCCCCGACCAAATTGCGCATCTCGACGCGCGGCGCGGCAAGATCGGTCGCGCCCAAGGGCAGGCCGCAAATCGCGCGGATGTGGTTCTCGAACTGTGAGGTGCGCGCGCCTTCGATCGTCCAGTGGCCGCTATTGTGGACGCGCGGCGCCATTTCGTTGAACGTCGCCGCCCCGCCGACGGCGAAAAACTCCATCGCCATCACCCCCACATAATCCATCGCCTCGGCGGCGCGCCTGGCGAGCGCCTCGCCCTCCGCGATCGCGGCGGCGAGCTCGGGGCCGGCGGGCACCGAGGATTCGACGAGGATGCCGCCTTCGTGGCGGTTGCGCGGCGCCGGCCAGGCCGCGACCTGGCCCTCGGCGCTGCGGCAGAGCAGGATCGAGAATTCGGCGTCGAAGGCGATGAACCCTTCCAGGACCGAAGGCGCGCCGCGGACCGCGTTCCACGCGGCCTCGGCCTGCTGGGGCGCGTCGATCCGCATCTGGCCCTTGCCGTCATAGCCGAAACGCCGGGTCTTGAGGATGGCGGGCGTGCCGATCGCCGCGAGCGCGGCATCAAGCCCGGCGCGGTCGTCGACCGGCGCGAAGGGCGCGGGCCGGCCGTCATAGCGCTGGATGAAGAGCTTCTCCTCGAGCCGGTCCTGGGCGATCTTCAGCGCGTCGACCGGCGGATGGAGCGGCACCAGCTCGGCGAGCGCGGCCAGCGGCCCGGCCGCGATATTCTCGAACTCGAAGGTGGCGACGTCGACTTCGGCGGCGAACCGGGTGAGCGCGCCTTCGTCGTCGAACGCGCCCTCGGTGAAGTCTGCGGCGACCTCGGCCGCGACGCAGCCGGGGTCGGGCGCGTAGACATGGCAGCGATAGCCGAGCTGCGCCGCCGACATCGCCAGCATTCGGCCCAATTGGCCGCCGCCCACGATGCCGATTGTGGAGCCTGGCGGGACGGTCATTCAGGCTGTTCGGCGACGCCGTCGGTCTGGGCCTGCCGCCAGGCCTCCAGCCGCCCGGCCAGAGCCGGGTCGCCGATCGCCAGGATCGCGGCGG
>JADMIO011419621.1_pt1 | contig 11726 bp, 9 predicted proteins | sample 8958161 | NCBI WGS metagenome assembly JADMIO01 (sample SAMN16585339, study PRJNA669376) | soil metagenome | isolation source: Crop rotation soil | place: USA: Cullars Rotation, Alabama | collected 2011
CGCGACTTCAAGTCACGTGAATTCCAAGCTTCGGATCCCACTGTGCTGGAAAGCGAACGGGTGCAACAGCTGGGCCGGCTGCTGGACCTGCACTTCAGCGCGGCGCAGAGCGAGAACGGCCCCAAATATTTCGACTGGCTGGTGCTGCTGAAATTCTGCACCGCCTTCGAGCCCTATACCAAGCGCTACACCGCCTCCATCCGGCCGCAGAAGATCGCCGAATTTCTGCTGTTCGATTCCGAGTTTCCGCACTCCATATGTTTTTCGGTGGACCGCATGACCGAGGCGCTGGCGCGGGTGGCGCCGGGCGCGCCGCCGGCGCGGCGGGCGGCAGTGGAGCGCCTGGCGGGACGGCTGAAGGCGGCGGTGGATTTCGGCCAGGTGGATGAGCTCATGAGTGGCGGTGTCGCCGCCTTCATTGCCGACATCACAAGGCAGTGCGAGCAGATACACAAAGCGTTGTACAGCTCCTACATAACGTACGGTGCGGAGACTGTTCTATGACCCCCTCCGCCCTTCGCATCGCAAGCGCTGCTACGGGCACCTCCCCCTCGCATGTGCTTCGCACACGAGGGGGAGGAGGCTGTCGAATGCTGCAGGTCGCGCCGCGAAATGCGGCGCTCGAGCCAAAATGCGCGGGACGCTTCTGATGTTCTATTCCATCCGTCATGTGACTCGTTTCCGCTATTCGGCTCCCGTCCGTGAATCCGTGATGGAATTGCGCATGCAGCCGCGCTCGGAAGGGCCGCAGACCCTGCGCTCCTTCCAGATCTCCACCAATCCACGCGCCCAGCTTTATGCCTATACCGATCATCTGGGGAACGCGGTCTATCACTTCAATCTGCTGCGCGAGCATGAGGAATTGCGGATCGAGGCCCAGGCCACGGTCGAAATCACCCACCGCGCGCCCTGGCCGGAGAGCCTCGATCCCCTGGAATGGAGCCGCTACAACGGCTTCAATCTCAGCGACGATCATTTCGACATGCTGGAGCCGTCGCGATTCGCCCGGCCTTCGCCGGAGCTGTTGTCCTTCATGAAAATCGCCGACCTGGAAAAGCCGCCTGGCGATCCCTTGACCGCGCTCAAGACCCTGCAACGTGGCATCTATGATTCCTTCGACTATGAGCCCGGCGTCACCACGGTGAATTCGCCGATCGAAGTGGCGCTGGAGCAGCGCCGCGGCGTCTGCCAGGACTATGCCCATATCATGACCGCGATCGCGCGGGAGTGGGGCATCCCCTGCCGCTATGCCTCCGGATACCTCTATCACAAAGGCAGCCGCGACCGTTCCGCCGCCGACGCCACCCATGCCTGGGTGGAAGCCTATCTGCCCTCGCTGGGCTGGGTAGGGTTTGATCCCACCAACAATATCATGGCGGGCGAGCGCCATATCCGCGCCGCGGTGGGCCGCGATTATGCCGATGTGCCGCCGACCCGCGGCACCTATAAGGGCGGCGCGGACAGCGAGCTTTCCATCGCCGTGTCGCTGGAGCCTACGGCCGCGCCGGTGCGGCACGAGGATTTCCTGAAAGTGGCGCGGCCCATGGCCCAGGCCACGCCGACGCCTTCGATGCCGGAACGGCTTTATCAGCAGCAACAACAGCAGCAATAACTCGATCAGGTGATGCTTGACCAAGCCCCGGAAGCGCAACCTGTCGGGAATTATCCAGATTGATGGCACGCCGCTGATCTGGAGCGTGAAGAGCGAGCCCGCCTGGGGCACCACCGATGGTGACATCGGCCTCAGGCTCAGTGTCATGAAGCATGATGACACCCTGACCCGCCATGGCGAGCGCAAGGCCTGGCGCGAGCTGATCCTGCAATTTCCCTTTGAACGGAAGCAGCGCCATGCCTCGCGCTTTCCGGAAAAGCCGAAGGTCACGCCCGAGGCGCTGACCGCCGGTATCCGCCTGGCGATGCAAGCAGGCTGGAGTCCGGATTCACGGGGACGGCCGTTTGAGCTGGTTCTGGAAGAGGGCGACTTGTCCGCTTGATTTGGTGAACCCCCATCCGTCGCAGCTCGGGTCGGCTTTGCCGACACCTCGCTGCGACACCTTCCCCCGTTGGGCGCGCTGGCGCGCGCAAAGGGGGGAAGGGAGCTGTCGGATGTTGAGGGTCGCCCGGCGGAATGCCGGGCTCGAGCTCCATGATTTTGCGGGATATCGCGCTTTTTATAGTTAGCGATTGGTAAATTTCCTCCCGCCAACCATCAGGCTTTTCTTAACCATAGCGCCTTATCGTCACCTCCGGACGAAGAGAAAGACGCGCTATGCCGCTGAAATTGTCGTTAAAGCCCGGCGAAAAATTCGTGCTCAACGGCGCGGTGCTTGCCAATGGCGACAAGCGCACCAGCCTGGTGATTCAGAACAAGGCCTGCGTGCTGCGCGAAAAAGACATTATGCAGCCGGAAGAGGCCAATACGCCGGCCCGGCGCATCTATCTCGCCATCATGATGATGTATCTGGACGGCGAGGCCAGCGAAGAGCCGTACAACGAGTTTGCGCTACGCATGACCGAGTTCATGGGCGCCATCCGCACGCCGTCCATTCTGGGCATGTGTGTGGATATCAGCCGGGATGTGGCGCAGGGCGCCTATTACAAGGCGCTGATCGCTTGCCGGAAGCTTTTCGACCTGGAACAGGAGCGTTTGAATTATGAGCCTTAAAGCCTATCAGGCGACACAGGCCGCCACCGAAGATCCGCGGCTGACCGAGTATCGGTTGTTCGGCCAGGTGACGGGCGCGCTCCTCAATGCCAAGCAAACGGGCGCCGTGGGCGGCCCGCTGGTCGAAGCCGTGGACTGGAATCGCCGCCTCTGGCGCACGCTTGCGGCTGACTGCATGGATGACCGCAATGCCCTGACCCAGGATGTGCGAGCCAAGATCATTTCCCTGTCGCTGTGGGTGGCGAAATATTCCCGCAGCGTCACCCGCGAGAAGGCGCCGCTCGATCCCTTGATCGAGATCAACCGCACCATCATGCAGGGTTTGCAAGCTTCCTGACGTTCTGTTGTCTCTCCACGCCCTGGCCGGCGCTGCGCAAGCAGCGCCGGACTTTTTTTATTTACCTCCATCCGTCGCAGCTCAGGTCCGCTTCGCAGACACTTCGCTGCGCCGTTCGCAAGGCTGGGCGCCTTGTTCACTCCCATTCCTGGCACTTCGCGCCGAAGGGGGAAGGAAGCTGGCGGAAGCTGAGGGTCGCGCCGCGAGATGCGGCGCTCGAGTGGTCTATGGCGGAAACAAATACGGGCAAAAGCTTCTCGCCCGGCAATTTATGCCTAACCGCCCCGGCACCACTCTGGAATTTCATCCAATAAAATCAATCGCTTGTGCGGTTAACGCGATGGCACGGCGGTTGCAAATCACTGCGTGGGCCATCCGCCCAGGACCTGCAGAAGGCGTGGTCCGCCACCAGAAGATTGGAGACCACTTATGTCTTTTAGCGTCAACACCAACACCGGCGCGCAGGTCGCGCTGCAGTACCTGAACCAGACTCAGGGCCAGCTGGATCAGACCCAGTCTGCTATTAACAGCGGCCTCAAAGTCGCGTCGGCGAAGGATGATGGCGCTATCTACGCTATTGCCCAGAACCAGCGCGGTGCCGTGGCCGGCTTTTCATCGGTCATCAACAGCCTCAACAACGGCTCGTCCGCTGTCGATGTCGCCCTGTCCGCGGGCCAGTCGATTTCGGATCTGCTGATCCAGTTGAAGCAGAAGGCGCTTTCCGCGGCTGACCCTTCGCTCGATACCGCGAGCCGGCAGGCGTTGAACGCGAACTTCGTGGCCTTGCGCGATCAGATTTCCACGATCGTCAAGAATGCCGTCTTCAACAATTTCAACCTGGTCGACGGCTCGACCAACATGGTTCAGGCCCTGGCGTCAGCCGACGGTACCCGCCGCGTGACCGCCCAGGCCCAGAACATGAGTCTGTCGGGCACGATCGTGACGATCACGAGCACCTCGACGATCTCTACCCAGGCCAAGGCTTCGGCGCTGATCAACGTGATCCAGACGTCACTGACCAACGTCAACTCGTCCCTGGCCAAGCTGTCATCCGGCGCGGCGAAGTTCTCGATCCAGGCCACCTTCACCCAGAAACTGTCCGACACCCTGACGGCGGGCATCGGCAATCTGGTGGACGCCAACATGGCGCAGGAAAGCGCCATGCTGCAGTCGCTGCAGGTCAAGCAGCAGCTGGGCGTTCAGGCTCTGGCGATCGCCAACCAGGCGCCGCAGACCATCCTGTCCTTGTTCAAGTAATCCTCTTTCAAGGGGGCGTTTCAAAAGGGGCGGCGCGAAAGCGCCGCCCCTCATTTTTTGTTCTCGGGCCTTCGCCCACACTGGCGATGCATCGCATCGCGCCTTTTCTTTTAAGGCGCTTCAAACCACATCCTCGGCCCGTTGGTTAGAACGGCCGCACAAATGCCGTTTATCTTTGTTAGGACTTAACCGTGCCGCTGTGGGCCAGTTTTTCCGCGGAATAGCTGGTATTTCGAGGCCGAGGGTCAGGCCAACGTGGCGCTTTTTGCCTAGCGCATCCCGGCAAATTTTACCGAAAGCGGCAAATACTGCCGGGCATTAAGCGCGCACGGCAAATTCGCGCCGGTGGCGATTTTCCCACTCCGCACCAAATCGATGCCTAACAACATCTTGCCGCAATCCGGCACGGCGCTTGCCTTTAAGGCTAACAGGCAAAACGCCTGCAGAGCATTCGCTGCTCAAAACCAGAACGGAGAGATCGCATGTCTTTCAGTGTCAATACGAACAACGGCGCGTTGGTCGCGCTGCAGTACCTGTCTGCCACCCAAGGCCAGTTGAACCAGACCCAGTCCGCCATCAACAGCGGTATGAAGGTCGCCACTGCCCGCGACGACGGCGCCATCTACGCCATCGCCCAGAACCAGCGCGGCGCTGTGGCCGGTTATGCCTCGGTCATCAACTCCATCAACAATGCCACGTCTTCGGTCGACGTCGCCCTGTCTGCGGGCCAGTCGATCTCGGATCTGTTGATCCAGCTCAAGGCCAAGGCGCTGGCCGCTTCTGACTCCTCGCTCGATACCGCGAGCCGTCAGGCGCTCAATGCCAACTTCACGGCCCTGCGCGATCAAATCTCCACGATCGTCAGCAATGCGGTGTTCAACGGCTTCAACCTGGTGGACGGTTCGACCAACCAGATTACGGCTCTGGCCTCGGCTGACGGCACGCGCCGCATCACCACCTCTGCCCAGAACATGTCGCTGTCTGGTACGATCGTGACGATGAAGTCCACCGCCACCATCTCGACCCAGGCCAAGGCTTCGTCGCTGGTTGCCACGATCCAGACCTCGCTCACCAACGTCAACGCGGCGCTCGCCAAGTTGTCGTCCGGTGCGGCGAAGTTCTCGATCCAGGGCACCTTTGTCCAGAAGCTGTCCGACACCCTGACGACGGGTATCGGCAACCTGGTGGATGCCAACATGGCGCAGGAAAGCGCGATGCTGCAGTCCTTGCAGGTCAAGCAGCAGCTGGGCGTGCAGGCTCTGTCGATCGCCAATCAGGCGCCGCAGACCATCCTCTCCCTGTTCCGCTAAGCCATGGTCTGGGCGGCGTCCCTCTTCCAATTGGAAGCGGGGCCGCCGCCCAACGCCAACCGACGCGTGGGCGGAAGCAAGAATTGCACCGCCTGCCCCCGGGGCGAAGGGAACACTTCTGGTGGGAACGCGAAGGGCGAAGTGCCGGGGGGCACTTCGCCCTTCGCTCATTTTGTCGGTCGCGCCGCGTCGCTACGCTGTCGCGCCGCGAGGCTCTCAAGCGCCGCCGGCTGCAAGCGCGATCGCGTTTTCCAGAAAAGCGCTATCCGGCGCCAGATACGGCGCGGCGTCGACCAGCTCGAGGCGGCCATCCGAAACAGCAATCTCGGCCGTCAGAGGACCATCACGCAGATCCAGCGCCGCCGCGGCCCGTTCCAGCAGACCGCGCCAATCCTGCACGCCTTCCATCCGGCATGCGCCCGCCTCTACGAAAACGGAGACGCGCGTGGCCGGCGGATATTGCTCTACCATTACGCGCCCGCTGGGTGATGCCGACCGGGCCGCCTGGAACAGCGCGGCGAGATCATCTGCACCAGTCAGCCTATGATCCAGTGAAGGACCGCGGCGCTCGACCGGCTTGACGGTCAAGTTCTCGCGCGCGATGGCGGCGCGCTGCAGCTCCTGCGGCGTGACGATCGGCGCATGCCAGCAACTGGCGGCGCCCGCCGAGGCAAAAGCCCGTTTCAGCCGCAGCCGGTCATCCGCCAGCGCCGCGACATCCATGGAGAGGCCGGGCAGGCGCAATCGCTCGCTGACCGCAGCAGCGGTCAGTACCGCATCGGTCAGGCAGAGAACCCCGTCAATCCGGCGGATCTTGCGGCTGTAGCGCTCGGCGGCCGCGGCACAGTCCGCCGGCGCCCATATGTCGGCGATCAGGCAGGAATCCGCGAAGGCAAATGCGGGCGCCTCGGGATCGGCGTCACATACGACCAGGGTGTGACCGAGTGCCTTGATCGCTCTCGCTCCCTCCGCGGCGGCGGCGCTGCCGGAAATGATCAGCAGGGTCTTGCTCATGCGCCTTTCAGGGGTGGCCGCTGGGGATGCAGGTCGTGAATGAGCGAGGGTCGCGTTAACGGCTTCTTAGCCATGATGGCCTTTAGAATCCGTTAATGCGCGAATCCTTGCCCAGCGAGACTGCCAATGCCACCAGCGCCGGCGAGTATGCCAGCGCCCGCGAGCATACCACCGCGCGCGAGCACATAAGGGTGGTCGCTGTCATCCAGGCGCGGATGGGCTCGACCCGCCTTCCGGGCAAGGTTTTGCGCCCCGTGGCCGGCAAGCCGCTACTCTGGCACATCGTTCACCGCCTGCGCGGTTGCCAGCTTCTGGAGGATATCGCGGTTGCCACCACCGTCAATCCCGCGGACGAGGCCATCGTCGAATGGTGCAATGGGGAAGGCATCACCGTGGTGCGCGGACCGGAAGAAAATGTGCTGGCCCGCTATGCCACCGCGGCGGAAAAGCTGGATGCCGACATTATCGTGCGGGTCTCCTCCGATGCGCCATTCATAGATGCCGGTTTCGTGGATCATTTGATCGCCACCCTGATCGAGCAGGACGGCGACTATGTGCTGATGGAAGAAGGCAGCGAGTGCGCCCATGAGGGCGTGGACCCATTCAGCCGCCGCGCTTTGGATCGCCTGATGATGGACGCGGCCCATGATCCCGCCGCCAAGGAGCATGTCACCGGCTATTTCAAGCTGCATCCGAACTTCGTGAAGATCGTGCGCGCCGCGCCCTATCCGCCATTCGACCGCAAGGGTGGCCGCTTCACCATCGACACGCCCGATGATCTCGCTTTCGTCGAGGCGCTGCATGCCCGCATCCAGGCGCGGGCCGGCGAAGCGTCGCTGGCCGATCTATTGCTGCTGCTAGAGCGAGAGCCGGAACTCAACCGCATCAATGGCCATGTGCGCCAGAAGCCACTCACCGATGGGCGATTGTCCGGCGGGCTGGCCCTGATCCGCTGCGATGGCGGCGGCAAATTCGGCTATGGCCATGTCAAGCGCATGGTGGCGCTGGCGCGCGCCTTGCGCGACCACGAAGGCGTCGGCGTCAGTTTCGCGCTCAACGGTTCGGAAGATGCCGCCATTCCGATTCGCCGCGCCGGCTTTGCAGCGATCATGCTGAAGGGCCCTGGCGACCTGGAACGGCTGGTGGAAGATGGTCGCCCCGAGATTCTGCTTCTCGACGGACGCGAAGGGCCGACCCGCGCCGAGTTGGAAAAGCTCAAACGTCCTGTCGCCGTCACGGCGGTGATCGATGACGGTCACGAGCGCCGTCTGGCTTGCGATTACGCCTATTATCCGCCGGTACCCGGTGCTCAGGCGCTGAGTTGGGCGGGCTCGCACACCCTGCCGCGCATCGGTTGGGAATGGGCATTGCTGGGCCTCAATCCCAACGCCCTGAAGGCGAAGGACGCACCGGCGCCGTCGCGCCCCACCGTTCTGGTGGCAATGGGTGGCAGCGATCCTCATGGCCTGACCTTGCGCACGGCCAAGGCGCTGGCGGTGCTGGATCAGATCGTCCGCATCCGCTTTGTCATCGGCACCGGGATGAAGGACGGCGCCGCCGTCGCGCGCGGACTGGTAAGCCTGAAGAAGAACTACGAGACGGTGGAAGGCGCCGACGATCTTTCCATCGAATATGCCAGCGCGGACATTTGCGTCTGCGCCTTCGGCGTTACCGCCTATGAGCTGGCGGCGCTGGGCATTCCCGCGGTCTATTTAGGGCTCACGCCCGATCATGCCGCGTCAGCTTCCGCCTTTGCCGATGCGGGCATGGGAATTTCGCTGGGCTTGGCCGAGAAGACGAGCGACGAAGATGTCGCCAGCACGGTGCAATGGCTGTTTAACAAGCCGGGCGCCCGGCGGGCCATGCGGCATGCGGGTCTGTCGCTGATAGACGGGCAGGGCGCGGCACGGATCGCGTCCGATCTGGCTCAGGCGCTGGCGGCGGCGCGGACGCCGCCTAGGATCGCGGCTTTATAAGCGCAGCAGCCTGCGCGAAGACATCGTCCCAGTCACCGAACCTGTTCGGCATCACACAGCGGCAGGCCGGCGCAAAAGGCTCGTGTGTCTGGCCCAGCGCTGTCCAGCTCAGGCCGTAAAGCAGTTTCAAGGTCGGCACGCCTGCGCCGGCTGAGAGCCAGGAGACGGCGGTTGGCGCGCTGACAACCAGGCCCAGCGCCGCCATCAGGGCGCAGGCGCGATCCAGATCATTTTTCTGGTCGATACCTTCGGGCACGATGATCTTGCGGCCGCTGATGGCCTCAAGGGCCGCGATCTCTTCGGCCGTGCCGTCATACTGAACGGAGACGATGGGTGCTTCGACCTGACGCAGAAAATGGCCCCAGGCTTCGAGCGGGGCGAAGCCCAGGGAGCGATGACCGCCCAGCTTGCCGCTGCGCCAGCAGATGCCGACGGCGTTCTCGCCGAAGATACTTTTCCATCGCGACATTTCGTCGGCATCTGGCACCAGGAAGCTATGCGGCGCGGGAAAACGGTCTAGGCTGCCGCGTAGATAGCGGGGCAGATCGCCCATCAGCACGGCGGCATTGACGCCGCCGACGGTTTTCAGCCAGCCATAATCGGCGATCACTTGGCCGCCTTCGTTGCGGATCGCGGCAGGCTTGACCAGCGCGCCGGGAAAGGAACGGGCGAACAGCAGCACCAGCCGGGGCTCGCATTCCAGAATCACGCTGCCGCCTTCGGCCTTGGTCCGCGCCAGAAGGTCGGGGATCAGCGAGGCAAACAGGATCTGGTCGCCGACACCCTGCTCGGACCTGACCAGCAGCCGCTTGCCCTTCAGGCTGCCGCCGGTCCAGGGCGCAAAACGCTGTTCCGGTGCCGGCACCTTGCCGGGGATTTCGACGCGGGCGGCGTAGTCGCGCCAGCCATCCTTCAGATCACTGTTCAGCAGATGCAGAATCGCACGATTAAGCCGGACTTGCGCGTTTTTCGGCTCGGCCTTCAGCGCCTGGCCGTACAGTGTTCGGGCTTCCGCGCGCGCGCCGTCATCGCACAGCATGTCGGCCAGATTGGTCAGGGCGGGCACGTAGCCGGGGCGGGCGGCAAGCGCGGCTTGGTAGTGCGCCTTGGCCCGCGCGGCATCGCCTTTCTCGCGAAACGCCGAGCCCAAAGTGAGCTGCAGTTCCGGGCTTTCCGGCTCGCGGGCCAGGGCCGGCTGAACGAGAGCGATGGCGGCATCGAACTGGCCCATGTTGCGCAGCAGATTGGCCAAATTGACCAGCGCCTCCTTGCGCTCCGGCTCCAGCGCCAGCACCCGGCGGAAAAACTGTTCGGCCGGCGCGGCCAGGCCTAGGGCATGCGCGGTATTGCCCAGGGCAAACAGCACCTTGGCGTCATCGGGCTGGACCGCCAGCGCCGCCTCATACTGGGCGATGGCCTCGGCATGGCGGCCTTCGGCGGAAAGTCTCAGGCCTGCTTGATAGGCGCTCATGCCGCCAACATTGCGGGGGCTGCCGTTAAGACGGCCTTAACCGCGTTTTCCGTTGCCACAAAAGCTTTTCATGGGGCTGAGATCAGCCTGGCATTAGCGCCGCCTTAAGGACGCGGATGCGATTTTTGCACCATGGGTGGAATCACCGGATTGGATTCATCGGTACTGCTGGGATTCTACCAATCCCAGTTGCTCTCCAGTCCGTCCGCCATCACCGCCGCCAATGTCATTGCGCAGCAGGCCGCCAGCCAGACCAACAAGGGCGCCACGGCTGACGACAATCCGCCCTGGAACACGCCCAACACAAACAATGCCGTACAGGACGCCAAGGTCCTGTCCACCACCAACTTCCTGGACACGTCCAACGTCCCGCTGTCGTCCGGCGCGACCACCGACTCCAAGATGGAGCAGGACAACCAGAAGCTTTTCTCGCTCTACAGCGCGGTCAACACCCTCGCCTATCTCGCCAAGATGGCGCAGAACCCCAGCGAGACCAGCGGTCAGCTTGCCGGATTGAACGACCGGTTTCAGAAGGGGCTGAGTCAGATTCAGCAATATCTGACCTCCACGAAATTCAACAATTTCAACATGCAGGCGGCCAAGCCATCCGACACGGCCACGGCCAGCGCCACCATCGGCTTCAGCGATTTCACCTATGCCACCAAGCAGCTGGTGACCAACGCCAATTTGAACAATGCGCTGCCGGGCCTTTCGGCATCGGACAGCTTTACCATTGGCATCAAGAAAGGCGGCACCACCACCAATGTGGCGATCGATCTGTCCCAGGTGCCGGGCACCCTGAACCTCACCAACATCGTCAGCTACATCAACAATCAGCTTTCGGCGGCGGGCTTCTCCACCCGCTTCCAGAAGGTGCAACAGGGCGGCACCGCGACCTCCGACGCCACCGCGACCTACGGCCTTCAGATCTCGCCGGGCGGCGTCGAACAGGTGAGCCTGTCGGCCAATTCCACCCCGGCGCTCTACATGGTGGGCAACAATGGCCTTGCCACCGAAACCTCTACCGTCACAAACAGTGTCACATCGGCAACCACCACCACAGCGGCCGATCAGGCGGGGCGCCTGACCAAGATTTCGGGCATCAACGGCACGCCGACATCCACTTTCAGCGTCAATCAGCCTGACACCACGGGCACGACTACGGCACAAAAAACGGTGGTGGACTCGAGCGGCAATATCTACGTGATCGGCACGGCCACCGGCGATTTCGGCAGCCAGATCAACCAGGGCACGCAGGACGTCTATCTCACCAAGTATGATTCCGCCGGCAATGTGGTGTGGAAGAATCTTCTGGGCAGCAGCGGCGCCGCCAATGGCTATGACCTGGCGCTCGATCCGTCGGGCGGCGTGGTTGTAACCGGCGCCTCGACCGCCGATCTCACCACCACATCGGTGGCGAACGGCAACAACGATTCCTTTGTCGCGCGCTATGATTCCAGCGGCACCCAGACCTGGATCAAGCAGATCCAGACGCTTGCCACCAACCAGGCCAATGCCGTCAGCGTGGACGCCAGCGGCAATATCTATATCGGCGGCGCGGTATCGGGCGGCGTCATCGGCGCGGGCCAGACCGCATCCGGTGGCGGCGATGCCTATCTCGCCAAGTTCGATTCCAAGGGCAAGCTGCTGGCCGAACAGCAGTTCGGCACCAGCGGCGCTGACAGCGTGGACGCCA
>JADMIO011294241.1_pt1 | contig 11725 bp, 5 predicted proteins | sample 8958161 | NCBI WGS metagenome assembly JADMIO01 (sample SAMN16585339, study PRJNA669376) | soil metagenome | isolation source: Crop rotation soil | place: USA: Cullars Rotation, Alabama | collected 2011
GCCGCGACTTCAAGTCACGTGAATTCCAAGCTTCGGATCCCACTGTGCTGGAAAGCGTAAGGGTTTTCCGAACGTCGGCGACCCAATCGGCCTGGGCACCGGTGATGTTCATCACCACCGCCTGCACCGGGGCCAGCCACGCCGGGAAATGGCCGGCGTGATGCTCGATCAGGATGCCGATGAAGCGCTCCATCGAGCCCACGATCGCGCGGTGGAGCATGACCGGGTGGCGGCGGGCGCTGTGCTCGTCCACGTACTCGGCGCCGAGGCGGCCGGGCATCATGAAATCGACCTGCATCGTGCCGAGCTGCCAGGTGCGGCCGATCGCGTCCTTGAGGTGGTATTCGATCTTCGGGCCGTAGAAGGCGCCCTCGCCCGGCAGTTCCTGCCATTCGACGCCGGCCGCACGCAGCGCCGAGCGCAGCGCTTCTTCGGCCTTGTCCCAGGTGGCGTCGTCGCCGAGGCGCGGTTCCGGGCGCAGCGCGATCTTCAGCTGCACGTCCTCGAAGCCGAAGCGACCGTAGACGTCCATCGCCTGCTTGTGGAACGCGGTGACTTCGGCCTCGATCTGGTCTTCGGTGCAGAAGATGTGGCCGTCGTCCTGGGTGAAGCCGCGCACGCGCAGGATGCCGTGCAGCGCGCCCGAGGGTTCGTTGCGATGGCACGCGCCGAACTCGCCGTAGCGGATCGGCAGGTCGCGGTAGCTGTGCAGGCCGGAGTTGAAGATCTGCACGTGGCCCGGGCAGTTCATCGGCTTCACCGCGTAGGTGCGCTTCTCCGACTCGGTGAAGAACATGTTCGACTGGTAGTTGTCCCAGTGGCCCGAACGCTTCCACAGCGACACGTCGAGGATCTGCGGGCAGCGCACTTCGTGGTAGCCGCTCTCGCGATACACCTTGCGCATGTACTGCTCGACGACCTGCCAGATCGACCAGCCCTTCGGATGCCAGAACACCAGGCCCGGCGCTTCTTCCTGCAGGTGGAACAGGTCCTGCTGCTTGGCGATCTTGCGGTGGTCGCGCTTCTCGGCTTCCTCGAGCTGCGTGAGGTACGCCTTGAGGTCCTTGTCGTTCAACCAGGCGGTGCCGTAGATGCGGCTGAGCATCTGGTTGTTCGAATCGCCGCGCCAATACGCGCCGGCGACCTTCATCAGCTTGAAGGCGCGCAGCTTGTCGGTGCCCGGCACGTGCGGGCCGCGGCACAGGTCGGTGAACTCGCCCTGCGAATACAACGAGAGGTCTTCGTTGGCCGGGATCGACTCGATGATCTCGGCCTTGTAGTGCTCGCCCATGCCCTTGAAGAACGCGACGGCGTCGTCGCGCGACTTAACGCTGCGCGACACGGGCTGCGCTTCCTTCACGATCTTCTGCATTTCCGCTTCGATCGCGGGCAGGTCTTCGGGCGTGAACGGCCGCTCGTACGCGAAGTCGTAGTAGAAGCCGTTGTCGATCACCGGGCCGATCGTGACCTGCGCGCCGGGGAACAGGCGCTGCACGGCCTGCGCGAGCAGGTGCGCGGTGGAATGGCGCAGCACGTCGAGCGCGTCGGGGTGCTTCTCGGTGACGATTTCGAGCGCGGCGTCGCGGTCGATCTTGTAGCTCGTGTCGACGAGCTTGCCGTCGACCTTGCCGGCGAGCGCGGCCTTGGCCAGGCCGGCGCCGATCGACGCGGCGACCTCACCGACGGAAACGGGATGGTCGAAGTTGCGGACGCTGCCGTCGGGCAGGGTCACTGCGACGGGCGATTGGACTTCTGCGTTCATGCGGATTGGGCTCACCGGAAACAAAAAAAGCGCCCGAGGGCGCCTGCTGACTTGCTGCTAGCGACTCGGAAGGGTCAGAGGTGGCGGGTCGTAGTCCTCATGTCGTCACCTTCTCCGAGTTTGTTCCGTTGGGGCCACGCTTTGCAGCGTGGTGGGCGATACAGGGTTCGAACCTGTGACCCCTACCATGTCAAGGTAGTGCTCTACCGCTGAGCTAATCGCCCGTTTCGACCCCGCCCGAACCAATCGGTCCGAACGGGGCTGCGCAGTTTAGCGGAGCGGCTCCCCAGCGACAACGGGGGCGTGAAAACTTCCGCGAGTCCTTCGGTCAGTGAACGGCCGCCTGCGGCCCGCCGGTGCGCAATCCGTTGGAGAGGATCTGGACGCGCGCGCGCGGCTGGCCGATCTGCACGCCGGTCGGCCGGTCGATGACGACGTCGAAGTACTCCGGGCCTTCCTCGACGTTGTCGACGAGCACCGAAATCGCCGGCGGATAGCCGACCCATTCCCCTTCGGGAATCGTGAGCGTGCCCGAACGCGCGACGTAGTCCTGGCCCGCTTTCGCGGTGCCGTCGACGGTGGTCCAGCGCACCTTCGCGCCTCCCGCCGGCGCAGGCGCGCTCAACCACACGGCGATCGTCGCTTCGAGATGCGTCTCGGGCGTCGGCTCGGGCAGCGACCACCAGCAGCACACGCGCGCCGACGGCAGGTTCGACAGCACGATGTCGTAGGTGCGATCGCTGCGCAGGTCGTTGATCAACCCCTCGTACGGTACGAACTGCACCGCACCCGGCTGCTCGGGGAGGTTGGGTACCTCGAAGCGCACGTTGCTGGTCGCCGGCAGGTAGATCGAGTACGCGAAATCGGGCGGCGACAGCGTGACGTTGTAGTACGACTGGATGTTGCGATACACCGGGGCGTACGACAGCTGCACGAAGTTCCAGGGCATCGTCATGCCTTCCGCCACGCGCAGCCGGCCCGACACGTGCACGCCCTTTTGCACGTACAACTGCCATTCGCGGTCGTCGCGCACTTCGTTGATGGTCTGCTGCGGATGGATGAGCGGCTCGACGACCTGCAGCCAGGAACGCACCTGCATGCCGTAGGGCGCGCGCACGGTGAAATCGAAATCCGGCGGGAAGGCTTCGACGTTGCCCCAATTGCCGTAGCCGTCGATGTTCTCCACCTGCACGAAGACGGACGTCGTCGGCGCCTTGCCCGGCGGGAACCAGACGTGGCCGGAGAACGCGATGCGCGGATCGCTCTCGGAAATCGTGATCGTCGCATCGGCGTCGGAAGCCAGGCGGCCGGCCGGCGGGACGATGTGCAACTGGATCGTCTCGTCGCCCTCGGCGAGCGCATCGGGTTTGATCGAGATCGCGAGCATGGTTTCGCGCTCGCCTTCGTTGATGCCGACGGTAGGCGCGATCGGTTCGTAGTCTTCGCCGACGGTCGCCGTTCCGCCGACCACCTGCACTTGCACCGCGACACCACCGGTCGTCGCCACGCCGGACAGCCGGATCGGCACTTGCAAGGTCGTCGTCCCGTAGGCCGGTTCGATGGCCTCGACATCGGGGATCGACAACTTCCCGGCCGGTCCGCGCAACGCGGCGATCGCCGGCGCCATCAGGTTCAGGCTGCGCACGTTGTCCGAATAGCCGGCGATGCCGCACGGCGCGCCGACGCAATCGGTCTTGTCGGGATTGGAGAAGCGGCCGATCCATTTCTGTTCGAGGCTGCCGTCGGTATAGGCCATCACCGTCGCGAACGTCGGCGTGCGATAGCCCGACGAGAACACGTAGGCGCCGTGCAACGTCGCGCCCACCGAGTCGGTATCGGTTTCGCGATCGTGCATCGAACCGAGGTTGTGGCCGATCTCGTGCGCATGCACGAGCGTTCCGCAGGTGCCGTCGACGTTGATCACGCCGTATGCGAACTGCGCGATCGTCTGCGTGCGCCAGTACGGCATGCCGGGCGAATACGCCACGCCGCAGGTCCAGTCGGTCTCGTGGTACGGACGCAACAACGTGACGACGTCGCCGCCGTACTGGTCGCGCAGCGCTTCGAGCGACAGGTCATCGACGGGCTGGTAGGCGATCGCCTGCAACACGCTCGTATTCGGATCCGTCGTCGACACATTCACCTGTCGCACGTGCACCGAACGCAGGCGCACGCGGCTGCCGCTGTCGATGTGGGCCTGGTTCGAGATCGCGAGCAGGTTCGCGATCTCGGTCTGCACGGCCGACACGCTGCCGCGCAACGTGACCTGGTCGGTCGAGAACAACGTGATCGCGTCGATGGTCACCGGCGTGGTGTCGACGACGGCGGCCGTCGCGCGCGTGAGCGCGGCGCGCGACGACGTGCCGGCGGGCGGCGTCGCAGTCGTCGTTGCTGCGTCGATGCGTACGGGGCGCGAGGCGGAGGCACGCGGAGCGACGGACGATGTCGGCGTCGGCGGCGGCATCGACGACGCACGCAGCGCCTGCGGCAGGCGATCGCGTTCGGGCGTCACGACGTCGGTGCGGCCGGCGATCTGCATCGTGCCGGCGGGCACGACGCCGCCATCGGGCGCGACGACGACGCGATTCCCCGGCGCGGTGAACACGTGCATCGCGCTGCCATCGGGCATCGGGATGCGGCCGAACACCGCATCCGCACCGAAAGTCAGCACCATCGCCTGCGCGCCGACCTGCGTGGGCGCGCGGCCGACGACGTTCCAGTGGCCGCTCTCGTCGGTGAACTGGCGTTCGATCGGGATCGCGTGCTCGCGGCCGTCGGGCAACGTGATGCGCAGCGTGCCGTCGCGCACGGCAGCGCGCATGCGCGCTGCGTCGAGCGCGAACGGCTGCGGCGATGCGAACGTCGCGCCGGCGGGCATCGCGATGCGCGGTGCGGCGTCGCTCGATTGCGCCGATCCGCCTGCGACGCGCGCATCGTGCATGGAAGGCGACATCCACGTCGCGACACCGATGACGCACGCGACCCCGGCGAGCCCGAGGCTCGAAATCCGTTTCTTCTGCATGTTCGAACTGTTCCCCAACGGTTCTGATGCGGATGATCGCGCGTTTACGGCGTCGCCGTCGACCTGGGCGACGGACCGCCCGGCCGCAGGTCGTCGTCGCGGACGTTGATGCGCCACTTCGGCACGGTGTTCACATAGCCCGCGACCGGATCGATGGCGACGAAGAAGTTTTCCTCCCCTTCCGCGTGCGCATCGCCGACGAGATCGACGAACACGACCTTGTACGGTTGCTCTCCCGTCAGCGTCACCGAGCCGATGCGCGCGATGTAGTCGACGTCGCGCTTGGCAGTGCCGTCGAGCGTGCGCCACACGACCTTCACCGGATCCATCAGCGGCGACGCATCCACGATTTCGATGATCACCGGAATGCGCAGGCGCCGGCCGTTGCGACCCTCGTGCACGCTGTCGAGCGAATGCACGACGATCGCAGGATTGTCGATTCTCGACGGCACCGCGATGGTCGCTTCCTTGCGGATATCCTGCAGCACGCCGTACCACGACGGATACGGCGAGCGCTCGTCGTAGAGTTGCACGGTCGCGCCGGGATACACGAGGTACTTGTCGGTGGCGGTCCAGTTGAGGCGATAGGGATATTCGTAGAGCACGCGGTCTTCGAACGTTTCGCGCATGTAGACGCTCGCGGGATTCGCATCGCCGTGCACGGGGACGCCGCGCACCATCTGGATGTCGACGGTCTTGCTGCGGCGCACTTCGTTGAGGATCAGCGGGCGACCGACGAGGCCGCGAGACACGTCCTTGTCGGCGAAGATCTCGACGTTGGAGCCGGGCGCGACGGTGTAGTCGTAGTCCATCGAGGGATAGAGCGGGTAACTCGGCTGGCTCGCCCAAGTCGGCGGTTCGCCGCGTGGGCCGTCGACGCCGAGCACACGGGGCGATGCAAGGTATTGCGTGCCGTCGGGCGCGAAGACACGCACCTTCACCACGGGGCGCGGATCGGCGTTGTACACGGTGCCCGTCGCGATCGACCTGGCGATCGGATAACCGGTCGCGCTGGTGATGCGCGCGCGCACCACGCGGTCGGGGCCGCGCACGCCGTCGCCTTCGACGACGACGCGCACCTGCGCCTCGCGCACGTCGGGAATGAACTGCAGCTGCGTCTGCTGCTCCCAACCGGCGCCACGGTCGATCTCGACCTTGAACTCCACGCCGGTCTCGGGCGGATTGGCGCTCAGTCGCACGGGGAATCGCAACTCGCCGTCTTCCCACGCGCCGGTGTCGGAAATCGTCGCCTTGCCGCCCGCGGTGCGGAACTCGGAGACGGTCTTCGCCATCAGGTTGAAGCCGCGCACGGTGTCGTTGCGGTCGTTCGTGCCGCACGCGACACCGTTGCAGGCGATCAGCGACGGGTTCGAGAACACGCCGAGCCACGGCGCGCCGTCGGCGTACGACATGATCGTCGCGTACGCACCATCAGCGCGCTGGCCGAAGGCGAAGGGGAACGCGCCCTGTTTCACTTCGCGCGCGGCGTAGTCGGTTTCGCGATCGTGCGCCGCGCCGAGTTGGTGGCCGAGTTCGTGGGCCATCACGTGCGGGCCGCAAGGCTCGGTGTTCACCACCGCGTAGCCGAACAGCGCCGACGTGTCGGTCCCGTGCAGGCCCATGCCGCCGACCCAGCTGATGCCGCAATCGATGCGATCGGGCGTGTGCGGTCGCACGATCGCGACGATGTCGGCGGCGAGGTTGTCGCGCAGTTTTTCGGTATCGACGCCGGTGACGGGGCCCGCGGTCATCGCGTAGAGCACTTCGTCGTTCGGCACCCAGCCGGGGATGTCGAGCTTCTGCGTGCCGACGAGCTGGAAGCGCACGATCGAACCGCTGTCGATGTGCGCTTGCGATGCCGCGACGATCTGGTTGCTCAGCTCGGTCTGCACGGCCGACTCGCTGCCGCGCAACGCGACGAGGTCGTCGGCGTACACGGCGACGACGGTGATCGTGATCGGACCGCTCAACGCCCGCGACTTGCCCGACGGTGTGATGACTTGCGTGGGCACGGGCGGCGCCGGCGCGGCGTTCAATGCCTGCGCGGTCGATGCTTGCGCGCTCGACGCCTGCGCAGTCGGCGTGCGGGTTGCCGGCGCTGACGCGAGCGCGCCCGCCGTCGGCGACCTCGACCACGCCGCGATGCTGTTCGTGCCCGCGCGCGTGCCGCCCATGCGCGCGGCGACGATGTCTTCGCGCGAGAGCGTCGCGATGTCGGTCCCCGGCGTGCGTCCCAGCGGCGCGAGGCCGCCCGCGAGCGAGGCGAGCACGACGTCGTCGTTGGTCACGATCGACAGCGATTCGCCGTTGGGCATCGGCAGCGTGCCGAACACTGCGTTGCCGCCGAACGTCAGCACCGCCGATTGCGGACCCGCGGCCGTGTCGACGCGGCCGATCACCGACCACTGGCCGAAGCCGTCGGTTTCCTGGCGCTGCATGCGGACCGGATACGTCGTTCCGTCGGGCAGTGCGACGTGCAGGACGCCGTCGCGCATCGCCTGGCGCGCGCGTTGTGCGTCGAGGGTGATGCGGTGTTGTTCGCCGATGACCGACACGTCGCCGGTGAGGCGCACGAGGTCCGCGCGATTCGCCGCGAGGGCTTCCGATGCGCGCGATGCTTGCGCCACGTCGTGCGTGCGCAACTCCCAACAGGCGACGGCCGCGGCCACGCCTGCACCCACCACCATCCATCGCATCCCTGCCCGCATCGAATGTCCCCTTTCGATACCGCCGGGCTTGCGGCCCGGCGTGCGATTCCGTTGCTGGTTACTTGCCCGCGCGCGACGCCTCGTCGCGGAAGCTGGCGATCGCCGGTGCCATCAGGTCGAGGCTGCGTGCGTCGTCGGCTGCGTCCGCGATGCCGCATGCATCGCCGTTGCAATCGACGATGCGCGGATTCGAGAAACGTGCGACCCACGGTGCGCGCCCCGGGTCGGCCATGATCGTGCCGAACGCCGGCGTGCGATGGGCGAACGAGAATTCGAAGGCGCCGTAGGCGACGTTGCCGTCTGCGTCGGTCTGCGACGCGCGATCGTGCACGGCGCCCATCGCGTGGCCGAGCTGGTGCGCAAGCACGAGCGGGCCGCACGGCGCGACGTTGGCGACGACGAAGGCGCGCATCGAATCCGCACCGTCGGCGCCCGCGAGGCCGGCGCCGTTGAGCCAGGACGCGCCGCAGGTCGCATCGCGCTTCGCGTGCGGACGCACGTAGGCGACGAGATCGGCGCCGTGCGCGTCGCGCATCGCGGCCATGTCGGCGTCGGCGGTGATCAGGTGGAGCAGCGCGTCGTTCGGCAGCGCATCCGGCGTCGCGGCTTCGCGGATGCCGACCAGGTTCAGCCGCACCTGCGTTCCGCTGTCGATGAAGGCCTGGTTCGCGATCGCGACGCGGCTGGCGACTTCGGTTTCGGCGATCGTGCGGCCGCCGCGCAGCGCGGCGAGCTCGGGCGAATACAACGCGAGCACGTCGATGCGCGTCGTCGAGCGCTTCTTGTCGATCGCGTTGCCGACGACGTCGCCATCGATGCGAATCGGGCGATCGGCGAGCATCGTGCCTTCCGGCGCCATCTCGCTCTGGACGTCGGGGACCTGGTAATCGGCGTTGTTGCCGCGCAAAGGCTTGCCGTGCGGGGTCAGGCCGCCGGCGGGCGCGACCGTCACGAAGCCGCCCTCGTGCGTTTCGACGGACATCGCGTGGCCGTCGGGCATCGGCAGCATGCCGAACACCGCGTTGGGGCCGAACGTGAGCACCATCGACTGGCTGCCGACCGCCGTCTCGACGCGGCCGACGACAGACCAGTGGCCGCCGCCATGCGTTTCCTGCCGCTCCATCCGAACGCGGTACGAGGTGCCGTCGGGCAGCACGACTTCGAGGAAGCCGTCGCGCAACGCGCGCCGCGCCATGTCGGCGTCGAGGTGGACCGGCTGCTGGCCCCTGGCCATGGCGCGGGTCATGCGCAGCACGGGCCTGGCGCCGTGGGCCGGCGAGGCCGCGCCCTGCGAAGGCGAGGCCGCCTGCGCGTCGTGACCGATGTGCCTGAATCCCCAACCCGTCATCGCGACGATGCCGCCGATGACCAACCAGGTGCCCAATCCCTGCCAACGCGCCATGCCTGCCCCTGCGAGAGAACAACCGTGCCCGCGCATTCTACCGGGGCTTTGATCAACGTTTCACGGGCCAGTCAAGAGGCCACGTGACTTTCGTCGGCTCAGGTGGCGAGGCTGGCGTCCTTCAACTTCCGGATCTGGTCGCGCACCCGGGCGGCCTCCTCGAATTCGAGGTCGCGGGCATGCTTGTACATGCGGTCCTCGAGCTGCTTGAGGCGGGCGGCGACCTGCGACGGGTCGAGCGCGGCGTAATCGGCCTGGTCCTCGGCGACGGCGACGCGGCCGCGGCCCTTCTTCTTCGCCTCGCCCGGCTCGCTGCGCGCGCCTTCGAGGATGTCGACGATGGGCTTGGCGACGGAGCGCGGCACGATGCCGTGCTCGGCGTTGTATTCGAGCTGCTTCTCGCGGCGGCGGTTGGTTTCGTCGATCGCCACCTGCATCGAGCGCGTCATGCGATCGGCGTAGAGGATCGCCTTGCCGCGCAGGTTGCGCGCGGCGCGGCCGATGGTCTGGATCAGCGAACCCGCGCTGCGCAGGAAGCCTTCCTTGTCGGCGTCGAGGATGGCGACCAGCGACACCTCCGGCATGTCGAGGCCTTCGCGCAGCAGGTTGATGCCGACCAGCACGTCGAACTTGCCCAGGCGCAGGTCGCGGATGATCTCCACGCGCTCGACCGTGTCGACGTCGGAGTGCAGGTAACGCACGCGCACGCCGTGCTCGCCGAGGTATTCGGTGAGGTTCTCCGCCATGCGCTTGGTGAGCGTGGTGACGAGCACGCGATCGCCCATCTCCACGCGCTTGTTCACTTCGCCGAGCAGATCGTCGACCTGCGTGGCGACCGGGCGGATCTCGACTTCCGGATCGACGAGGCCGGTCGGGCGCACGACGAGTTCGACGATTTCGTCGCCCGATTCGCGCAGCTCGTACGGGCCGGGCGTCGCCGACACGAAGATGCTGCGCGGCGCGCGCAATTCCCACTCTTCGAATTTCAGCGGACGATTGTCGAGCGCCGACGGCATGCGGAAGCCGAACTCCACCAGCGTTTCCTTGCGCGAGCGGTCGCCCTTGTACATCGCGCCGATCTGCGGAACGGTCACGTGCGATTCGTCGACGACCAGCAGCGCGTCGGGCGGCAGGTAGTCGTACAGGCACGGCGGCGGTTCGCCCGGCATGCGGCCAGTGAGGTAGCGCGAGTAGTTTTCGATGCCGTTGCAGTAACCGACCTCGGACATCATTTCGATGTCGTACGTCGTGCGCTGTTGCAGGCGCTGTGCCTCGACGAGCTTGTTCTGCGCGTACAGCGTTTCGAGGCGATCGCGCAGCTCGTCCTTGATGCCCTTGACGGCGCCGAGGATCGTGGGGCGCGTCGTCACGTAGTGCGACTTCGGGTAGATCGTGTAGCGCGGCACCTTCTTCAGCACTTCGCCGGTGAGCGGATCGAAGATCGACAGCGCTTCGATCTCGCCGTCGAACAGTTCGATGCGCAGCGCTTCCATGTCGCTTTCGGCCGGGTGCACGTCGATGGTTTCGCCGCGCACGCGGAAGTGGCCGCGCTGCAGTTCGAACTCGTTGCGCGTGTACTGCATCTCGGTGAGGCGGCGGATCAGCTCGCGCTGGTCGATGCGCTCACCGCGCACCATGTGCAGCACCATGTTGAAGTATTCGTTCGGGTCGCCGAGGCCGTAGATCGCCGACACCGTGCACACGATGATCGCGTCGCGCCGTTCGAGCAGCGCCTTGGTCGCGGACAAACGCATCTGCTCGATGTGTTCGTTGATCGAGCTGTCCTTCTCGATGTACGTGTCGGAGGACGGGACGTAGGCTTCCGGCTGGTAGTAGTCGTAGTAGCTGACGAAATACTCGACCGCGTTGTGCGGGAAGAACGCCTTGAACTCGCCGTACAGCTGCGCGGCGAGCGTCTTGTTCGGCGCCATCACCAGGGTCGGCTTCTGCACGGCCTGGATGACGTTCGCGATCGTGTAGGTCTTGCCTGAACCGGTGACGCCGAGCAGCGTCTGGCGCGCCAGGCCCGATTCGAAACCGGCCACGAGTTTGTCGATCGCCGGCGGCTGGTCGCCCGAGGGGGTGTAGGGCGCGACGAGTTCGAAGGGAGTGAGTTCGACGGGGTTTGCTGCCATCGCGGCAGTGTAGCCCCGCGAGGATGAAGCCCGACGTGCTGGCACGGGGTTTCCTGACAGCGTGGCGGCAGCAGCGCGCGCGAGCATCACGGTCCCGACCGTTCATGTGAGGTGCGCGATGCCTGCCCTGCCCCGTCCTTCCGCCGGCATCGCCGCCGCCGGCGTCACGATGATCGAGCTGATGATCGTCGTCGTCGTGCTGGCGCTGCTGGCTGCGTTCGCGGTGCCCCGCTTCGTCGCCGCGCGCGAGGCCGCGCATGCCGGCGCCGCCCACCAGGCGTTGCTGGCGTCGCTGATGGCGGCCTCGGCGCACGCCGCTTCGACCGGCGCGGACGTGGTCGCCTGCCCCGGCGCCGCGGCCGGCTGCCGCGTCGGCACGCACGACTGGACCGAAGGGTGGATCGTGTTCGCCGATCTCGACGGCGACCGCTTGCGCGATCCGGGCGACACGCTGGTGCATCGCGCCGCGGCGCTCGGTGGTCGCGCGCAACTCCGCAGCACGGTGGGCCGCACGCGGATCGTGTTCCAGCCCAACGGCGGCGCGGCGGGGAGCAACGTCACGTTCACGTTATGCGACGGGCGCGGGATATCGCACGCGCGTTCGCTCGTGATGAACAACACCGGCGCGTTGCGCAGCGAGCTTTCCAGCACATTGGGATCCTAAGCTTAGAATTCCACGTGGACAAGTTGTCGCGG
>JADMIO011419622.1_pt1 | contig 11725 bp, 26 predicted proteins | sample 8958161 | NCBI WGS metagenome assembly JADMIO01 (sample SAMN16585339, study PRJNA669376) | soil metagenome | isolation source: Crop rotation soil | place: USA: Cullars Rotation, Alabama | collected 2011
CCGCCATCATTCGCTGATGCGCCGCTACACGCCCAAGCCTGACGAACGCATCCGCCGGGGCGCCGCATGACCAACATCCGCCCCGCCAGCGACAAGGCAACCGCCGACCTCTGCTGCATCTTCAGCAGCCCGGCATTCAACACGCCCAAGCGTGATCTAACCTGGATCGAGTGGCAAACCCTCATCGACTCCGCCCCCGATACCGAATGGCGCAACCGCCAAGAGGCTTCGCTGAACGCCTGGCGCCGGAGACGGGAGCGGGAATTCGGGGTGGGGGCATGACTTTCCAGCCGCAAGTTTTCGTCGCTTATTATGGGATGAAAATGAGTTTGGCGGCTGCACATCGGAAGGCCGGTCGTGTAGTAAGTCTCCCGGCGGTTCGGATCAGAATCTTCAAGTGCGGCTGGAGCGTCGAGGATGCGGTGGAAACCCCCAAGGGTATGGCGCCAAAAAAAGGCGGGCGCCGTCGTATCGATGAGAAAAAGTTGCGGAAGCTTTGGGTAACGCACCTTACGCTTAAGGCCATATCAGAACGGATGGGGCACGGGGCCAACAACCTAAACCGCAAAGCTAGGAGCATGGGCTTGTTGCCGCGTCGGTTAATCTGGGCACGCCAAGAGGGTTATCCATGGAGAGGGGGAGAGCATGACGCACGTCGCACGGGAACAGCTCCGCGCATTCGTGGAGAGAATCGAACGGATCGCGGAGGAGCGCAAATCCCTCGGGGATGATATCCGCGATATCTACGCAGAAGCGAAGGGCAATGGATACGACGTTAAGGCCCTTCGCGAGATCATCCGCATCCGCAAGAAAGACCGCAACGAACAGGCCGAATTCGAGTCCATCGTGGACACGTACAAGCATGCGCTGGGCATGCTCAGCGATCTACCGTTGGGCGCCGCAGCAATCGAGCTGGCGACTCGTGAGGGGCACGCGTGACGCATCCCGCCATCATAGCCGATGGTCCGTTTGCGGGGCTGCCCCGAAGTCATTATGGCGCGATACTTGCCGATCCGCCGTGGCACTTCGAGGTTTGGGCAGAGGGAAGCGGCCGGAACGCCTCTTCCAAATACAATACCATGCGCGCGGCTGAGATTGCGCAAATGCCCGTGACCGATCTCGCCGCCCCCGATTGCGTTTTGTTTATGTGGATTTGCTGGCCGAAACTTTTCGACGCCATGCGAGTGCTTGAAGGTTGGGGATTCACCTATAAAACCTGTGCGTTCTCATGGATGAAGGCTGACCCCTATCGGCTCTTTGCTGATGAGGCGACGCCGTTCGCTGGTATGGGCTACTGGACGCGCGCCAATACTGAGCCCTGCTTGCTCGCCACCCGCGGCAAGCCCAAGCGCCTCAACGCCGACGTTCGCCAAGGCATCATCGCTCCCCGAAGGGAGCACAGCCGCAAGCCGGACGGCGTACACGAGCGCATCGAGCGGCTAGTGGCCGGACCCTACCTCGAATTATTCGCCCGCCAGCGTCGTCCTAATTGGACCGTATGGGGGAACGAGACGGATAAGTTTCAGTCAGTAGTGGGAGACACCCCGCGGGCGGTAGACGCTGGCGCGGGTTGTGACAATGCGCACCAGGGGGCCTGATTTAGCGCAAGCCCGGTCCGAAAGGCATGAGGGCGATCAGCGGGGCGGCATATAGCCTCGTAAGTAGGTGCCGAGACGATCCGCGATGCCGCGAGATTGTCATCCGAAGCGACGGGCCTGGCTCCGACAGCCATAACCTGATCGCGAAGGGCATGGAACGACCTTGGCCAAAAAGCCGGGGCAGTTCGTCCTATGTCCTTCGCTCTGAGCCTTCACCAACAGCCATCAACACCTAGTTGGCGGCGAACGCGAGCGAACAAGAACGGGAAGCAATAGGCATCCCTCTGGCATGCAAGATGGATTGGTATCCTTGGTACATAAGGGATTTTCGGCGCGACACGCTCCACCTCTCCCTAGCAGAGGAGGGTGCTTACCGGCGCCTGATTGACCAATACATGGAACAGCGCGGCCCCCTGATTGATGACGATGCGTCCCTGGCCCGACTTGCCGGGGTCGGACTGGACGAATGGCTTATGGTCGCGCCAAAGGTGCGCGGCTTTTTCCAGCCGAAGGACGGCAAGCTGCATCACAAACGGTGCAAACAAGAGCTAGACGCGCAGAACGAGCGGTTTAAGCGCCATTCTGAGAGGGGCAAAAAAGCGGCCTTCGCAAAGTATAGCAAAATCAACGATAAGCGTCCTTCTAGTATGCTCACTCCTACCACACTTAACACTACTCCTATTACTACTACTTCCTTTGTCTCTGGGGTAGGCGGGCCAGCGAGAAAGGACATGAGCAAACTCGGAGCCGCTGAGCTTGTGGCCCTTACCAAAAGGGGCCGGCAATGAAGGAAACGAAGAAATGTGACCGCTGCGGCATTGCGGTCGAAGTGGAGAAAATCTCCGTGCCGAACCGCTGTCCGGATCGGCGCTGCCCGCTGAACGACTGGGCCAGAGCGAACAAGTCTGCGTAAAGGAACCTGAAACGAGCAACAGGAGCTAGGCAATGCAACACGTTCATGTGAGCACGGAATTCATGGCGAGCGTTCTGCTTTTCGGGGCGATGATCCTCACGATTTTGCTGGTGTTCGTCGTCGCGATGCGCAAGGCGAGGACGGAGCGCATCCTGGCGGAGCGGATGCAGGCGACCGGCAACCCCTACGTTGGCGCAGCGCGGCCATCTGCGGGGTTTTCAGGCGCGTCGCAGCCGAGCCAGCAAGCCGCGCCCTATCCGCCCGGAGCACAGTACGCCGGCCCGACCGTAATCCATTCTGATGGTGGGATGCCTATGGGCCTCGTGACTGGAATGCTGATCGGAGGTGCGATGATCCACCACGATCATACGACGGTCGTCCACGACTACGCGCCGGCCCCGGCGCCGGCCCCCGCACAGGATAGCGGGGGCTTCACTTGGGACAGCGGTGGTGGGTCCTGCGATAGCGGCAGTTCATTCGGCGGGGATTCTGGCGGCGGCGGGTTTGGCGGCTGTTGAACATTTCACGTGGATCATCAGAACGGGACTAGAACAAAGGGGATCGGGGCATGGCGGACACGCAGGGGCCTTATATTCGCTGGATCAATTATGGCCATGACGGTTGGCAGCCGCAGAGCTTCCCGACTTTGCGGGATGCCGTGATTGGGGATCGGTACGGAAGCGAGTTCGTCATCACCAAAGTCGCGGACTTCGACATAGTCGAACGCGAAACGCCGGTGAAGGCCGCCTGATGCTCGCCCCCGCAATGACCACCATGCCCGCACACCACATGCTGCCCGCATCCTTCCCCTTGGGGATGGCCTGGTTCGTCGTCTTCGCCTCCCCGGCCGAAATGCACTGGTCTAAGCTGCCTCTGGGCTGGGACTTTCCGGTAGTATCCCGCATCGAGGCGGAGGGTTATGAGACCTTTGTCCCGGTCGAGCGGCGCACCATCATCCGCAACCGGAAGAAACGAGAACAGATCAAGCCTCTATTGGGCTCCTATGTATTCGTTCGCTTCGACAGAGAAGCAGACGACTGGGGAAACATTTTGTCGGTGCAAGGAGTTCATGATATATTAAGCAATGCCAATGATTTGCCGCTGCGCGTGCCCGATTTGGAGATCGCCAAGCTGCGCCGGTTAAGCGAGGCTGGCGTGTTTGACTTCACCAAGCCGCGGAGCGCGTTTAGGGAAGGCGACACCGTCCGGATCGAGGACGGGCCTTTTGCGGGACTGATCGCGAAGGTGCGCTCGGCCAGCCCGAAGAAGCGCATCCGGCTGCTGCTGGACGGGCTGGGGAAGCTGGAAATTGATCCAAGCCAGTTGGTGAAGGTATAGGCCGATGACCGCTGACGAAATCACCAAGGTCGCCAAGATTGCGCTGACCGCTGATAGCTGGTGCCCCAATTGCCAAGCTGGGCTATTCGAAGAGTTACGGAAGGCGTTCCCGGCCCACACCGACACGATTGATCAGGTCTGGAGCGACAGGGAGCGCATTGAGCGGTCCTATCGCGATGCGGTGTCAAAGACGTGGGACAACTTCGAGGACGATCCGCCGAATGTCTGGGAGGTCGCATGACGACCAAACCCTCCGTTGAGGTCAGGAAGAATCCGGACGGCTCAATCGATGAGATCGTGGCCAAGAATTGCGATCTCCATATCGAACAGATGTCCACCGATGGCTGGTACGTTGGCCTTGACCTGCCGGACGGGAGCTATTGGCAATTCTGGATCGGCGCGCGGAACTATCGCTCAGCGGTCGATGTGCGCCACACGGAAACATCATTAGCCCGTAAGATTGGCCGCAAATGAGTATCCTTCTGCACGAACGTGAAGACTGGTTCGCTTGGCGTCCCGTGCGCAACGTCACGGGCGGCTGGATATGCTGGGAATGGTGCGTGCGCTACCGCATGGTCGTGTGGGACTGGTATGAGCCGTGGCGCTACTGCAAGGTCAATGGCACATGATTCCCGCCCTCAAAGACCCGCCATCCCTCCAAGACATGCTCGCCGCAGCGGTCGCCCGCTATCGGGACATGTCCCCCGATCAAAAGCGCAAGATGTGGGCGGACCAGCGCCGCTCCTGGGTGGTTGGGGAAATGCTGCTCTCACACCCCGAGCTGACCCGGTATCAGGTCGAGGCCATGTGCGACGAAATGGGGATTTGAGATGACGATGCCGGGACAAAAGGAGCCAGAGGGCGATATTAGCAAGATACTTTGCCCGTTTTGCAGTGCGCCATGGTCGGAGGAGAATATCCAAACCTACGATCTTGATGCCGGCGATCATTGCGCGAGCGGGCGATTCTATCAGGAATGTTGCACGATAGAGATTGTGTGTCACGCCTGCAAACGGCTTATGTATCGGAAAGAGGGTTTTGGCCTATGACCATTGCCCCCGACATTCTCCGCAGCATCCTCCACACCTCGGTAGACAAAGCCGTAGACGAGTCCATGGCGAGGCTTTTCGACGTGCTGAACATCCAGGGGCCTAACGACCACAACGCGCCGGAACGCTTCGCCACCGGCCTCCGCAACCTATTGGCGGCCTACAAGACGGCCAACGAACAGATCGAGAAGCTGTATGGATGAGCCAGAAATCCGGGTGACCTATCTAGTCGGGCACGCTCCGTTCGTTGAGCCAACCTATTCGGTGCGGTGCGAAGAATCTGGCCCGCGCTGGTGGCGGCGCAAGCGGTACTGGATAGACTCGGAGCTTATGCGGCTTGGCCCGTTTAAGACGGAGGCCCAAGCCAACGAGGTGCTAGGCCACTTCCCCGGATCGAGGCGCTATTGACCATGCTTGATCTCTCCCGCCGCGGCTTCATCACCGGCCTATCCGCCCTCATTGCCGCCCCGGCCATAGTCCGGGCGCAGAACATCATGCCGGTGAGGGTGATCAAGCCGGAAATTTACATGGAGCCGGTCGGGATTATCCGGACGCTTGATGTCAGTTACGGGTTTTTGCGTGTCCGACCCGACTGGCTTTTGTACTCGCTTGAGCTTTCTGCTGACCACCGCATCTAGCGTCCATATTGCGCCGCACAACACAAATACATGTTGCGCATGGCACAAAACGGGAACATATTTCAGGAAGCTGATTTGCGTCGTCGTGACCATTCGGCACGAGGGACAATCGGTCGTCTCCTGGGGAGGGGGCTCAACCGCCGGCATTGCTCGCCTTCGGAAAGGCTTGAGCGGCGGCTGTTTCCGTTTGTCCCCTGTGTTTCTCAGTTCAGCCGGCTGACGGACGAGGCTTAGGCCCGGTGCAAATCCGGGGTGGGAAGCGAGCGGTCAAGTCCGGCTGATACCTTTATGCCTCTCACCGCTCAAGAACGCGCCGCGAACGAATACCGCCGAACTTGGACGGCGAGACTGATCGCCGAGCACCACAAACCGAAACCGAGCCTCGCATGTGCGCTACGTCATTTGTGGGCGACCACTATCGAGATATGTGGACGCCGAAGCCATGGTTTCCGAATGCGGTTCCCAATACTATTCCGGGCTCAGTCCAACCCCTCGGGCAGCCCATCCTCCAGCAGCAAGTAACCCGCGCTGAGTTCGAGGAGCTAAAGCGCCAAGTCCTCGAAATGAAAGACCTGCTCAAGCGCGCCAAGGAATACGACGCTCGTACCGGCCAGCCCGACTGTGAGATGGACGAGAAGATGGCCATTCTCCGAAAGGTGGCCGAAATGGTCGGCGTTGATCTGGGCGATGTCATCCCGCAGCGCAAAAGCTCGGAAAATCAACCGACTGGTTAATTAAATAATGGCCGGGCGCCCAAAAGGTTCTGTCAACAAGGACAAGCCCTTCAAGGAAGCCATTCGGATGGAGGCTGCCCTTGCGGAAAAGGGTGAGCCAAGCGAGGCCCCTGAAGGCTCCCTTCGCTGGATTGCGCACAAGCTGCTGATCCGCGCGGGCACAGATACGGTTGCGGCGCGAGAGATTGGCGATCGGCTCGACGGCAAGCCCGCGCAGGGCGTTGAGCTTGCCGGCCCGAACGGCGGCCCGCTCCAAGCCGCGCTCTCGGTGACCTTCGTGAAGCCCGGAGAGGAAAAATGACCGAGCGCGAGCAACTGATCGCAACCGCCAGGGTGGCCCATAGCTGCTGGCTCCGAACCATGACGGCGCAGGCCGAACTCTTGGAGCGGTCGAAGACCACCGAGATTGTCGGCGCGGCCGGCGCGTCTCAGGGCAGCGCGTTCGACGAACTCAAGCTCACGCTTCCTCCGGACTGGGATCGGGCATTCCCCGAATACGCCAAGGTCATCGACCGCAACGGCGCTGTGATCGCCAACGGATGATCGTCCCTCGGGTCGCCGTGAAGTGGCATCGGTTCGTCACCGGCCGGCAGTCATGGGCGGTCCAGATCAACTGGGGCGGTGGCCGCGAAACCACGGTTGGGTGCGCGTCGCGTGAGCAGGCTTTTCAAGAGCTAGCCAAGTGGCGCAGGTTTGCAAGGCTCCGCCATGGCAAAGTCTGAGAAGGCGACGCACGAAGAGGTGGACTACGGCCCGAGCACGGGCGAGCACTTCTGCTACATCTGTAGCCATTACATCGACAAGAAACCACCGGCTTGCACGAAGACCCAAAGTCCGATCCTGCCTGCATTCTGGTGTCGCCTGTACGAAGAGCGCCCGGAGCGCAAGCCCGACAGCTATTGAGGCCCCCATGCCATGGAAGAGGGCAACGAGCTAGTCGAGTTCCTCTGCTGTTTGGCTGGGTATCTCTTCGGCATGATCGTCATGCTGGGCATTGTGTCGATCGTGGCGGGCTGCTGGTTTCTCTTCCGCATGGTGTCGTGATGGGCATCCTCGGGTATATCGCAGCGATAGCATTCATCACCGGGGTTTGCGCCCTCATGGGCGCGGCCATTGTGGTGATGTTCATGGGCGACGTGGCGGACGGCGATCTGTTCTGATGCGTGTCGTTATCGGGCGGCCGCCGCTGTTTGACCTGATCGACGCCAAGTTCAACATAGCGAAAAAGGGTGTTGTGTTCGCTTGGGGCGATACGATCTTCAACCCGCACAACGTAGCGATCCCGCTGCATATGATGGCTCATGAGGCCGTCCATCGTGATCGGCAGGGGGCCGATATCGAGGGTTGGTGGCGCCGCTACATGGACGATGCGGCGTTTCGACTCGCGGAAGAAATCCCAGCGCATCGGGCCGAATACGCTTCATTCTGCGAGCGCCACCGAGATCGCAATATGCGGGCGCGGCTTCTTCATGAATTGGCCGTGCGGCTCTCTGGCGAACTTTACGGCAAGATGATCGCCTATTGCAATGCGAAAGTGGCAATTCGGTAATGGCCATCGTCTATATCCCGCATGTGCGCTGCCGCAAGTGCGGCAAGATGGTCGATGGCATCAAGCGCGTGCATGATCCGAAGATTGGCGCGCGGTCTTTGCGGGTGACCTGCCACGGCGCAACGGCGGACATTCCGTTCTCAACAGCGCCAGGCGCGACCGTCGAGGTCTTCGGCGACGAACCGGACGGCGAGAAGAAGGAAGAGCCTGAGCCGGTTCTAGTGCTCACGGACAGGCCACAGTCTACCACAAAACTCCAAGGGCTTGGCCAGTTCGACCGCACGCTGGCCCACGCAGTAGACGACATCAACCGGAACCGAGCAATGAAGGAAGTGGTGAGCTTGCCTGACGGCCTGAACGGCATGATTGCGGCCATGAACGCGCGAGCGAAGACCGCGATGGCGCGATTGGCTGCGGCGGATACGCTGCACGCGACCTCATGTGATCGCGTCAACAAGGTCGCTGAAGTAATCGAAGAGGCGACGGCGAAGACCAACCACTTCGTAGACGAGATGATCGGCGGCAACGGAGGGCCGAAAGAGGCCCCTTTAGCTGGGACGAACTCTTCGACCGACTCATCGCAGCAGTCGGCCGCCTGAGCCTTCCACCAATTCCAGTTGCTTGCGGGGTAGATTGCCTGAGAGACGCCTAAAACGATACCCGAAAGGGCTAGGCGCGTGAGGCAAGGTCTAAGGGTGAAACTGAGCAAGACGCTTCGAGCGAGCCAGTTGTTATAGTCGGAGCGCCGCAGGTTCGAATCCTGCATTTATCCCGCAAGCATCCCCAATCGCAGAACTGAGCCCTGCCTGCCCGTTACCGTCGCGGGCGCGCGGAAACTATTCGACGGCAATCGGAGAACTGTCATGAAACACTCGCGCCTTGCCGTGGCGGCGATCCTTGCTGTCGGCGGTATCACTACGGTCGCTTTCGCGGCCGGTACTTGGTCCAACCTGCCGATTGTCGGCAGTGCGGCTTTCTGCACCCAGAACGTGGGCTCTTCGTCCTCTGTTGGCGGCGTCACCGGCCAGGGTGCCGGCTCGACCGTATGCGGCGGCTCGAATACCCCTGCTGGCCCGTCGTTCCTCACCGGCAACGAGCTGGTGCCGGCCGACACCGGCCTTCAGACCCCCTCGACCGTCACCATTCCGGTCACGGCTCTGGGTAACTACGGCGGCACCCCGCGCAACTATCTCGACAACGCGGCGCTCAACATCACCGCCACCAACGGCACCTCGACCGTGACCGGCGCCACCACGTCGGCCCTTGCCGTGACCGGCATGGCTGCTGACCGCTGGGCGCTCGACACCAACGTCACCTCGGGCGCTGGCCGTTCCGCGATCGTGACTTCCTCGCCGTCTCCGCCCGCCGGCTTCACCAACGTCATGAAGGTGTTCCGCACCTCGGGCGCGCTCACCCAGCCGATCTGCGTGCATCAGGCCATCCCGTCCGCCTCCGCAACCCAACTCGCCGGCAAGACGGTGACCTTCAGCGCATACCTCGCGGCCCTGGCTGGCCTCTCGGCCGACAACGGCAACGTGGTCAGCATGGCGGTCTATAGCGGCACCGGCACCGATGAGGCGTTTGCCTCGTGGACTGCCTCGCCCGCGATCACTCCGGCCTGGACCGGCATTGCGACGGCAACCAATACGTCGGTGACCATCACCACCACGTTTGGCCGTTACGCTGTGGCGGCGTCGATCCCGTCCACCGCGACCGAAGTCGGCGTTGCGATCTGTTTCACCCCGACCGCTACGGGCGCGGGTGCGACGGACGGCTTTGCGTGGACTGGCGCCCAGCTCGAAATCGGGGCCGCGGCCTCGAACTTCGAGGTCATCCGCAAGCAGGATGACATCGTGCGGACGGCGCAGTTCTTCTACTCGGTGTCGGAAGGCGCCGGCCCGACCGTTCGCGGCCTTTGCAACGTGACCACGGCGAACACCACGTTGCAGTGCCAGATGAACTTCCCGCAGCCGATGTACAAGGCGCCGACGTTCACCTTCGCGAACGGCTTCGCGGTGCCGACCACCACGGCTCAGACCGCGCTTACGGCCTGCACCGGCTTTGCGGCCGATGCGACCGAAGGCGCCCTGACTGCGGTTGCCGGCCAGACCCAGACGCTCGCGCAGTGCACCTCGGGTGGCACCACCGCGGCGGTCGGCCTCGTCCTGCCGCTCTTCGACAACGGCGGCTCGGGCAAGTTCACCGCCTGGGCGGGCATGTAACCTCACAAAAAGGAAGCGCGGCTATGAAAAAGCTGCTCCCGGCTTTAGTAATTGCCGCGCTTTCGCTCGCGGCGTGGTCAGCCCCCGCCAACGCTCAGGGGACGGCCACATCGCTCTGTATCTGGTCCATCAACAGCATCAGCGGACAACTCGCTTGCGTTCCGGTCGATGGGACCAACCCGCTGCCGGTGTCTGCATCGGCGTCAATCTCCGGCTGGCCCGGCTCGACCCAGACCACCGGCACGCCCATCAGTGTCACCACCAGCGGCGTTACTGGAACCCTTCCGTCTGGCGCCGTCGTCCTTGCGACCAATGTCGGCACCACCAACACGGCCTTCTGCAAGCTCGGTGCATCCGCAACCACTAGCGATACGCCGATCTTCCCGAACAGCTCGGTTTCCTTCACGGTCGGCGCAAATACGCAGCTCACCTGCATCACGTCCACATCGACCACGACCGTCAATATGTCGGGCGGCGCGGGCCTTCCCACAGGCTGGGGCGGTGGCGGCTCGGGCGGCAGCGGGTCGAATGCCTCGGTCGGCGCGACCGGCGCGGCTGTCCCGGCCAGCGCGACTTACGTCGGCATCACCAGCGCCGGCAATCTGACGGGCTGGAATGGTGCGGTCACGCAGTCCGGCTCTTGGACGGTGACGGCAAATGACTCGATCGCGGACGGTGCGGACGTTGCCCAAGGCGCCAAGGCGGATTCTGCGTGCGGGTCCGATGCGGGAACCTGTACCCTGATCGCGCTTGTAAAGCGTCTCAATGGGACCGCGAGCACGACCGCGACGAACACGGGGGCGGCCGTCCCGGCTGGTACCAATCGCATCGGTTACACTTCGGATGATCCTTGCGCGCAGGGAACCAAGACGCAGGTGCCGATCAGCCAGACGGCCAGCACAAAAATCATCAGTGGAACGTCGGCGAAGAAAACCTACGTCTGCTCGCTTGTCTTGATTGCCGGTGCGGCTGAGATCGTCAATGTCATCGAGGGCACCGGCTCGACGTGCGGCACTGGAACGACGGTCCTTGCTGGTAGTTCGACCGCTGCAAATGGTCTTTCGTTTGCTGCCAACGGCGGCCTGACCATCGGCGGGTTTGGCAGCGCGCTTGTTGCAGGGGCTGCGGCTGCTGATGATGTCTGCCTGACACAGAGCGGCTCGAATCGCGTGTCGGGATGGGCGACTTACGTACAGCAGTGATCACCATGGGGTGGAAATTTCGAGCAGCTTGGTGCGCGGCATTTCTGGCCTGCTGCACCCTGATCGTAAGGGCGCAAGTACCGCAGACCGGGGCCGGCTTACCCAAGCCCGCTGCGGCGGGGTGTGCGCCAGCCACGACATTCCTTGCTCGCACATCTGGTCTCACCGGGACCGAAACCACCGCCATCACCAACCTTATGTGTGGGCTGGTAACCGACAGCCTGTTCACTAGCGCGTCCACCGGATACTGCACCACGAACTTCGATGTTATCTATCTGTTTGCGCTCACGGGATCGGGGAATGCGCTGCTCAATATGTGCTCAGCCAGTTTCGGTGGAACCGCAAACGGATCGCCTACATTCACGGCCGATCTGGGGTTCACCGGGGTTGACGCAAGCACATCGGTCTACATAGACACGGGGTTCAACTTTCCAGCACATTGGGATCCTAAGCTTAGAATTCCACGTGGACAAGTTGTCGCG
>JADMIO010634728.1_pt1 | contig 11723 bp, 7 predicted proteins | sample 8958161 | NCBI WGS metagenome assembly JADMIO01 (sample SAMN16585339, study PRJNA669376) | soil metagenome | isolation source: Crop rotation soil | place: USA: Cullars Rotation, Alabama | collected 2011
CACAGCCGGACAACTTGCGCCGCGTCCATCCGTTGCCGTCGTCGGCTTCCGCAATCTCTCCGAGCGATCCGCGGACGAGTGGCTTTCGACGGCGATGGCAGAGATGTTGACGACCGAGCTTGCCGGTGACGGTCAGCTTCGCGTACTGCCCGCCGAGCGCGTCGCTCGAGCGACCATCGATCTCGGCCACACCGGCGCGAGCGCAGTGTCGCAGGACGCGATCGATCGGCTTCGCACTGTGCTCGCGTCCGACCTGGTGGTATTCGGCACCTTCATCGTGAACGACGGCAGCGCTCCTCGCACGGTGCGCATCGACGTGCGGGTCGATCGCGCAGGCCAGGATCCGGTTTCCGTTGCGAGCACCGGTGACCTGAGCGGCCTCTTCGCGCTCATCGCAAATGTCGGCCGCGACCTGCGCTCGCAGTTGGGGTTGCAGGAAACGTCAGCCGATGCCGCCCGCAGTGCGCGCGCCGCCTTTCCGCAAACCACCGAAGCCACGAAGCTGTACGCTGAGGGCGCTGCGCGTCTGCGCGTGCTCGATGCGGTCGGTGCGAAAGATCTGCTCGAGCAGGCTGCGTCGAAGGAGCCGGGGAACGCGGTGATTCAGACGGCGCTGGCCGCTGCGTGGACATCGCTGGGATACGACGCACGTGCCGCTGCCGCGGCGCAGAAGGCATTCGACTCGTCCGGCGATCTGGGCCGCGAGCAGCGGCTCAATGTCGAAGGCCGGCTCTATGCCGCGCAACGCAAGTGGCCGAACGCCGTCGACGTGTATCGCACGTTGTGGGGCTTCTTTTCCGACAACATCGAATACGGATTGCAGCTGGCAGCCGCACAGACGGCGGCAGGTCAGGCAAAAGATGCGCTCAAGACCGTCGAGGCGATGCGTCAGGTGCGCCCGCCCCAGAACGAAGATCCGCGGATCGATCTCGAGCGCTCGCAGGCATCCTCCGCACTCGGCGACTTTCCGAATGAGCTGAAGTCGACTCAGGAGGCCCTCCGTCGCGCCGAGCAGAGCGGCTCGCGGCATCTCATCGCGCGCGCGCGACTGCTCGAAGGCCGCAGCTATTTCAACCAGGGGCAGCTCACGTCTGCCGAACAATCGCTCCAGATTGCACGAAAGACGTTCATCGAAGTCGGCGATCGCGCCGGCGCTGCGCTGGCGTTGAACAGCCTGGGCAGCGTCATGGCCGACATGCACGATCTGCCCAGGGCCGAACAGATGTACCGCGAGGCGTTGTCGGTGAACGAGCAGATTGGCGCCCGCCGGGCGATGTCGGGATCGCTCAACAATCTCGGTATCGTGCTGAAGGATCAACGTCGTTTCGGCGAAGCCCGTACCGCCTACGAGCGCGCGCTCGGTATCCAGCGCGAGATCGGTGACAAGAACTGGACGGCCATCTCGCTCAGCAACATCGGCGTCGTGCTGTTCGAGCAGGATCATCTCAGCGAAGCGGCTAAGTACTATAAGGAATCGCTCGCCCTCGCTCGCGAAATCGCCGATCGCCGCGGCGAAGTTCGCGCGTTGCACAACCTCGCGATCGTCGATCGCGAGATGGGGAATCTCACTGCCGCCCGGTCGGGCTATGAGTCGTCTTTGCCGGTCCGCGCCGCGATTGGCGATAAGCGCGGCGGCATCGTCGCGCGCGTGGAGCTCGGCATGGTTCTCTTTGCGCAAGGCGAGCTCCAGCGTGCGCGTGAGACCGAAGAAGAAGCGCTCAAGCTTTCCCGCGAAATCGGATTGAAAGCCGGCGAGGGTCAGACGCTGTATCAGCTTGGCGAAATCGCATTGGCGTCGGGCGACTTCGCGGCAGCACGCCGCCACCACGAGGAGTCGCTGGCGGTACGCAAGAGCATCGAAGAAATCAGAACGGTCCAGGAAAGCCGCCTCGCGCTGGCGACGCTCACATTCGAAGAAGGGCGGCCCGCCGACGCCGAACGTCAGGCGCGCGAACTGCTCAAGGAGCTTGCCGCCGAGCCCCAGGGTCCGCTCCAGCCGTACGCGCATCTGCTCGTCGCACGTGCTCGCATGGCGACCGGCGATATTCCGGCGGCAAAGGCAGCGCTCGCCGTTGCCCGAAAGTTGTCGGCCTCTACCGAGCGGATCGAGTTGCGGCGCAGCATCGCGATGGCCGAAGCGGAGCTCGAAGCTGCGCAAGGGAATGCCGAAAAGGCCCGGCAGCAACTGACCGAATTGCGCGCAACCCTGGCCAAGGCCGGGATGACGCTCGCCGAGCTCGAGTGCCGGACGGCGCTTCTCCGTCTGGATCGGGCCGAAAAACGGCCCACGGCCGAGGCCGACGCGATGGCCTTGGAAAAAGACGCCAAGGCACGGCATGCTGGACTGGTGCTGCAGCGCGCCTCGGTGCGCTGAGATGCAACTCACACTGTTTTGCTGAAAGCGTTAGAGACGCGACGTGGTGGACGCTCCCGACCCGCAACTTACCCGCCTGCTCGAAGCCTGGCAAAGCGGCGATTCTGCCGCCGCAGAGGCGCTCGTCCCTCTTGTGTATGCCGAGCTGCGCCGTATTGCCGCCGCCAAACTCCGCAGCGAGCGGGGAGGCCATACGTTGCAGCCGACGGCGCTCGTGCACGAAGCGTGGATGCGGCTGATGAACCAGCACGAAGCGGGCTGGCAGAACCGCGATCAGTTTTTCGCCATTGCGGCCCAGGCGATGCGGCGGATTCTGGTCGATTACGCGCGAAAACGCCACGCCGCCAAGCGGGGCGAGGGAGAGGCACCAGTCGATATCGACGAGCTCTCACGTGTGCTCACGGTGTCGCTGCCCGACGAGCGTCTGCTCGCGCTGGACGAGGCCCTGCAGCGGCTGGCGTCGCTCGATGCGCGTCAGGCGCGGATTATCGAGCTGAGGTTCTTCGGCGGCCTGTCGGTCGAAGAAACGGCCAGTGTGCTCGAAATCTCACCCACGACCGTCAAGCGCGAGTGGGCGACCGGCCGGGCATGGCTCTTCCGAGCCATGAACGGTTGACCCAATAGGGGTGTTCGGTTCGTCTCCCCCCGTCGTTCTACTCCATTGGTCCTATTCACACGCGGTTTGCGCGTAGTGATTCAGAGGCCGAAACAACCTCACCATTAAAGGAGACCGGAATGACTATCTCTCGAAGTGTTTGTGTCCTTGTGATCGCGTCGGTTCTTGTCACGGCGCTGCCGAAGACCATCTTTGCTGAGGAAGCCACCGCTCCGGGCTCCATCAATCTGCGTGCGGCCATCGATCGCGCGGCGGCCCAGTCGGTCGCCGAGTCGACTGCTGTGGCGGCGCCGGTGCGCGGGACCAAGCCGGCGGCGCGTGCACGTCAGGCCGGCGGTGGCGGCGGCGGCAGCATGATGATGGTGTGGACGCTGGTCGGCACGGTGACGAGCCTGGCGGCCACCTATTACATCGTGAAAGAGATGCGGAAAGAGACCGACAAAGCGACGGCTGCGGCGCAGTAGCGCGCGCTGTCGTCGACCGGCGCGCAGGAGATCAGAGTTCAGGCTGATCTCCTGTGCGCCTCCCCCGGTGGACCTATCACCACGAGCATGCTTGCGGTCTCACGGCGCATCCGTTGGCGGCGCAACGATGCGGATCTTGTGCATCAATCCAGACGAAATCAGTACTTCGTTGCGCTCCGAGACGATGACCCCTTCAACATCAGGTAACCGCTCGATCAGCTTCATTCCGGCATCGGGACCCAATATGAAGACGCCGGTTGAAAGGCCGTCGGCGATGACGGCTCGATTGGTCACAATTGTCACGCTGCGCGCTCCGCGAGCTGGCTCGCCGGTCGCAGGATCAATGATGTGATGATACCGGCGACCATCCTTGATGAAAGCCCGCTCGTAGTCGCCAGAGGTACTAAATGTGCCGTCCGATAAATCGAGTTCGGCGAAGATGCGGTTCGCAGGTCCTCTGGGGTCTTGGATGCCGAGCCGCCACGCACGGTCATTATTCTTTCCGGCCACATACATATCGCCGCCGCTTTGAATCATGAAGTCCCGGAAGCCACGGTTGCGAAGGATGTCTGCACCCCGGTCCACCGCGTAGCCCTTTCCTATCCCGCCAAGGTTGATGGCCATCCCTTTTCGCGCGAGGAAGACAGTGCCTGATGCCTCGTCGGTCTGAATCGCACGATAATCGATGAGCGCAAGACGCCGGCGCACCTCGCGCATGTCCGGCACGACGTTCTCCTGATCGTGGTCGAATTTCCAAAGACCAGAGAGTGCGCCGAACGTCACGTCGAACCTGCCGTTGGTCCACTCACTCATCTGCTTCGCAGTGTTGAGTACGTCGCGAACCTCCACACTGACCGCTACCGCGCGAACGCCGGCGGATTGATTGACGTGCGATACGTCGCTATTCGGAATCCACGTACTCATCAGGTTCTCGAGTCGCGCAAATTCTGCAAACACTTCATTGAAGGCAGCCTGAGCACTTGCGGCATCGGTCGTCCACGCGCTCAGATGAAGCGTGGAACCCATGGCGAGCCGCGATGATTCGACGAGGCGGGCCGTACGCGCCGGTTGGCTAGTACAACCGGCAATGACGAACACGATCGTCATGGCTATTGAGGTCCACCAACGCGGCAGCCGCGTTGGCGTGCCTTGGGGACGGGGCAGCCCGGCGGCCGGACCCGCCGCCCTGAGCGGCAATCCAAGCGTCATGAGCTGATGAACCTGAATAGATCGGCAGCAACCCTGTCTGGACACTCCCAATTGGGACAGTGGCCGATGTCGGTGTAGATCTGAAGCCGCGCATCGCGAATCGCCGCGACGACGCGGTGCTGCTCGTCGCGCGCGAACAACGCGTCGTGGTCGCCCCAGATGACGAGCGCCGGAACCTGAATGTGTGCGAGATGCTGCGTATCGTCGTACTTGATGATCGACTCGAACACGGTGCGCCAGAGCCGCGCCGGCAGCTTGAGACTCTCGGTGACGAGCCGGTCGAAAAACTCTTCGGGCACCGGCGCGTGGAGCGTGCCTGTTTGAAACTCGCGCGCGAACTCTTCCGACACTGGATCTGTGAGGCCCTCGAGCGACGCGAGCACCTCGCGCGTCACCTCGTTGGAGCCTGTCCATCCGGTGCCGACGAGCGCCAGCCGCTCGACACGATTGGGACGCGCAATCGCGAGGGCACGCGCGACAAAAGTTCCGAACGAATGTCCGACGACAATCGCGCGTTCCAGTGAGGACGCGTCCAGGAATGCCGCGGCGTCGTTCGCGAACTGCTGAATCGCATACCCGTCGCGCGGCCGATCGGATTCGCCAAACCCGCGCTGGTCGACGAGAAACGCACGATATCCGGCCGGCAACTGCTCCGCCACTCTGCTGAAGGAGAACCACGAGTCCGGCCACCCGTGAAGAAATACAATCGCCTTTCCGTTTTCGTCGCCCAGTTCGGCACAGTGGAGCTCTACGCCGGTCGCCAGCGCGAGTTTTCTCAGTCGCATGCGTCGCCCTTGCGCGCTAACACTACTGCATCAGGTCCGGCGCACGCGACGCGAACATTCATCAGCCGGTGAAAGGCACGGGCGCGTGCTGCATTTCGGCATCGAGAACACGTGGTGGTGTCACGGCACGCTCACCGGTCCACCGCTCGTGCCCAACATCGGCATCGACGCGCTCGAGCAGTCGGACGTGCTGCTGCTCGATCGCGGCAGCAAAGAGCAGTTATGCCGCGAGGCAAACCGGCAATCACGAAGCAGTCGTCGATCGTCCTGATCCTTCTCTCGCTCGCCATCCTCGGCATCAACTGGATGCGAGCGCAATCGCGGCCGCAGCGCGACCCGGCCGGCACGCGGAATCGACTGATGCAGAGGCATGGCCCGCCTCCTTGGAGAGAACAGCACCGGGATGCTATTGAGGCGGCAGATCGCAGCTGAGGTGGTCCCATCCTGGGAGGTGCGCAAATTCAATTCCTTGAACTAGTTCAAGAAGACTATGAACGCTTTTCATTTGACTTCCATCATTCGATAGGCGTAAGACACCGAGCATCGGCAACCTTCTTCGGAGGTGGCAAATGTTTCGACGCGGCCTCGCGGTGGTCATCGCCCTCCTGAGCTTTCTGGCGGTGGCTTCGGCGCAAACTCCCTCAGGTGAAATCAGCGGTGTAGCAAACGATGCGACCGGCTCGGTGATGCCGGGTGTGCGCGTGACTCTGACGAACGTGGCGACCAAGGCCACTCGCGTCACACAGACGAACGAGGCAGGTTTGTACGTCTTCCCTGCCGTCCCGCCCGGAACCTACACGATCAAGGCCGAGCTCGACGGCTTTTCTACCGTCGAGCGCTCGAACATTCAGGTGCAGGTCGGCAGCGCATACCGGCTGCCGTTTACGCTCGAAATAGGTCAATTGACGGACGTCGTGCAGGTCGTGGCCGACACGCCGGTGATCCAGACGGAAAACGCGTCGATCGGCACCGTCATCGAGAACCGCTCCATCGTGGAGTTGCCGCTCAATGGCCGCAACTACCTGCAGCTCGCCTCGCTGATTCCGGGTGCCACGACCAACGGTCCGGCATCGGCACAGGGGCAACAGCGCATGGGCGGGCAGCGGAACAGTTTTTCGCTGAACGTCGCCGGTCAGCGCATCCACTACAACCACTACTCGCTCGACGGCGTCGAGAACACCGACCTCAACTTCAACAGCTACATGCTGCTGCCGTCGGTCGATGCCCTCGAGGAGTTCAAGGTCGAGTCGGGCATTTTCGGCGCCGAGTTCGGCCGTGCGGTCGCGCAGATCAATGCGAGCACAAAATCGGGCACCAACGCCTTCCACGGCACCGTGTTCGAGTTCGTGCGGAACGCGAAGATGGACTCGAAGAATTTCTTCGACCCGAAAGACAAACCGATTTCGCCGTTTTCGCGAAACCAGTACGGCGCGACGATCGGCGGTCCGGTGCTCAGCAACAAGCTGTTCTTCATGTTCAACTGGGAAGGCCTTCGCGAAGACAAGGCGCTCACGTCGAACGCGTCGCTTCCGTTGACCGCCTGGAAGGCCGGCGATTTCTCGAACCTGCGCGACGCAAGCGGCAACCTGATCGTCATCTACGATCCGGCGACCGCTGTGTTCGATGCTGCCGGAAACGTCGTCCGGGCGCCGACCCCATTCCCCGACAACAAGATTCCGGCAAACCGTATTCACCCCGCGTCGCAGAAGCTGCTCAAGTACTATCCGACTCCCGATCAGGAACGAACCGGGGCGAACTTCATCAACAACGAGCAACGGAAAGTCGATTCAGACCAGTACACCTATCGTATCGATTACACGCAGAGCTCGAAGATGAACTGGTTCTTCCGCCACAGCATCTCTCACGAACTCGGGTACGACCCCTTCCCCATCCCGAACATGGGAAGCAACACTGACACCGACGTGCAGCAGATGGTACTCGGCAACACGCAGACCATCGGCACGAACAAGCTCAACGACGTCCGCATCGGATACGGGCAGTTGAAGAACGCACACATCTCTCCGCGCGCGAACGTGGAGAACGTCGTCAAAGAGCTCGGCATCAACATCCCGAGCGACAACCCGCTGTACTGGGGGGTGCCGAACATCGGCATCACCGGGCTTTCCGGTCTCGGCGAGGAAAGCGATGCTCCGTTCATCAACGATGACAAGACGATTCAGTTCGTCGACAACTTCTCGTGGATTATGGGGCAGCACTCGGTGAAGTTCGGCGGCGAGCTGCGTCGCGTCCTCTACGATCAAATCGGCGGCGTCGTCACGCGGGGGCGATTCAATTACGACGGCCGGTACACCCGGCAGCCGCTGCTGCCGGCGGCGCAGCGAGGCGGCGCGGCGTTCGCGGACTTCCTGCTCGGACACATGAACAACTCGGAATCGCAGGTCGGCGCCCCCATCGCGGATTTCCGGTCGAATTACTACGCCGTTTATCTCCAGGACAACTGGAAAGTGACGCCGAACGTCACGATCGACGCTGGCCTTCGATGGGAATACGACCAGCCGTTCACCGACAAGTTCGACAAGATCGTCAACATCGACTACGTGTGGGACAACAGCCGGCCACCCGTCTTCGTGCGAACCGGCACGGGCGATCCCTATGAGGACAACCCGCCGTTCAATCTTGGAGCCATTCCATATGTGCGCGATGGCCGCTTCGGCCGCGGCGCTTACAAGCCCGACTACAACGACTTCGCTCCGCGGCTCGGCGTGGCGTGGGCCGTGGACGACAAGACCGTCGTGCGAGGCGGCGGCGGCATTTACTACGTGCGCGACATCGGCAACGCGGTCTTCGACACGGTTCGCAATGCGCCGTTCACGATTCGTCGAAACGAACCGGCCGAAACCTTCAGACCGAATCTCAGCTTCGAACAGCCCTTCGCGCGCCTCGGATCGCCGACGTTCATCCTCGCGGCCGAGTACGACGTGCCATCGTCATACATCGGGCAATGGTCACTCGGATTCCAGCGAGAGCTGCCCGGTTTAATCACCGGTGAAGTCACGTATTTCGGATCGGCGGGCGTGCATCTGCGCCGCCTGCAGACCTACAACAACACAGAGCCAAGTGCGCTCGCAAACACCAACCTCTCCCGCCCGTTCCCCGATCTCGGCGGCATGCAGGTGATGAACGCGCCGAGTCATTCGCACTACCACGCCCTCTACCTCAAGGCGCAGAAGCGCTTCTCGCACGGCATCAGCTTCCTGAGCTCGTTCTCCTACGGCAAATCCGTGGACAACGGCAGCGGCATCCGTACGAGCGTCGGCGACCCGCTGACACCGTCGAACAACTACGATCTCAAGCTCGAAACTGGTCCATCGGCGTTCGATTTCCGCAAGCGCTGGACTTCGTCCTGGATTTACGAGCTCCCGTTCGGCCGCGACAGAAAGTACATGAATGACAACACGGCGCTCGACTACGTGCTCGGCGGCTGGCAGGTCGGCGGAATCCTGACGTTCCAGGATGGCTTCCCATTCACGCTGGGATGCAGCACGGGCACGGTGCAGAACGGCGGCGGCGGATGTTATCCGGACCCGGCTCCAGGCGCCCCGGATTGGGAACTGGACAATCCAACGCGAGAGCAGTGGTTCAATACGGCCGCATTCGTCGACCGCAATCCGGAATACGGCACGGGGTTCCGCTACGGCACCGTCAGGCGCAACGCGCTCGTCGGCCCTGGCATCAAGAGCTTCGACATGTCGTTCAACAAGAACTTCCAGATTTCAGACGATCGTCTGGAGTTCCGCGTCGAGATATTCAACCTGCCGAACACCGCGATTTGGGGGCAGCCAGGCTCGACGCTCGGCACGCCCACCTACGGCGTGATCACGAGCACTCGATTGGACTCGCGGCAGATTCAGATTGGGTTGAAGTACGTGTTCTAACCGATCAACAAGAGAGTAAGAGGATTAGGAGGGCCAGGAGACAAAGAATTCTCCTGGCCCTCTTGTTCTCCTCATCTCCCTGTTATTCATCGCGCAAGGTAGCCCGAGTCGACAGGCAGGACGATGCCGGTGACGCAGCGTGCGGCGTCGCTGCAGAGATAAAGGATGGCAGCCGCGACGTCGTCTGGATCGGGAAGTCGTCCGAGCGGTGTGTGTTGCATCACCGTGCCGAGCTTCTCGGGGCTGGAGAAGATCGATTCGGTCAGATCGGTGCGCACGAACGTCGGCGCGACGGCGTTGACGCGAATGTTATCGGAGGCCCACTCGAGCGCGAGCGCGCGGGTCAGATTGACGACGCCCCCCTTTGAGGCCTGATACGACGCGTTCGGAAACAACCCACCCGACAGACCCATAATCGACGCGACGTTCACGATGGCGCCGCCGCTGCGCCTTTTCATATAAGGATGCGCGAGCCGCGAACAGATGAACGTGGCGGTCAGGTTGACGCCGACGACCTTCTGCCACTCTTCGACCGACAGTTCCACCGCAGGCTTGCGAGCGACACGTCCGGCGTTGTTGACGAGAATGTCGATGCCGCCCGACTGTGCCGCTACGCGCGCAAGCGCATCCTGCACCGCGGGTTCGCTGGTCACGTCCACCGAACCGCCGGCGTCTGCCTCGAGGTCGAATACGCTCACGCGGGCACCGGCGTTTTCCAGCATGCGCACAGTAGCCGCGCCAAGCCCTTTCGCGCCTCCGGTGACGACCGCGATTTTGGCACTGAGGTCGAGAATATTCATTCTGCGACTATTAGCGGCCTGACTACGTTGCGACTGGCGGTCGGGATGACTGGCGCGCGAGGATCTCGCTCTTCTTTCGAATGATGATCCAATGAGGGCATTTCTGCTGATCCATGTAGAGCCGCTCGCAGTCGTCGCAGCGCACGCACTCCGTCATGATGATCTTCGGACCGTCGATCGCGCCCCACTGACAGGTCTTCTCGCAGATCTTGCACGTGTTGCACTCGGACCACCGCTTGATGCCGAAGATCGTGAACTTCGACAGAAGACCGAGCGCGGCACCGAGCGGACACAGGAAGCGGCAATACAGGTTGCGCACGAACACCGTCGCCACCAGCAGTACGCCCAACGCGATCCAGAGGCCCGTCGAGGCCTGGCCCCCGAACAACCAGAACGGCTCGACGTACCGGTAAATCCCCATGTCCCGGGTGACGGCGAAATACAGCACGACGCTCGCGAGGATGACGTACTTGATCTTGTTGGCGTGACGCTCGATACGGAACGGAACATCGTAGCGAAATCTGGCCGGCACGATCGGATCGAGTAGTTGGGTGAGCGCACCGTAGGCGCAGATGCGTCCGCAATACAGCCGTCCCCACAACACGGTTGCCACAACCGAAAACACGGCGAACAGATACCAGCCGAGGCTGTATTTGAAAATCGGCAGGTTTCCGCCCATCACGCCGAACACGTTCACGATCGACAGGAGCTGGCTCTTGTAGATCCCGAGGTAGCCGACCGCTGCGATCAGCGTGACGTATTTCAGCCGTTCGCTCTTTTTGAAGAAGCTCGTCAGCGCCAGCGCCGCGAACGCGACAAACAACCCCAGATCGATCGCCTGATGCTCGACGAGCTCCTGCCACGTCTCGACCGGTGTTTCTTCTTCTTCGAAGTTCCAGCCGTTGTCAGGTTGCGAGGCCGCTTGCGCGCGGGCGCTGAGCGCGTTCGCGCTCACCACGGACGCTGTTGCGAGGAGCGTGACGATGAGGACGAGCCGTGTCATTTCGGCGGTGCCAGCAGCTGCGTCGCAATCCGTCGCGCGCTGATTCGGATCGCGCGCGCTGCGCTGGTAATCGTAATCGTCGCTCTCGACACCGCAGCGACGTCAGCGCCCACTTTGAACGGATCGCGAATGCTCTTCCCTTTGAACTGCGCGGCAAACTCGGGCTTGTCGACCGAGAAATCGCCATACGGCTCGTTGTGTCCCGCAACGACGACGCCGGTGAGGACCCCTTTGGTGTCCATGCCGACGAGCATCTTGATCGGGCCGTCATATCCGCGCTCGAGCGGCTCGATCTCCGTCGTCCAGAACGCCAGACCTGCAAGCGTCTGTGGCGGCGCCGGGCCGGGCGCGAAGGCCTTGAAGTGCGGAGGCTCGGGAAACTTTTCAGAGAAAGTCGCCGTGGGAAACAGCTGCTTGAGCTGTCCCTGAAGCTTGGGATCGACCGCCGACTGGGTATATCCGATCATGATCGCGCCGGCAGTCAGCGCGACGACAGCTCCAAGGGTCCGCATCTGGGATTGGGTGCGATTATCACGCATCCACCCGCGATCGAACAACCGGAGCCCGCGCCGGCCC
>JADMIO011814966.1_pt1 | contig 11723 bp, 5 predicted proteins | sample 8958161 | NCBI WGS metagenome assembly JADMIO01 (sample SAMN16585339, study PRJNA669376) | soil metagenome | isolation source: Crop rotation soil | place: USA: Cullars Rotation, Alabama | collected 2011
CCGCGACTTCAAGTCACGTGAATTCCAAGCTTCGGATCCCACTGTGCTGGAAAGTCGGCACTTTCGAGATCGCCTCAGAGCCGAAAGTCGCGGAGCGCTGGCTGAGCGAGGCCATCGCGCTGAAGAAGGAATGGCTCCGCAGCCACGGCCGCGTCAGCCGCGCGTTTGCGCGACCGGAGACCGCTGAATGCCTGGCTGAGCTGGCGCGCACGCGCGCTCCAGTCGCGTCCTCCCCCCGCGTCCTCGTTTCACGCCTAACACTCGAGGGGCGCACCGCGGCGATCGAGATCGGGTTCAGCCACCGTGGCGTCTATCACTTCTATCTCGGCGCGTTCGCGCCGGAATTCGCCAAACTCGGTCCAGGCAATGTGCTGACCGAGAAACTTCTCCATTGGTGCGCGGAGAACGGAATCGAGCGCTATGACATGCTGCCTCCGCGCTCACGCAACAAGTCGGAATGGCAATCCGGCGAGGTCGTGGTGGCTGACTTCGTGCTTCCCACCACTCAGGTCGGCGTCATTTATTCGGAATTGATCCTGCGGCGGCTGGTTCCCGCTCTCCGCAGCTTGTTCTACGCGCTCCCCGATTCGGTTCGTGCAAGGCTGGCCGGCTTCGCACTTCGCAGGATGGACAAGTTGCAGGCAGTCCTCCCCGAGGGAAGGCCATGATGCCCGCCCTCACGCCTGCGGACGGGTTCGCGTCCGCCCCTCCAGAATCCGGCGCCGATTTCGACCGGCGCGACTCCACTTCGAATGTGGATGCATCGCCACGCTTCGTCGAGCGTCCGTCGGCAATCGCCCGGCGCTATTTGCTCGGTGCCGCCTATGCGCTCCGCCCGGTTCGCATCGGGTTGATGCCGACAGTCGCCTGGATGACGGCCGAGTACCTGGTGAACCCGAAGGCAGCGCGGCGCCGCCTGGAAAACCCGGTCTACCACGGCTGGCAGGGGCTGATCGGCATCAGCGACGATCTGAGCCCCGGAGCGCTGCTCGACGGCTACCGACGCGGCATGTTTCCGCTCTGCCATATCGGGCCGATGAAATGGTGGAGCCCGAACGTGCGACCGGTGATGCATCCGCACGAAGGCCATGTTGAGAAGAGCGTCCGGCGCCGGCTCCGGCAGAAGACGTACCGGGTCACCTTCGACACCGATTTCGCCGGGGTGATGCGCGCCTGCGCTGAGCCGCGGCCGGGCAAGACTCCGCTGACCTGGATTACCCCGCGAGTCATGCGCGCCTTCTGGGAGCTGCATCAGGCGGGACATGCGCACTCGGTCGAGGTGTGGGACGCCGACGGCCAGCTGGTCGGCGGCGACTACGGCCTCGCCTGCGGCAACGTCTATTTCGGCGAGTCGAAGTTTTCGTTGGTGCGTGACGCATCGAAGATCGCTGATGCCATACTCAACATGCACCTCGCGCACTGGGGCTTCGTGCTGCGCGAGGGGAAATGGATGACTGAACACCTGGCAAGGCTCGGCCACCGTGTGATCAGCCGCGACGAATTCCTGCCGCTGCTACGCGAGCATGCCTGGAAGCCGGGGCGCGTCGGACGCTGGGCGGTCGACGAAACGCTGGACGTCAGCCGGTGGCAGACCAAGGCGTAGCCTGGCGCGCGCTTTCTGCCGCGGGGGAATCTCGCGCTGCGCGTCTCTTCCGGCTCCCGGGAGGCAAATTGCTTTCCACTTCGGCGCTGCTGCTCGCGGCTCGGCTGCTCGGCGCCGGGGCCGGCTTCCTTGTGCAGCTGGTGCTGGCGCGCTGGCTCTCGGCCGGGAGCCTCGGCGTCTACTACGCAGCGACCAGTCTGGCGGTGCTCGCGGGGGTGGCCGCGGCGCACGGCTATCCGAGCATCGCCACCCGGTTCGTGAGCCGTTATCGGAAACCGAGCGGGGCCCCGCTGCTGCGGGCCTTCGTACGGCTGGCCGAAACGGAAACCCTGCTTCTAGCGCTGGCGATCACCGCGATCGTCGTGATCGGTGCGGCGGCAGGGCCTTGGCTTAGCGGCGAGGCGCGCGCCGCGGTGATCCTTTCGGCAATCACCATTCCCTTCGTCGCCGCCTTTCGCATCTACGGCTCGCTTGCGCTGGCGACCCGCGCCTTCACCCTCGCCTATCTGCCGGACGTCTGCCTGAAGCCGCTGTTTCTGCTCGCCGGCATCGGCGGACTGCTGATGAGCGGATACGGCATCTCCCTCGCGGCAGTGATGGTGTGGCTGGCGATCGCCACGATCATCCTGTCGACGGCCCAATATGCGCTGCTGCGGCGAAGCTTTCCCGTGCCGCTCTCGCCATGGCCGCAAACCGAGCTGCCGCGGTCGCAGGCTGGAAAAAAACTCAAGGCGCGGTGGCGCCGCGAGGCGCATGCAGTTTTGCTTGTTGCGGTGTTCTCACAACTCTTCCCGGAACTCGCCATCCTCCTCGCCACGCCGTTCCTGACGGCATCGGAGATCGGCGTCTTCGGTCTTTGCCTGAAGCTTGCATTCCTCGCCGGCTTCTTCGTGCTCCTTACCCAGAACATCGCGACACCCGATCTCGCCGACGCGCTGGCGAAACGCAGCGAGCGGATCCGCGGTTCACGACACTCCGCGCCCTCGGCCGTCGCGGCTGCCGGAATGCTTGCCGCGACACTCGTTTGTGCGCTCTTCGGTGCGCGCCTGCTGACGATCTTTGGAGCGGAGTTCGCCGCCGGGCAGACGGCGCTCGTGATTCTCATGCTGTCGCAGCTGGTGCGTGCCCTCTTCGGTCCGACGAATGCCGTCCTGACGCTCGTCGGCGAGCGCCGACTGAACCTGCAGCTGACAGTATTATCGGTGGCGGTGCTCTTCCTCAGCACCGCAATGCTTGGAACGCTGTTCGGTCTCGACGGCGCATCGCTCGGCGTGTTGCTGACGATGCTGCTCTGGTCGGCGACGAGCGCTTACGCGCTCTACCGACGCACCGGCCTCAGGGTCGACCTCCTCGCCGGCTATCGCGGCTAAGCCACGCCGAGTTTCTTCTGCAGGCTGGTCGAGGAGGTGGTGTACTGGAACACGATCCGCTCGCCAGGGCTTGCGATGCGCTTCGCCGCCTGCGCCATCAGCGCACCCTCGTGGAAGCCGCAGAGGATGAGCTTCAGCTTGCCCGGATAGTAGTTGATGTCGCCGATGGCGAAGATGCCGGGCTCGGAAGTTTCGAACTTCACCGTATCGACCTCGATCCGCTCCTCGTTGAGGTTCAGTCCCCAATTCGCTACCGGGCCAAGCTTCATGGTGAGGCCGAAGAAGGGAAGCAACCGCGTCGCCGGCAGGCGGACCACGCCTTCAGGTCCCTTCACGTTGACCGCCGACAGCTTTCCGTCCGCGCCTTCCAGGCTCGACACCTGGCCGATGCTGAAACCGATCCTCTTCTCCTCGTGCAGCGCGAACATCTTGTTTACGCTGTCGGGCGAGGCGCGGAACTCCGGCCGCCGGTGGACGAGCGTCAGGCTTTTGGCCAGCGGCTGCAGGTTCAGCGTCCAGTCGAGCGCGGAATCCCCTCCCCCCACGATGACGATATCCTCGTCGCGAAAGTCCTCCATGCGCCGGACGGAATAGAAGACGCTTTTCGACTCGTATGCCTCGATGCCGGGGATGGGCGGGCGCTTGGGCTGGAATGAGCCGCCGCCGGCAGCGATGACGACCACCTTGCAGGCGATCGTGGTGTTGCCGTCGGTGCGCACGCGAAAACCGCTGTCGGTGCGCTCAAGCTCGGTCACCATCTCGCCGAAATGGAACTCCGGACCGAACGGCCTGATCTGCTCGATCAGCTTGTCGACCAATCCCTGCGCCGAAATCGTCGGCCAGCCGGGAATGTCGTAGATCGGTTTTTCCGGATAGAGCTCGGCGCACTGTCCGCCGGGGCGGTCGAGGATATCGACCAGGTGACACTTGAGGTCCAAGAGACCGAGCTCAAACACGGCAAACAGCCCGCACGGGCCAGCGCCAATGATAACGACATCCGTCTCGGCGAAATTCGAACTCATCAACAATCCATATGTGTTGTTCAGGGTGTCAGGCCTGACGCGGGGGGACGGTGACCACCAGGCCATCAAGCTCATCGGTAACGTGGATCTGGCAGGAAAGCCGGGAGGTGGGCTTCAGCTCGTAGGCGAAATCGAGCATGTCCTCTTCCATCGGCTCGGGCTCGCCGGTTAAGGCGCGCCATTCCTCCGCCACGTAGACGTGGCAGGTGGCGCAGGCGCAGGCGCCCCCGCACTCCGCCTCAATGCCGGGCACACCGTTGCGGATCGCGTTCTCCATGACGGTAGACCCGTTTTCCGCCTCGACTTCGTAGTGCGTTCCGTCGGCTCCAATAAAGGTGATTTTGGCCATGCTGCTCCGGGAGTCGAACGTTTTTCGCGGCTAAAGGTTGGGAGGACGAGCACGGATTTAGACTGCCAACTCATTGAGTCAAGGCGCGCCATGCGCCAAGGAGCCGCAATCTGGGCGGATCGGGCGGGTCAGCCGGTGGTCCGCCGGATGAAGGCGAAGGTTTCCGCGACCGCGTTACGCAGCGATGTCAGGTCGGGTTGCTCGGCGACAATCTCGGTCTCGAGTGCACGCGCCGCCTGCGCGATAAACGCGGCCCCGGTGTTGCGCGCTACGCCTATCAGGGCGCGCAATCTCTCCGCCCGCAGCTGCGGGTCCGGAGCGTCCTCCACCTGGCGCATCAGCCGCTCGACTTCCGTGAGGAACAGCGAAAGCACCTCGACCTGCAGACGGGGATTGCCGCGCGTGTGACGATTGAGTTGCGCAGCGTCGAAGAGAGGAGCTGAACCGGCAGTCGGCGGAGTCGCCATCTAAGTGATTCGCCTCGTCGTCCCGACTCGGCACAAGATCTCACCCATCACTTTCGTCATAGCAGCCAGCCCATTACCGGGCTTCACATTTCTATTGCACAACACCCGGTCGCCAAGGTTTTTTCCTTTTAACCGTGATACTGTGGCACTACAATCACGCTTGGACAAGCGCGGGGAGGCGGACCATCGCCAGTGCTTCCGCCTCTATTGCGGTCGGGCCAGACCGAAATCGAGATGGAATGCGGCTGACGAGACCATGAGCGGAGTCGCGCGAGAATGAAGCACGACGACGTGGTCAATGCCGTCGCCTGCCGCAGATCGGCGGCAGCGAGTCCGGATTGTTCCGAGTACGGACGAAGGCGAATGGTAAATGAGTAAGTTCCGAAAGTCCGATACGCCGGATCCCATCCAGGCCGTAGAAGAGGCCCTGAAGATCGATTTCAAAGGCGGTTCCAAGTCGCCGATTGCGGGCGTTGCACAGAAGGTCAAGCGAATGGCAACAGGGACGGGTGCGCCGACTCCGGCGCGGCAGAATCCGGCGGCCGAGGAAGCCGCCGATGCGAGCCAGGATCGCAACCGTCCCGCCGCAGAACGCAAAGGCCATGAACGAGCCCGCACCCGTCGCGCGGCCAATGACGACGTCCGCTCCGTCGGCAACCTGCTTTATGCGCTGCAGCGCCGCCCCTCCTACACGCCATTCTGGGTAGCGCTCCTCGTAACCCTCGCCTGGGCCGGCTTCGGCGTGACCTTCGGCTACAGCGTCTACGGCGCGCAGATCAGCAGCCTCGGGATGGAAGGCATCTGGTCCTCGCCGCAGATCCTTGGGCTGACGATCGGCATCCTCGCTCCCATCCTGCTGTTCTGGGGGATCGCCGTGCTTGTCTGGCGCGGTCAGGAAATGCGCATGGTGTCGCGCACGATGACCGAGGTGGCGCTGCGGCTCGCCGAGCCGGAAAACATCGCCAAGGAATCCGTGGTCACCGTCAGCCAGGCGATCCGCCGTGAAGTGGCGGCGATGGGCGACGGCATCGAACGCGCGCTCGCGCGGGCGAGCGAGCTCGAGGTGCTGGTGCACAACGAGGTCGCTTCGCTCGAACGCTCCTACACCGACAACGAGCTGCGCGTGCGGCGGCTGATCGACGAGCTCGTCACCGAGCGCGAAGCGATCGTGCAGAACGCCGAGCGCGTGCGCCAGGCGATCCGCGGCTCGCACGATTCCTTCTCCGCCGACCTCGCCGGCATAACCGACCAGATCGCGGTGGCCGCCGACGCGGCGGCGAAACGCATCTCCGACCTTCTTTCCGGCCGCAGCCAGGCGATCACCCAGACGCTCGGCGATACCGGCGAACAGGTGGTCAATCTACTTGCGACACGCAGCGACAATCTTTTCCATCGCATCAACGAGGCGGGGGACAAGCTCTCCGACACGATCATCAATCGCGGGGACCTGCTGGTCGAACGCCTGAACAACGCGGTGGCCAGCGTTTCCGAGACTTTTCTGGAAAACAGCGACGTGCTCGTCGATCGGCTGAGCCGCACGACGGGCAGCCTGTCCGATTCCTTCTCCGAGCGCGCCGAAACGCTGCTCGAGCGGATCACCGTGACCAGCGAGGGCTTCACGGATTCTCTGCTCGCGCGCGGCGACGACCTCCTCACGCGGCTCGAGACGTCGAGCGGGCGCACGCTCGACGCGTTCTCGCAGCGTGGCGTCGACCTCATCGACGAAATCAACCAGGCCGGCGATACGCTGTCGCGCGGCATCTCCTCCAGTGCGCAGGAAGCCACGCACCACATGCGCGAGGGCGTCACCACCTTCGCGGATGCGATGGCCGCGCAGACCAAGGAGATCGACGTGCGGCTGCGCCAGGCGCAGGACCGCCTCGACACAACGCTCACCGATCGCGCCACCTCGGTCATCGACCGGTTCCAGTCGGCGGGCGACAAGATCTACAACGCCGTCACCGTCGACGGCGAGGCGCTGGTCAACCGTCTCGGCAAGCGCGCCGAAGAGATCGTCGATCTCGTCTCCAACCAGGCGGACTCCACCACCGGGCGCATCGAGCGCGCGGCGGAGATCGTCAACACCGCGCTCGAAGCGCGCTCCAAGGCGGTCATCGAGCATCTCGGCCAGACCGGACAGACGGTCGCGCGCGCCATGAGCTCGCAGCTGCAGGAGGCGCAGAGCGCGCTCGTATCCGCCGGCGACCGGCTCGACGGAGCCGGCCGCTCGGTGGTGGAATCGCTCGAGCGGCAGATCAGCGAGGCGGAAACGATCCTCGTCGCGGCGAACCAGCGGCTGACGGAGACGGGTCGCGCCGTCGAGGGCGGACTGCGGGCGCAGATCGAGGTGGTGGAGAGCGATCTTGCCTCGGCCAGCGAGCGCTTCTCCGCCATCGGCACCGAAGCTGAGCGCAGTGTCGACCGGCAGATCGAGCGGATCGATCACGCGGTCGAAGCGGGCAACCAGCGCCTCGCCGCAAGCGGCGACCGGCTCGTCACCGACCTGAACCGCCAGCTCGCGGCAGTGGACAGCTCGCTCCTCGCCGCTGACCAGCGTTTTCGGCAGTCGGGCGCGGAAGTGGGCCAGGGCGTGGCAGCGCAGATCGCGCTCATCGACACCTCCGTCGAGATGGCGAAGCAGGGCCTCGACACGACGGGCGAGAAGCTGGTGGTGGAGATCAACAACCAGATCGGCGCGGTCGACGCGGCGCTGGCGGCCGCCGGCGGCCGGATCATCGGCGACATCAACCGCCAGACCGGCGCGGTGGAATCGGTGTTCTCCTCCACCAACGAGCGCATGAGCAAGATGGCGAACACCGTCATCGAGGCGTTCGGCCATCAGGTGAACCGGGTCGAGGGAGCGGTGAACGCGGCGGGCGAGCGCCTCGACCAGGGCGGCACGAATATTGCCAATGACATCGGCCGGCAGATCGATGCGGTGAACGAGGCGCTCGACTCGGCCACCGCGCGCTTCCATAGCGCCGGTGGCGAGATCACCGGCGAAATCGACACGCAGGTCAGGCGCGTCGAGGGCGCCGTGGCGAGCGCCGGCAAGCGCCTCGACGACGGGGGCGCCAAGATCGCTTCCGACATCGGGCGGCAGATCAGTGCGGTGAACGAGGCGCTGGAATCCGCGACCGTGCGCTTCCAGAGCGCGGGCGGCGAGATCACAGGCGAAATCGACGCACAGGTGAGCCGCGTCGAGGGTGCTGTGGCGAGCGCCGGCAACCGGCTCGACGATGGTGGCGCCAGAATCTCCGCCGACATCGGCCGCCAGATCGACGTAGTCAATTCGGCGCTCGACGCCGCCAGCGAGCGCTTCCAGAAGGCAGGCGTCGACATGTCGCTCGACGTCGGCATGCAGGTCGATCGCATCGAAGGCGCGATCGCTTCGGCTAGCCAGACGCTCGGCGTCTCGTCGGAGAAACTCGTCGGCGACATCAACCGTCAGATCGGGTCGATCGACGCGGCGCTCGCAGCCGCCAACGACCGCTTCTCCTCGAATGGCGACCGCATCGCCGCCAACATCGACGAGAAAGTCGAAAGCGTCGAGGGACGCCTCGCCCGCGCCAACGACCGGCTCAACAATTCCGGCGACCGCATTGCCGGCAACGTGGTGCAGCAGCTCGGCTCGATCGAGGCGGCCCTGGCGCTCGCCGACGAGCGGCTCAGCACGTCGGGACGCGAGGTCGCCGCCCACATCGGCGAGCAGATGGGCGTAGTCGAAGCGACACTGAAGGACGCACAGGGACGCTTCGAGCATTCCGGCGAGGAAACCGCCAAGCGGATCCGCGACGAGATGGCTGCGCTGAAGGACGTCATCGGCGTCACCGGCGAGCAGGCAGCGACCGAGCTTACGGGGCGCGGCGCAAGCCTACGGCAGGAAATCGAGACGAACATCGAACGGATATCGGAGGTGCTCGACAGCCGCGGCGGAGCGCTCGCTTCCACTCTCAGCGAACGGAGCGCCGCACTCGGCTCGCTGATCGACACGCGCGTCGCACAGATCGGCGAAACGCTCGACTCCCGCCTGACCGGCTTCGAGAGCCGCCTGTCGGAGAGTGCAGAGGCCGCGGCAATCCGGCTCGCATCCTCGGCGAGCACCATCGAAATCGCCGTCGAGGGCCGTCTCTCCGGCTTCGAAACCCGCGTCACGGCGCGCATCGGCGAGGTGACGCAGAATTTCGCACAGCGTGCCGACGGCTTCGCCAACACACTCGACGACCGCTTGGAGCGCATCAACTCGACGCTCGACACGCGCGCCCGGCAGATCAGCGAGACGCTCGTCGCGCGTACGCGGGAGATGGCCGCCGCCTTCCACGATGGGCACAACGAGATGTCGGCCGCGCTCGACAGCCGTCTGCAGACGCTCGGCGACCAGCTGCAGATCCGCACTCACGATCTGACCGAGACGATCGCCAACCGCATGATGGAGATCAACCAGGGCTTCGGCGAGCGGCTGCTGACGCTGGAAAGCGACTTCAGCGATCGCGCCAACTCGCTGCAGTCGACGATCACTGGCGCCAGCGACATGCTGACCGAGCGGACGGAGCTCCTGCAGTCCACCCTGCAGGCGCGCCACGCCGACCTGGCGAGCCTGCTCGACACGCGTTCGAGCACGCTGCTGCAGGCGATCGACACGCAGTCGGGCACGCTGCTGACCGCCCTCGACTCGCGCAGCGCCGCGCTTCTCGAAGGCGTCGACACCCGCTCGCGGGGCGTCGACGAGCAGCTCGAGCGCAACACCCGAGCCCTGCTCGGCGCGCTCGATACGCGCACGAGCACACTCTTCGAGGGCGTCGAAACGCGCGCCAAAGGGGTCGCGGAGGGGCTCGATCAGAACACCGCGGCGCTGCTCTCGGCGCTCGACTCACGCACAAACGCGCTGTTCGAGGGCGTCGAGACGCGCACCAAAGGCGTGTCGGAGGATCTCGACCGCAACACGCTGGCGCTGCTTGCCGCGCTCGACTCCCGCACCAATGCGCTGTTCGAGGGCGTTGAGACGCGCGCCAGAGGCGTTTCGGAGGATCTCGACCGCAATACGCTGGCGCTGCTTGGCGCGCTCGACTCCCGCACCAATGCGCTGTTCGAAGGCGTCGAGACGCGCGCCAGAGGCGTGTCGGAGGATCTCGACCGCAATACGCTGGCGCTGCTCGCCGCGCTCGATCAGCGGACGAGCACGCTGTTCGAGGGGGTTGAAGGCCGCACCAAGATCGTCTCGGAAGGCCTCGACCGCAATACGCTGGCGCTGCTCGCGGCGCTCGATACCCGGGCCAGCGCGCTTGTCGACGGCGTCGACCGCCGCGCGAAGGGCATCAGCGACAGCTTCGGCGCCAGCTCGCGCGCCCTCCTCGACGATCTCGACCAGCGGCGCGAGCGCCTGGTCGACGAGCTCGTCGGACACGGCAAGAACGTCGTCGACATCATCAGCGAGCAGGGTGAGCAGACCACGGCGGCGATCGACGCCAACGTTCGCGGGCTGCTCGATACGCTCGGCACGCAGTCGCGCTCCATCATGGAGGCGATGGAAGGCACCAACACCCAGGTCAGCACCGAAGTGCAGCAGATGGTCGGACGCCTGGAGGCCGCCAACCAGGAGCTGCAGACTGTCCTCGGCAACACCGCCGGCCAGCTGGCGAGCATCGAGTCGACGCTGACCGTCCAGGTCAGCACGCTGCGCGATGCTCTCGCCGCAGCGACGCGCGACAGCGCCCAGTCGCACAGCCTGCTGTCGGACCAGGTGAAGACGCTGCGCGACGTGTCCACTTATGTGCTCCGCGATATCGCCGCCATGGCGACGCAGTTCGGCACGCAGACGCAGGAACTCACCGACATCAGCCTGCAGCTGTCGCGCACCAACGAGCTGATGCAGGCCGGCCTCGCCGAACGGCGCGAGGCGCTGGAGGCGATCGGTGCGGGGCTTGCGCAGCAGACTGAAGCGGTGGAAGGCCGCCTGAACCGGCTCACCACGCTGCTGTCGGAGACGCTCGGGACGGCCGAGACGCGCATCACCAACGTCGCGACCCTGGTGCGCGAGCGCACCGAAGAAACTACGAAGCGCGCCGGCGATATGGTGAGCGAGCGGCTGGCGGGAGCGCAGGAGGAGATCGCGACGCTTTCCGCCGAGCTGTTCCGTCTCGGCGAGAGCCTGACGCGCGTCACCGAAGATTCGACGCGAAGCGCCTCCGGCCGCATCGGCGAGACGCTGCGTGTAGCCGAACAGCGCATCTCCGAGGTGGCCGATGCGTTGAGCCGCGTCAGCGAGGAAGCGGCGACCGGCGCATCGGCCGTTCTGGCGAACGCGCTGACCAATGCCGAGCAGCGGGTCGCCGCGCTGAAGGAGGCGCTCGGCGAGCGCGCCGAGGAGGCGGCGCGGAACGCCATCGGCCAATTCGAGACGATGCGCCTCGCAGCAGTCAGCGAAGGACAACGCGCGATGGAAGGCGTGCAGGCGGCGCGGCTTTCGCTCGAAGAGCGCGTGCGCCAGGCGACGAACGCCACGGGCGAAGAGCTGCGCGCCGCGGCGACCGGCCTCGTCGGCGAAGTGACGACTGCCGTTACCGAAGCCACGCGGCGTTTCGCCACCACCGCCGACGAATTGCGGCGGGCGGCGCAGGAGATGCAGCGCGAGCTGTCAGAGACACGCGCGGAGCTGCAGAAGGGCGTGCTCGACATGCCCGCCGAGGCGATCGAGGCGAGCACCTCCATGCGACGGGCGATCGCCGAGCAAATCGACGCGATCAACGAACTTTCAAAGATCGTCGCAAGAAGCACCGGCGAGGGTCTGTCGCATCGGCCGGCGCCGGTGATGCCGCAGGCGACCGGGCTCCCGCCGGCGGCGGGTCTGCCGCCGGCTCAACCGGCCGCCCGGCTGGAGCAGAAGCCGCAGCCGCAGCCGCAGCCGCAACCGCA
>JADMIO011421342.1_pt1 | contig 11722 bp, 9 predicted proteins | sample 8958161 | NCBI WGS metagenome assembly JADMIO01 (sample SAMN16585339, study PRJNA669376) | soil metagenome | isolation source: Crop rotation soil | place: USA: Cullars Rotation, Alabama | collected 2011
CGGGCTTGGTTACGCTCTCGGCACGATCGCGTTGCGCATCGTGGGCGTCGATCTCGGCTCCGGCTATTTCCGCGGTGTGGCGCCGCACGCGAGCGTCGATCCGGTGGCGGCGCTCGCGTTCCTCGTGTTGGGCGTGCTCACCTCCATCGTCGGCAGTGCGGCACCGGCGCTCGAGGCCGCGCGCGCCGCGCCGGCACAGGCGCTGAAGGCCGGGGACGAGCAGCGCGCCTTCGGTCGACTGCGGCCCGTCACGCCCGGCGCCGTGCTGCTCGCGGTGGCATTGCTGATGACGCAGGCGCCACCAGTCGGTGACCTCCCGATCTTCGGCTATCTCAGCATCGCGCTGATGCTCATCGGCACGCTGATGCTGCTGCCGCGCGTGGCGCTGCTCGCGTGGCAGATGGTGCCGACGCCGCGCGGTGCCGCGCCGCGCCTCGCCCTCGAGCAATTGCGCAGGGCGCCAGGACAGGCGACGGTGAGCCTCGCCTCGATCGTCGCCAGCATCGCGCTGATGGTGTCGATGGGCATCATGGTGCATTCGTTCCGGACGTCACTCGTGGGGTGGCTCGAGCAGGTGCTTCCCGCTGACGTGTATGTACGCGCCGCGCCGAGCGGGGACAGCGGTTATCTGCCCGCATCGCTGCAATCCGCGATCGCCGCGATGCCGGGTGTGCGTCGCGTCGACTTCATTCGCGAGCAGCAGCTGTTGCTCGATCCTGCGCGTCCACGCGTGGTGCTGATGGCGCGCGACGTGGATCCGGCGGAACCGGAACGGCTGCTGCCGCTCGTGGTGAGTTCAACGCCCGCACGGTCAGGCACGCCACCGGCGTGGATCAACGAGCCCGCTGCTGCTCTCTACGGCTGGCGGGTCGGCGATCCGCTCGACCTGCCGCTCGCCGGGAAGAGCGTGCGCTTCACGGTCGCGGGGGTCTGGCGCGATTACGCGCGGGGGCAGGGCGCGGTGGTGATCGAGCGCGCACGCTACGTGGCGCTCACCGGCGATTCCGCGGCCAGCAATGCCGCGATCTGGCTCGCCGACGGCGCCAGCGCCGCACGTGCACGCGACCAGCTCGCGGTCAGCATCGGCCACGCGGGCGCGCTCGAGATCGCCATGCCCGAGGACATTCGGCGCGCGTCGCTGCGTGCGTTCGATCGCACCTTCGCGGTCACCTACGCGCTCGAGCTCGCGGCGGTGCTGATCGGACTAGTCGGGCTTTCGTCCGCATTCGGCGCGCTGGTGCTCGCGCGCAAACGCGAGTTCGGGACGCTGCGCCATCTCGGCATGCAAAAGCGGCAGATCGCCTTCATGCTCGCGAGCGAAGGATTGCTCGTCAGCGGCGTCGGCATGGCGGCGGGCGTCGCGCTCGGGTGGGTGATGAGCCTGGTGCTGATCCACGTGGTGAATCGCCAGTCGTTCCATTGGGGGATGGAGCTGTCGATGCCGTGGGTGCCGCTCGCGGCCGTCGTCGGCGCGGTGCTCGCGCTGTCGATGCTCACCGCGGTGATCAGCGGTCGTGTCGCGATGAGCGGTGAAGCGGTCCGCGCGGTGCGCGAGGACTGGTGATGTTCGCGCGCCGGCGCTTCCTCTGCGCGATGCCCTTGCTCGCGTGCATGCCGCGCGCGGTGGCGGCTCCCGTCTATCCCGATGTCGTGCCCGGGCGCGCGCTCTCGTATCCGCGCGATGCGGGCAGCCATCCCGACTTTCGCACGGAGTGGTGGTACATCACCGGGTGGATCGAGGACGAGCGGCGCGCGCCGATGGGCGTGCAGATCACGTTCTTTCGCCACCGCCCGGGGATTGGCGAGTCGAGTGGCAGCGCGTTCGCGCCACGCCAGCTGCTCTTCGCGCACGCGGCGCTCGCCGATCCCGCCTACGGGCGATTGCGTCACGACCAGCGCGCCGCGCGCGCCGGATTCGGTCTCGCCGAGGCAGCGGAGGCGTATACCGATGTGCACATCGATGACTGGTCCCTGCGTCGATCGGGCGACACCTACATCGCCCGCGTGCGCGGCGCGGCCTTCGCCTTCGATCTTTCCTTCCGCGCGACCCAGGCGCCCATGCAGAATGGGGAGGGCGGCTACTCGCGCAAGGGTCCCGACGCGCGGGACGCGAGCTATTACGTGAGCGAGCCGCAACTCGCGGTGACGGGCGGCGTTGCGATCGGGTCGCGCCGCTTCGAGACGCGCGGCGTCGCGTGGTGCGATCACGAGTGGTCGAGCGCATATCTGCCGCGCGACGCTTCGGGATGGGACTGGACGGGAATCAACCTGAACGACGGGGGTGCGCTCATGGCGTTCACCATGCATCGCGCGTCGAAGACCGGCGGCGGCGTGTTGTGGGCCGGTGGCACGTTACGTTCATCCTCGGGAACGGCACGAGCGCTCGATCCGGGCGCAGTGCGCTTCGAGCCGCGCCGCACGTGGCGCTCGCCGCGCACCGATTCCTCCTATCCGGTCGCCATCGTGCTCACGGCAGGCGACGTGCGTTGCGAGCTCGAGCCGCTCATGGACGACCAGGAGCTCGATGCGCGCATGTCCACGGGCACCGTCTATTGGGAAGGGGCCGTCCGTGCGTTGCAGGAGGGGCGTGAGATCGGGCGCGGGTATCTCGAGCTCACGGGCTATGGCGGAAAATTCAGCATTCCGTAAGTTGACGTGGAACAACCGTCGCAAATGCCGGGTCTATCTTTCCAGGTGGGCCGCCGTCCTTCGTGGATTTGTCGCGCGCGCATTGCCGCCCGCCGATTCCGTGCCCCACGGGAGAGGCCCATGGGTCGACGTGCGTTCCTGCGGTGCGCAACAGGTGCGACTCTCGGCGTTGCGTTGCGTTCCTTCGCGCAGACGCGCGCTCCCTTGCTGGTCGGCTATCTCGACAGCACCAATCCTTCCGCCGCGGCGCGCTTCACCCAGGCGTTCCGTGAAGGGCTCGAGAGCGGCGGCTTTGTCGAGGGCCGCGATGTCCTCGTCGAATATCGATGGGCGGAAGGTCGGTTCGACCGCTTGCCCGAACTCGCGCGCGAGCTGATCGCCAGAAGGCCCGCGCTCATCGTGTCGGCGACGCTCCCGGCCGTGCTGGCCGCGAAAAATGCCATCCACGGAAAGATTCCGATGGTGTTCGCGGTGAGCGCCGATCCGGTGGAGTTCGGCGTCGTGTCCAGCATGAATGCGCCGGAGGGGAATGTCACCGGCGTGAGCCAGGTCCTCGGTCCGCTCGGCGCGAAGCGTGTGGAGATCATGCACGAGCTGCTTCCTGCGGCGCGCACCATCGGCATCCTCAGCAATCCGACGAACCCGCATGGCGTGCACCATACGCACAGCGCCGTCGACGCTGCCAATCGCGTCCGATTGAAGACAGTGGTGCTCGAAGCGAGTGCGCCCGCTGATCTCGAGCACGCGGTGAGCAAGGTGAGTGGCATCGATGGACTGCTGATCGGCGACGATCCGATCTTCCGCCTGGCCAAGGAACAGCTCGTCGCGGCCGTCACGCGCCACAACATATTGACCATGCATTTCGGCCGCGAATTCGTCGAAGCTGGCGGCTTGATCAGCTACGGTCCGTACTTTCCCGCGCTGTATCAGCAGCTCGGCCGCTACACCGCCCGCGTGTTGAAGGGCGCGAAAACATCCGAGCTGCCGGTCGTGCAGCCCGATCGTTTCGAGCTCGTGATCAATGCCGGAACAGCCAAGGCGCTCAAACTGAGCATTCCGGAGGCGCTGGTCCTTCGAGCGACGGAAGTCGTCACCTGACGGCCGGCGCCAGGTTTCGCGAGGTCACCGAGGCGCGTGCGCCGCGCCTGGCGCCGAACGCGAGCTACAGCGGCACCGCGGGCAGCACCTGCCCGGCAGCGTCGCCGAATCCGACGCGCGCCTTGCCCGGCGCTTCGGCATAACCGCGCAATGCGACGATGTCGCCGTCCTGCAGGAAGGTGCGCGTTTCCCCATTCGGCAGCTCGAGCGGCTTCTTGCCGCCCTGGGTGAGCTCGAGCAGGGACCCGAGCTCGCTTTGATCCGGCCCCGATTGCGTTCCGGTGCCGAGCAGATCGCCGGGCTGAAGATTGCACCCGTTCACCGTGTGGTGCGTCACGAGCTGCTCGAGCGTCCAGTACATGTAACGCAGGTTGCTTTGGGCGATGCGCACCGGCGCGCCGGTTTCGTGCTGCATGCGCTCGGTGGCGAGCCACACTTCGAGCGTGATGTCGAGCGCACCCTCGGCGCGCACGCGCGGCGAATCGAGGTAAGGCAATGGCTGCGGATCGCCTTCGGGCCGGGTCCACGGCAGACGATACGGCGCGAGCGCCTCGAGACTCACGATCCAGGGCGAGATGGTGGTGGCGAAGCTCTTCGACAGGAACGGCCCCAGCGGCTGGTATTCCCACGCCTGGTGCTCGCGCGCCGACCAGTCATTCAGGAGGCAGAGGCCGAAGATGTGGTCGGCGGCACGATCGATCGCGATGCGCGTGCCGGGTGCGTTGCCCGGACCCACGAACACGCCCATTTCGAGCTCGTAATCGAGGCGCTGCGTCGGTCCCACCACCGGAGCATCGGCGCCCGGCGGAAGACGCTGCCCGACGGGACGCGGGAAGCGATGCCCGGAGATCGCGATCGACGAGCTCCGGCCGTGATAGCCGATGGGCACCCACTTGTAATTCGGCAGCAGCGGACTGTCGGCGCGAAACATTCTTCCGACATTGGTCGCGTGATGCACCGAAGCATAGAAGTCGGTGTAATCGCCGATGTGCGCCGGCATCGCGTACTCGACCTGCCGCATCGGCACGAGCGAACCGCGCAGTTCGGCAACCTTCTTGTTGTCCTTCCGCAGCAGCCGCGACAGCGCGAGTCGCAACGCGGACCACGCTGCGGGTCCGAGCGCCATGTAGTTGTTGAGCGTCGTGTCGATGCAACTCTCGGCGGCCTCGCGCGCTTCACCGGAGAGCAGGTCGCGCTTGCAGATGCCCGCGAGATCGAGCACCTGGTCGCCGATCGCCACGCCGCCACGAAACTGCTCGCTCTTGCCCTTGCGGCGGAAGATCGCGAAGGGCAGGTTCTGGATGGTGAAGTCGCAGCCGGGCGCCTGCGCGGACGTGACGAAGCTCTCGAGCGATGGATCGTGCGTTTCGTTCTGTCCCGTCACGAGGGATCCCGGGGTCTGTACCGATGCGCGTCGCGGCATGGAGCGTTACGCCTCAGCGGCGCGATGGATCGAAGTTCCTGCGCAGGCCCTGCCAGCACTGGAAGTACTCGGCCTGCAGCTCAGCGGAGTCGAGGGCGAACTGCGTAGGCCGGATCGGCAGGCGCGTCTCGAACATGAATGCCATGGTGTCCCTCACGTGCTGCGGCTTGCTCGTGTCGGCGCGCGAGGCTTTGTCGAAGGTCTCGGCGTCGGGGCCGTGACCGATCATGCAGTTGTGGAGCGAGGCGCCGCCCGGCAGGAAGCCCTCGGCCTTGGCGTCGTAGGCGCCGTGCACGAGGCCCATGAACTCGCTCGCCACGTTGCGATGGAACCAGGGTGGACGAAAGGTGTTCTCGGCGACCAGCACGCGCGGCGGGAAGATCACGAAATCCAAATTGTCCACGCCGGCCGTGTCCGTTCGCGATTGCAGCACGAGGAAGATCGACGGATCGGGATGGTCGTAGGAAATGGAGCCGATGGTGTTGAAACGTCGCAGGTCGTATTTGTAAGGCGTCAGCGTGCCGTGCCAGGCCACGACGTCGAGCGGCGAATGATTCATCTCCGCCGACCACAGGTGCCCAAGGAACTTGGCCGTGAGCTCGAAGCGGCCGCCGCGATCCTCGTACGCGGCGACAGGCGCGAGAAAGTCGCGCGCATTGGCGAGTCCATTGGAGCCGATGGGGCCGAGATCAGGAAGACGGAGGGGCGCACCGAAGTTTTCGCACACGTAGCCGCGCGCAACGCCGTCGGGCAACGCCACCTGGAAGCGCACGCCCCGCGGCACGAGCGCGACCTCCTGCGGCTCGACCTCGAGGATGCCCATTTCGGTGGCAATGCGCAGGCGGCCCTGCTGCGGCACGATCAGCAGCTCGCCGTCGGCGTCGTAGAAAAAACGCTCCATGCTGCGATTCGCCGCGTACATGTGAATGCCGCAACCGCTGTGCGCTGCCGGGTCACCGTTGCCGGCCATGGTGACCATACCGGCCACGAAGTCCGTCGACGATCCTGCGTCCGGAATCGGCGATGGATTCCAGCGCAACTGGTTGGGCGGGGTCACGGTCGCCGTGAAATCGGACGTGATGCGGCCATCGTCGATACGGCGAAACGGCTGGTGCTGCGCGGCAGGGCGGATGCGGTAGCACCACGAGCGCCGGTTGTCGGCGCGCGGCGCGGTGAAGGCGGTGCCGGAGATCTGTTCCGCGTACAGGCCATACGCGCAGCGTTGGGGCGAGTTGCGGCCGGCCGGAAGCGCCCCGGGCAGTGCTTCGCTCGCGTGCTCGTTTCCAAAACCGGAAAGGTAGGCCACCGCTTCCTGCATGCGGATCATGATAACAAGTGCGCCAGCGCATTCCGTGCGCTCCAACCCTAGTCGTGGCGGGGAACCTCCAGGGCGCTCGGGCGATCTCAGCAATACGGCTACCATGGGGCAGTCCGACCTCGTTTCCCTCCCTTTTGGCGTTTTCACTCCTACGGCTCTGATCTCATCATGGACTTTCGGCTCTTGCGCGACCCTTTCGCCTGGTTCGGCGAATACGACCCTGTGGCCGTCGTCTGGGCGCAGGCCGCGCCCGACGATGACGACGACGAGGGCGACAGCTATAGCCGCGGCGGCGACGATGACGACGAAGACGACGACAGCGAAGCCGACGACGAGGAAGGCGAGGACGACACGCTCTGGGCTGCATCGTCGCGCCGTGATCGCCTGAACGGCTGAAACGTCTGGCCGGGGCCGCCACGGTGTCCGGCCAGACCCGGGGGCGCCTACAATGACGCGTAGCCGCCGGTGCTCTTCCACGCAGTCCATCCGGGATCGCGGTGTCGCGGCGCGTCAGGGGTAACCACATGTACGCCCAAATGGTCGATACCGGCCTCGCGAAGGTGCGCGACGCGAAGGAGATGTCGCCGCAAGAAGCGGCTTTCCAGGCGCGCATCGACGCCGACGTCAAAGTCGAGGCCAAGGACTGGATGCCCGAGGCGTACCGCCGTACGCTGATCCGGCAGATCTCGCAGCATGCCCATTCCGAGATCGTCGGCATGCTGCCGGAAGGCAACTGGGTCACGCGTGCGCCGACGCTCAAGCGCAAGACCATCCTGATGGCCAAGATCCAGGACGAAGCCGGTCACGGGCTCTATCTCTATTCGGCCGCGGAGACGCTCGGCGTATCGCGCGATCAGATGGTCGCCGACCTGCACGCCGGTCGCGCGAAATATTCCAGCATCTTCAACTACCCGACACTCACCTGGGCCGATGTCGGCGCCATCGGCTGGCTGGTCGACGGGGCGGCGATCATGAACCAGATTCCGATCTGTCGCTGCTCGTACGGTCCCTACGCGCGCGCCATGGTGCGCATCTGCAAGGAAGAAAGCTTTCATCAGCGCCAGGGCTACGACATCATGATGGCGCTCGCGCGCGGCAGCGACGAGCAGAAAGCGATGGCGCAGGACGCGCTGAACCGGTGGTGGTGGCCCTCGCTCATGATGTTCGGGCCTTCCGACGCCGAAAGCGTGCACAGCGCGCAATCCGCCGCGTGGAAGATCAAGCTGCTGTCGAACGACGAGCTCCGCCAGCGCTTCGTGGACCAGACGGTGCCGCAGGCGGAATTCCTCGGTCTCGCAATTCCCGATCCCCAGCTCCGCTGGAACGGCGAAAGCGGTCACTACGAATTCGGTCCGATCGACTGGTCGGAGTTCTACGACGTGATCAAGGGCCGGGGCCCCTGCAACCGCGAACGCCTGAGCACGCGCAAGGCCGCATGGGAAGATGGCGCGTGGGTTCGTGAAGGGGCCCTCGCGCACGCCCGAAAGCGCGCGAGGCGCGCGCAGGCCGCCTGACGCGTCAGCGCGCCGCGCGCACGTCGGCGATCGGCGACTGCAGGTAGGGTCGTTCCTTCGCCGTGCGCGCTTCCCATGCGCGAATCGCATCGAGGTGCTTCGACGTTACGCCGATGTCGTCGAGGCCTTCCAGCAGCGCGGTGCGTTCCCCTGGCGCGATCGCGAACGTGCACCGGTATCCCCGCGGGCCGCGAATCTCGCAAGACTCGAGATCGACCGTGAACGGCTCGCGTCCGTCGACCTCGATCGCGCGCGTGACGAGCCGCGCCATCTCTTCTGGATCGAGCACGACCGGGAGCACGCCGTTCTTCAGGCAGTTCTCCCGAAACAACTCGGCCGGGCTGGTGCCGATCACGCAACGGATGCCGAAGGCGACGAGCGCCCATACCGCGTGCTCGCGCGAGCTTCCGCACGAAAAATTGGCTCCGGTCAGGAGGATCGGCGCTTCCCGGTACTGCTCCTTTTCGAGCACGAAGTCGGTGTTCCGCAGGCCTTCGGGCGAGCGGCGCATGTAGGCGAACAAACCCTGTGCGAGATTCGCATTGAGGTCTTTGAGGAAGGCCGAAGGAATGATCTGATCGGAGTTGACATCGTCCAGCAGCAGGGGAGCTGCAGGACCCGACACGCTGCGGAACGGCTTCATGCGTCGGCCTCCGCATCCAGTAGCTCGCGCACGTCCACGATGCAGCCGGCGACCGCTGCGGCCGCGGCCATCGCGGGGCTGGCAAGATGGGTCCTGACGCCGCGGCCCTGCCGGTTCTCGAAGTTGCGGTTGGTGGTCGACACGCAGCGCTCGCCCGGCTGACCGGTGTCGCCGTTGGCTCCTGCGCACATCGAGCAGCCGGAGTTGTGCCATTCGAAACCGGCATCGCGGAACACCTGGTCGAGTCCCTCGCGCTCGGCGAGGCGCTTCACCGTGCTCGAGCCCGGCACCACGATCGCCTTCACCCCGGTCGCGACCTTGCGCCCGCGCAGCACCTCGGCCGCGCTCCGCAGGTCCGATAGCCGCGCGTTCGAGCACGACCCGATGAACACCCGATGTACAGGCAATCCGGCGATCGGCTCGCCCGGCGTGAGCGCCATGTAGTCGAGCGCACGCGTTAGCGCATCCGGTGCGGCGCTTTCTCGCGGCGGCGTCGGAATGCGCTCCCCGACGGCCATGGTCTGTGCGGGATCGGTGCCCCACGTGATCTGCGGCGCGATCGCGCTGCAGTCGATCTCCACTTCGCGGTCGAAAAGCGCGTCGGGGTCGGAATGAAGGGTCTGCCACCACGCGAGTGCCGCGTCCCACGCCTTCGCGGAGGGCGTGGCTGGTCGGCCGGCGCACCAGGCGATCGTCTGCGCATCGGGCGCGATCAGGCAGGAGCGTCCGCCCCATTCGATGGTCATGTTGCACAGGGTCATGCGCGCTTCGATGTCCATCGCGCGCACCACGTCGCCGGCGTACTCGATGACGTGGCCACGCCCCGCGTCCGTGCCGAGCTTGCGGATGAGGTGCAGGGCAACGTCCTTGGCGCCGACGCCGCGGCCGAGTCGCCCGGAAAGATGCACGCGCATCTGCTTCGGTCTTTCCAGCGCCATCACTTGCGTCGCCAGCACGTGCTCGAGCTCGGAGGTGCCGCAGCCGAACGCGAGACAGCCGAGCGCGCCGACGGTCGATGCATGACTGTCGGGACACGCGAGGGTGAATCCGGGCAGCGCGATGCCGAGCTCGGGCGACACCACGTGCACGATGCCGTGCTCCGGCTCGGCAACACCGATCACGCGCAACCCGTGCCGTATTCCGCCCTCGCGCGTCGCGTCGATGTGCGACGATCGCAGCGTCATCCCGGGCCGGGTAGGAACCGTGTGGTCCTGCACGACGATGGTGAGATCGCGCCGGCGCACCTCGCGACCCGACAGGTCGAGATGACGGAAGGCATGCGGCGCGTGCAGCTCGTGCACGACATGGCGGTCGATGTAGAGGAGCTCACGGCCGTCCGCACGCTGGGCCACCACGTGCACATCCCAGATCTTGTCGAACAGCGTGCGCGCCACCGTGCTAATCCTTGCGCTGTGAGAGATAACGTTGCTCGGTGTCGAGCCATCCCTCGAGCCCGAGCACCGCGTTGTAATCCGTGAAGCTGGCCATCGTGGTGCGCACCGCTGCCGTGCTGCCGTCGCGATGCAAGGCCTCCAATGCGTTCTGCACGGCGTGCACCACCGCATAGCGCACGACACCCGCGTGGATCGCGAAGGCGCAACCCACCTGGTCGAGCATCTCGTCGGTCAGCTCGGTCGTCGGCGGCGCTTCCTGGATCACCGTGACCAGCGGTGCGCGCACGACGTCGGCCACGTAGCGGAGCTCGGCGGGCGTGTTCGCGCCCATCACCAGGGCCGCGTCGGCACCGGCCTCGATGTACGCGCGCGCCCGCGCTGCCGCATCCTCCAGGCCGTGCATCGACTTCGCATCGGTTCGCGCGATCACCAGGAAGTCGGGTGTGGAACGCGCCTCGACGGCCGCACGGATCTTTACCACGTTGTCGCCGCGATCGATGACCGGAATGCCCTGCGGAAGGAGACCGCAACGCTTCGGCGTGACCTGGTCCTCGAGATGGATGGCCGCGACCCCGGCCGCTTCGAACTCGCGAACGGTCCGGATGACGTTCATCACGCCGCCGTATCCCGTGTCCGCATCGCAAAGCACGGGTATGTCCAGATTCCGCGCGATGCGCCCGGCATGCTCGACCACCTCGGCCATCCCGAGCACGCCGATATCGGGCACGCCGAGCAGCGCCGCGGAAATGGCGTTTCCGGAAAGCGCGACGGCGGGAAAGCCGATGTGCTGCGCGATGCGCGCCGAAAGGCCGTCGTATGCACCCGGCAACCGGACGACCCGCTGCTGGTGGAGAAGCCGGCGGAGCGTGCCGCGCGCATCGGGATGCATGAGAGGTATCCGGGGCCTTGTCGCGGAGCAGTATAGTGTTCCGCTGATCACGCATCTTAGCCTGTCGCCACGACACCATGCGCGGCTGAAAACACGGAGAGCTGATGTGAGGACCCTGCAATCGAAGCCGCGTCGCGCGCTGCTGTTGCGCGTAGGCGGCTTGCTGGCCGGCGCGATGTGCGCGGCGGCATGGCCGGCGCACGCGCAATCGACGGCTGCCGACTACCCGGTGCGCCCGGTGCGCTGGATCGTGCCCACGTCCACCGGCGGCGGCACGGATGTCGCGGCGCGTTCGTTCGCGCGCATCGCCGGCGAAAGCTGGAAGCAGTCCGTGGTCGTCGACAATCGATCGGGCGCGTCGGGAATGATCGGCCTCGACATGCTGGCGAGCGCGCCTCCGGACGGGTACACGCTCGGCTTCGTGAGCGTGTCCCAGTTCCTCGATGCAACGCTCCTGCAGAAGTTCGTGTTCGATGCGCGCAAGGACTTCACGCCGATCTCGATGCTCGCGTCGACGCCGCTGCTCCTCGTGAGCAACGCAGCGACCAACATCAACTCGGTGCAGCAGCTGATCGCCGCCGCGAAGGCGCGGCCGAAGCAGCTCAACTATTCGTCCGGCGGCACCGGCGGCATCACGCACTTCGCCATGGAAGTGTTCCTGCAAAAGGCGGGGATCGAGATCGTGCACGTGCCCTACAAGGGCAGCGGGCCGGCCATCGTCGATCTTCTTGGCGGGCAGGTGCAGCTCGCGTTCTCGACGCCGGCAGCCGTCATGCAGCACATCAAGTCGGGTC
>JADMIO010930547.1_pt1 | contig 11721 bp, 12 predicted proteins | sample 8958161 | NCBI WGS metagenome assembly JADMIO01 (sample SAMN16585339, study PRJNA669376) | soil metagenome | isolation source: Crop rotation soil | place: USA: Cullars Rotation, Alabama | collected 2011
GAAGCCGGTAACGTGTGTTCCGCCTTCAATGGTGTTGATGTTGTTTACGTAAGAGAAAATATGTTCTTTAAAATCATCATTATAGGTCATGGCCACTTCAACCGCTACATTGCTGGCTACATCGTGTCCTTCAACAAACAAAGTAGTCGGAATTAACGGCGTACGATGCCCGTTTTTATCCAGCATCTCTACAAACTCAACGATACCACCTTCGCTATAAAAGCTCTTGAAGTAAGGCTTCCCTTCTTCATCCTTTTCCCGTAAATCAGTGATGTTGATCGTGATCTTCCTATTCAGGTAAGCCAACTCACGTAGTCTGCCTTCCAGGATATCCCTGTTGTACTCGGAAACGATGAATATGCTGTAGTCAGGCCAAAAACGAATGGCAGTGCCGGTTGTTTCAGAAGTACCTATTTCGCGTACCGGGTATGCGGGAACGCCACAATGATACTCCTGCTCAAATATTTTCCCTTCGCGGTGTACGGTTACCTGGAGTGTGGTACTTAGTGCGTTAACACAACTAACACCAACACCATGCAAACCACCACTCACCTTGTATGATCCTTTATCGAATTTACCACCGGCGTGCAACACGGTCATCACAACTTCAAGGGCACTCCGGTTTTCCTTAGTATGAATGGCCGTTGGAATGCCTCGGCCATCATCCGTTACACTGATAGAATTATCCTCGTGAATGGTAACATTGATATTTTTGCAATAACCAGCAAGCGCTTCGTCAATACTGTTATCAACAACCTCGTAAACAAGGTGATGTAAACCCTTTATACCTACGTCGCCGATGTACATTGCCGGCCTTTTTCTAACCGCTTCCAATCCCTCTAATACCTGGATGCTATCGGCGCCGTAATTCTTGTTCTGCTCAGCGGCGTCGTTAATTATTTCTTCACTCATAAATGGCTGGGAATCCTACGTTTTATTACTTTTTCGAAGGTGCGCAAAACTACGGAAAATAAGGGGCTTTACCAGCGTTAAATCGAAGTATTTATGCTATTAATGAAGTATTGTGGAAACGTTGTGAATGTCGGTTTAAGGGCGCACAGATCGTCGCTTTTTACAGTGCTGTTTCTTCCTTTGAACGGGTGACTAATGCCACACAAACGTCATAACATACAAGCGATTAAAGCAAATCCATGTTTCTACATTAAATTTGCACTTCATGTACAAACCGCTTGATATATTACGAATGGCGTCGCACCCAAATGATGACGTGCCTTTGGAATTGCTGTACCAAAAAGATCAGCATATTCCAGGCTCCATCAAGTACGACATCAGGCGGTTTCATGCAGATGGTAAATTTAATGCCGAGGATATGGGCATGATGGTATACCATTACCACGAAAACAACTCTCCACGCAACTTTCTTGAGTTAAAATTCTGCACAGCAGGCAACCGTTATTGCCGCGAGAAAAGCTGCGCCAATTGCGAAGAATTTCCTACAGATAACTGTAGCGGTAAAATGCAGACGGTGGATGTTTTCACCTTCCATTTCACCAGTACTTTTCTCAACCAGTTTACGCACAACGTAAAATTGAGCAACCGTAAAGACGAAGTGATCGCCTTCAAGCATCCATCCTCTTTTACAAAGGTTTTTCCACTTTGCAATCGCAAGCGAAATGTGCTTGATGGGTTTTTGAATCACACCTATACCGGCAGCCTCGAAAATATTTTTGTGAATGCAAAAATTCATGAAGTACTGCTGTACAGCCTCGAGTGTTTGATGGATGAAAAAGAAGAGGGGTTTGCATGTAAGTTTTTGGCTGATGAAGATGGCAGGCAGAAAATCTATTTGGCAAGAGAAATATTGCTGAAGCACATCGGCGATCCAATCACCATAAAGGAACTCAGTCGCAAAGTAGCCATCAATGAATGCTACCTGAAGAAAGGTTTCAAGGAAGTATACGGCACTACTATTTTCGATTTTTACCAACAACAACGTATGGAGCATGCGAAGTATTTGCTCTACGAAAAGTCGTTGAGCGTAACCGACGTATCTGCGCTGTTAGGTTATTCTTCTATCTCCCATTTTTCTACTGCCTTCAAAAAGCACACTGGGTTGAAACCTTGTGAGTTGCTATTGAAGTAATTTTTTGTAGCCAGCATCACATCATCAAACATCGTTGCGTCGCACACTTCAACTTGTAGGTCAATATTGAATTCGTTTAAGCAAAAAAGCATGTAAAGGAAAGAGGCGCAAAGAAATCTTTGCGCCTCTTGAAATAGGATATCGTCAGTTAGGATAATTCTGCTAAACTTTCTTTCGCAGCTTTAATCGTTTCATCCAAATCTTCATACGTCAATACATTGTTTAAGAACCAAGCTTCGAATGCAGAAGGTGGTAAATAAATTCCTCTTTTCAACATAGCATGAAAAAACTTATTGAACAGCGCATTGTTCGCAGAAGCCGCCGAAGCAAAATCAACAACAGCATGATCGCTAAAGTGAATGCTGATCATTGATCCAAGTTGATTAATCACGTATGGCTGACCCCATGCCTTCAGCACCCCATCTAAACCGTGCTTGAGGTATATGGTTTTATCTTCGAGCTCTTTGTAAATAGACGGATTATCTTTCAGTGTTTTTAACGTGGTATACCCAGCAATCATCGCAATCGGGTTGCCGCTTAATGTGCCTGCCTGGTAAACATTTCCCAATGGGGCAATGTGTTGCATGATCTCTTTCCTTCCACCAAATGCACCGACTGGCATGCCGCCGCCAATTACTTTTCCATATGTAACAAGATCTGCCTTTACACCAAGTTTCTCTTGGGCGCCGCCGGGTGCTAATCTAAATCCAGTCATCACCTCATCCATGATGAACACAATGCCTTCTTCATCGCACAAGGAGCGAACGCCTTCTATAAATCCTGGCTGTGGTAATATGCAACCCATATTACCTGCCACAGGTTCCATGATGATCGCTGCTACTTCACCTTTGTTCTCTGAAACAAGTTGCTTTACCTCATCAAGATTATTATATGCAGCAACCAACGTATCATTTGCAACGCCTGCAGTAATTCCCGGAACAGTTTGTATGTTGAAAGTCGCAACACCACTTCCCGCTTTCACTAGAAAGCTGTCGGCATGCCCATGGTAATGACCTTCAAACTTGATGACTTTACTCTTACCTGTGTAGCCTCTTGCCAAGCGCAATGCACTCATACAAGCTTCCGTTCCGCTACTCACCATCCTTATCATATCCACATTAGGAACCATGCTTAGAATGAGTTCAGCCATTTCAATTTCCAACTCCGTAGGCGCACCATAAGAAGTTGAGTATTGTGCATGCTCTTGTATGGCTTTTACAACCGGTTCATAGGCGTGTCCTAAGATCATTGGTCCCCACGAGGCGATATAATCGATGTAACGATTATCATCAGCATCATACAAGTAAGCACCCTTTGCTTTCTTGATAAAAATGGGTGTACCACCAACACTTTTGAATGCCCTCACAGGTGAGTTAACTCCACCGGGAATACTATGTTGAGCACGTTCAAATAATTTTATACTGGTATCGATCATGACATTTAGTTGAACCACTAAGGCACCAAGTTCTCAAAGATACACGAAGCCTTAGTGGTTCTTCGTGTCCTTAGTGTTTTAGTGGTTTAAAAGCCGGGCGGCATCTTTAGCAAAGTAAGTTGCGATCAAATCTGCACCAGCTCTCTTAAAGCTTGTAAGTGTTTCAAGGATCGCCTTCTCTTCATCAATCCAACCCATCTTAGCAGCAGCTTTTATCATTGCATACTCGCCACTGATGTTATAAACGCTAACAGGAACATCAACCGCATTCTTCACATCGCGCAAAATATCGAGGTAAGGAAGACCGGGCTTCACCATCACGATATCCGCGCCTTCTTCTACATCCATTAATGCTTCTTTAACCGCTTCAGTCCTGTTAGCAGGATCCATTTGATACGTCTTTTTATCACCAAATCCTGGAGCGCTATCCAATGCATCTCTAAATGGTCCATAAAAACATGAAGCATACTTTGCACTATAAGCCATGATCCCTGTTTTGGTAAGGTCCGCATTCTCCAACCCTTCACGTATTGCATAAATGCGCCCATCCATCATATCGCTTGGAGCGACCATATCCGCACCTGCTTCTGCATGACTGATACTCATCTTCACCAATGCTTCAACAGTAGGATCATTTACAATTTCGCCATTCTCCACTATTCCATCATGCCCGTAAGACGAATATGGATCAAGCGCCACATCTGTCATCACATACATTTCGGGAACTGCATCCTTAATTGCTTTAATGCTACGTTGCATCAGACCGTCCTTGTTCCATGCTTCTTTACCTGTATTGTCCTTTAATTCATCTTTGCATTTGATGAACAACAAAACACTCTTCACGCCAAGGTTCCATAGTTCTTTTACATCCTTAATGGTGTTGTCAATACTGTTACGATAGTAGCCTTGCATAGACGCAATCTCTGTTCGGACATTTTCGCCCTCGTCAATAAACAATGGAGCAATGAAATCGTTAGGAGTTACAATCGTTTCAGCGACAATTGCACGAATGGCTGGTGTTGCTCTCAGTATTCTATTTCGTCTTTGTAAATACATAATTTATTCTTTTGAACCACAGAGGCACTTGCGACACTGGAGAAGCACGCAGCCTCTGTGTAACTCTGTGCCTCTGTGGCTCTGTGGTTTAACTTCTTAACACATATTAGAACGTTTCTGCCAATCTAATCTTTCTTCTTCTGATATGGGCTGATCAATCCACTCACGAGGATGTAAACAAACCTGCAACAAGTTGTCTTCTTCACTTCCTGGTTCTGGTTGATAGTTGTATTCAAACCTAACAGTTGGCGGTAAGCTCATCAATATACTTTCTGTTCTACCATTTGTTTTTAAACCGAAGATCGTTCCCCTGTCATGCACCAGGTTAAACTCAACATAACGACCTCTTCGTATCTCCTGCCAATGCTTGTTTGCTTCTGTGAATGGTGTTTGCTTCCTCTTCTCTACTATAGGAATGTACGCATCCATAAATGCATAACCACATGCCTTTGCAAAGTTCATCCAGAAGTTTACATCCATGCCAGCATCTGGTCGTTGATGATCATAAAATATTCCACCTATACCACGACGTTCATTGTTGCGATGATAGTTTACGAAGTAGTCATCACAGTCACGTTTGAAAACAGAATAGAACGTCGAATGAAATTGATCGCAGGCTTTCTTATACGTTTGATGAAAGTGTTTTGCATCTTCTTCGAACAAGTAGTAAGGGGTAAGATCTGTGCCACCACCGAACCACCTGTCAATTACTTCATCATTGGAATTGTACAACTCGAACATTCTATAGTTCGCATGTACTGTTGGGACGAAAGGATTATACGGATGGATGACCAGACTCAATCCACAGGCAAACCATTTATCACCTTCAATCTTCAACTGCTTGCTCATGGTGTCTGTCACGTCTCCAAAAACAATGGATGTATTGACGCTGCCCTTCTCAAACACATCGCCGTTAGCGATCACCCTTGTCTTTCCGCCGCCACCTTCTGCACGTTCCCATTTATCTTCTACAAATTTCGCCTTGCCATCTGCTTGCTCAAGTGCAGTGCAGATGTCATCTTGTAGCTGATGAATGAAATCGATCCATTGTTGTTTGACGTCCATAATGCAAAATGTAAAATGCAAAATGTAAAAGAGGAGAGTCCTTTTACATTTTGCATTTTTAATTTTTAATTGAATACTCTTTCACTGCATCCACAAATGCCTTCGCATGATCAACGGGTACGTTTGGTGTAATGCCATGACCCAGGTTTGCAATGTAACGTTGTGTTCCAAATCCGTCGATCATTTCCTTAACCCACTGCTTTATCTGCGGAATTGGTGCTAGTAGTTTAGATGGATCGAAGTTTCCTTGCAATGCTACGCGGTCACTTGCAAATGCACGTGCCTGTTGTGGTGTGATTGTCCAGTCTATTCCGATGCCTGAAGCTGATGTCTTGCTTAGGTCTTCTATCGCATGCCATGTTCCTTTTGGAAATAAAATCACCGGCGCATGTTGTGCAACGGCATCTGCAATTTGAACAAGGTACGGCTGTGCATATGTTTTGAAATCCTCCGGACTTAAGGCACCGGCCCAGCTATCGAAAACTTGCACTAAATCTGCACCGGCTTTTACTTGGGCTTGCAAGTAGGTTATCGTAATGTTTGTTATTTTCTGCAGAAGCTGATGCGCAAGTTTTGGTTCGGTGTAAGCAAATTGTTTTGCTTTATCCCAGGTCTTGCTGCCTTTGCCTTCTACCATGTAACATAAGATGGTCCATGGTGCGCCGGCGAATCCAATTAGCGGTACACGGCCATTCAGTTCTTGCTTCGTAAGTGACAATGCATCGCATACGTACTTGAGGTTTTCTTCTACTCCATCAGTTGTTAATGCATCAATGTCTTGCTGGTTTTTGATTACGTTAGGTAATGCAGGACCTCTTCCCTCCTCCATGGTAACCTCCAAACCCATAGCTTGAGGGATCACTAAAATATCAGAGAAGATGATAGCAGCATCCACACCGACCTGGTCGATTGGCTGCAGTGTTATTTCTGTTGCAAGCTCTGGTGTTTGCACTCGTGTAAAGAAATCATACTTGGCCTTTAATTTTAAATAATCAGGTAAATAACGACCCGCCTGCCGCATCATCCATACGGGTACGCGTTCTGTTTGTTCTCCTCTCAATGCTCTTAATAGCAGGTCGTTTTGTAAATGGGCCATGTTTTGATTTCTGATTTATGTTATTGTTTTCACGCAAAGACGCAAAGAAAGAAACGCCAAGGAAAAAAGCTTTGCGCCTTGGCCTCTTTGCGTGGAACTTTAATTAGTCGCCTAAAGAACTAAAGTACAAGTGAGTGACACAACGATGATGATAAGTATTCCTACAGCTGATCAACATCTAATCTTATACTGCAATATTCTTCTTTAAATATTCTATTGCTTGCTGCGCCAAAAATTCCTTGTTTGGCCTTGAGCCAATCAAGACTTTATTATTCGAAAACTTCTTTAACTCAGTAGCAGTGGTTGTTCCAATGGCAAACAAAACAGTTGACTCTTCAATCTTGTTTGAAGTGAAAAAACTTTTTACTGCGCTTGGACTAAAAAATAAAATTCCACTGTAAGGCTTATCAATTTTCACTGGCGTTTCGATGGTTTCATACACCACCAGCTCTTCCAGTTTTATATTGCTCTGCTGCAACAAAGCGGGTAATTCATCGCGACGTTGATTGCCACAAAAGAACACTACTTCCTCTTCTTCATTGTCGATAATCAGCTGCGCAAGCTGCGATGAGTTGATGGCCTCAGCGAACACTTCACTCGCTGCAAAATATTGTTCAATGATAGCCTGCGTGATACCGCCCAATGAATAGATCGTCCATTCAGGATCGGCATTCAGCGCCTTCAAACAATCGATCACCGCCTCAGCAGCATTCATACTCGTGAACACAACGGCGACCTCCTTTGAAGCAAGTTGCATGATGCGATTACCAACAACCGCGTCGATCGTGTTTTGTGTCTCAATGAAGGAAGCTGTATCAATTCGAATTGACTGCTCTTCGGCTTGCTCAATGACAGCTTGCGCCAGGGGACGAGTGGATAATATGGTGATATTACTTTGCTTCATTGCGAATGCCATCTGCTATTGCCTGGCCGCCATTATACAGAATTTCTCTTGCTGCCTCATCGCCAAGGTTTGCAGCATCCTTTATTGCTACTGTTTTCTCTACATCAACTTTCTGCTTTCCATCAACAGAAAGAATGTTGCCTTTGAAAATAACCTGCTCATCTTCTATCACTGCAAGGCCACTGATCGGTGTTGAACATCCACCTAACAGTGCTCTTAAAAAATCTCTTTCAATCTTCGTACACAAGGCTGTTTGCCTATCATGAAAATGCTTACAAGCTTCTAATGTATAGTTATCATCTTCTTTACAAACCACCATGATAGCACCTTGTGCAGGTGCCGGTAACATCCAGTCCAATTCAATAGAATTCTCAGGACGAAGATCAATTCTTTCCAAACCTGCAGCGGCGAAAATGGCACCGTTCCAATCGCTCTCTTCCACTTTCTTCAAACGTGTATTTACATTGCCACGCAAGTTCTCCATCACTGTGTTTGGATATCTATTCAACCATTGTGCTTTCCTGCGAATGCTACTCGTAGCAATGACATATTTTGAATTTTGAATTGTGAATTGTGAATTATCAGCATCATTCAAAACCTCGGCAAACCCATCTCTATACACCAACAGATCTTTATAAGAAGCTCTCTTCAAAACAGCAGATGAAACAATTCCTTTCGGCAGTTGTGTCGGCACATCTTTCATGCTATGAACAGCGAGATCAATGCGATCGTTCAGCAATGCGATGTCCAGGCTTCTTGTAAAAATTCCCTGTACACCAATTTCATACAATGGCGTTTGAAGATCAATATCACCTTCACTTTTTATGTACACCAACTCAGCTTCATAGCCATGTTGAGCCAATAAATTTTTCACCTGTGTAGCCTGCCAAACCGCCAACTGGCTCTCACGGGTACCAATCCTCAACACCTTTCCCTGCATGATTTAATTTACGTTTGAGATAAACTCGTTGATAGCCTGTATATAGTTGCAACCAGGTTGGTTGTCACTTCTCATCTTAACCGCAGTAGTATTCAAAACTTTTTGTATCGCGTACCTGTTGCCGGTTACAGGGCAGGTTGTAGTAGTAGCGGAAGTATTCAGAGATAAAAACATTTTGCATTGATGCATGTCCTGCAGCTTTTGCTTCAATGCCTGTAGCACAGGAGCGTGGCGACGATTGTCAGCCCACTCAATAAACTCATGCATATGATGCGCAAGAATGCATTTTGCTTTGGGCACTTCAGCTTCACGCTTCTGCAAAGTTTCATCTTTTAACTTGCTTAGCTGATCCACATCTATCAACGTAACATTCGGAAGTTGTTGCGCAGATTTCTCAACGTTGTAAGGAATAGAAAGATCAATGATCAGCTTCTTTCCTTGTCCTTCAAGATGCGATTTTAGAATAGTTGGTTCAGCAGCATTGGTTGCCACCAACAAAATATCTGATGAATGAATTTGCTGCGATAACTGCCAGTAAGGTGCATGTTGCACACCTACTTCATTGGCCAGTTCAGCAGCTTTCTCTTCAGTACGATTGATCAATGTTATATTCTTCGTACACAAATAATCAACTAAGTTCTTACAAGTGTTACGACCAATTTTACCCACACCAATCAAAGCAATTTTCTTCGAAGCAACATCTTCAATATGCTTCCTTATAAACTGAACAGCAGCAAACGAAACCGAAACAGTTCCGCCACTCAATGCCGTTTGATTTTTTATTTCTTTGGTCGAAGCAATCACGCTATTCACAAGTCGCTCTAAAAAAGCGCCCACAAAACCCGCTTGCTTGGAAATCTTAACTGCTTGCTTAATTTGTCCAATGATTTCATAATCGCCCAGTATCTGCGATTCAAGCCCCGCGCCTACTTCAAACAAATGCTGAATTGCATCCGCACCATTTTTTATATACGCCAGGTCCTGGAAAGTATTAATCGTACCAGTAGTTTGAGAGCACAAAATTTCGATCAACTTGGTCGCGTCATCCGCAAAACCATAGATCTCAGTACGATTACAAGTAGAAAGAATAAAGAATTCGAAAACGTTACTCGATGGAGCCAGCGCGATAATATTCGCATACTGTTCGGGGCTAATAGCGAACTGTCCCCTGATCGACGCATCAGTCTTTTTGTAGTTGATCCCCGCAATAAAAAACCTCGATATACTCCTGTTTGTTGCTGACATTCCTCGTCGAAATATTGTAACGCAAAGGTACTTTCACACCTCCCTCCTTCCCAATTTCTATGTCATCCAAACGTCATAATAGTACATGACTTTTCTCAGCGGGAAAAACTGACAACTGTCATGGGATTTTTTAAATGTGAACGGTCGAAAAAGATGTGACACATGTTTTTACGAAATACTTGTTGCTCCAACTACATATCATTCTTCAATATCGTTGTGTCACTCACTTGTACAGCAAAGGTTTGCGCAGCAAATAAAAATCTATACATCTCGTTTATCGGAAAAGCTCGTGGAATGTCATGCTCGCTGTTGTTGGCGTCCCCGCCAACAACCCTGCATCGGTTATTCATCAATATGCGTCAGCCAATCAAATCGGTTATCATTAAGCTTGTAAAACGAAGCAGATGACCATTGATATTGCTCCGGCAATTCAACCAATCTCCAATGCGGCTGACAAGGGTTATTGTGAATATAATTTAGTTTCTGAAGTGTAAAGTCTTTTGACCAACAAGGCTTCACCATATGATCTCGTTCCCAAAACATATACTTACGATCTGCATCATTCACATAATGATTGTTCAGCATTCGAGGTCATTTGCTCGTAGATGCTTTTCAAATTGGTGACCAGTGAAGCTAAAGAATGCCGATTGCACTTCTGTGCGAGAGAATGGCTCATTAATGCGCCAAAGCAAATGAATATGATTTGGCATAATTACGAAGCCAAAGACCTTACACCTTCCTTGTTTTATAAGCCATTCCAACGAATCTATAATGATGCGCTTATAACTATCCTCATCAAGCAATCTTTGCCATCGAAGAATTGTAGCAGTAAGAAATTCAACGTGAAACGCTGTAGGCATGTAACAAAATAAGAACCACTTGCCGATTGTACAACAAGTTGTTGGCGGGGACGCCAACAACGGCTCTTGACGTCTCCTCAAGAGTGACTGATGGTTTAGAGCACAAAAATCTCACACTCCACTACCCAAACAGAACCTTGAAGCAAAACAGTATCTGTCCGCAGTTGTTGGCGTCCTCGCCAACAACTCTATCATCAAGCTTCCACCGCATCCTTCTTCACAACCTCACCATGCATCCGCAACAAAAACCGATGCATCTCCTCCATACTCTTCACACTCTCCACAATCAATAGGAAATTTTTACCTACCTGCTTAAGACGCGCCTTGTTTGTACCGGTTTGAAGATAACCAAGCACGTTTTTAAACAACTCCGATTCGAAGTAAGGAGAATCAGGTCGGTTGATGAAATAGCAGCGTAGCGTATTATCCTTAAGGCTCATCTTTTCAAATCCAATCTCTACAGCTAATCTTCTGCATTGAACTGTTGTAAACAAGTCCTCGACTGGCTGCGGAATAGGACCAAAGCGATCGAGCATTTCTTTTTTAAAGTCTTCGAGATCTTCATCAGTCTCACAGTTATCTAAGCGCGTATACAATGACAAACGCTCGGTAATGCTATCAACATATTCATCCGGAATAAGTATCTCCAGGTCAGTATCGATTGTGCAGTCAGACACGTAATCATCCTGCTTTTGAATCTCATCTTTGAATAGATCCTTAAACTTGCTCCTCTTCAATTCCCTGATAGCTTCGTTCAAGATCTTCTGGTAAGTTTCAAAGCCGATATCTGCCATAAACCCACTTTGCTCGCCACCGAGCATGTTGCCGGCGCCTCGTATATCAAGATCACGCATGGCAATCTGGAAGCCACTTCCAAGTTCACTATGTTGCTCCAAAGTTTGCAAACGTTTGCGACTATCGGTAGGCAATGTTGCTAGTGAAGGTGCCAATAAATAACAAACTTTCCAGCACAGTGGGATCCGAAGCTTGGAATTCACGTGACTTGAAGTCGCGGC
>JADMIO011583503.1_pt1 | contig 11719 bp, 10 predicted proteins | sample 8958161 | NCBI WGS metagenome assembly JADMIO01 (sample SAMN16585339, study PRJNA669376) | soil metagenome | isolation source: Crop rotation soil | place: USA: Cullars Rotation, Alabama | collected 2011
CGACTTCAAGTCACGTGAATTCCAAGCTTCGGATCCCACTGTGCTGGAAAGCGCACGTCAACCTGCTCTTCCGGGTCATTCATGTGCTTGATGAGGGCAGGCACCGACAGCGGCTCGGGAATATTTCCGAGCGACTTGGCCCCTTCGAGCCGCACCAGCTCGTGCTTGTCGTCCAGCGCGGTCATGTAGATGGTAGTTACATCCTTCACGCGTGACCGGTTGAGCGCCCGGATCGCCATCGCGCGAACGAGAGGCTCGTCATCGTTCCGCGCCATTTCCGAGTAGTACTTCGTGTAAGGCTCGGCCCGCCCGTACGGCCGCTTGGAGAGGTAGACCACCGCCCGACGCCGCCGGTCCGGGTAGGACGGGTCCAGCATGTCCTTCGCGGCCGTGAACGCCGTGTCTCCCACGATGAGGTTGTAAAGGTCGGTCACCGTGTTGACGACGAAGTCGCCGGCCTTGTCCAGGAAGTGCATCGTCTCTTCCTTGGCGCGCTGGTCCTCGCTCTTGAGGCGCTGCACATCGTCGGCCTGCCGTTCCTTCCAGATCTGCTGCGTGAAGGGCTCCTTCTCCTGCTTGTCCGGAAATGTGATGCACCCCGTGCTCAGCGAGACCAGGGGGAGGATGGCCAATAGTGCGAGGCGGCGACGCATGAAGTCCCTCTTTGCCTTTGTTCCGGAGTGAACCACGCCCCACACGAGCGCCGCGCGGGGTGAGCGGTGCATTAGACGGCCGCCCGAAGCGATGCGCCCGTCTCGGTCGGCAGCAGCGCCAGCTCATCGGGGGACACCCACACCGGCGGCTCGATCGGAAGGCCCAGGAATCGGGAGGCCAGCCGCCCGAAACGCGGGGCATCGTCGGTCACGAAGCACCGCAGCGCGGCGGCGTCGGCCCGCGGGCCACGCTCCAACTTCGCGGCCCGCAACCGGCGGAGCACATCTTCGGCGCACTTGTCGGCCGAGTCAATGACGGCCACGCCCGCGCCGACCACCGACGCGAACAGCGGGCGATAGATCGGATAATGCGTGCATCCCAGCACGAGCACATCCATTTTGTGCTCGAGCATCGGCTTGAGGTATTGCTCCACCGCCAGCCGCACCACCGGGTCCTCCATCGTGCGCCCCTCTTCGATCAGGTGCACCAGCAGCGGCGTCGGCTGGCACAGCAGCCGCGCGTACTGCCGTCGTTTGGAGAGCGCATGCTCGTACGCGCGCGACCGAATGGTCGCATCCGTCGCGATCACGCCGATCAAGGGGCTCTGGCAATGCCGCGACGCCTCCACGGCCGCCCGCGCCCCCGGCTCCACCACCCCGCTGATCGGCAGGTGCGGGAACTCCTGCCGCACCGCGTTGAGGGCCAAGGCCGTTGCCGTGTTGCACGCGATCACCACGTGCTTGGGTTCGTGGGGCTGGGCGTACTGGATGATCTGGCGGACGAAGTTGGTGACGGTCGCCGCGCTCTTGGAGCCGTAGGGGACGCGCGCGGTGTCGCCGAAGTACATCAGGTCTTCGTTGGGCAGCAATCGGCGAAGCGATCGGACGACGGTCAGGCCCCCGAGGCCGGAATCGAGGACGAGAATCGGAGAGGTCGCTGAGGACATAGGACGCCTATGATGAAGGACCGTTCCGGGCCGCGCGGAGGCCGGGGCCAGACCGTGCCCCGTACCCCATCCGCCGACCTGCGGCCATTTTGATTTATCGGACCCCCTGCCCTTTTCCCTTGACCAATTGGAGCGGGCGGGCGAACATCGACTCCCGCATACCCTGGAGATCACGCCATGAGCCAAGTTCTGGAAGGCAAACGCGTCCTGCTGGTCGACGACGACAACGACATCCTCACCAGCATGCAGGCCGCCTTCGAGCCCACCGGCGCGGTCATCGAGACCGCCAACAACGGCAACCGCGCCGTCGAGCTGGCCGAGAAGAACGTCCCGGACCTGGTGGTCCTGGACATGATGCTCCCCGGCCGCAGCGGCTTCCTGGTCCTTGAGAAGATCAAGGCCAAGAAGCCCCGCAATCAGAAGCCCTTCGTGGTGATGATCACCGGCAACCCCGGCAAGCGCCACCAGATGTACGCCGAGTCCCTGGGCGTCAGCGAATACCTCAACAAACCCGTCAAGCTCGACCGGCTCATCGCGACCGCCGAGAAGCTGCTGACCCCCGCCCCCGCCGCCTGAATTCTCGCCTTCATGAACATTGAAACACCCCCACAGAGAAAAGGTCCCTTCCGGCAGAAGGGACCTACTTCTTCTCTTCTTCGCGTTTCTCTTCGCGCCTTAGCGCCTTCGCGGTTCCGCAATCCCCTGCCTACTTCGACAGGAAATTCCCGATGGCCGCATCCTTCGCGAATTCCAGCTTGAACTGATAGCTCAACGACGCCGCCTTCTCCCCCTTCATTCCCGGCTCCACCGTCATGTCCCACCGCAGCAGGTTCTTGGGCTTCTGCTCGCGCACGAACTCGGGGTCGGTGCTCTGTTCCCGGCTCGTCTGCAGCAACGTCACGTTCACCGCCTCCGTCTCGCTGTGCGGCAGCCGATCCCAAAGCTGCAGCTTCACCGCCTCGTTCTTGTATGAGCTCACTGAGATCCGGTAGTCGAACTTCAGCACCTGGTTTCCCCCCTGGATCGTCCGCGTCTTCTCCACGAGTTGCCGCGCCACCTGCAACTGCGGGTCCACCCCAAAACCGGCCGTGAACTGCTCCCCGATCGCCACCAGCGGCAGCGACGCCCGCCCCACGAAGTCCGTGTCCAGGTAGCTCGTCGCCTCGCCGGGCAGGATCACGTATTTCGAATCGTTCGTCAGGTTTGCCAGGCGATACACGTGCGGCGTCAGCACCGGGACGGCCTTGTAGAAGTAATCCGGCTTCATCGCCAGCCGCGCCACCTCGATCAATTGCTCATCGTCCCGCCAGGGCACGCTCAGCCGCCGGTCCAGGTGAAACGTCACGCTCTGCCCCTCGACCACGCCGCCGCCGCTCCCCGGCTTCCCCATCTTCATCTGCTGCGGCTCCATCGGGTTCAGGATCTCGTCCGACTGTTGATAAGCGGCCGCGTCGTTGAACCGCCGGTCCGCATCCATCTTGTTCGCGGAATTCGACAGCACCTGCGCTTCCTGCCTGAACTGCTCGGCCTGCCGCCGGTTCAGCTCGGACTTCAGGTTGAACGTCCCTCCGTTCACCGTCACCGCTACGCCCTTGCCGGGCGCGTTCGTCCCCACCTCCAGCATCGCCAAATCCGGCGGCGCCGCGTTCAGCAGCGGCTGCGCCGTCGAGAGCACCATGTCCACGTCCGTCCAGTCCTCCCCGCTCTGCTGGTAGATCGCCGCCAGGTACTCCAGGCTCACCTCCGGCTTGGCCGGGTCCTTGGATGCCCGCAGCTTGTAGTTCGGCCGCCACGACGCCTGCGACACCAGGTAGTTCAGCCTCACCTTCCCCGCCCCACCCTTGTCGTTGTCCACCACGATCACCGCCTCGCGGATCGTCTTGTCCCCGCCCTGGGCCACCTTGCTCATCTCGCGCTGGAGGAACTGCGCCTGCTCCTGGTTCTGCTGCAGCCGCTGTTGCAGCATCACCACTTCCTTGGTCCGCAGCGTCCGCTGCTCCATGATGTACTTGGTCACCGCCGTCACCGCGTCGGCGTTCAGCGTCGCCTTCTCGGTCATCTGCTGGGCCGAAGTCGAGGCGAAATTCTCCAGCTTCGAAAGGAGCTGGAGGTTGGCCTCCATCGCCGCGATGTCGCGCTGCACCTGCTGGTCGTCCTTGTGCAGCTCCTTGATCTGCGCTTCCAGCTTCCGCACCTCGTCGGCCGTGTTCTCCTGCACCACCCGCGTCCGATAACGCGTCGTCAACACGCGCAGCCCATCTCCCCCTTCGGAGTAGAGCGAGCTGTTGATCGTCGTCGCCGGCAGCGGCCCCACCACCACCTCCACCGGCCCCTTCTTCTCTGGAACGCTCACCTCGCGCGTCACCAGCGCATTGGCCTGATAGACCGTGATCGCCGTGATGCGGCTGGGCGCCGTCACCGGCTGCGTCGGCGGCACGGCCGATGCGGGCTGTGTGGCCGGCGTCTCCGTCCAGGGCGCGGCCGAGGCCACCCCCACGTAAACCAGGCCTCCGACCGCGACGACCAGCAACCGTCTCCAGGCCTTTCGGCGATTCGCTCCGTGCATGCTCTTTACCTCAATGAATTGGGGCACCTTCTCCTCGATCGCCGCGCGGCTCGCCCAGAACTCGCTCGCCTCACGGCCCTCACGCCTCTTTGGACGCCAACCTCCCGCGCAGGGTTTGCCGCCTGTTACAATGCCGTGACCCGCCAACCAAAACCTGGCCAACCGGTCCCGCGCACAACCCCAGTCTACGCCAATTCGGCCCAATGGGGGGCCAGCCTTGAGTTTCCAGAGCGAATGAATGCGGAGGACGGGGTGCGAAACGAGTTTCGGCGATTGCCCAGCGCGCAAGTGTTGGTGGGAGCGTGAGTTGGGAATTGAGGGGGCAGGAAATGGGTCCTGAAAGGGTCCTGGAAAGGTCCTGAAAGAGTCCTGAAAGGGTCCTGGTTCGGTCCTGGAAAGGTCCTCTTTGGGTCCTGGATGAGTCCTGCTTTGGACGGTGGAAGCGGATGCACCGCGGAGACGCAGAGGGCGCGGAGGCAACCGTTGCGACCATGGGTGGAACCGGCATGGGACACCAACGACGAGCCGTGAAGAAGATGGCAAAAACCATGGGCTGGGAGCCCATGCCACAAGATGGGGAGGATGGGGAGAGTGGGCGTTGCGCCTGGAGGCCGTTGAAAAAGTTCGGAGCGGGTTTGAGAAATGCAAGTGGTTGATTTGGATGGAGTTGCAAATTTCGGGATTGAAAAAAGCGTCCCCAAAACGGCCGAAAAAGGGCCCCAAAGAGGCCCCAAACCGACCCCGGAAAGCCCCCAAAGGAACCCCGTTGAGACCCCAAAGGGGCCCCGGATGGACGGAGGCCGGAAGAGAGGATAGAGGATGGAAAATAGAGGATAGCGCGGCGACGAATGGGGCGAACCGTCCAACGTTCGACGTCCAAGGCTCAACGTTCAAAGCAGTTTGGAGCATGGGCCCCCCCTTGGCTATGATGCGGGCGCGGCGGCGACTGTGGCCGACGGTCGCGCTCCCCGGGAATAAGATAGCGTGGCTGATCGATGAAGTCAAGAAATAAGTTTGGGTAAAGTTCGAACCGGACGTGTGCGGGCACTTGTGTTTACGACCTGACGATGGCCCTGGCCAAGAAATCATCGCGGACGATCGCCGTTGACGGCTTCGAGTACCGCTGGGCGGTGTCGCCCGACAGCGGCTGCATGTGGCTGGTCGTCGAGCTCGCCGACGAACCAGGGCAGCGTGTCGAGGCCTGGTTCGAGTACGACGACGTCGTTCGGCCCGATGGACGCATCGTCGGGCAGCGCCGATCGGTGTCCCCAGGTGTGGTCCGCGCGGTCGTGCTGCACGCGCTGGCGAACGGGTGGCGCCCAGAGCGAGGTGGCTTGAAGCCGCTCCGTGTCGACGGCGGGGCGGTCGGGTGAGGATCTCACATTTGAGATTTGAGATTTCAGAGGCGTTGGGATGGGGCGGGGCGGCGGGAGAGGCGAGGAGGGTGTAGAGCAAGGTGGTGTCGAGGGGCGATGGCCGAGGGGTTGCTGGAGCGGGCGGAGGGACCCGCCCACATGGCTTGTGCTCACGTGATGGGTGCCCCCGATCAATCTCCGAATCTTCCAAACGACCGTCGCGAGGCGATAGAACCCCAGTAGCAGATGGCGGGTTCAGTTCAACAGACTTTATCCGCGTGCGGCTGGCCTGCTCGCGAGTGTTGGTGCGGCCGGCGCAGAACGGATAAGCTTCTTGTGGCCCGAGAGTCGTCGCGGCGCCAGCTCGGCCGCTGATCGGCCCAGGTTATACGGCCTTGCACTCGTATCTTGACCAGGACGCGTGCGGGGACGCGGTGAAGGCAAACGTCAGATCGAAGGGGCGCCGCGGGAGAAATCCTGCACCAGATAGGCGCAAGAGAGCCGAACGATCGTTGGCCCTATACGGTTCTGACGACCCCGCTTCTTGAACAAGCGGCCGTATGACCCCACACTGCACTGGACCCGGGCCACGACCGTCCGCGTGATTCGGATACGGGTCGTCGGCCCGGGCCAGTTCATGTCCGTTCATTAGTTGCGGCAGGCGAGTCCGAATGGTCGTACGCATTTGGGGCATCCTCGGCGTGATCGCGTTCGCGGCGTTTGTCGTTGGATCGATGTTCGCCGGAGTCTCGTTGATTCTGTATGGATTCGGCGCACTTCGCGGTCAGGTGGCCGTCGCGGGCATTGCCGAGATGCTGGTCTCGCTCGTCTTCCTCATCGCGGGTGCAGGCATACTCTTCGCGGTGACGCGCGTGTCGCGCAATCGCGAACCGCTTCTGGGCCGCTTGGTGTTTGCACTGGCTGCACTGTTCTGCGGCAGCTGTTGGTTGATCATCGGAGTGCGCGGCATCGTTTGGCCTGAGCTGCTCCAAGCGGCGTTCGGCCGCAACTAACCAAAGTGGCCGCAGTTCCTTGAAATTCTGCGGGGCGGCGGGGGTAAAACCGCGTTCAACCGTGGTTGGGTGGACGCGGTATTCCTGAACGGTCCTATAGTTGCGGTAGCTTCCGGCCGCGTGAGCGCGAGGCCGCCCGGTGTTTGGAGCGGGTCGCGGGAAGGTCGGGAGCCGAGGTCATCCATGCAGTTGCCCACGCTTGCGGAAGAGACGAAGAAGACCGAGGTCGGCTCGTATTTCGTGGCCAATTATCCGCCGTTTTCGGTTTGGTCGCCGGAGCATCGGACGGCCATCGAGGAGGCGCTGGATGCGCCGGCGGACCCGCAGACGCGGCTGGGGCTTTATCTGCACATCCCGTTCTGCCGAAAGCGGTGCAAGTTCTGTTACTTCCGCGTGTACACGGACAAGAACGCGGATGAGGTGGAGACGTACCTGTCGGCGCTGTCGCGGGAGATCGACCTGTACGCGGATCGAAGGGGGCTGGCCGGGCGGCAGTTTGAGTTTGTGTACTTCGGAGGGGGGACGCCGTCGTTCTTGTCGAACGCGCAGCTCGAGCGGCTGATCGAGCGGATCAATCATCGATGGACGTGGGCGAGCGCGAAGGAAGTGACGTTCGAGTGCGAGCCGGGGACGCTGAAGGAATCGAAGCTGCAGACGATCAAGAAGATCGGGGTGACTCGGCTGTCGCTGGGGGTAGAGCACTTCGACGATGAGATCCTGTCGATCAACGGGCGGGCGCACAAGTCGCCGGAGATCTTCCGGGCGTACGACTGGGTGAGGCAGGTGGGGTTCCCGCAGGTGAACATCGACCTGATCGCGGGGATGCTGGGGGAGACGGACGACAAGTGGAAGTACGCAGTGGAGAAGGCGATCGGGCTGGATGCGGACTCGGTGACGATCTACCAGATGGAGGTGCCGTTCAACACGAAGATCGCGAAGGAGGCAAAGGAGCACGGGGAAGCGAGCACGCCGATCGCGTCGTGGGCGCAGAAGCGCGGGTGGGTGGCGTACGCGTTCGAGCAGTTTCAGAAGGCGGGGTACAAGGTTTCGTCGGCCTACACGCTGGTGAAGCCGGAGCGGCACGCGGGGTTCGTGTATCGGGATTCGCTGTGGCGCGGGGCGGACCTGGTGGGGACGGGGGTGGCGTCGTTCGGGCACTTCCAGGGCGTTCACTATCAGAACCTGGACAAGTGGGAAGATTATGTGGCGTCGATCGACGCGGGGCGGCTGCCGTTGAACCGGGCGCTGCCGGTGAGCGATCACCAGCGGTTGATCCGGGAGATGATTTTGCTGCTGAAGACCGGCCAGATCTCGGCCGGGTATTTCCGCGAGAAGTTTGGGGTGGACATTCGGCATGAGTTCGCGGAGCAGTACGCGTCGCTGGTCAACGAAGGGTTCGCGGAGATTGCGGGCGATGAGATTCGGCTGACCGACGAGGGGCTGCTGCGGGTCGATTCGCTGTTGAGCCGGTTCTTCGAGCCGGAGTTTCGGAACATTCGGTATACGTGAGGAAGAGCAATCGGATTTCAAATTTGAGATTTGAGATTTGGATCTTGAGAACGGACGAATTGACGTGAGCCTGCTGAAGACCAAACCCCTCCATCTCTGCACCACGCCGCATGAGGCGCTGGCCGAGATGTGCGTGGGGTTCAACGACGCGGGGGCGCTGGTGGTGGATTGCGAGGCGGTGAAGCCGGAGGAGATGCCGGCCCCCTACCGGCAGATGCTGGTCCACGAAGAGCACATGACGCACGCGTTGCGGCGGTTCCATCACAAGCCGGTGGATTTGTACGTGATGGAGGCGCATCACGAGAACGACCTGTACAGCCGGAAGATCTTCCTGACGAAGGCGAACACGGCGTACACGGTGGAGTATGGGCTGGTGCGGCTGGATCTGCGGTACGTGGAGGAGGAGGTCCGTAAGGAGATCCTGAAGCAAAAGACGCCGCTGGGGGCGGTGTTGACGAACTTCAACGTGCTGCGGCGGATCGAGCCCAAGTGGTTTCTGCGGTTTCCGCAGAACAGCACGGTGCTGAACTGGATGGGGGATCGGGATCGGAAGGCGACGTATGGGAGGCTGGGGACGATTTACTGCAATCATGAGCCGGCCGTCGAAGTCCTTGAGATTGTGACGGGTGTTTGAAAAGAAACGAGACTTCACGGGCGAGGCGCCCGTGCTACGGGAAACAGGATGAATTCGACGCAGTACGACGTGATCGTGATCGGCGGAGGCCCGGCCGGGGCGACCGTCGGGACGCTGCTGGCCGAGGCGGGGCGGAAGGTGCTGGTGCTGGAGCGGGGGAAGTTTCCGCGGTTTCACATCGGCGAGTCGCTGATGCCGGAGACGTACTGGGTGTTCAAGCGGCTGGGGTTGCTGGATAAGCTGAAGGCGAGCAATTTCGTTCGGAAATACTCGGTGCAGTTCGTGACGGCCAGCGGGAAGGAGTCGCAGCCGTTTTACTTCCAGGACATGAACCCGCACGAGTGTTCGGTGACGTGGCAGGTGGTGCGGAGCGAGTTCGACAAGATGATGCTGGACCACGCGGCCGAGCGCGGGGCGGAAGTGTGGCAGGACGCGAACGTGACGGACGTGATCATGGAGCCGGCGGCGAGCGACGACCTGCCGCGGGCGAGCGGGGTGGTGGTGTCGCGGACGGGGTATCCGCCGCAGCAGTTGTCGGCCAAGGTGGTGGTGGACGCGACGGGGATGAACTCGCTGATGCTGCGGAAGCTGGACCTGAAGCGGCCGGACCCGAAGCTGCGGAAGGCGTCGTACTTCGCGCATTACAAGGGCGGTCGGCGCGACAGCGGGCGGGATGAGGGGGCGACGCTGGTGCTTTCGACCAAATCCCAGGATGGGTGGTTCTGGTATATCCCGCTGCCGGACGACATCGTCTCGGTCGGCGTCGTCGGGGACATCGAGCGGCTGGTGACGAGCAATAAGGGGACGGGGAAGACGCCGGAGCAGATCCTGGAGGAGGAGATTAAGAACTGCATCGGGCTGGATGGGCGCTTGGACAACGCGACACGCGTGTCGCCGGTGCACGTGCTGGCGGACTTCTCGTATCGGGCGACGCGGTGCGCGGGGGAGGGGTGGGTGCTCGTCGGCGATGCGTTTGGGTTTTTGGATCCGATGTATTCGTCGGGGGTGTTTTTGGCGCTCAAGAGCGGGGAGCTGGCGGCGGACGCGATCAATGAGGCGTTTGAGAAGAACGATTTTTCGGCGGCCCAGCTATCGAAGTGGGGGCAGCAGATCGCCAATGGGATGCATGCGATCCGGAAGCTGGTGTACGCGTTTTACACCAAGGATTTCTCGTTTGGGCGGTTCATTCGGGAGAACCCGGGGTTCAGGAAGCACCTGGTGGATCTGCTGATCGGAAACGTGTTTTACGATGAGGTGAACGAGATTTTTGGGCCGATGGGGAAGACGGTGGAGTTGCCGGAGGCGGTACCATTGGAGCGACCCGCCGGGGTGGTGCAGGCGTGTAGCGCGTAGAGATCGGTTTGGAAGCGAGCCCTCCGTGCCCTCACCCCGTAGCCGGGGAGGGGAAATGGGGCGAGGGTTGACCGCCGCGGTGAGCGTGGGTCGGGCGTGGCGCGAGCCCTCACCCCAGCCCTCTCCCAGAGGGAGAGGGGGCAAGAGCATTGCGCGGCGAAGAGGCGTGGACGTGGAACGGGCGCGACGCGAGCCCTCACCCTAACCCTCTCCCAGAGGGAGAGGGGACCGGAGGGAGAGGGATGGGGGGCCAGGAGATGCCGCCCAGCAGGGAAGGAACGGGTGCATGGCGGCGGAATTCAGCATTATTCATCGCGTGCAGTTCTCCGAGACCGACATGGCGGGGATCGTGCACTTCGCCAACTACTTTCGGTGGATGGAGGAGGTGGAGCACGCCTTTTTCCGGTCGGTGGGGATGAGCGTGTCGATGGAGCACGAGGGGGTGCACGTGTCGTGGCCGCGGGTGGCGACGGCGTGTGATTTTTTTGCGCCATGCCGGTTTGAGGATGAGATCACGCTGCGGCTGCGGGTCATGAAGGTGGGGGGAAAGAGCCTGAACTACGAGGTGGATTTCCTGAAGGGGGAGACGCCGGTGGCGCTGGGGAAGATGACCAGCGTTTGCTGCACGATCGGGGCGGGGGGGATGCAGTCGATCCCGATTCCAGCGGAGGTGCGGGAGAGGCTGGAGCGGGCGTGAGGCGGGGACGGACGATTTTTTCATCCGGCCGCAACTTTTTACTCCGCATCGGGGGAAGCCGCGCGGTAAGATGGCGGTACGCTGGGCACCGATCCAACGGGAATGCGAGGGCAGGAGCATGGCTGGGCAACAGCGAAGGCAGGTGGCGCTGAAGCGCGGGGCCGCGCGGCCAGGGTGGGGGCGTTGTCGGCGGCGGGGGTTCACGCTGGTCGAGTTGCTGGTGGCGCTGGGGATCATCGCGTTGTTGATTTCGATGCTGCTGCCGGTGGTGAACCGGGCGCGGGAGTCGTCGCGGCGGGCGGTGTGCCTGAGCAACATCGCCCAGTTGACGAAGGCGACGATCATGTATGCGGGGGACAATCGGGACACGCTGCCGGACGCGGGGACGGGGAACAGCCCCGATGCGCCGATGTCGCCGCGGGCGATCGGGTTGCCAGCGTGGACGAAGTTCGGGCCGGACACGTACGTGTTGCCCAGCATCGGGCAGTTGCTCGAGCCGTACGTGGGGCGAAGCCCGGGGGTGTGGCAATGCCCTGCGGGAATACAGGATTTCGGCTGGGGCGGGACCGACCCCTTGAGCGGGCAGGCCAACACCGACCTGTTCAAGCCCAACTTTCGCTATACGGCGGCGAAGGAGAGCGTGCCGGCGCTGGCGAGCATGGGTGCCAACGCGACGAAGTTCAAGGTGCCGGATTGGGCGGTGCGGAACGTGTCGGGGATGAAGATCGGCCGGCTCCGGGCGGCGGCGGCCGAGGCGCAGTGCAACGTGGTGCTGTTCTACGACCGCTCGCCGAGTTATCACGCGCGGCGCAAGGGGGACATCTACGCGAACGAGACGGCGGACTATTTCGCGAGCTATGGGTACCTGGACGGGCACGCGGATGGTCGGGGCTACGCGAACTGGACTCAATATCTGCAGGTGTTTCACGCGCCGATCCCGCAGACGTGGTGGGGGCAGGATTTCACGGTGCTGTTCGCGGATGAGTACAGCG
>JADMIO011070384.1_pt1 | contig 11718 bp, 12 predicted proteins | sample 8958161 | NCBI WGS metagenome assembly JADMIO01 (sample SAMN16585339, study PRJNA669376) | soil metagenome | isolation source: Crop rotation soil | place: USA: Cullars Rotation, Alabama | collected 2011
GACCTGCCGCGTTCGACAGCCGCCGCCGCACCGCGGCCCGAACGAGCGCTCTTCGTTTCGCTCCGCGCAGATCTTTCGCTCGCGCTCGGCGAATCGCCCGTCGCGCGCGAAGAGCTCGGCGCGACGCTCGACCGGGAGGCGAACGGCGATCACGATCAGCGCATCTTCCTGCGCGCCGACAGGGCAGTCCCCTACGGCGATCTTGTCGAGGTGATGAACCTGCTGCGCGCCGCCGGCTACCTCAAGGTCGCGCTGGTCGGTCTCGAAACCCAGCCGTCAGCGGCCGGGTCCGCCACGCCGTGACCGCGCTGGCGCTCGGCGCCGATCCTCCGCCTTTCCGCGCGGACGAGCTTGGCCGCTGGAGTGCCGCGCTCGTCTTCGTGCTCGCTGCGCATGTCATCTTCGGTCTCGTGGCTTTATCGCGCCGCGAAGCGGCAGCGCCCGCCTCTGAGGCTCCGGCTGCCATCCTGATCGAGCTCAGTGCGTCGAGTCCGAGCGACTCGGCGCCAAGCGAGCTTCCGCCCGCCCCGAACCAGATCGCAGCGCCTGATGCGCCAATCGCGCCGACCGAGGACGAGCCGGAGGCATTCAGCGAAGACGACCTCGCGCCGGTGGCAGAAGCGGTCGCGGGTCCGACGCAGGACGTCATCGGCCGGCCGCTGACGGAGCGGCTCGACATGACGGGCGTCAATCCGCTGGCCGCGGCAACCACGGTGCATGAGGCGACTACCGAGCCTTTCGCCGAGCTGCTGACCGCGGACGATCTCAAGGTGTCTGCAGTTGTGTCAGCCGACCAGACGCGGGAGGCGGTCGTCGCGTTTCCCGACGCGCTGGCCTTGGACGCGCTCGATCCTGCCGCAGAAACCGCTTTGGACGCCGCGCCGCAGGCGACTGCCGAGCCGCTTTTAGACCAACTGGATATGAGCAACCTCGCGCCTTCCACTGAAGCGACGTCGGAGCCAGTCGACCATGCGACGCTGCAGCCGCGGGTTGAGATCGTGATCTCGGCGCCGCCGCCGCGGCCAAGACCCGACGCCGCTCCGGAAACCCGCACCGCGGAAGCCCTTCCGCCTCCGCTCCGCAATGCGACCACCCGAGCGCCGGCCCCAACGACGCCGCGCAAAGGCAAGCGCCGCGCCACGGCACCGCATCCGCCTGCGCCGCAGACAAGCGCACCCGCCGCTCAGCCGCAGCAATCAGCGGCGGCCTCCGCGCCGCAGAGTGGTGCTGCTGCGGCTTCGCCCTCCGTCTCACCGGACCGCTGGCAGAGCTCCGTCTACCGCCACCTCGAACGACGCAAGCGCTATCCGCGCGCCGCGGAGTCGCGGCGGATCGGTGGAACGGTGAGGGTCCGCTTCGTCATCCGCCACGGCAACATCCTGAGCCACCGGATCACCGCGAGCTCAGGGCATGCTGAGCTCGACGCTGCCGTCTCCAGCCTCATCGACAGGGCGAGCCCCATCCCTGCCCCGCCGCCAGAGGTCTTCAAAAGCGGCATGAGCATCGAGGTGCCGATCCGCTTTTCGGCGCGATAGCTGTCTCAGCCCTTCACGCTGCCGGCGGCGAGCCCGGAGACGAGGTTCTTCTGGAAGACCACCGCGACGATCGCGGGCGGCAGCGAAGCGAGCACGCCGACCGCCGCGATCAGCCCGTAGTCGGTCACCCGGCCGGCAGCGAAATCGGCGATCGCGACCGGCAGCGTCTTGCCGCGCAGATCGTTCATGAAGATCAGAGCGTAGAAGAACTCGTCCCAGGCGACGAGGAAGCAAAGCATGCCCGTGGCGAGCAAGGCCGGCCGCGCCATCGGAAGCACGACGCGCTGAAGCGTCGTCCACGTTCCGGCGCCGTCGATCGCAGCGGCATCTTCGACCTCGACCGGCAGCACGTCGAAGTTCGCCTTCATGAGCCACGTCGCGAAGGGGATCAGCAGCGTGCAATACGCCACCACCAGCGTCAGCGGATTGTTGAGCACGCCGAGCCCGCTGAACATCGTGTAGAGCGGCAGGATGTAGGTGATCGGCGGCATCATGAAGGTCGCCAGCATCAGCATCAGGATGATCATCGGGCTGCCGCGGCGACTGAACGAGTAGGCGGCGAGGATCGAAACAGCGAGAGCCAGCAGTGTCGACCCGCCCGCCGCGATCAGACTGTTGCGGAGCGCATGGAGGAAGGCGTTGTTCTCGATGTCGCCGGTGAACCCGAGGAGCAGCGCGTAGCGGCTGAAATCCGGCGTCGCTGGCAGCCAGTTCAGCGGAACCTCAAGCAGCTCGCGAGGCTGCATGATGCTCATGATGAACAACCAGAGCATCGGCGCGAGTGTCACCACCGCGAGGATCAGCGCCGCCGCGTAGATCGCGACCGATTGGAGCGGCGTGCGTCTCATGCCATCCCCCGTTGACGGGTGGCGCGCAGCGCGCCGAAATAGAGCGCGATCATCAACGCGCTGATCAGCGCGACGACGACGGCATAGGCCGCCCCGCTGCCAGCGCGCAGGTAGGTGAAGATCTCCTGATAGACGAAAAAGCTGGCGGTTTTCGTCGCGTCCGCCGGGCCGCCGCGCGTCATCACATAGATGATGTCGAAGACGCGAAAGGATTCGATGGTGCGCAGCACAACGACAACCAGTAGCGGCCCAAGAATTCCCGGCAGCGTGATGCTCCGGAAGCGCTGCCAAGCGTTCGCTCCGTCCATCCGCGCGGCGTCATAGAATTCGCCGGGGATGGTCTGCAGCGCGGCGAGCGCCACGAACGCGATCAGCGGATAGTTCTTCCACACGTCCGCAAGCACGATCATGTTCATCGCCGTGTCGACGTCGCCGAGCCAGGAGCGGTAGGCGCCGGCGAGGTGAAGCTGTGTCAGAGCCGCGTTCAGGGCGCCGTATTCGGGGTGAAAGATAAGCCGCCACATGATGGCGTTGACGATCGTCGGGATCGCCCAGGGCAGGATGATCAGCGCGCGCAGCACGTTGCGTCCGTGAAAGTCGAGGTTCAGGAGCAGCGCGACTGCGATGGCGATCACCGTCTCGAGCCCAACCGACGCGACCGTGAAATAGACCGTCCGCTCGAGTGCCTTCAGGAAGTAAGGATCGGTCAGCGTCCAGGCGTAGTTCTCAAAGCCGATCCAATGCACCGGAACCTTCAATGCGGTGATCTTCGCGTCGGTGAAGCTCAGCCATACGGTGCGCGCGAGCGGCCAGACGGTGACGACCGCAAGAATAAGGAGAGCCGGCGCCAGCAGCAGCCATGCTTCGCGCTGCTGGCGCCGGCCCTCCATCGTTCGAACCGAAACGTGGGCCTAGCGAATCCGCTCGACCTCGCCCGCAGCACCTTCCAGCGCCGTCTTCGCATCAGCCTGACCGAGCAGGGCGGAGTGGATGGCGCGCTGCAGGATGCTGGAGATCTCGGGATAGGCAGGCACGAGCGGCCGCGGGAACATCGCGCCGAGCGACTGGTTCGCCGCCGCAACCACGTTCTCCTGTCCCGTCGTCACCGCAGGCTCGGTGTAGGAGGCCTTCCAGATCGGCAAGCTCAGCTTCGCATACTTTTCCTGCGTCGCCTTGGACGTCAGGAACGTGATGAACTTCCACGCCGCGTCTGTGTTCTGGCTGGTCGAAGTAATGCCGAGGCCCATCGAGCCGTTCACCGCGGAGACGGTCGACACACCTTCAACGCCAGGCGCGGGAACGATGCCGACCTTGCCGGCGACCTTGCTCTCCTTCGGATCGTTAGCGAGCGCATTCATGTAGGTCCAGTTCAGCGCGAAGGCGGCTTCGCCATTTGAGAACACGCGACGCACGTCCTCCTCGAGATATTCGAGCGAGGCAGGATTGGTCAGACCGTCATCGAGGGTCTTCTTCATGAACTCGACCGCCTGCAGCGAGCCGCCGCTCTGGAAGCTCGGCTTGCCGTCGGTCAGGAACGAGCCGCCGAACGCCGACGTCAGCAGCGCGTAGTCGCAGATCATCGCCTCCGACTGCGACCAGCTTCCGACGATCGGATGCTCGAGAAGGCCTTTGTCCTTGATGATCTTCGCCTGCTCGACGAGCTCGTTCCAGCTCTTCGGCGGCGCGGCGATGCCCGCCTTCTCCAGGATCTCGGTGTTGTAGAAGAGGTACTTGGTGTCGAGGATCCACGGCATGCCGTACTTCTTGCCGTCATAGAGGACGGTGGTCCAAGCGCCGTCGAAGATCTGATCGTTCAGATCGGCCGGGACCTTGTCGGTCACGTCCTTCAGGAAGCCCTTGGTCGCAAACTCCGCCGGCCAGATGACGTCGAAGAGCGCGACGTCATAACCGCCGGAGCCGGCGCCCTGGGCCGCGACGATCTTGTCGTGCAGCGCCTCATAAGGGACGAATTCCAAGTTGACCTTGATGTCCGGATTGGCGGCCTCGAAGTCTGCCGTCATGTTGCGGACATCTGCCTCGCTATACGCGGCTTGGCTCATGAAGATGGCGTTGAGCTTCACTTCGGCCGCGGCGAGGCTGGCGGATGCCAGCACAGCTGCAGCAGCAAGCCCACCGATTGCGAATTTCCTGTTCATGCTTGTTCCTCCCTCCCTTGGCCCGGTTTTTCATCATTTTTTGGCATGCAAACCTCGGGCCACCGGTATCCTGCCCTGCCCTTTTTCTATCTGCCGATCGCGACTGTCCCCTCCTCCAGGCGCGATAGCTTGCGCGACGATTCGACCAGCAGCCGCGTCAGCTCTTGCACGCGGCTCCGCCCGACGTTGCTCGACACGATGAAGCAGATGCACGCGACGCATTTTCCGCCCGGATCGACGACCACCGGCGCGGCAATGCATGTCGCGTAATCATCGACCAGTCCGGTGATGATGCATACGCCGCGCTTCAGCGCCGCCTTCGCTTCCGAAAGAAATTTCTCCGGATCGATGACCTGACCGTCCTGTGTGCGGAAGTCCTCGGGCGGTATGAACGCCGTGAGCTCTTCCATGTTCATGTGCGCAACGAACAGACGTCCCGACGCGGTCCAGGGAATCGGCACGAGAACGCCGATGTCGGAGCCGATGCGGAAGAGCCGCGCGCTGTTCTGCATCGCGACGACGGCGTATTTGTTGCCGATCGGCATGCAGAGCTGACAGGTCTCGCCGGTCAGCGCTGCGAGGCGTCGAACCTCCTCTAGACCCTCGCGCGGCAACGCATGCGTCGCGAAATAGTCATGCGCGTAGAGATGCACGGCGCGGCCGAAATACACCTCCGAACCCGAGCCTGCATATTCGAGAATCTCGGCAGCGAGGAACAGATTGACGATCTCGTAGATCGTCGAGCGCGGCGCCTTCAGCCGCTTGGCGATCTCGCCGATCGAGATCGGTTTCCTGACCGCATGCAGCAGCTGGAAAATCTCGACCGCGCGATTGATGCCGCGCGCGCGTGCCGGAGCGGAGCGCGCCGAAGCGCGACGACCCTCGCCCCGATGTGACGAAGGAGAAGCGACGGACTTCGCCTGCTTCCGAGTCTCCCGTTGCAACGAGTCGAGTTCCATTCTAGCGTCCGCTCTATTCGGTATTTTGGACAGAGTGTCCGATATACTGGACAGTGTCAACAGGGAGGGCAAAAATGAAAGCGTTACTAGGTCTGGCTTTCGGGCTGACGGCAGGAGCGCTGATCGCCACCGGCGCATCGGCGGAGGACCGGCTGGCGATGATCCTCGCCCGCGGAAAGATCCTGGTCGGGACGGGCAGCACCAATCCGCCGTGGCACTTCAAGGACGATACCGGCACGCTCGTCGGCTATGACGTCGACATGGGCCACCTCCTGGCCAAGGCGATCTTCGACGATCCGGAGAAGGTCGAGTACGTGATCCAGGGGTCGGACGCCCGCATCCCGAACGTGCTCACCGACAAGGTCGACATCACGTGCCAGTTCATGACGGTGACGGCGGGCCGCGCGCAGCAGGTCAACTTCACCATTCCCTACTACCGGGAAGGCGTCGGGCTGCTCCTCATGAAGAACGGCAAGTACAAGAGCTACGATGACGTGAAGGCGGCGGGGAGCGCCGCGACGATCTCGGTGCTGCAGAACGTCTACGCCGAGGAGATGGTCCACAAGGCGCTGCCAGAGGCGAAGGTCGACCAGTACGAGAGCGTCGATCTCATGTACCAGGCGCTGAATTCCGGCCGCGCCGACGCCGCTGCGACCGACATGTCGTCGACCAAATGGTTCGTCGCGCAGAATCCCGATCAGTACGTGGCCGGCGGCTACGGCTGGGATGCGCAGACGTACTCCTGCGCGGTGAAGAAAGGCGACCCGGACTTCCTGCACTTCGTCGACATCGTCTTCCGTGAGGCGATGACCGGCGTCGACTTCGCAACCTACGCGGCCTCGTTCAAGAAGTGGTTCGGCGAAGAGCCGCCCGCGCCGCAGGTCGGCTTCCCGAGCGAGATGCGCTGACACACGACGGACGCAGCCTGAGCTAATGGGCTACGTCCTCAATTTCGGCTCCGTCCAGCGCGGCTTCGACGACCTTCTGTCGGGGCTCGCGCTGGGCCTGGTCATGGGGCTCGCGGGCCTCGCCATCGGCTCGCTGATCGGTCTTGCGGCGGCCTATGCCGCGATCCATGGCGGGCGTGCGGCCCGCATCATTGTCGCGGGCTATGTCGGTCTTATCCGCAACGTCCCGATCCTCGTTCTCGCCCTCTTCGCCTTCTTCGCGCTTCCGCAGTACGGGATCCGCTTCAGCAACACGACGACCTTCGCCGCCGTGCTCGCGATCTACGCCGGGGCGTATCTCACCGAGACGTTCCGTGCCGCGATCCTCATCATCCCGAAGGGTACGGTGGAGGCGGCGCAATCGATCGGGCTGACTGGTGTCGGCGTTGCCCTCTGGGTGGTGCTTCCTATCGCGCTTCGCAACGCACTGCCGAGCCTCGGCAACAACTTCATCTCGCTGTTCAAGGACACGTCGATCGCCGCGGTGATCGCCGTGCCGGAGCTGACCTTCCAGGCGCGCAAGATCAACAACGAGAGCTTCCGGGTGATCGAGGTCTGGCTCGTCACCAGCCTGATCTATGTGGCGACCTGCGCGCTGATCGCCATCGCGCTGCGCCGGCTCGAAAAAATGTTCCCGCGATTCTGAGGCGCGCGATGGAGAGGTTCCTCACCGTCCTCAGCTCCGCCTCCGATGCGCTCGTCACCGCGTTTGGGCTGACCGTCGGGATTTCCGCCGTCTCGGTCTTAGGCGGCGTGCTGCTTGGAATGGTGATCGGGCTCATCCTGACCTACGGCGGCCGGGTGCTCAAATTCCCGTTCCGCGTCATCGTCGATGTCGTGCGCGGGACGCCTGTCCTCGTCCTGATCCTCGCCACCTTCTATATGCCGTCGGGTTTCGGGCTGAGCCCTGGACCGGTGACAGCGGGCATCATCGCGCTCACGGTATTCTGCGCCGCGCATACATCCGAGACGCTGCGCGGCGCGCTGCTCGCCATTCCCTTCGCGCAAACCGATGCGGCACGCGCCATCGGGCTCACCTTCACAAAGATGCTTGGCTACGTGCTCTTGCCGCAGGCGATCCGGCAGATCACGCCGAACCTCGTGAACACCGCCGTCGAGATCGTGAAGGCATCCTCCCTGCTCTCGGCCATCGGCGTCGGCGAGCTGCTTCTGACGACGCAGGAAATCATCGGCCGCTCGTTCCTGACGATGGAGTTCTACGCGCTCGTCGGGCTGCTCTACCTTGTCATCAACGTCACCATCGGAGCCGGCGGATGGTGGCTCGAGCGGCAATTCAGGCTGCGCTGAGGCGGACGGATGGACCCAGTACTCACCATCAGGGGACTCGAAAAATCCTTCGGGCAACACCGGATCCTCGTCGGCGTCGACCTCGACGTCTTTCCGTCGGATGTCGTTTCGATCATCGGCGCGAGCGGCTCGGGCAAGACCACCCTGCTCCGCTGCATCGACCTGCTCGAGGAGTTCGATGCGGGCGAGGTCCGCCTCGACGGCGAACCGCTTGGCTATCGCGTCACCAACGACCGTCGCCGCCGCCTGTCCGGCCGCGAGCTTGCGCGCCAGCGCGCGCGTATCGGCATGGTTTTCCAAAGCTATAACCTCTTCCCGCATCTGACCGCGCTCCGTAACGTGATGCTCGGCCTGACCAAGGTGCGCGGCATCCCGACGGCCGAGGCGCGAAGCCGCGCCGAGCACTGGCTCGACCGGGTGGGGCTTGCCGAGCGGCGCGGCCACTATCCTTCAGCGCTCTCCGGCGGTCAGCAGCAGCGCGTCGCCATCGCCCGCGCACTCGCAATGGAGCCGCGGCTTCTCCTCCTCGACGAGGTGACATCCGCGCTCGATCCGGAGCTGGTGCAGGAGGTGCTTCTCACGATCCGCGGGCTCGCCGAGGCGGGGACGACGATGCTCATCGTCACGCATGAGATGCGCTTCGCCCGCCAGGTATCGACCCGAACCGTGTTCATGGATTCCGGCGCCATCGTCGAAGACGGCAAGCCCGACGACATCTTCGGAGCCCCAAAGGCGCGACGCCTCGCGGAGTTCCTCGCCAATGTCTCGCACTGAAACAATCAGGGAGGTTCTTCCACCATGGCTGCGATCACGCGCTTCGGAGGCGCAAGGGGACCGGGCGACAGGGCGATGCCATTCAGCCGCGCCGTGCGCGCCGGTGACTTCGTCTACGTCTCCGGCCAGGTGCCGCTCGGCGACGATACGGAGATCGTGGCCGGCGGCATCGTCGAGCAGACGCACCAGACCATGAAGAACGTCATCAGCGCGCTCGAAACGGCGGGCGCCGCGCTGAAGGACGTGGTGAAGTGCACGGTGTGGCTGGAGGACGCGCGGGACTTTGCGACCTTCAACAAGGTGTACCTCTCCTACTTCGCCGATCATCCGCCGGCACGCTCGTGCGTCGAATCGCGGCTGATGATCGCCGCCAAGGTCGAGATCGAGGCGATCGCCTTCGTCGGTCGAAAGAGCGAAGGAGCCTGAGCGCGCCTCAGAGCGCACGCATCGAGCGGTTCAGGTAAAAAGTCATCGCCACGATGACGGCAAGCAGGATGCCCGACATCGCGCACGCCTCGCCAAGGTTCAGGCTGACGAAGGCCTGCCGGTAGATGTAGTAGCTGATGAGGTCCGTGGCGGTGCCGGGTCCGCCGCGTGTCATGATGTAGATGATGTCGTAGGTCTTGATCGCGAAGATCACGCGGATCAAGAGCGTCACGACGATCACCGGGCGCATCAGCGGCAGCGTGATGTGCCAGAAGCTCTGGCCCGCGTGTGCGCCGTCGACATAGGCCGCTTCGTATGGCTCGCGGGGGAGCGCGCTCAGACCCGCGAGAAGCAGCACGATCATGAACGACACCTGGTGCCAGATATCGACCATCACCACGGTCCAGAACGCGACGTGCGCATCGCCGAGCCAGTTCACCGGCGCGATCCCGACTGTGCGCAGCAGGTAGTTCACAATGCCGAGCGTCGGATGCAGGAACATCCGCCAGATCAGCCCAACCACGACGGGGTTCATGAGCAGCGGGCAGAGCAGGATCAGGTAGTAGATGTTCTTGCCGCGCTCGGTGTCGTTCAGCATCAGCGCGATGGTGAAGCCGAGCAGGAACTCCAGCGTCACCACGCAGACGACGAAGAGCACGGTGACCCAGGCGGCGTGCAGGAACTCCGCGTCGGTCAGCGCGCGGCGGTAATTCTCCAGGCCGGAGAAATCGTGGAAGCCCGGCGCGATCAGCGTGTAGTCGAAAAGGCTCGTGAAGAGCGCCCAGACGACCGGGAAAGCGATAACCGCGATAAGAAGCGCGAGGCCCGGCGCCGTCAGCATCCAGCCGAAGCGCCGGTCCTCCCAGGGTATCTCGTCGCGGACGGCCACGCGGCCGAAGCTATTTCTGCTTACCGTCCTTCTTCGCGAGCTCGTTGAACTCGGTCTCGACTTGCGCCAGCGCGTCGGCCGGCGACTTCTCCTTGCCGACCGCCAACGACAGCTCGCGGCCAAGCACCTCCACGAACTCCGGCGTGTAGGTGAAGGTCGGGAAGTTGTGGCTCTCAAGCAGCAGCGCCTTCAGCGCGGCAAAGTGCGGATACTTCGCCAGCACCTCCGCGTCGTCGAAGACATCGGTGCGGGTCGGCGAGCCGCCGGCGAGCGCGCGCTTCTTCGCGATGTCGTGCGACTCGACCCACTTCAGGAAGGTCCACGCAGCATCGGGGTTCGGGCTCGACTTCGGGATGGCCCAGCCCCATGCGCCGTTCAAGCTGCCGCTCTTGCCGGGCGCAACGCCGGGCACGGGCATGATGTCGACCTTGCCGACCACCTGCGACTTCGACGGATCGTCAACCGAGGCGCGGAAGAAGTTGTAGGTGATGTAGCTGTAGGCCTGCCCCTGCGCCATCACGTTGAACGCTTCGTCGAAGCTGAAGCTTGCCGCGCCGAGCGGACCGTATTTCTCGATGTTGGTGGTGTATTGCTCGAGCGCCTTCTGGCCGGCCTCGGTGTTGATGGTACCCTTCCAGTCGGCGGTATGGTACTCGCCGCCGTTGGCGAAGAGATAGTTCGACCATTCCATCGCGATCGGATCGGGGCGAAGGCCCTGATTGACGACGCCGTACATCCCATCCTTGGTGAAGAACTCGACCTGCTTCAGATATTCATCCCAGGTGTCGGGCTTCTTCAGGTCCATGCCGTACTTGGCCTTGAAGTCGGCCTTGTTCTTCTCGTCGGCGAGAAGGTCGGTGCGATAGAGCAGACCCATCGCGTAATTGTAGAAGGGCAGCATGTAGGTCACGCCGTCGACCTGGCCGACGAGGTTCATCAGCGCCGGGATGTAGACGGAGGTGTCGACCTTGTCGGCGGCGATGCGCTCATCGAGCGGCTGCAGCCAGCCGGCCTTGGTGAATTCGCCGACCCAGTAGAAGTCGACCACGATCGCCGAATATCCGCCGGTCTTCGCGACGAGCTGCGGCACGAGCTTGGTGTGCATCTCGGCGTAGTTGACGACCTCGAGGTTGACCGTGATGCCGGTCGCCTTCTCGAACTCGGGAACGAGCGCCTTCACGTATTCGGTGTCCGGCACGCCCTCCATCAGGATCGACACCGTCTCGGCGTTTGCCGCACCGGCAAGCATCGTCGTCAGGCAAAGCGAGAACATCAGCTTGCGCATCATCATACCCTCCGGCGAAAGCGCTTATTTCAGAGCCCCGAGCGAGAGGCCCTTGATGAGATATTTCTGCAGGAACGGCAGTAACACAAGCACCGGCGCGAGAGCCAGAAGCGTGGCCGCGGCGAGCGGCGCGATGTTCACGCCGGCATGCGTCTCGAGGCTCGCGAGGCCGACGGGAAGCGTCTGGCTCGACGTGTCGCTCAGGACGAGTGCGTAGAGGAACTCGTTCCAGCTCAACACGAAGCCGAGGAGCCCGGCGGCGAGCACGCCCGGCGCCACGAGCGGTAGCACGATCAGCACGAAGGCCTGCCAGCGGCTCGCGCCGTCGATGCGCGCGGCCTCCTCCAGCGCGCGGCTCTCCGCGTCGAAGAAGCCGACGAGCATCCATGCCATGAACGGCAGGTTGATCGCGACATGCGCGAACACAATCGCCACGTGCCCCCCGACGGGAAGCACGCTGGTGAAGAGCATGAAGAGCGGAAGCACGAGCACGATCGGCGGCAGCATCTGGCTCGCCAGCACCGCGACGAGAAGCGGCGCGCCGCCGGTGCGGAAGCGCGCCGAGGCGTAGGCCATCATCGTCGCGGCGGG
>JADMIO010007465.1_pt1 | contig 11717 bp, 16 predicted proteins | sample 8958161 | NCBI WGS metagenome assembly JADMIO01 (sample SAMN16585339, study PRJNA669376) | soil metagenome | isolation source: Crop rotation soil | place: USA: Cullars Rotation, Alabama | collected 2011
GGGCAGCCGCCGTTGGGATTGCGCAAGCTGCGCATGATGTCGAGGAGCGTGGCGACATTGCGGTTGTTTCGGTCTGTGTTCATGGCGCGTTGGAAGCAGTTTTTTCCGGCCGATGTAAGGGGGAAGGCGGCCGGGCCGCGCCGGCGCCAAGGCGGCTTTCGGGTGACCGTTACCCAGACAGCAGTTTCGTATAATATGTATTATGGGCAGTAAGTACCCGACGTTACACTTGCCATACCAAGGCACAAAGCCTAGGACATGCCAGGAATTCGGGGCGCTGAATGGCGGCCTCGGACCAAATCTGGGCCTTGGTGGCTGGTCTGCCGGAACCGGCCCGCTCCGAGCGGCTCTTGCTGATGCTTCAAGCCTACATTGACGACAGCAAGTCCTTTGGGGAGCGCGCCACTTTCGTGCTGGGGGGATATATTGCCCCAGCATCGTGTTGGGCCGAATTCAGCGATGCGTGGGCCAAGGAATTAGCGGAGCCTCCGCAGCTCGCCTATTTCAAGTACTGGGAAGCCATGCGGCGTTATCCGACGGGCCAATTCCGGCATTGGTCAGCGAAAGCCCGCGAGGAGCGACTTGCACGGTTCCGCGCTGTTGTGGAGCAATTCGTATCCGCCGAATTCGCGGTCGCATTCCGTGTAGCGGATTTCAAGGCGGCTTACGGTCGTTGGGGCAAGCGATTTGAAAATCCCTATTATTTCGCGAAAGCGCAGACGACCTTCTACCTAGCCCGAAATCTGGAGGCGCTCGGTCTTGAGCGCCAGCCAATAGACTTCATTTTCGACATGCAGGTCATGGAAAAGGCCCGCGTAATGCAGGCGTGGGAGGATATGCTGAACTCGGGTGTTACTCCCGATCCGCCCGATCTCCTAACTGCCATACTGCGCAATCCGCCGATCTTCAGACACGATACCGATGTCCTGCCGCTTCAGGCAGCGGATATGCAGGCAACGCACGTTCGCATGCTGCTGGATAAGATGGAGAGCGTTGACGACGCGCATAACGGCTGGCCGCGCATGATAGGTGCAAAGCGTCAGATACCTGGCGCGATTCTAACGTTTAACCGCGCGCAATTAGACGTGTTGGCTGAGGAATTCGGCAGATGATCTACCGCTTTCCAGTGACCCGTTTGAACGCCTTGTCAAAATCCTTCGGGTCGGTGGACGCTTCGGAGTCCCTCGCCGCTTCCAGGAAGCGTGCGTATTCGGTGTCGAGATCGCGCCTGCCCTGTTTCAGCTTGGCTTTGGACTTGGCACTGCGGGACGGCGGTTTGCGCTTTGGCGCTGATTTGCGTGGCATGGGCGAACCTCTAGCACAAAACTTACCGGCACGTCATGTGAAAGCCGCATCCCCACACAAACGCGTATATGAGCCAAGCAATGAAGCCGGTGGCCAATATCACTACCGCCCACATTCCGGGCGTGTTCAATCGTATTGCCCCTATCAGGGGCGCTGATTTGCGAGACATGGCACAATGATAGCACCCCTCGCCACTTCCCTGAAATTGGCCGTGAGCAGATTTCTTTGGAAATTGCTCACGCCAGAGTTTGAAGCGCGTCTAACCGACAGGCTCCTATCGTTTTACGATGGCCTAATTGAACGTGGCCAAATCGCAGCACCTATGCCCGGAGTAGTGAGCCCAGCAAGCCTATCGGCTGATGCTGCACGTTCATTGGCGGGCAATGCGATTGAATTAGGTCGCGTTCTGCCCTTTTCCGCTCCTCGGTGTTGTGAACCACGAGGGCCAGAACGTGGGTAACGCGATGCGACCGGAGGGCTTCATTCCATCGTTCGTGCAAGCAGAAACGCGATTGCGCGTTCTCTGTCTCCCCGATGTAGGCGGCAAACCAGTTCCCTATGTCGCGTCGCGCAAACATGTAGATAACTGGAACGGGGTTCCAACTATCCGTCATGCTGAAGGTTGTGAAGGTGTAGATAGCGCCCGAAGCGCCTTTGGCGGTAACAGTTTCCATATCGGCCTCCATTGCCGGTGTGGGTTGCGGGGCGGCGGTCGGCATCGCACACCGATTCGTCGCACCCGCAACACTGACACAAACGGGCTACGTCAAGAGGGCTTTGGATCGGATTCGTTCCAGCTATCCACACCTTACTGGGCGGCCCCGGGCAGCCTTCGGACCCAATACCGCGCCAACGCGCGAAACGACCTAAAACGGGGTCGCTTCTTCGCCAGCTTGGTGGCCACCAGTCGTTTGATAGGTCAGCCGCTTACCGACTGCCCCGGCCAATGCGATCTCCGAACGCCGCACATCATTGACGCCAAGCCGCTCACGGGTGTTCTGGCGAAAATCAAATTCGGTCACGTAGCGCGGAAGGTGCCGCTCCGAAACCTTCTGATAGGTGCCGACCATGCCGCGCTTAAACACGCTGAAATAGCCTTCCAGAGTGTTCACATGCACGTCGCCTCGCACGTATTCCTTGGCACTGTGGTTGACGCTCTCGTGCTTCGCCACGGGCGGAAACAGGTAATATTGCGCCCCGTCAGTCACCAAGCGGCTGGCCGGGTGAACGTGCTTCCAGATGGCGTGCTTGATATCCAAGGCGTTAGGCGAACGGTCCATGACAAACGAGCGGGTGTGTCCGCCACGTTCCACAAGGCTAAGGACTGCTACCTTGTGCTCATAGCCGCCCTGCCGCTTTTTGGTCCGGGGCGAATTGGTCAAGAAGGTTTCATCCGCTTCCACAGTCTTGCCCTGTCCGCCAAGCTTAGAGCCGTCCGCTGGCTTCATAATCTCGCGAATACGATGGGTCAGGTGCCAAGCGGTTTTCATGCTGCAACGGAGCATCCGCTGAACCTGACGGGTGCTGATGCCCTTCTTGCTGGCGCACATCAGGTGGATCACCTGAAGCCACAGATGCAAGGGAAGGTGCGAGGACTCGAAAATGGTCCCCATGCGAACGGTAAAGGGCTTCGTGCACTCGTAGCACTTGTGAAGGCCCGGACGGGTGGTCTTGCCGTTCAGGCGGCCCACGCGCTTGTCCTCGCCGCAGAACGGGCATTTCGCGCCATGCGGCCAGAGGTGGGTTTCGACATACGCGAAAGCGGCGTTTTCATCCTGAAAATGCGGGGCAGAAAGGACGTTGCTGGCCATGGCGATCTCCTATCCCCGCAATCTAGCTATTGGGGGCAGGTATGTCAAGTGTAACGTCGCCAGTAAGTAGGCGATATTATACTTGACGTAGGAGTTTTCCGTGTTACCTGAGTCGGGACAGGCCGACGTTCTAGTGACCCCCGAAATGGCGGAGGCTGGCGCGCGAATTCTCATGGACATTTACGATGCGCTAAGGCCGGAGGCCGAGACGCGCGCGAAAGACATTTTCAGGGAAATGTACGCTCTTTTGCCCTCTCCCGATGCCCGAGGATTATGAGGGGAAACTGCCTCGCCCATTGCTCCAAGCGCTGGAATTCCGCTGTGAAAGCTGCGATCTCCGCTGACGAATAGACGTAGCGCGGGACGTAATTTACCGGAAAAAGCAACGTCTGGCCTTTCTCCATCTCTGTCTTGTTTGTGGCGTGATCGGCCGGAATTAGAACAAAGCCAATCGGGCGTTTTGGGTCGCGCATTGGCGGCCGCATGGACCCAAATAGTCCAGATGCGCGACCGTCGAAGGCCAACGGCTTGTTCTCTAGCACTAATCCATGCGCGATCTCGTTTCGCCTTGGCGCGAAGTTGCCCGCTTCCGTTAGCAACTCACCTAGTGCTGCCTGAAGCTGGCTACCCTCATTTCGACCTTCGTTAGGGTACAGAAAAAAGAACGCTTCTGCCGCCGCTGCGATCATTTCCTTTTGACCGCGAAACGTCAGGACGGAGCCGTAAGCGCGGGCCGCTGGCTCCGGCTCGCCGGCCACCACCAGGCACGCAAAAATGCTGGCGAACCTTTCCTCCAATTCGCTCCACGCCGTAAGAGCACGGCCTATAGCTGCATAGAGGGTGGTTTCGTCCTTATCTCCTGCCTTTGGTGGGGGCGGCACGTCCCAAGGCTTTGGCAGTTTCGGCGTTGGGGCTGGCCGTGGTGTTTTCTTGCCTTTCATCATGATATCTTCGTGTCATGCCAAGTGATTTGAAGCGTGAAGACGAAGTACTGCTGCGGATGCTGAAAACTCCGCCGAAGCCCCACGCCCAAATGAAGGTTGGGCGCAAGGGTAAGACGAGTCGGAAAAAGAAAGCGAATCGGAAAGCCGAGACCGGCAACGGCTAGGGGGAGGAAATGATGATATATACCCGGCAAGCAGTATTGGCGGCGCTGTCCCTATTAACCACTCCAGTCTGCGCTGATCCCATCAGCGGATATGTGCATGCGGATGGCACCGTAACAGTCCGTTCAGCGCTGTATCACGTCTCTCACCATGGCGTGGGGCGGTACACGATAAAATTCGCGACCCCGATGGAGCCGAGCGCTAATTGCGTTGTTACGCCGATGTCTAAGCTTTCTTTCTATGGGGCTGAGGTATGGAGATTAGTCGAGTCAGACACTGAGTGTAGGGTCAAATTTCGCATCTCAGGATCACACTCCAACATCGACGTCGATTTCACCTTCATCGCGGTGCCGATGTCGAATTAGGACACCCGCTCCCGCGAATTAGACAGGCGCTGCCAACGCTTCCAAGGCGGGCGCTTCTTCTTAGCGACCGCGCCGCCTTGTGCTTTGCGCCAGCGCAGGAACGCCGCAGCGTTCTGCTTAAGCGTGAGCGGCTTTGTCAGGCCGTCGATAGGTAAGGCGCTTGCCCACGATGCCTTCTAGGGCTTTGTCGGCTCTCATATCGTCGGAATAGCCAAGCCTCACGCGATGGTTCATGCGAAAATCAAATTCGGCCAAATAGCGCGAAAGGTGCTGCGCTGACATATGCTGATAGGTGCCCACCAGCCCGCGCTTGAAGATCGAGAAATAGCCTTCCGCTGAATTGGTATGGACGCGCTCGCCTTCATCCGTTGTGCGGGCAAACGCCTTGTCATGGTCCACGGCTTCATGGTTCGGCATCTGGTATTTGTAGTGCTGTGCGCCGTCCGTATGGAGCGTCGTTTTGCGATCTACGTTGGTATAGAGCGCATTGCGGACCTCAAACCCGATAGGGCCTTCTGCGCCCGTGATTACCTTGGAGCGGACCTGTCCCCCGCGCTCCACTAGAGACACGAATTTCAGGTTCTTAGTGCGCGGACGCGGGCGCGACTTGCGGGAAGGCGAGAGTTCGGTTTCGTCCGCTTCGACGATCTTGCCTTCGCCACCAAGCGGGCCAGCCTTGCCGGAGACCGGCGTCATTGCTTCGCGGATGCGATGCGACATGAACCAAGCGGTTTTGACGGTCACGCCCAACATGCGGGCGAGCTGTTGCGAGGAAATGCCTTTCTTCGAGGCGCAAAGAAGGTGCGTTGCGTACAGCCATGTATGCAGCGGAACCTTGGAGCGCTCATAGACGGTCCCCACGGTCACAGAGAACGGAGCCTGACATGCGTTGCACCAATAGACGCCCGGACGGGTGGACTGGCCTTTGAGCGCCGTAGCCTCGTTTACGACGCCGCAATGAGGGCAAGTCGGGCCATCCGGCCAGAGCAAGCCTTCAAGATGCTGGCGGGCGGCGGTGGCGTCGGTGAAGCGTTTCGGAAGGGCTTTAGGCATGGCGGCTATCCTCTTGAGCCACCTATCTAAGCCTTTCCTGTTCCTACGTCAAGTATAATATCGCCAGTAAGTAGGCGATTGTGTGCTTGGAGCCACCGGATTATCGCTCGCCAATTTCCCCATACGGGTGGCTCCGGAGAACTAGGCCGCGGCTATGGCCGCCAAACGTAGGCCACGGCCCGAAAATTCTTTGCCACCGGGCCATCATGATTGCGGAACCGTAAATCGCTTCAACAGTTTGGCCCAGTTCGCCCCTAGAGAGGACGTTTACACGGAGCGGATTGCTCGCTTTCTGGAACTCGCGGAAGCGGCTCAGGAGGCTTCTAGCAGGGCCACACGCCCCCAGCTTCAGGAGGCCTACGCCAGCATCGCCGAACATTGGCTAAACCTCGCGACTATGGCCCAAAACACACTTGAATTGGAGCGGCGTATTTCCGGCGGTTCATATCCAATGGAGCGGGACGGGCATTACGCCCATTAAGGCGGCTTCGCTAACCGCCGCTCGACAGGCGCGGCCAACGCTTCCACGGCGGGCGTTTTTCTTAGTGACAGGGCCGCCTTGTGCTTTGCGCATGAACGCAGCCGCGTTTTGCTTAAGCGTGAGCGGCCTTCGTCAGGCCGCCGATGGGTCGAATGCTTTCCAGCAATGTCCTGCAACTCCCAATCGATGCGCATATTGTCCACGCGTGCCGCTAGGAGCATTGGGGCGTTGCGCCCGACACAGCGGCAGCCCTGCCTTACCAAAGCCACCTTTTGAGCGGATTTTGCGCTTGTGAGGAGCCAAAGAGGGGCTCTTGCGCGTTACCCCTCCGACGAGAGTGGGCGCACAACCAAAGGAATTGCATAAAATGAGAACGATACGTCAGCTTGCCATCGGTCTGGCGGCGCTCGGCAGCACCGCCCTGGGCGGCAGCCTCGCCCTTCCCGCGGCGGCCACCGCCGGAGTCAGTGTGGGCATCGGCATCGGTGTTCCGGGACCGGCCTTCTACGGCACCTACCGCATCCGCACCGGCCCTTGCAGCCGTCCGCGGTTCGCTTTCAACCATCCCTTCCGCTGCGGTTATCCCCGCTTCAGCGAGCCGGTGTTCATCGACGGCGTGTGGGTGAACGAGCCGCTTTATTACCGGGTCTATGGCGGCCAGCGGTATTTCTGGCGCGGCGGCCGCTGGGTCATCGGGCACGGCAGCTGGGACGGCCGGGTGTTCCGCGGCGACTGGCGCCGCACCTGGCACGAGCGCGGCTGGGACCGTGCCGACATGCGCGACCGCATGGAAGACCGGCGCGAGGATATGCGGGACAACATGCGGGACCGCATGCAGGACCGTCGCGAAGACATGCGCGATAACATGCGCGACAAGATGCAGGACCGCCGCGAAGACATGCGGGACAAGATGCAGGATCGCCGCGAAGACATGCGCGACCGGGATCATGATGACAATCGCGGCATGAATGACCGCGATCGCGATGATCGCGGACCCGGGGATCGCGACCGCGACGACCGTGGCCGAGACAAGGACAAGGATAACGGCCCCGGCCACTGACACCTGACCTTCTGCCTTTGCAGGCAGGATAGCGGCCCCCGAAGCCTCCTCGGGGGCCGCTCGCGTTTTACGTCTGCGGCCGCGCCGTGGGCCCTTGCCATGCCCATCCACAAAGCCTGTAGAACGGCGTCCGCATATCCCGAACCGGTGGCGCCGTTTTGAACCTCTGGGACGAGTTGATGGACGAGTTCCGCGCGCTGGGCGGAATTCTGGAGAATGTTCGTCTCGGTCACGGCCCGCTCGGGCGCGGCCTCTTCCCGATCGAACCGGGGCGGCCGTTTCGGATCCGGCTGCCGCCGAACCTGCTGGTGGACGCCAGCAATGTCGTCTTTGACAATGGCGTCCTGCGTATTGCGCCGGACGCCGATGTCGGCGCCCGCGAGCGCCGCTTCCTGGAAGACTACTACGCCCACATCTCCTGGGGCGGCGGCGGGCGCAGCGAGATTGAGCGGATTTTCGAACAGGCGGCGGAGCTGCCGCCCGAACTCCGGCAAAAGCTGCTGAACCATTACCGCTGCGGCGACTGGTTCGCGGAGCCCTCCCCTCAGCTCATCCAGACTCAATTCGTCGAGTCGCGCGAGCTAGGCGGCTTTCACGGCCGGACCGTGATGATGCCGATCATCGAGCTGGCAAATCACGGCCCGGTTTGTTCGTACGACGATACCGACAGCCTTTCGCTCGAGGGAACCACGGCGGACGAGATCACGGTCCAGTATGCGAGCGGCGACACCTACGCGATCTTTCACTCGTGGGGATTTGTAACCGGATGCGACATCGCCTTCAGCGTGCTGCTGGAAGGCTCCGTCGGCACCGTCCCGCTTCGGATCGAGCGGATGACATTGGGCGCCATGATCGGCCCGCGCCCTGTGCCGCCGACCTTGAGCAAGACCGCGGGCGGCGTCCTCACGCTGAATTTCCTGATGCTGGGCAATCGTAGGGCGGCACGGCTGTGTCGGGGCAACTTCCGGAGCGTCTTCCGCGCGGCCGGATTTGCCGGCGTCGACGAGACGTTCGACAAAATCTGCATGGCGAACCAGCGCCAATTCCTCGATCTGCTGGACGATCTCGAGCCGTTCGAAGGCGCCATGGCGGGGGAGTTGCGCCGCATGGCGCGGCTGCAGTTGCAGGCGCTGGCTTACTGTTTCGGCGCGCGGGTGCTTTGACACCCTCAAAAGGCGAGCGCGATGACCATACCATCATAGGCGGGCTCCACGCCGTCCGGCAGCGCGCGCTTCAGCGCCTCGTAATCCAAATCCATGTGGAGGTTGGTCAGGATGGCGCGTTTCGGTTTCACCCGCGCGATCCATTGGAGCGCCGTCTCCACATTGGCATGCGTCGGGTGCGGCGTGTGGCGAAGCGCATCGAGAATCCAGCACTCGATGCCGTCCAACATGGCGAAGGCTTCCTCCGACAGCGCGTTGACATCCGAAGAGTACGCCAGCGGCCCGAACCGGAAGCCCAGCGACTGGATGCGGCCATGGGTTTGCGGGAAGGGCAACACGGCAAGGGCGCCGCCCTCCCCTGCGATCTCGAACGGGTCGCCGGCGGCGATCTCCCGCGCCGTCACGATGGGCGGGTAGCTGCTGCCCGGCGGCGTCTCGAAGGCATAGCCGAATTTCTGCTTCAGCACCTCGAGACAGCCGCGGTCGGAATAGACATCCACGCGGCGGCGCATGCCATAGGCGACGCTGCGCAGATCATCCAGGCCGTGGGTCTGGTCGGCATGATCGTGGGTGATGAGCACGCCATCCAGATGGGCGCAGTGCGCATCGAGCAGCTGCTCGCGCAGATCCGGGGCGGTATCGACAAGAACGGTTGTCGTTCCCTCGCCTTCGCGGCGGCGGGCGAGAAGGGAACAGCGGCGGCGGCGATTTTTCGGATTGGCCGGATCGCAGGCGCCCCAATCGCCCGCGCCATCCGGGCCACCGATCCGCGGCACGCCGGTGGACGATCCGCAGCCGAGGATGGTCACACTCAATGTCGCGCTCACGGGCGTTGCGCCCGCGTAAACAGGCGAAAGAAGTTATCTGTGGTCGCAGCCGCGAGTTCCGAAAAGCTTACGCCTTTCAGCTCTGCAAGCATCGTCGCCGTGTGCGTCACCAACGCGGGCTCGTTGCGCTTGCCGCGAAACGGCTGCGGCGCCAGAAACGGCGCGTCGGTTTCCACCAGCAGCCGGTCCGGCGGCACGGTTTTCAGCACCGCGCGCAAAGCGTCCGATTTCTTGAACGTGGCGATGCCTGACGCGGAAATGCAGAAGCCCAGCGCCAGCGCGGCATTGGCCAGCGCTTGGGTCCCCGTAAAGCAATGGATCAGACCGGTGAAAGCCCCCTGCCCCATTTCGTCCTGCAGAATGGCGATGGTGTCGTCCTCAGCGTCGCGGGTGTGAACGATCAACGGCAGCTTGAGTTCACGCGCAGCCGCAATGTGGGCGCGGAAGTTTGCGATCTGCAATTCGCGCGGGCTGTGGCCATAATAATAGTCAAGGCCTGTCTCGCCGATGCCGACCACTTTCGGATTCTGCGCCCGTTCGACGAGCGGTGCAGAATCGGTCAGCGGCTCGACCTTCGCCTCGTGCGGATGAACCCCGACGGAACAGTAGATATTGTCGAACCGCTTGGCGACGGCGAGCACCTGCGGGAATTTTGCCAAGGTGGTGCCGATGGTGACGCACGTGCGCACATCCGCCTCGCTGGCGCGCTGCACCACCGCGTCGAGCTCCGGGGCAAATTCCGGGAAATCGAGATGGCAATGGCTGTCGACGAGCATGGGGCCCGTGAATAGCGTTATCGCCTGCCGCTGGCGAGCCCAATCGCCCGCACCGACGAGACGATGGTCTGCCGCGGTTCCAGATGCAGGCCCGTGGCGCGGTCGAAGTTTGTCCGCACCTTCTCCCAAGCTTCGATCCACGGGCGCATGCCCGCGCCGCCTTCTTGCACCCGCGCACGGATGCGCTGCTCCAGCGCTGTGACAAGAAAAGTCCCGAAGGTTGCCAGATTGTCAGCGGAGCGCGCGAGGCGATCGCCAATCGCCAGCAGTGCGGGAATATTGGGCGTTGCCGCCTGTTCAACGGCGCGTTGCGCATCGCGTGCGAGCGCCAAGGCATCTTCGTTCGCAAGCGACAGCGCAGCGCCAAGGGAACCACCGGCGAGTTTGGCCTGCGCGATGCGATTCGCGTCGCTCATCTTCGGTAGATGCTGCGCAATCCCGGCGAGCAAAGCCTCTTCGCTCAGCGGCCGCAGATCGAGGCGCTGGCAGCGTGAGCGGATGGTTGGCAACAATTTGCCCGGCGCATTCGACAGCAGCATCAACATGGCGCGCGCCGGCGGCTCCTCCAGCACCTTCAATAACGCATTGGCAGCGTTCGGATTCATTTCGTCCGCCGTATCGACAATCGCAATTCGCCATCCGCCGCCGCCAGCAGAAAGACCAAAGAATTCGGACAGCTCCCGGACAAAATCGACGATGATAACAGTCGTAAGTTTCCCGGTTTCCGGGTTGATATCGCGCTTGATGACTTTAAGGCCGGGTTCCGCCCGAGCCATGATGTGTCGAGAGATCGGATCACTCGAAGAAACGAAAAGATCCTCGGGGCCAGCATCGGTCGCGCCGTAGCGCAGCAGATAGCGGGCAATGCGGTAGGCAAGCGTGGCTTTCCCAACACCCGGCGGCCCGATGATCAGCCAGCCTTGCGGCGGACGCCCCGAGCGGATGGCGCGCGCTGCCCTCGCAAGCGCTTCATCCTGCCCGACGAGTGAAAACGTTTCGCGGGGATGGGGAAAGTTTTCGAGGCGATCGATCTCTTCAGCTTCTTCGATGCGCGCGCGCTTGGCCATTCTACAATCCAAGCCGTGCAGCAACCGCGCGCCAGATTTGTTGCGCGACTTCGTCAGCCGGTCCCCTTGTGTCAATCAGCACGCAGCGTTGCGTCTCGCGGCGCGCCAACTCCTGAAAGTAGCGCCGCAAGCGCTCATGGAAAGCATGGTCGAATTTCTCGAAGCGGTTTTCCGCATGATGCCGGGAGCCGATGCGGCCTAGCGCATCGTCGACAGGAATGTCCAGAATGATGGTGAGGTCCGGTTTCAGTGCGCCGATCGTTACCTGCTCGATCTGGCGGATGATCTCGGCATCCAGGCCGCGTCCGGCGCCCTGGTAGGCAAATGTCGAATCCGTGAAGCGGTCGCAGATCACCCACTTTCCTGCGTTCAATGCGGGGCGAATGGTCCGCGCGACGTGATCCGCACGCGCCGCGAACATCAACAGGGTTTCAACGAGCGGACCCCATCGGCCCGGTTCGCCTTCGACGAGCAGTTTGCGAATTTCCTCCGCGCCCGGCGAACCGCCCGGTTCGCGCGTGACGATGTTTCCGATGCCGCCTTCGGAAAGCGCCCGCGACAGCCGCTGCGCGTGCGTCGATTTTCCGGCGCCCTCCCCGCCCTCGAGCGTGATGAAGCGCGCCGGTTGAGCGGTGGTCATTTCCCAGAATGGCCGGCGATCAGCGCATGCAATCCGGTGAAGATGCGGCTCACGAAGCCCGCC
>JADMIO010789861.1_pt1 | contig 11716 bp, 11 predicted proteins | sample 8958161 | NCBI WGS metagenome assembly JADMIO01 (sample SAMN16585339, study PRJNA669376) | soil metagenome | isolation source: Crop rotation soil | place: USA: Cullars Rotation, Alabama | collected 2011
GGCGCTCTGGATCGTCGCGACCGACTGCACGACCGGCCGCCGGGTCGTGTTCGGCCGTGACGACGCGCCGCCCGCGCAGCTCAGCGAGGCGGTGGCGGCGTCGTGCGCCGTGCCCGGCGTCTACCACCCGGTGCAGATCGGCGACCGGCGCTACGTCGACGGCGGCGCGTGGTCGCCGTCCAACCTCGACTGCGTGGCGCGGGCCGAGCTCGACCTCGTCGTCTGCCTCAACCCGTTGTCGGCGACCGAGCAGGAACTGGCCCGGGCCCGCCGCGGCGCCATCCGCGGCCGGATGCGCCGGACGACCGGCCGACGGCTCGGCTGGGAGGCCAAGCGCCTGCGCGAGCGGGGAGTGGCCGTCGTGCTGGTCCAGCCGGTCGCCGAGGACCTCGCGGTGATGGGCGGCAACATGATGAGCACCGCCCGCCGCCACCTCGTCCTGTCGACCGCGCAGCAGACGGTCGCCGCGCAGCTGACCGGCACCGACCTGACCCGGCTGCTGGCGGAGCAGCCTCGCATCGCCGAGCACCGGCTGCACCGCCCGCCGGGGCCGGTCGACGAGTGGCCCGCGGAGTTCCTCCCGCCGGGCACGTCCGTCGCGAAGGCGCGCCAAGGCGCCTAGCGCTCAACCCTTGGTGACGGTGAAGGACGTGATGGTGACCGGCTGGACCGGGCTGCCGTCGCCGGGTGGGTTGGAGCCCTTGGCCGCGATGGCCTTGAGGATGTCGAGGCCGGACGTGACCTTGCCGAACGGCGTGTAGTTGGGCGGGAGCTGCGTGTCGGCGTAGACGAAGAAGAACTGGCTGCCGTTGGTGCCGGGGCCGGCGTTGGCCATCGCGACCGTGCCCGCGGGGTACGTCGCCCCGCGCAGGTTCTCGTCGCGGAACTCGTAGCCCGGCCCGCCCGTGCCGGTGCCCGTCGGGTCGCCGCACTGCAGGACGAAGATCCCGCTCGTCGTCAGCCGGTGGCACTTCGTGTTGTCGAAGTAGTGCTTGCCCGCCAGGAATGCGAACGAGTTGACGGTGTGCGGGGCCTTCTTGCCGTCGAGCCGGACGGTGATCGTGCCGCAGTTGGTCTCGATGCGCGCCGTGTAGGTCGTCCGCGCGATGGTCAGCTTCGGCTCGGCGTCGTACTGCTGCTGCGACGGCGTGGCCGACGGCGGCGCGGTGCACCCCGCGGCGCCACCTGCTGCGGGTGCCGCGGATGTCGTGCTGGGCGCGATGATGGCGGGGCTGCCCTCGCCGCCGCTGCTCGACGCGCCGCACGCCGTCAGCAGCAATGTCACAGCGGTGATCCCGGCGCCGGCGGCGCCGGTCAGCCGGCGACTCACGCCGGCGTCACCGACTTCACGGTGATGAGGAAGATGAGCGTCTCGTTGGGCTTGATCGACGGTGGCGAGCCGGTCGGGCCGTAGCCGAGGCTCGCCGGGATGACCAGCTCGCGGACGCCGCCGGGGCGGACGCCGACGAGGCCCTGGTTCCAGCCGGCGATGACGGAGGCCTGGCCCAGCGGCTTGACCTCGAACGGCTGGTTGCCGTGCTTGTAGGAGGCGTCGAAGATGCTGCCGTCGCTACATGACGCGCCGATGTAAAGGACCGAGACGGTGTCGCCCTTGCGCGCCGCCCGGCCGTGCCCCTTCTTGACGTCCTTGACGACGAGCTTCGTCGGCGCCTTGCCGGTGACGTCCGGGATGTGCGGCTGCCCCTTCGCCGGCGGGTTGGGCTTGATGGCCGCGCACTTCGTCGGCGCCGCCGGCGGGGGCGTCGCGCTCGCGCTCGGTGTCACCGAGGCGGCGGGTGTGGCCGAGACCGAGGCCGCAGCGTCGGTCTTGCCCGAGTCACCGCCGGCAAGGTTGATGGCGAGCAGCACGATGGCGAGGACGACGGCGACAGTGCCGATCGACGCGCCGACGATGGTGTTGCGGCGGCGCTGCTTGGCGCGACGCTCCATCTCACGCATCCGACGGCGTTCGTAGCGCCGGCGGGCAAGCTCGCGTTCGCGGCGACGGCTCGTGGCCACGTCCCCTCCGTGTCGTTCGCTGCGCCTCGGACGTCGGGCGATCGGGGCAAGTGTACGGACGCGATTCTCGGTCGCGGCTCGGCAAGGGCCCTCGGTAGGCTCGACCGGAAAGGTGTAGCGGTCGTTCCTGAAATCTTCCTTTGCCTCCCTGGAGTTGACGTCCGTGCTCGTCGTCGGGTTCCCCGCCGGCCCCTGGCAGACCAACTGCTGGGTCGTCGCCCCGGCTGTCGGCGAGCAGTGCGTGGTCATCGACCCGGGCCACGGAGCCGAGCAGCCGCTCGACGACGTCCTCGCCCAGCACCGGCTCCAGCCCGTGGCCGTCCTGCTGACGCACGGCCACGTGGACCACACCTGGTCGGTGGTCCCGGTGTGCGGTGCGAAGGACGTTCCGGCGCTCATGCACCCGGCCGACCGCGGCATGCTCACCGAACCGGCATCCGCGATCGGCGCACCGCCCGGCACGCCGATCCTCGGCCGGCTCGACTGGTCGGAGCCGGCCGACGTCCGCGAGCTCCGCGACGGTGAGGTGCTCGAGCTCGCCGGACTGCAGCTGAAGGTCGACGAGACGCCCGGACACACCCCCGGCTCCATCACGTTCACGGCTGACGGCGACTTCTTCTCCGGTGACCTGCTCTTCGCCGGCTCGATCGGCCGCACCGACTTCCCGGGTGGGTCGTTCGAGCAGATCCAGGAATCGTTGCGCCGCGTGCCACTGGCGCTCCCGGACGACATGGTGGTCCGGCCGGGGCACGGCCCGGACACGACGATCGGCCGGGAGCGGGCGACCAACCCGTTCCTGCTCGAGGTGGCCGCGTCGGCCCAGGGGAGCGCTGCCGAGGCGACGCCACCGAGGCGAGGGCTGTGAGCACCTTCCAGGCCCCCAAGGGTGTCGCGGAGTACGTCCCGCCGGAGTCGGCGGCGTGGCTGGCGGTCCGCGACGGGCTGATCGCCCCGGCCCGGCTCGCGGGCTACGGCTACCTCGAGCTGCCGGTCTTCGAGGACACCGCGCTGTTCTCCCGAGGTGTCGGCGAGTCCACCGACGTCGTCACCAAGGAGATGTACACGTTCTCCGACCGCGGCGACCGCTCGCTGACGCTGCGCCCCGAGGGCACGGCCGGCGTCGTGCGCGCAGTGCTCGAGCACAACCTGCACCGCGGGCAGCTGCCCGTGAAGGTGTGGTACGCCGGCCCGTTCTTCCGCGCCGAGCGGCCACAGGCCGGGCGTTACCGCCAGTTCAGCCAGGTCGGCATCGAGGCCGTGGGCAGCGACGACCCCGCCGTCGACGCCGAGGTCGTGTCGATCGCCTACGACGGCTACCGCGGCCTCGGCCTGACGGGCTTCACGCTGGAGCTCAACTCGCTCGGCGACGCCCAGTGCCGGCCGGCGTACCGCGAGAAGCTGCAGGCGTTCCTGCGCGATCTCGACCTCGACGAGGACACCCGCAGGCGGGTGGAGATCAACCCGCTGCGCGTGCTCGACGACAAGCGCGACAAGGTCCGCGAGCAGGTCGTCGACGCACCGCTCGTCGCCGACCACCTGTGCGACGACTGCCGACGGCACTACGACGACGTTCGCGGCTTCCTCGCGGACCTCGGCGTGCAGTGGCGTGAAGCGCCCCGGCTGGTTCGCGGTCTCGACTACTACACGCGGACCACCTTCGAGTTCGTCCACGAGGGCTTCGGCGCGCAGTCCGGCATCGGTGGCGGCGGTCGCTACGACGGGCTGTCCGAGACGATCGGCGGGCCGCCGCTGCCCGGCATCGGGTTCGGTCTCGGTGTCGACCGCACCTTGCTGGCGCTGCAGGCCGAGGACGTCACGCCGCCAGTGGCAGGCGGCGTGCAGGTCTACGCCGTGCCGGTCGGTGCCGCGGCTCGGCGCGAGCTGGTCAAGCTCGTCGGCCGGCTGCGCCACGGTGGCATCGCCACCGACATGGCCTACGGGGAGCGCGGGCTGAAAGGCGCGATGAAAGCGGCGGACCGGTCGGGCGCGCAGCTCGCCGTGGTCGTGGGCGACCGCGACCTCGCCGACGGAGTCGCCCAGCTGAAGGACCTGACGACCGGTGACCAGGAGTCGGTGGCGCTCGCCGAGCTCGCCGCCGCGGTGGAGAAGAGGCTGTCGTGATCCGCACGCACCACGCCGGTGAGCTGCGCCGCGAGCACGTCGGCGAGCAGGTCGTGCTCACCGGCTGGATCGCGACCCGTCGCGACCACGGTGGGGTGACGTTCCTCGACCTGCGCGACGCGAGCGGGCTCGTGCAGGTGGTCAGCCGCGACCTCGAGAGCGCGCACGCCCTGCGCAACGAGTGGTGCGTCAAGGTCAGCGGCGAGGTCACGGCGAGGGCGGCCGGTCGGGAGAACCCCGACCTGCCGACCGGTGAGGTCGAAGTCGTCGCGAGCGCCATCGAGGTGCTCAGCGAGGCCGAGACGCCGCCGTTCCCCATCCACGGGGCCGACGCGCTGGCGTCGGGCGTCGACGAGTCGACCCGCTGGCGCTACCGCTACCTCGACCTCCGCCGGGCCGGTCCCGCGCACGCGATCCGCACGCGGGCCAAGGCCGTTGCGGTCATCCGCCGGGTGATGGAGGCGCGCGACTTCCTCGACATCGAGACGCCCTACCTCACCCGCTCGACGCCGGAGGGCGCACGCGACTTCCTGGTGCCGGTGCGGCTCCAGCCGGGGCACTGGTACGCGCTGCCGCAGTCGCCGCAGCTGTTCAAGCAGCTGCTGATGGTCGCCGGGCTGGAGCGCTACTACCAGATCGTGCGGTGCTTCCGCGACGAGGACTTCCGCGCCGACCGCACTCCGGAGTTCACCCAGCTCGACATCGAGATGTCGTTCCTCGACGAGGAGGACGTCTTCGCACTCGGCGAGGAGCTCATCGCCGCGCTCTGGCGCGAGATCCTCGGTGTCGAGCTGACGACGCCGTTCCCGCGGATGACCTACTGGGACGCGATGCGGCGCTACGGCTCCGACAAGCCGGACCTGCGCTTCGACCTCGAGCTGGTCGACCTCACCTCCCACATGGAGGGCACGGAGTTCCGGGTCTTCCAGGCAGAGCATGTCGGCGCCGTCGTCGTCCCCGGCGGGGCGTCGTACACACGCAAGGAGCTCGACGGCTGGCAGGACTGGGCGAAGTCGCGCGGCGCGAAGGGCATTGCCTGGCTGCTCGTCCCGGACGACGGGTCGGAGCTGCGCGGCTCCATCAACAAGCTGGAGCCTGAGCGGCTGGAGACGTTGCCCGCCGCTGCCGGGGCGAAGCCCGGCGACGCGATCCTGTTCGCCGCCGGCCCACGCCGGCAGACGCTCGAGCTGCTGGGCGCACTGCGCAACGCGGTGGCGCGGCAGCGCGGGCTGGTGCGCGAGGAGGAGTGGCGGTTCCTCTGGATCGTCGACGCGCCGATGTTCGAGCCGACCGACGAGGGGGGCTGGACCGCGGTCCACCACCCGTTCACCGCTCCGACCGAGGAGTGGGCCGACAAGTTCCACACGGACCCGGAGAACGCGCTGGCGCGCGCCTATGACGTCGTCGGCAACGGCATGGAGCTCGGCGGCGGGTCGATCCGTATCCACCGCGCTGAGATGCAGCAGCGGGTCTTCGACGTCATCGGGCTCACCCGCGAGGAGGCGGAGAGCAAGTTCGGCTTCCTCCTCGAAGCGTTCCGCTACGGCCCGCCGCCGCACGGCGGCATCGCCTTCGGCCTCGACCGGCTGACCGCGACGCTCGCCGGCACCGACGCGATCCGCGAGGTGATGGCCTTCCCGAAGGCGTCGAGCGGCGGCGACCCGTTGACCGGGGCCCCGACGCCGATCACCGCCGAGCAGCGCAAGGAAGCCGGCATCGACGTCCGGCCCGACGAGCCGGCGCCGCCGCCCAACCGGCCGGCCGGCGAGACCCGCCCGGACGCCAGCCGCGGCTAGCTCAATCGCCAGATAGCGGCCTTCTATGGCCGCCATTTGGCGAGCGACGGTGGGTCACCAGAACCGCCACAGGCTCGGCACCAGCAACCCGCGGCCGGCGAAGCCGACGGTGCGGTCGAGGGTGGTGAGGAACTCCGCGGAGAGCAGCGCGTCGCTCCGCGTCGTCCAGAGCAGCTTGGCGTTGCTCCAGGCCGCGTCGCGGGCTCGCGAGATGTCCCACATGGCCACCCGGTCGTCGACGCTGCCGAACCACCGGTCGAGAAAGCCCAGCAGCCCGGTGGCGAACTCGCCCTTCACCCGCTGCTCGGCCTCGGCGAGCATCACGTTGACGGTGAGGAAGTCGGCGTGCTGCGGCGACGCGTCGTCGAGCGGGAGGTCGAGCTCGGTTGCGGTCGACACGAGAGCGATCGGGAGATCCCGGTTGATGTGCGCGTTCATGCCCGCCACGGCGTGCTGCAACGGCGCGATGCCGTGCCGGCGCCGGCAGTCGAACAGCGGCGCCCACGCCCTCGGGAGGTCCGCCGGAGCGCGGACGGACGCGGCGAACGCGTCGAAGAACAGGTTCGCGAAGACCACGTCGAGACGAGCGAGGTAGCGGGGGTCGCGCAGCGCGCGCCCGACCAGCGAGTGCTCCACCCCGAGGGTCACGTCGAGGTACATGCGCGCGAACCGCGCCACGCCGTCGTCGTCGGGAAGCGCCGCGCAGATCGCGCGAAGCCGGTCGACGACCTCGGGCACCGTCACGGCGGGCGGGGCACCGGCGAGCTCGGCCAGGTCCGGCATCGCCCGGACTCTATTCCCGGGCCCGGACCAATAGGGTCGCTTCGTGGGCGGTGACCTGTTCTCCGCGGCCGCCGAGGACGCGGCGCGCGCCGTCGCGCCCCTCGCCGCCCGGATGCGCCCCCGCACGCTCGACGAGGTCGTCGGCCAGGACCACCTGCTCGGCGCCGGCTCGCCGCTGCGCCGGCTGGTCGAGGGCGGCGGTACGACGTCCGCCCTCCTGTGGGGCCCGCCGGGCAGTGGCAAGACCACGATGGCCAGGCTGATCGCCGGCAACCGGCGTTACGTCGAGCTGAGCGCGGTGACCTCAGGCGTGAAGGACGTCCGGCAGGCGATCGACGAGGCCAAGGACCGGCTCGCCATGCACGGCGAGCGCACCGTGCTCTTCGTCGACGAGGTGCACCGGTTCAACAAGAGCCAGCAGGACGCGCTGCTCCCCGGGGTCGAGGCCGGTCTGGTCACCTTCGTCGGCGCGACGACCGAGAACCCGTTCTTCTCCGTCATCTCGCCGCTGCTCTCGCGCTCGCTGCTGCTCACCCTGCAGCCGCTCGACGACGACGCGATCCGGCAGCTGGTCGAGCGGGCGCTGGTCGACGAGCGCGGCCTGGGCGGCCGCGTGACGCTCGACGACGAGGCGATGGAGCACCTGCTGCGGATGGGGGCCGGTGACGCCCGGCGCGCGCTCACCGCGCTCGAGGCCGGCGCCGGCGCCGCCGAGGCGCTCGGCAAGGAAACCGTCGACCTGGCGACCCTCGAGCAGGCGGTCGACCGGGCCGCCGTGCGCTACGACCGCGAGGGCGACCAGCACTACGACGTCGTGAGCGCGTTCATCAAGAGCATGCGCGGCGGCGACCCCGACGCGGCGCTGCACTACCTCGCCCGGATGATCGAGGCGGGCGAGGACCCTTTCCCGAGGACCCGCGGTTCATCGCCCGCCGCATGGTCATCCTCGCCAGCGAGGACATCGGCCTCGCCGACCCCAACGCGCTGCCGCAGGCGGTCGCCGCCGCCCAGGCGCTGGAGCTCATCGGCCTGCCGGAGGCCCGGCTCAACCTGGCCCAGGCCTGCATCTACCTGTCGCTGGCGCCGAAGAGCAACGCCGTCATCCGGGCCATCGACGCGGCGTCGGCCGACGTGCGGCAGGGCCTCGCCGGCGCCGTACCTGCCCATCTGCGCGACGCCCACTACCCCGGCGCGCGCAAGCTCCAGCACGGCAAGGGCTACCGATATCCTCACGACTTCCCGGGTGGCGTCGTGGCGCAGCAGTACGCCCCTGACACCGTCGCCGGCCGGGACTACTACCGTCCTTCCGAGCAAGGGGCCGAGCGGGCCGTGGCCCAGCGGCTGGCCATGCTGCGCGAAGCCGTGCGCGGCGGGGCCGGCGGCGGGCCGGGCCCTGAGACCGACACCGAGGAGCAGCGCAGCCGATGACGACTCTCGCGAGCGGACTCTCCGGAGGCGAGGTCGCCGGCCTCATCGTCGCCGTGTTCTGGGCGGTGCTCGTCTGCTTCATCGCCTTCGTCCTGGTCAAGCTGGGCAAGGTCGTCGGTGAGACCGGCAAGCTGGTCTCCGGCGTCACCGACCAGACGGTGCCGCTGCTGGGCGAGGTGAAGACCTCGGTGGTCCACGTCAACGCCGAGCTCGAGCGGGTCGACGCGATCACGGCCAACGTCCAGTCCATGACCCACAACGCCTCCGCGCTCACGGCGGTCTTCGCGGCGACCCTGGGCTCACCCGCGATCAAGGTCGCGGCGTTCACCTACGGCGTGCGCCGCGCGATGGGCGAGCGCAGCGAGAAGGACGTCCGCAAGCGGGTGCAGCGGGAGATGAAGGCCGAGAGAGCTGCGCGGAAGGTGAGCCGGCGCGGGAGCACGCCGTGAGGCGGATGTTCTACATCGCGCTCGGCGCGACGGCCGGCGTACTCATCGTCCGCAAGGCGACAGCGGTGGCAAACAAGTGGACGCCGGAGGGGATCGCCGCTCAGGCTGGTGGCGCGGGGGAGCGGCTCGCCGCATGGTGGGCCGAGGTCCAGCACTTCGCCGCCGAGCGCGAGATCGAGCTGCGCGAGTCGCTCGGTCTCGAGGACGTCGACGAGGGAGGTGCGGCGTGAGGTCCGCGGAGATCCGTGAGCGGTTCCTGCGCTTCTTCGAGCAGCGCGGCCACACGGTCGTTCCCTCGGCCTCCCTGCTGCTCGACGACCCGACGCTGCTCCTGGTCAACGCCGGGATGGTGCCGTTCAAGCCCTACTTCCTCGGCGACGAGCCGGCGCCCTACGCCCGCGCGACCAGCGTGCAGAAGTGCGTCCGTACGCCGGACATCGACATCGTCGGCACCACGACCAGGCACAACACGTTCTTCCAGATGGCCGGCAACTTCTCGTTCGGCGACTACTTCAAGGAAGGTGCGATCCCGCTCGCCTGGGAGCTGCTGACCGGCTCGGTCGAGTCCGGCGGCTTCGGCTTCGACGGCGACCGGCTGTGGGCGACGGTCTACACCGACGACGACGAGGCGATGGAGATCTGGACCAGCGTCGTCGGCCTGCCGCCGCAACGGGTGCAACGGCGCGGAAAGGCCGACAACTACTGGCACATGGGCGTCCCCGGTCCCGGCGGACCCTGCAGCGAGATCTACTTCGACCGCGGGCCCGAGCACGGCCGCGAGGGGGGCCCGGTCGCCGACGAGGACCGCTACCTCGAGGTCTGGAACCTCGTCTTCATGCAGGTCGAGCTGTCTGCGGTGCGCAGCAAGGAGGACTTCGACGTCCGCGGCGAGCTGCCGGCGAAGAACATCGACACCGGCCTCGGCATCGAGCGGGTGGCGACCCTGCTGCAGGGCGTCGACAACGTCTACGAGACCGACCTGCTGCGGCCGCTGCTCGACCAGGCGGGCCAGATCAGCGGCGTTCGCTACGGCAGCGACGAGCGGCAGGACGTCCGGCTGCGCGTCGTCGCCGACCACACCCGCACCGCGACGATGCTCATCGGCGACGGTGTCGTGCCGAGCAACGAGGCGCGCGGCTACGTGCTGCGCCGCATGCTGCGCCGCGTCATCCGCAACCTGCGTCTGCTCGGGGCCGACCGGCCCGCGATCGCCGACCTGGTGTCGACTGCGTGCGGCCTCATGGGTGAGAGCTACTCCGAGGTGCGCGACGGCGCCGACCGCATCGTCGCCGTCGCCGCGCAGGAGGAGGACTCCTTCCTCTCCACGTTGCGCACCGGGTCGACGCGGTTCGACCAGCTGGTCAGCGCGGCGCGCAGCAGCGGCAGCCAGACGGTGTCGGGCGACGACGCGTTCACGCTGCACGACACCTACGGCTTCCCGATCGACCTGACGATCGAGATGGCCCGCGAGCAGGGTCTGTCGGTCGACGAGGGCGAGTTCCGCCGGCTGATGTCCGAGCAGCGGGCGCGCGCGAAGGCCGACGCGGCCGAGCGCAAGACCGGGCACGCCGACGTGAGCGTCTACCGCGCCTTGCTCGAGACGGGTGGGCCGTCCACGTTCACCGGCTACACCGAGATCGAGGCCGAAGGCACGCTGCGCGGCCTGCTCGTCGACGGTGCGTCCGCCGACATCGCGACCGCGGGCACCGACGTCGAGCTGACGCTCGACCGCACCCCGTTCTACGCCGAGGCCGGCGGCCAGCTCGCCGACCATGGCCGGATCGTGTTCGCCGACGGCGCGGTCGTGGAGGTCTACGACGCGCAGAAGCCGGTCGGTGACCTCGTCGTCCACCGCGGCCGGGTCGTCTCCGGCGAGGTCGCGGTCGGCAGCGCGGGCCACGCGTCGGTCGACGTGGAGCGGCGCAAGGCCATCTCCCGCGCGCACACGGCGACCCATCTCGTGCACACCGCGATCCGTCGCGCGCTCGGCGACCAGGCGGCGCAGGCGGGCTCGCTCAACGACGCGGGCCGGTTCCGGTTCGACTTCTCCTCGCCGACGGCGGTGCCGGCGGGCGTGCTGGGCGACGTCGAGGCGGAGGTCAACGCGGTCCTGCTCGACGACCTGCCCGTGCACGCGTTCGTCACGACCCAGGACGAGGCGCGGCGGATCGGTGCGATCGCGCTCTTCGGCGAGAAGTACGGCGCCTCCGTCCGGGTCGTCGAGGTAGGCGACTACGCGCGTGAGCTCTGCGGCGGCACGCACGCGGCCCGGTCGACCCAGCTCGGCATGGTGAAGCTGCTCGGGGAGTCGTCGATCGGTGCCGGCGTACGACGGATCGAGGGACTCGTCGGCGCCGACGCGTTCGGCTTCCTCGCCCGCGAGCACATGCTCGTCAGCCAGCTCACCGACGTGCTGAAGACGCGACCCGAGGAGCTGACCGAGCGCGTTCACGTCCTGGTGTCGCGGGTGCGCGAGCTCGAGAAGGAGCTCGAGCGCTCCCGCGCCGCGGCAGTTCTCGAGCAGGCGGGTGCGCTTGCGGCGTCTGCGGTCGACGAGTTCGGCGTGGCGGTCGTGACCCATCGCGCCCCGGACGGCACCGGTGGCGACGACCTGCGCAAGCTCGCGCTCGACGTGCGTGGCCGGCTCGGCAACGACCGTCCGGTCGCGGTCGCGGTGGCAGCGGTCAACGACGGTCGCCCGGTCGTCGTCGTGGCGGTCAACGAGACCGGTCGCTCATGGGGCCTGTCGGCCGGAGACCTGGTCAAGACGGCGGCGACCACGCTCGGCGGCGGCGGCGGTGGCCGCGACGACGTCGCGCAGGGCGGCGGCACGAAGCCGGAGGCGCTCGACGACGCCCTGGTCGACGTCCGGCACCGGGTCGGCCAGCGCGTCACCGGAAGCGGATGACGTTCGCGGTCCCGATGAGGACTGGGGTGCGGGTCGCCGTCGACGTCGGAAGCGTCCGGGTCGGCGTCGCCGCCAGCGACCCGACCGGCACACTGGCCTCACCAGTCAAGGTGCTGCGCCGCGACGCGCGCGGCGACCGCGACGTCGCCGAGCTGGCCGCGCTGGTGCGCGAGCGGGAGGCGCTCGAGGTGGTCGTCGGGCTGCCGGGAAAG
>JADMIO011367313.1_pt1 | contig 11716 bp, 8 predicted proteins | sample 8958161 | NCBI WGS metagenome assembly JADMIO01 (sample SAMN16585339, study PRJNA669376) | soil metagenome | isolation source: Crop rotation soil | place: USA: Cullars Rotation, Alabama | collected 2011
GTCGGGCTGGCTGCGCCAGGAAATGCAGCGCCAGTTCGACATGATCAACGACGCGATGACGAGCGACACGTTGAAGCCATACTCGAACGACGACTACATGTCGGATCGCGCGACGCTGCTGAATTTTGCGGACGCGCGGATTACTTACGTCCGCTGCGAGGTTTCGAAGACCGTCGGCTCGCCGCGCCCCGCCGGCTGCCAGTAGCTTTTTTCTTCTGGATCGCCTTCGCGAGAGTGCGAATCCCCTTCGCATCGAGCTCGATCGCCTTGTGGCCGCGCGGATGATCGAGCTTCATGATCATCTCCTGCCGCGCCGCCTGTGACGCGCGCTTCGGCGCCGAGATATCGAGCATTACCGCGCCGAACTCACAATAGCCGCGATCAGTGCGTCGCTTCCACGGACGCTGTGTCTTGCGCTCTTCGGTTCGTCCATGAAGCCTTGCCGCCGGCGCGAAACGCAGCAACTGCCGAATCCACTTTTCGTCGAGACCGCAGCAGGCGCCGAAGGCGATGGCGGTTTCCAGGTACGGCGCCGCGATGACGATGCCTCCGGCTTCGAGCACCGGACGGATCTCCCAGCGCAATCGAAAGGCGAGATCGGCGGCGTAGATCAACGACAGCGATCGAATCGAGATGTTGCGATCGGCGCGCGCGGCGGCCGCCAACTCGGTGAAGAGTCCCGACGCGTCCCACCGGCTGATCGCGCACTCGATGCCATCGGCCTTCAACGCGGACGCGACCGCGGCTGCCGCGGCGTTGAGGTCCTTGGCGCGCGAGCCGTCGATCGCGATCAGGCGTCCGGGGTATGCGATTTGATCAGCCATTCTTCGACGGCTTCCTCGCTGAATTCGATCCACGGACGCTTGACGGCGCTCTCGACCAGCTCACGAACGCGCGTGTGCTGGCGATAGACGGCATCGCCGGCGTCGACGGTGACGAACTTGAACACCACCGACAGGTTTTCGTACTCGGTCACGACACGATCGATGAACCGGCCGTAACTGGCGAGCGGATCTTCGAGGCCGGTCACATCCTGGCCGGCTTCATAAAACCGCGGCGCGCGCGTCGATGCGATGCGGCGGCGTGAATCTTCCGGCGTCATTGAAAAGTAGATGACGAGATCGGGCCAGAGCAGCGGCGAGTAGGCGTGCAGCAGCCAGTCGAGATCGAGACCGCGCGCGGCGTCGCGCGCCAGCGCGGTGAAGAGATAACGATCGGCGAGTACCGTCTTGCCGGCCCACAGCGCGGGAAGGATCGACGTCTCGACGCGATGGCGGAAGTCGACGGCGTGGAGAAGTGAATATTCTTCGATCGACATGGTGCGGATCTTCTTCCGCACCTTGAGCAGCGGCTTGACGAGAGGGGAGGACGCCCATCGCGTCGACACGACTTGATGATCGCGGCTTTCCAACCAGCGCGTCAGCAGCTTGCGCTGCGTGGTCTTGCCCGATCCGTCGGGCCCTTCAAAGGCGATCAGCAGGCCGCGTGACTTCTCGCGGCCGGCGATCAGTTTCTTGATGCGGCGCGCACTGGGGGTTCGCGCCATCGATCAGGATTCCAGCAGCATCCACGCCGGGTCCTCGATGTACTCCTTGATCTTGACGAGGAACTGCACGGCTTCGCGTCCGTCGACGATGCGATGGTCGTAGCTGAGCGCGAGGTACATCATCGGGCGAATCACGACCTGGCCGCCGACGGCGACCGCGCGATCCGCGATCTTGTGGAGGCCGAGGATGCCGACCTGCGGCGGATTGAGGATCGGCGTGCTCATCAGCGATCCGAAGACGCCGCCGTTGGTGATCGTGAAGGTGCCGCCCTTGAGATCTTCGAGCGTGAGCGTGCCGTCCTGCGCGCGCTTCGCGAAATCGCGAATCGAGAGCTCGATGTCGGCGAAGCCCATGCGATCGGCATCACGAATCACGGGCACGACGAGTCCGCCCTCAGCGCCGACGGCCATGCCGATGTCGTAGTAATTCTTGAAGACGATCTCGTCGCCCTGGATCTCCGCGTTGATCTGCGGGAACGCCTTCAGCGCACCGATCGCCGCCTTGACGAAGAACGACGCGATGCCGACGCCGACGCCAAACTTCTTGGTGAAGGCTTCTTTCCGCCGCTCGCGAAGCTGCATGACAGCGCTCATGTCGACTTCATTGAAGGTCGTGAGCATCGCGGCGTTGTGTTGTGCTTCCACCAGACGCCTTGCGATAGTCGCTCGGCGTTTGGTCATCCGTTCGCGTGTTTCAGTTCGCTCACCTGCAAGCGCCTTAGGTGCCTTGGGTGCCTGAGGCGCCATTGGTGCTTTAGGTGCAGTAGGTGCTTCAGGTGCCTTGAGTGATTGCGGAGCGGGCGTGGCGGCCTTGAGTACGTCTTGTTTGGTAACGCGATTGCTCGTCGATTCGACGGCTTCGATCTTTACGTCGTGTGCTTTCGCAACATTCTTCGCAGTCGGTGTTGCTTTTTTGTCTGCGGTCTTAGCACCCTGCACCTCAGGCGCCTTCGGCGCATCAGGCACTTTGGGCGGTTCGGGCGCCTTCGCGGCGGAACCGTTCGTCGAAGTTTCCTCGAGGACCGCGAGCACTTCGCCGACTTTCACGTCAGCGCCTTCTTGATGCTTGATGTTCGAGAGCACGCCAGCGCGGTCGGCACTCACTTCGAGATCGATTTTTTCCGTTTCGAGCTCGACGAGCGGCTCGCCGGCGGTGACGCTGTCACCTTGCTTCTTCAGCCATTTCGCGACGCGCGCTTCGACGACGGATTCACCGAGCTCTGGAACAACGATATTGGTCGACATCTACTGATCCCTGCCTAAACCTGCTTCGAGAGCACGCGATCGAGCTCGCGAGTCTCGGTCTTCGCTTCGAATACCTGGTCGACGATGGCGCGCTGGTTGGCGGCGTGCCAGGTCGACGATCCTTCCGACGGGCTCGAGTTGCGCGAGCGGCCGATGTAGCGGAGCGGGTGGCGGCCGTCGATGATCGTCTCGAGCAGCGGCCGCGCGAATTCCCATGCGCCCATATTCTCCGGCTCTTCCTGCACCCAGCACACTTCGCGCAGCGTCGGGTAGCGATCGAGAATTCGTCCGATCGATTCCGACGGGAACGGATAGAGCTGCTCGACGCGCACGATGGCCACGTTCGAATTCTCTTTGCGGCGTTCGCTCGTCAACAGATCGACGGCGACCTTGCCGCTGCACAGTGCGATGCGCCGCACCTTCGAGATCTGCGACTCATCGATTTGATCGTCAATGACGGATTGAAACGATCCTTCCGCGAATTCCACAGGCGCCGACGCCGTGAACGGATGACGAAGCAGGCTCTTCGGCGTCATCACGACCAGCGGCAGCGGATCGGTTGTCAGCAGCATCGCCTGCCGTCGAAGCAGATGGAAGTACTGCGCCGACGTCGTGCAGTTGGCGATGCGCATGTTGGTGTCGGCCGCCGCGTTGAGGAACCGCTCGAGGCGCGCGCTCGAATGATCGGGGCCTTGTCCCTCGTACCCGTGCGGCAGCAACAACACCAGCGACGGCGCCATGCCCCACTTGGCGCGGCCCGAGGTCATGTATTCATCGAGAATGATCTGCGCGCCGTTGATGAAGTCGCCGTACTGCGCTTCCCACATCACCAGCCGCTTCGGCTCCTGCAGGTTGTAGCCGAGCTCGAAGCCGACGCACGCGTATTCCGACAGCGGGCTGTTGCGGATCTCGAATGACGCCTTCGCTTGCGGCAGCGCCTGAAGAGGGATGTGCTCCTCGCCGCTGACCGCATCGTGATACACGGCGTGCCGATGGCTGAAGGTGCCGCGCTCGACGTCTTCGCCGGTGAAGCGGATCGGAATGCCGTCGGCGAGGATCGTGGCCATCGCGAGTTCTTCGGCGGCGGCCCAATCGATGCTGCGCTCCGTCGATGACGCGAACATCGCCTTGCGGCGCTCGCGCCCGCGTTCGAGCTTGCGATGCACGCTGAAGCCTTCGGGCACCGTCATCAGCTGCGTGTTGATGGCTTGCAGCTGATCGAGCGCGACGGCGGTCTTCGCTTTCTTCGCGGCGCCGCTCGGCGGCACCTCGGGAACCGGCGCGACGTAATCCTGGTCGGGCTTCACGGATGCGTACGCGCGCTCGAGTTCTTGCATGCGCGCTTGCACCATCGCATCCGCTTGCGCCTGCGTGATCGTGCCGGCCTCGACCAATTGCTTCGCGTACTTTTCTCGCACGCTCGGGTGAGCGGCAACGATCTGATAAATCTGCGGCTGCGTGAATGCGGGCTCGTCGCCTTCGTTGTGGCCGTACTTGCGATAGCCAACGAGGTCGATCAGGTAATCGAGCTTGAAGCGCTGTCGATACGCGATCGCGAGCCGCGCCGCTTCGATGCACGCAACCGGATCATCCGCGTTGACGTGCGTGATCGGAATCTTGAAGCCGCGGGCGAGTCCGCTCGCGTAGCTCGTGCTGAACGACTCTTCGGGATCGGTCGTGAAGCCAAGCTGGTTGTTGGCGATGATGTGAATGATGCCGCCGACGTCGTAGCCGTCGAGACGCGAGAGGTTGAGCGTCTCGGCAACGATGCCCTGACCGGGGAATGCCGCATCGCCGTGAATCAGGATCGCGAGCACCTTGCCCTTGTCGACGATCGGCGCGCCCTTCTGTTCTGCGTTCGTCGCCGCCGCGCGCGCCATGCCGTTCAATACCGGATCGACCGCTTCGAGGTGACTCGGGTTTGGCGGCATCGAGATGATGACCTGCTTCGGCAGGTCATCGTGCTTCGCTTCGATGCGGGCGCCGGCGTGGTACTTCACGTCGCCCATCCAGCCCAGATCGACGCGCAGCCGCTGGCCCGGGATCGGATCCTTGAACTCGGCGAGGATCTGCGAGTACGGCTTCTGCAGAATGTGCGCGAGCACGTTGAGGCGGCCGCGATGCGCCATCGCGATCATCACGTGCTGCACGCCGTTCTCGGCGGCGTCGTGCACGATCTCGTCGAGGATCGGCACCATCATGTCGAGGCCTTCGATCGAGAAGCGCGTCTTGCCGGGGAACGTGCGATGCAGGAAGCGCTCGAACGTTTCGATCTCGGTGATGCGATCGAGCAGCTCGGGGCCGTCGATCGGATCGTTCGGCGGACGGAATTGCCCGGCCTCGACCGCATGACGCAGCCACACGCGCTCGTCCGGCACGAACACGTGGTTGTAATCGTGGCCGGTCGTCGAGCAATAGATCTTGCGAAGACGATCGATCGCGTCGAACGCATTCGCGGCGCCGACAGCGGCGGGGCCGGACACGATCGACGCCGGCAATTTCTTCAGCGCATCGGTCGTCAGTCCGTGCGACTGAGGCGCGAGCGACGGATCGCCAATCGGATCGTGAAAGCCAAGCGGATCGAGATGCGCGGCGAGGTGACCGAAGCGGCGAATCGATTCAGCGAGATTGAATGCGGCAATGCCGGCCTGGACGTCACTGGGTGCCGAGGATGCCGAAGGTGACTGCGGTGCAAAGGAAGAATCGGGCTCCGCAGGCGTCCAGGTAGCAAACGCCCGGCGCGTGGCCTCATCAACCGATGAGGGATCGCGCTGATAGCGCTCGAACAACTCGTAGACATACCCCGCGTTGGCCCCTGAAAACTGGTCCCACGGGTTCATAACCTTCCTACTGTATCAGGTTGGCCGATAAGCAGTTCTGCACATTCCTGCATGGAGGCTTACAGTCTTCCTCATGTGAAACCGATAGGCCAACTAGTCATGGGAAGCGGCTGCGGCCAAGGTAACCCCACCAATGGCACCGGCGTCCTCAGCAACCTGGCCTTCACGAAATTCTTATTCGTGACCGCGCGGGCTGATGACGATGCTCATGGCGCGCGGCTGCGTACTGCCGGCGGCAACATCGCGCGCGGCTTCTTCAACGACTTCGACATCGACGACGCCCGCGAGACGCAGGCGCAGCGCTTCGAGACGATCCAGTTCTACGTGCGCGAAGGCGATCCACCGGACGAAGAGAATTGTCCCGAGCCGTGCATCCAGAAAGCGCGTCACATGGTGCAGGTCTCGAGCAAGTACCGGCCGCGGCTGCAGGAGATCGACGAAGAGTTGCGACGGCGCATCGGCGATTCTGCGGAGATCATCGCGCTCGAAGGCGCATTCAGAAGTCCGCGCTACTCGAGCCCCGAGATGGTGCAGTACTCGACGAAGGGAGCGCCGCCGCGACGATCGGGACGCTTGAGCAAGAACGCGATCGTGGTGCCGATTCGCAAGACGCCGGAGTGGTGGCAGAAGAGCGCGCTCGAGCGGCACTCGTATTTCTATCCGCACATCGATCACGCGAGCGCGTCACCGGTGAAGGGTCACGCGCAGGCGGCGGAGAAAGGCATCCCGTCGTTGTTCCGTCGCGTCTTTCACAACCCCGACGGCTACGAGCGCGCGAACGAGTTCGACTTCCTCACTTACTTCGAGTGCGACGATGAGGCCTTACCGGTATTCGATCAGGTCCTCAATTCGCTGCGCGACTTCCACCAGAACCCCGAGTGGCGTTACGTCGAAGAGGGTCCCATCTGGCGTGGACGTCGCGTGTTGCGCTGGTAATCAGTGAGCGACCGCTTTCAAGTGGTCGCGCAGAATGTCCCTTCCAAAATCACCGTTGAAGTCACGCCAGACCGAGTGGATGTGATTGCCGTCGTTCTGCGTGTTGTCGTACTCAATCAGGAACGTCGGGCCCTGCACCATGTAGTAATGCTTCTTGCCCTTTTCCATTTCGCCAAGCCACGCGAAACGAATCTTGTCCATGCCATTAGCCTTGATGCGCGCGAGGCGTTCAGCGGCGATATCGGCTTCCATGTTGCCGGCGTAGACGCCGATCAATTGCATCAACATCGCTTGTTGCTTCGCGGGCATCGCTGAATACAACAGACCCTTCTCGGGCAGCGGCGTGATGTCGTTCTTGTTCATCGTGATGATGTCGCCGGGAGCGACGGTATTCACGACCGCTTTCATCTGCAGGTCCGCGGGCAGCGCCATCAACAGGGCGCGGGCGGCATCTTCTTCGTCGGCGAGCACGCGCGTGCCTTTCTTGTCGCCGTCGCGCACTTCGGCGGGATTCGATCCGAGGAACATCGGCGAGCTCGCGACCGCGGTCTTCATCCCGCCGTCGACGATCGTGAATCGCAACGACACATGATGGCCTTCGACGCGCCATCCCCATCGGCCTTGCGGCGCGGGAGTGCCGAAGATCGAGAAGTAGTACTCCTCTTTGTTGCGCGCCATCTTGCCGCCGACCTCGATTGCCTTGAGGATGTCTTCGAGCTCGATGATCGACGTCACCTTGACGTAGCCGCGCGCGCTCAGTCCGCTGCGCAACAGATCGTGCGCAAGACGCCGTTGCGTCTCGTTCATTTCCTTGATCATCAAGCCTTTGCGCGGGAAGGTTTCGTTGGGAATGAAATGCCAGCGCAGGCGCTCATCGCCGTCGAACGGAAAGGAGACCTTGGTCTTTTGATCGGGCTGAAGGCTATCGAGGAATTGCGTCGCGGCCTTCGCCATGTTCGCGGCGGACCGCTGCGACGCGATGGTGACGCTGCCCGCGAACGCCACGAGCAACGACGCGATGACGGCAAGTCTGAGCGCGGTGAGACGGCTCATGAAAACCTCCGCCGGGAGTCTACAACGGGCGAACCGAAGTTCGTCCCTACTTAAACGTGACGCCCATTCCGAAGTGATAGCGCGTGTCGCCCTGGCGCGACCGCGCGACGTCGAGCGAGAGGCTGACGACGGTCATCTGAAGATAAACGCCGCCGCCGATGCCGCGATCGTCGAGTTTCTGATCCTTCAGTTTTTCGCCGACGTCGTAAACGGTGCCGGCGTCGACGAATGCTTTGACGCCAAACCGGCCGATGTTCAACGGCGAAGTCAGTGGCACACGCAGCTCGGCCGATACGGCGAGAAGATTGTCGCCCGCTTTGTAGCCCGCTTCGTATCCGCGCAGATTCGCCGCGCCACCGAGCAGGCTGTGCTCGTAGATCGGCAGCGGTTCGTTGGTCGTGATGCTCAATCCGTGAAGTGCGAGCACGGTCTGCCGGAACAAGCCGACGTAGCCGCGCACGTCGGCCTTGCGTTGATTCGCGTTGCCCGCATCAAACTTCAGTCGATCGACGCCGAACGTCGCTTCGATTGCATTACGCGGGAACGCAGGATCGACTCGCGTATCGACGGTCACATCGCCGCCGATGCGCGTCACCTTGTCATCAACATCACCGAACCGCACATCGTCCATGCGGCCGCCGGCGCCGAGACGCAGCCAGCGCGCCGGCGCAGATTCAATGCGCGCACCATAGCCGATGCGGCGATCGGCAATCTCGTAATGCGGATTCTCGCGACGCAGTATTCCGAACTCGCCGGACACGCGCTCGATCGCGCCTGACTTGAACGATCGCTCGAGCTGCACTTTTGCCTGGCGCTCACCGCCCCATGTCACAGGCACTGAAATGCGGCTGCGCGATCCAAGTTGTTCAACGAAACTCGTACGCATGCCGTACGTGAAGCCGTAGCCGTCTTCCGAATGCAGAATCGGCATGAACATGCCGCTGCTCCAGAATTTTTTCATCGGCCCGGGCGTGAGATCGAGCTCGTCGATGCCGGGCACTTCGTCGACGACGATCATCAACAGGATGTCGTCGGGATTGTCGATCGATCGAAATCGCTTCCGCACTTCGATGCCGTCGAAGCGCTTGCTGCGTTCGAGCTTGATCTGTACCTCCGCGATCAACTGATCGGTCGCGGGCTTGCCGACGACGTCGCCGACGATGGCGAGGACGTCGGCGTCAGGCGTGGTGTGATTGCCGTGGACGCGGACTTCGCCAACAGTGCCGGGTGACGTCTGCGCGAACGCCGGCGTTGCGCAGAGGATGACGTAGAGGATCAACGCGCGCGTCATTTGATCTTGTAGGTGACGGCGGCTTCTTTGTAGTTCGAGTACTCGACGCTGTAAGTCGCATCGACCGCGCCGACGGCGAGCATCATGCCGAAGTGCATGTCGATGCTCTTCGGCAGCCAGATATTCGGAAACGGCTGTCCCATTTGCATCGTCGCCTTGAGGTCATCGACGCGCACCAGCGAGCGGCCGGGGAAGAAATCCATGTCGATGTCGTCGAAGGTGTATTGAAGGATCTGATACGTCTTCGGATCGACCCACAACGTGACCATCGAGACCTTGTTCATCTTCTCTTCGATCTTGTCGTCTTCGTCCTTCACCTTCTTGTCAGGTTTGGTGCGGCCGTCCTTGAACATTCCGGTCTGCGGGTAGTACTCGATCTTCAATGCCTGAATCCCGTTAATCGTCTCGCGGCCGGCGAGCGCGTAGTGCCCGGTCTCGAATCGGAATTTCAAGAAGTACGCGGACGAAACGAATTCAGGCTCGCGCACCTGCTTCAACATGTCTTCGGTGTTGGTGATAGCAGGCCCGTCGCTGCGTTCCTTGTCGTCGGACGTGCTGACGTCGACGCCCTTCGGCCCGATCGCGATGTTCGTGGTGCGCGGCTCTTCCTTTTCGCCCTTCGCGCGCCGCTCGGCGTTCCGCTTCTCGCGCTCTTCGCGATTCTTCTGGCGACGCAGCCATTGCTCCTCGGCTTTTTTGCGATCGGCTTCCGACAGCTTCACGCCATCGGCGGTGACGGGGCTGCGCACGAAAATGCCGTCGCGAATGAACCACGAGTATTCGCGCCGCATGCCCCAGAGTGGAAAGCGGCCGGGCCCAGTCAGATCGAAGGCTTCTTTTTCTTCGAGGACGTATTGCTGCAGCTTCTTCCAGTTGTCGTCGCGGCGCGCGAGGACCTTCTCCATGAACGCATCAAGGTCCGACTGGGCGCGGACCGGCATTCCAGCTGCGAGAAATCCGAGGCAGAGCACGACAAGCAGAGTTCTAGTGGGCATAGAGGTCCCTGAATGAGACGAAACGCTGTGACGAACGGTTCGTGGTCTGTCGTCTTATTGCGCGGTCGTGGTTTCAGGCAGATCGCGGCGGTAAACGACCTTTCCGTTCGCGATGGTCACGGCCACTTCCGTGGTCGTCAGGCGGCTGGCGGGCCCTGAGAAGATGTCGTCGGTGAGGACGACGATGTCGGCGAGCATGTCTTTCGAAAGCTTGCCTTTACGCAGCTCATCGAAGGATGCCCATGCGGCGTCGCGCGTGTAGGCGTCGATCGCCTTGCGAATCGGCAGACGCTCAGTCGGGATCCATCCGCCTTCGGGCTTGCCGTCCTGCGTCGTGCGCGTGACGGCGACGTGAAGTCCTTTGAGCGGATCGATCGTCATCACGGGCCAGTCGCTGCCGAAGGCGAGATGTCCGCCGGCGCGAGCGATGCTGTTCCACATCCATCCGCGCGAAGCGCGTTCGTCGCCGATGTTGATATTCCAAGGATCGCTGGACGAAGTCGGTGTCGCATGCACCGGCTGCATCGACGCGATCACGCCGAGTTTGCCGAAGCGCGGTATGTCGATCGGATCGATCGTCTCGATGTGTTCGATGCGATGACGCCGGCCGCGCTCGGCCGCGGGGTTTGCCTTTGCGGCGGCTTCATACGCATCGAGCGTCATGCGAACGGCGCCGTCGCCGATCGCGTGCGTCATGATCTGCCAGCCGCGCTTGTCGAGCATCGAGACGACGTTATTGAGTTGCTGCGGCGTGAAGCGCGGATCCCCTTTGCTCGACGGCTTGTTCGCGTAGGGGTCGAGCATCGCGGCGGTGTGCGATTCGATCACGCCGTCGGCGATCAACTTGACGGCGCCGGTTTTCAGCATCGGATCGTCGGCGAAATGCGATCGGACCTGTTCGAGTGCGTCGAGGCCGGCTTCGGTCAGCGTGTTGTCGGCGCGCAGTGCCTGATAGACACGCAGCGACAGTTCGCCGCGCTTTCGTAAGCGATCGAAGTCATCGAGATCAGCAGCAGTGCCGCCGGCATCGGTCACGCTCGTGATGCCGTAGCGATGCGCTTCGTCCATCGCAGCGCGGATCGCGGCGAGACGATCTTCCTGCGACGGCTGCGGCGCGGCAGCGCTCATCAACGCCATCGCCGCTTCTTTCAATGCGCCGGTCGGCTCGCCGGTGCGGCGGTCCTTGACGATCTCGCCGCTCGCCGGAGACTTCGTGCGACGCGTGATGCCCGCCGCCTTCAATGCTTTCGTATTCGCCCAACCGGTGTGACCGTCGTAGGCAATCAGATACGCCGGCCGATCGGGCACGAGCGAATCGAGCAGTTGCCGCGTCGGCATCGCGCCGTTGAAGGCCTGGTAATACCAGCCGCGTCCGGTGATCCACTCGCGTTCGGGGTGCGCTTCGGACCAGACACGAATCGTGTCCTTGATCGCATCGAGCGTCGTCGCGTCGGACAAACTGATTTGATCGAGCGACAGTCCGCCGTTGATCAGATGCACGTGCGCGTCGTTGAAGCCTGGCAGCACCGCGCCGCCTTTGGCGTCGATGACGACGGTCTGGGCGCGGCGGAGCCGCTGGATTTCGCGATTGGCGCCAACCGCGACCACTTTATTGCCGGAGACGGCAACGGCTTCAGCAAGATCGGCAGAGCCGTCGGCTGAATAGACCTTGCCGTTGATCACGATCATGTCGACCGGGCCGACATCTTCGCGCTGCGCGCGAACGATGAGGCCGGCAATGAACGTCACCCCGACAATGAAAGCCACCGCGTATGCGGTGAGGCGGGCCGCCATTGAACAAATTCTAGCG